>Ga0315275_10002625_pt1 | contig 16305 bp, 14 predicted proteins | sample YL17G03_0_MG_FD_205557 | JGI IMG/M metagenome (GOLD analysis project Ga0315275, IMG submission 205557) | Sediment microbial communities from Yellowstone Lake, YNP, Wyoming, USA - YL17G03_0 | ecosystem: Environmental > Aquatic > Freshwater > Lake > Sediment | place: USA: Wyoming | collected... | reverse complement strand
ATCTACGGGCCGAATGTTAAATGTTAAATGTTAGACCTTGTCCGGAAGTTACGTGATGAGGGTTGAATAGGCATGAAAAAAGGGCTACAACCTTTTGAGGAGTTCAATCTCAAGAAAGGAGATGTAGCCCAATGGACGACCTTGAGATCAAGATCGCCATCACCTACAAGGTACCAAAAAACGCGCTTTCGCTCAATGGGGTCTTGCGGGGCCTGGATCGCGATCGGGATCAGCTCATGAGGAATGTCCTGGTCCAGATCTTCGCGGCCCTGGAAGGCCGCTTGCGGGAGGACTATCCCGCGGACCGGTACGTCTGGAACGGTCGCCAATCGAGTGCGCGCCACTTCCGGACTTCGTTCGGGGAAATCCAGTACGCGATGGCCCAGGTGATTGATCGGCTCACGCGACGAACGATCCAACCGTTGACCCGCCAACTGCAGATCTCCGCCTACCGGCGCTATCACGGAGAAACGATGGAAGCGCCGCTGGGCCAGGCGGTTCACTTGTCGTATCGGCTGGCGGCCAAGGAAACGGAGCGGATCCGAGGCCATGGTCCGAAGAAGAGCACGTTGTGGAGTTGGATGCAGGAGATGGGAGAAGGCCAGCTTTGGCCGTCGATGAAATCGATTCCGTTCACGTTCCTGATGGTGGACGGCACCGACGTCAAGAAGCAAGGACGGAAGGGAAGCTCGCAGGGGACGATGCAGATGCGCTGGGCGTGGGCGGCGGAGAGGCCCGGAAAACCCTTTCAAATCGTGGGTTTTTGGGTGGGCAAGGACTGGACGGAGATCCGAAAAGAGTTGGAACAACGGCTGGATTACGGCCGCTTGCGAATGCTGTTTGCCGATGGGGAGTTGGGCATCCCCGCGGCCCTGCTGACGGACCAGATGCAAATCCAACGCTGTGTCTGGCATGGGATCCGCGATTTTCGTTTTATCCTCTATCAAGACAAGATCATCGGCATGGAGCAGACGCCGTTTCGCCAGGCGATGAAAGCGAATCCGCTGTTTCGTCTGAAGAAGGCCGAGCTGGAAACGTATACGCCCCAGGATGAGGCGCGGGTTCGAGACAAGCTCGCGGTGATCCAGAAGGGGTTCGAGGATCTGTTGGCCGTACTGCCGGAGGACAAGTATCCGAAGACGCGGGGCTACGTGTCGAACTTTCTGGTGGCCGGCTTGACGGCGTTTGAGTACTGGATGAAGCATCATCACTGGCCGCCGCTGACGACGAACCAAGCCGAATACGGATTTAGTCGGGTCGTCAATCGGATCAAACGCGTCGGCCGCCGCTGGAGCGATAAAGGCTTGTTGAACTGGCTGACGCTGACGTTGCGGAAAATCTTCGAGCCCAACAGCTGGGAGAGAATGTGGCGACAATACTTTCAACTCCACCGCGGACTCCGCCTCCAGACTCTCCACGTCGCTTATCGATGGATCCTATGAATCACGTAACTTCCGGACAAACCCTAACATTTAACAAAAAAGTTAAATGTTAAGACTTGACCCCTCAGCCGTTGCGTTTTCCGGTAAATGGAAGAGAACCAGTTATTTACATGAAGTGGGAAAGCCTCCTGAAAGAATTCTCGGAGCGGCCGCTTTTCCATTCCTCGATGCTCCCGATCTTCGACGATGCCCCGGTCCATATCGGCAAGTTTTCAACCGATTGGCTGAAAGGTCTTCGCCTTCAAAATCTGAATATTCTGGACGAGGACAAGCTCAGAGGCTGGGCGGCTCTCGTGAGCAAGCCGGGTTTCGCGGCGGCCGTGGACGCCGCGGCGGCCTACATCCGGGATAACAGGGAGGGATAAGGAAAAGACCGTCCAACGGGCCGTTTTCAGGTTCGCGGAGCTCCTAGCGGAGCTGGGGCTTGTCGGGCGGAGAGAACAGAAATTATCCGTCGCGCTCGAGATCGACACCAAACCGCCCGGCGGAGCGACCGGCGCGAAAACACTCGTCAACGTGCACATCCCGGTCCTTATTCAGCACCATGACCTCCCGTCGCTCCTGGCGGGGAAAGCGGCGGCCATTCTGACGCGCGAATATATCAAGGGACGGGAATATTTCGACCTCTTCTGGTTTCTGTCCAAATGGCCGGAGCTCGAGCCCAATCTTCTGATGTTCAGGAATGCCCTGGCCCAGAGGCGGAAAGGGGAGGGAACCGGAGAAGGTGCGCCGGGGGGGAGAGGGGCGACGGATGGGGCAAATGGGAGCAGGATCGGTCAGGAGCCGAATTGGCGGGTCCTGCTAAGCCTGGCTGTCAGCGAGGCCCGATGGAACGTCATCGAAACGGATGTTCGGGCGTTCATCGAGGACCCGGACAGTCTTTTAGCCTTCAATCCCCTTCGCGGGATTCCACGGACGTAAGTCCGTGGAGCTTCAGCCAGGAGAATCTTCTCCGGCTGCTCGGATAACCCCGCCGAAGGGTCAAGCCTCCCAGCGGGTCATTCCGGGCGAAGCGAAGCAATCCCATGGGAGTCCAATAGATTGCTTCGTCATAAGGTTCCTCGCAATGACGGTTGTGCCGGGAGATTGCGGCCCTGCAATGAGGGATTAGGGCATGACCCCTCGATATTTCTTGACATCCTAGAATCTTGTAGCTATAATTGAGTCTCAATTGTGGTCACGAGAGGATAAGATAGTGCGATTCGTTAACGTCAGGGAGCTAAAGAGCAAAACTTCCGAGATCCTCAGGGCGGCGGCCGGCGAGGATATCATCGTCACCAGCCGGGGAAAGCCGATCGCCATCGTCAGGGGATTCGATGGATCGGAGCTGCAAATATCCGCGATCAAACCGGAGGCGGAGCGCGTGCGCGAACCCAGCGCGGGATATGAGCCGAGTCAGGAGGAATTGAATCCCCTAAAGGCCGTCTTCTGGGACCATCCGGAACTTACGGACGAGACTATATTGGGCGGCAAGATCCAGGAGACCCGGGATGCACCCGTTCAAGACGCCTTCCACTGGTATTTAGCCCGTTTCCTGGAAAGAGGCCAACCTGCGGATACGCTGCGCTTTTTCCGGATGGATGAGATCCGGCGGATCATGCCCTCTCTGAAGATCTCCCGTCGCGCCATCGCCAAATGGACAGAAATCCTGGAGAGGGGTCAGGCCCTAACATTCGATAATAAGGCTGAATGTTAGGACCTGACCCCTCATTGCGCAAGCCGAGGCTTGCGGTTACAATGGGCCCATGCGCGTAGCAGTCTGGCTGGCGGCAGGGGCGTTGGCCCTGGGGCCAGCCCTGTTGGTCCCTGCGCCGGCTTTCGCCGCTCCCTCGGCCACGGAGTGCGTGAGCGACCCCGCCTCCGCCGCGCCTGCCGCGGCCTCTGCGCAAACCGCATCCACCCCCGCCCAGTCGGAGATCACCGTTTACGCCCGGACCCAGGAGAAGACCAAGGACCGCATCTTCCTCGCCGGGGACGTCGAGGTTCGCTACAACGATCTCCGGCTTTTCGCCGACCGGGTCGAGCTCGACCCGAAGACAAAAGACTGCATCGCTACGGGGAACGTCACGGTCCAGCTGCCGAACGAGTCGGTGACGGCCGAGGAAGTCTTCGTCAACCTCGAAACGAAAATGGGGAAGATGGTCAAGGCGGACGGCATCGTCCAGCCGACGATCTTCTATCACGCCGCTTCGATCGAGCGCAAGCCGGGAAACCTCTACGAGCTCCTCAAGGCCCAGGTGACGTCGTGCTCCCAGCCGGTGCCGCGCTGGCGGTTCGACTCGACCCGGGCGAACTTCTATAAGGACGACTACATCGAGATGTGGAACGCCGTCTTCCGCATCAAGCGCGTCCCCCTCTTCTACTGGCCCTACTTGCGCTACCCGGTCGGGCGGGACCGGGCGACCGGCTTCCTCATCCCGAGGATCGGCTGGTCGGGCAATAAGGGATTCAACTACGAGCAGGGCTTCTACTGGGACATCGCCCGCAACATGGACGCGACGTTCAACCTGGACTATTACGCGGCGCGCGGCGTCGGCGGGGGGCTGAATTTCCGATACCTCTTCCGCGCCGGGACAGGCGGCGAGGTCAACCTCTACGGCTTCACGTTCAAGCGCAACGCGAGCGGGAAGAGGCAGGAGAACGCCTACATCCTGCGCTGGAACCACAATCAGCCTCTGCCGCTCGGTTTCAGCCTGGTGGCGAACGTCGACATCCAGTCGTCGTACGATTTTTTACGGGAGTTCGACAATAATTTCCGGCGGGCCATCATCTCGAACCGCAGTTCGCAGGTCTACCTCCAGAGGTCGTGGTCGTATTTCAACCTGAGCGCGCGCGTCTCGAAGTTCGAGACCTACTTCGGGCAGGCGGGCATCAACCGGTCCATCGTCAGCAAGAGCACGCCCCAGATCAGCTTCAGCATGTTCAAAGTCAAGCTCTTCGGGCCGCTCTACGCGTCGTTCGCGTCGGGGTACACCAACCAGGAGTACGGCTGGCGGGAAGAATATAAGAAGGGGACGCAGAGGAAGGCAGGGAGCTTGACGTTCGCGCCGACGCTATCCGCGCCGTTCACCCTGATCCCGTGGTTGACGTTGAACACGGCGGTCACCGGGAACTTCATCTATTACCCGAAGAGCTACGAGCCGGGGACGACGACGATCGGGACCGAGCCGCTGTTCACGAAGAACGCGATGATCACGGCCGAGGTCGTCGGGCCGGTCTTCTCGAAGGTCTACCGGAACGCGCAGGGGGACCCAATCTTCAAGCACAGCATCGAGCCGTACGCGAATTACAGGCTCGACACCCCCATCCCGGAGGCGAAGCGCATCATTACGGCGTACCATTACTTTTTCCGTTATCACCAGATCGAGTACGGGATCACGAACAGGTTCTACGTCAAGGACAAAAACGACCAGGCGCGGGAGCTGGTGCAAGTCGCGGTGGGCGAGACGTTCTACATCGCCCCGGAGGAAGGGCCGTTGAGCCTGTTCCGGGTGAACGGGAAGGTGCCGCGGTTCTCGGAGATCCAGGGACGGCTGCGATTCTACCCGGCGGCGAAGTACAGCTTGGACATGTCGGCCGAGTACAACCCGTACTATAAGAACCTGGCCAGCCTGCGGGTTAGCGCGAACGCCGGGTCAAGGGCGGAGGGGCGGTTCGTGTCGCTGAGCTGGTTCAAGAGCGCGAGTTCGTGGTACCGCGGCGGGCTCGACGACGCGTTCTACCAGGTCTACGGGAAACGACATCAGGTCGGGGTCACGGCCGGATTCAAGGTGCCGAAGCTCCCGCTCGACGTGCTGGCCGACATCGACTACAACGTCAAGGAGCGGAGGCTTCTGTACCTGGGGGGGAGCGCGATCTACCATTACCAGTGCCTTGATTTCGAGTTCGAGATGAAGGTATTCTATTTCCGTTCAAAGCCCGAGACGCAGTTCAAGTTCTCGCTGGGGTTGGGGAACATCGGGAAAACGACGGATTTTTTGGGAGGAATCGGATTCTGAGGAGGGGTCAGGCCCTAACATTCAATAATAGAGCTGAATGTTAGGACCTGACCCCTCGGAGATACAGATGAAAGGTCTTATCCTCAGCGGAGGCAAGGGCACGCGGTTGCGGCCGTTGACGTTCACCCAGGCCAAGCAGCTCGTCCCGGTCGCGAACAAGCCGGTCCTCTTCTACGGGATCGAGGCGTTGCGCGACGCGGGGATCGGGGACATCGGCATCATCGTCGGCGACACGCGGGATGAGATCCGGGCCGCCTGCGGGGACGGGTCGCGCTGGGGCGTCCGCATCACCTACATCGAGCAGGATGCGCCGCTCGGCCTTGCCCACGCCGTCCTGACGGCGCGCGGGTTCCTCGGGCGCGACACGTTCGTCATGTACCTCGGGGACAACATCCTGAAGAGCGGGATCACGTCCCTCGTCGAGAAGTTCCGGGCGAACCGGCCGAATTCGCTCATCCTGCTGACTCCGGTCCCGGACCCGAAGATGTTCGGGGTCGCGGAGTTGCGGGCGGACGGGCGGGTCGCGCGGCTCGTCGAGAAGCCGCAGGACCCGAAGAGCGACCTGGCCCTGGTCGGCGTCTATATGTTCGACGAGCACATCTTCGAGGCGGCGGAAGCGATCAAGCCGTCGGGGCGGGGCGAGCTCGAGATCACCGACGCCATCCAGTACCTGGTGGATCACGGCTACGAGGTCCAGCCGCACCTCGTCAAGGGGTGGTGGAAGGACACGGGGAAGCTCGAGGACATCCTGGAGGCCAACCGGCTGATTTTGGAGGGGATGGCGGGGAGAAACGAGGGCGATGTGGACGAGACGTCGCGGATCAGCGGCAACGTCGTCATCGAGGCGGGCGTGGTCGTCCGGAACAGCATTATCAGGGGGCCGGCGATCGTCGGGGCGGGGACGGAGGTGCGTGATTCGTACGTCGGACCGTTCACGTCGATCGAGCCGCGCTGCCGCATCGTCGGGACGGAGATCGAGCACAGCATCGTGCTCGAGGGGAGCGAGATCGTGGACGTCGGCGCGCGGATCGACGAGAGCCTGATCGGGCGCGGGGTGAAGATTTACAAATGCCCGCCCAAGCCCTCGGCGTACCGGTTCATGGTCGGCGACAAGAGCGAGATCGGGATCAAATGAGGGCTGCTGAGGGGTCAGGTCCTAACATTCAGCTTTATTATTGAATGTTAGGGCCTGACCCCTCCTCGAGGAGGCAATATGATCGACGGCGTCAAGCTGAAGAAACTCAAAGTCATGCCCGACGAGCGGGGCCGTCTGACCGAGATCCTGCGGAAGGACGACGAGCTGTTCAAGGGGTTCGGGCAGGTCTATGTCACGACGACCTACCCCGGCGTCGTCAAGGCCTGGCACAAGCACGTGAAGCAGACGGATAACCTTGCGTGCGTTGTCGGGATGATCAAGGTGGCCCTCTATGACGGCCGGGAGGGGTCGCCGACGCGGGGGCAGGTCGACCAGTTCTACCTCGGCGTGCACAACCCGGTGCTCCTCCAGGTCCCGGCCGGGATCTACCACGGCTGGATGTGCGTCAGCACCGAGGAGGCCGTCATCGTCAACGTGCCTACCGAGGCCTATGTATACGCGGAGCCGGACGAACAGCGCCTCGACGCGCACGACAAGAGTATTCCGTACGACTGGACGCGCAAGAACGGCTGAGCTGCTGAGGGGTCAAGTCTTAACATTTAACTTTTTTGTTAAATGTTAAGACTTGACCCCTCTCGGGGAGACCAAATGACCGAACGCAATTTCGACGGCAAGACGCTCCTCGTCACGGGAGGCGCGGGGTTCATCGGCAGCAATTTCATCCGCCAACTCCTGGGGCGCTACCCGGGCGTCCGCGTCATCAACCTCGACAAGCTGACATACGCCGGGAACCTCGAGAACCTGCGCGACGTCGAAACCGACCCGCGCTATGAGTTCGTCCACGGCGACATCCGCGACCACGACCTCGTCGCCCGCCTGTTCCCGCGCGTCCGGGGGGTCGTCCACTTCGCCGCTGAGACGCACGTCGACCGCTCGATCGTGGACGCCGCCGAGTTCATCTTGACCGACGTCCACGGCAGTTTCGTCCTGTTCGAGGCGCTCAGGGCGTCGCCGCACATCGAGTTCTTCGTCCATATCTCGACCGACGAGGTCTACGGCAGCCGCGACGAGGGGTTCTTTCGCGAAACCGACCCCGTCGCGCCCTCATCGCCCTACGCCGCCAGCAAGGCCGGGGCCGACCGCCTCGCCTACGCCTACCATGTGACGTACGGCCTGCCGATCGTCATCGTGCGGCCGAGCAATAACTACGGGCCGTACCAGTACCCGGAGAAATTCATCCCACTCTTCGTGACCAACGCTCTCGAGGGCAAGACGCTCCCTCTCTACGGGCAGGGGACGAACGTCCGCGACTGGCTTCACGTCGGCGACAACTGCCGGGCGATCGAGATCGCGGCGAGGCGGGGCGCGGCGGGCGAGGCGTACAACATCGGCGCGGGCAACGAGGTGCGGAACATCGAGGTCGCCGGGCGCATCTGCGATCTGCTCGGGAAGCCGCGCGACCTCATCAAGCTCGTGCCCGACCGGCTCGGCCACGACCGCCGCTACGCCGTCGACTGGGCGAAGATCCGCGCCCTCGGGTGGGCGCCGGAGACGCCGTTCGACGCCGGCCTCGAGGAGACGGTGCGCTGGTACGAGCGCAACCGCCCCTGGTGGGAGGCCATCAAGAACCGCAGCCACGAGTTCAAGGCCTTCTACGCGCAATATTACAGGGACCGCCACTGAGGCTGCTGAGGGGTCAGGCCCTAACATTCAATAATAAAGCTGAATGTTAGGACCTATCCCTCAGCGATCCTCCTCTCGACCTCCTTGACCTTCTCCCTTAGCCACGGCTCGTCCTCCAAGCGCTTGGTTAGCCTGGCCACTGCCTGATGGACGGCGACGTAATCCATCACGAAGCGTTTTCCGATCTCCTTAAGGGTCAGCGGGGAATGCCGCCGCAGGGCGTACAGGGCGATGTCCCTGGCTAAGTTCGGGTGGTTCTCCCGGCCGGGCGGGATGCCCTGTACGCCCATGACTTTGGCGACGATCGACGTGACCCTTTCAAGCCTATCGGATGCGTTTTTCGGAGACCCTGTTTCGTCCGGGTCGGCCGTTGCGGGGATCTCCCTGTCCGGACCGCGCGCTTGGATCCGTTTCTTGATCGATTCAACGAACTCTTTATCGCCCAGGACGCACCCCTTGTATAGGTTCTTGAACGGGCTTTCCATATCGATGTGCTCGAGCACGAACCGCTCGAACTTCACGGCCGCTTCCCTCGGGTCTGGATCGAGCAGGTCGAGGATGAACGTTGGGTCGAACCTCATCTGTCCGGGCGATCGGAGCCCGATCTGGAACGCGTAACTGCTCCAGGGGTACTCATCCGGATTCTTGACGATCTTCGCCCGGACGGGGTTGAGGGGGATGTATGCGGCCAACGTTAGGGCATAATTCGCCGCGTCGACCAGAATCGTTTTGTACCGGCCCTGAAAAATTACCCCGACCAGGGCATGCTTTGCCTTTACCCAGTTGGCATACGCAGAATTCAGGTAATGGATTCCTTGGGAAATGTTCGCTTTGGGAGTCCTGAGGAGCAGGTGATAATGGTTGCTCATCAGGCAATATGCATAGCAGATCATGGAGTACTTCTCGAGAGCCTCCTCGAACTTTTCAAGGAAGACATGTCGATCGCGGTCCTCGAAAAAGACCCTGTCCTTGCGGTTCCCGCGCGCATAGACGTGATAAACGGCGTTCGGATAAGCCAATCTCAGGGACCTTGCCATGGGCTTCATAGGAAGGGACGGTCGCCGGGGCGGAAAATTCTCAGGAGGGGTCAGGTCTTAACATTTAACAAAAAAGTTAAATGTTAAGACCTGACCCCTGAGAGGAGATCTCGGAGGGTCTGGGAGATAAGGATGCGGGGGGACCATCCGGTTTCGGCGACGATCTTGCGGTTGTCGCCGATGAGGAGCGGGACGTCGGTCTTCCGGAGCTTGGCGGGGTCGACCTCGACGCGGATCGCGGGGGCCTGCGCGGTTTTCCCGCCTGTCGCCTGAGCGCCAGGGGCCGTCGCCCGCGCGCTCGATAGCCGCGCGGTGTTCGCGCCCCCAGCGGCTCCCGCCTCGCCGACAAGAAAATCCAGGATCTCCCGCAGGGCAACCGCCTTTCCTGAGCAGACGTTGTAGACCTCGCCTCGCTGCCCCTTTCGCATCAGGGCCACGTACGCCTCGACGACGTCCCGGACGTCGCTGAAATCGCGCCGCACATCGAGGTTCCCGACGCGCAAGACCGGCTCCGACTCCCCCCGTTCGATGCGGACGACCTGCCGTGCCCAATCGGAGCAGACGAAGTCCGGCGCCTGCCCCGGCCCGGTGTGGGGGAACTGCCTGACGATGACGATGTCGAGGCCCTCGATCCTCTCGTAGAAGCCGCACATCATCTCGCCCGCGGCCTTCGAGTAGGCGTAAGGGTTCGTGACGCAAAACGGCTGGTCTTCGGACAGGGGCGTCTCCCCCCTTGCGGCATCGCCGTAGACGTCCGATGAGCTGACGAACAGGACGCGCGCCCGCGGCACTTCCAGGCGGACGGCCTCGAGCAGGTTGTGCGTGCCCAGGACGTTCGTTTCGAGGGTCTCGCGGCGCGCCTGCCATGAGCTGCGGACATTGGTGACCGCCGCCAGGTGGAACACCCAATCCGGGCGGACCCGACGGACGATATCGGTTACGTCGCATTCGGCCCGGAGGTCGAGGTAAAAAATGTTGCAGGCGTCCGCCGTCGGGGCCTGTGGGTACGAAGTGCCGAAGATGTTGGGGGCTTCGGGCATGCCGCCGCCCCCCTCGCCGCGGGCTAGGGCGCGCGCGAGGTATCCCCCGACGAATCCTGTTATGCCCGTGATCAGGATGTTCATCTTTCGCCGAGGGGTCAGGCCCTAACATTCAATAATAAAGCTGAATGTTAGGACTTGACCCCTCAGCAGCCTCCTCAGACTCTTTCCCGCCAATAATTCAGCAGATCGACGATCGTTTGCTTGAACGGGATCATCGGCCGCCAACCCGTCAGGGACACGAACTTCGTGCTGTCGGAGAGAAGGACGGGAACGTCCGACGGCCGCAGCCGCGCCGGGTCGACCTTGACCTCCATCTTGGCCCGGCTGAGCGACATCAACAGGTCGAGGACCTCCTGCATCGAGAAGGCCTGCCCGCGCCCGATGTTGTAGACCTCGCCCTCCACACCCTTCTCCAACGCCAGCCAATACGCCCGGACCATGTCCCTGACGTCCGTAAAATCACGCTTGGCCTCGAGGTTGCCGACGGAGATGATCGGAGGCCGCTTCTTCTTCTCGATCTCGGCGATCTGCTTGGCAAACGACGACGTCACGAACACGTCGCCCCGCCGCGGCCCGGTGTGGTTGAAACCGCGCGTCCGGACCGTCCTTAGCCCGTAGCTCTTGTAGTATTGGAACGCCAGGAGGTCCTGGGCGACCTTGCTCACGGCGTAAGGGCTCAGCGGCCGGAGGGGGTTGGTCTCTTTCATCGGGATCTCGTTCGAGAAGACCTGGCCGTACTCCTCGCTCGAGCCGGCGACCTGGATCCTCGGCTTGAGGTCAAGGGCCCGCACCGCCTCGAACAGGTTGATCTCGCCGATGGCGTTGATGGCGAATGTCTCGGACGGGCACGTCCACGACGTCGGGACGAAGCTCTGCGCGGCGAGGTGGAAGATGCGATCGGGCTTCGACTCGGCCAGGACGGCCCTGAGGGAGACCATATCCTTGAGGTCGGCCTCGATGAGCCGGACCTTGTCCTGGATCTGGGCGATGTTGTCCATCCGGCTCCGCCAACGGACGGTCCCGAAGACGACGGCGTCGGCGTGGTTGGTGAGGATGTACTCCGCCAAGTGGCTCCCGGCGAATCCGGTGATCCCGGTGATCAGTACGCGCATCGTGCCTCCTCAGATATTCAATTCCAGCTGATTGTCCCGGGCGTGGGCCCGTTCGTTCTCGATCTCGTTCAGCAGCTCGGCCGATATGTCGCCGGTCGGGTAGACGCCGTCGAAGCAGGCGGCACAGAACTCGTTGAGCTTCGGGTTCTCGAGCATGACGGCCTTCTTCAGGGCGTCGAGGCTCTGGTAGATGACCTTGTCCGCGCCGATCCGCTTGGCCACCGTCGCCTCGTCCGCGTTCCGGGCCACGAACTCGGTCTTCGTCTGCATGTCGATCCCGTAGACGCAGGGGAACCGCAGCGGGGGCGAGTACGACGCCAGGTAGACCTTCTTCGCGCCGCACTCCCGGACCATCTCGATGATCGCCCGCGACGTGTGGCCCCGGACGATGCTGTCGTCGACGAGGAGGACGCGCTTGCCCTTGACCTCGGAGGCGATCGGGTTGAGCTTCTGGCGCACCGAGCTCTTCCGCTTGTCGTCGGCGGGCATGATGAACGTCCGGCCGACATAGCGGTTCTTGACCAGCGCCTCGCTGTACTTGAGGTCGAGCTTGCGGGCGATTTCGATGGCCGCGTCGCGCGCCGAGTCCGGGACCGGCACGACGACGTCGATCGGGATCTTGCGCCGCCGGATCTCCGCCGCCAGGAACCGGCCCAGGTTGACCCGGACCTTGTAGACGTTCGCGTTGTCGATGATCGAGTCCGGCCGGGCGAAATAGACCCACTCGAACAGGCAGGGCGTATGGCGGCAGCAAGAGATGCGCTTCGTGTGGACCTTCCGATCCTTGTCGAAGAACACGGCCTGGCCCGGCTCTATGCTCTTGATATTGCTGAAGTTCATGAGATTCAGGCTGACCGTCTCCGACGCCACCGCGTACGACGGGATGAGCCCGTCGTTCCGCGAGCCGTAGACCAGCGGCTTGATGCCGAACGGGTCGCGGAAGGCGACCAGCCCCTGCTCGGCGATATAGGCGACGACCGAGTAGCTCCCGCGGACCTTCTTGTAGACGCCGTCGACCGCCTTGAAAACGTGCTCCGGCTTGAGGTCCCGAGTCTTCTGCTCGCCGAGCTCCTGGGCGAAGACGTTGAGGATGATCTCGACGTCGCAGTCGGAGTTGAGCAGGCGGTGGTACCTCTCGAAGAGGTCTCCCTTGAGCTCCTTGTAGTTCGTGACGTTCCCGTTGTGCGCCATGATGATGCCGAACGGCGAGTTGACCTGGAACGGCTGAGCGTCCTCGCCGCCGCCCCCGCCGACCGTCGGGTAGCGCGTGTGGCCGATGCCGACGTTCCCGCGCAGGCGTTGGATGTTCTCCGGCGTGAAGATGTCGCGGACGAGGCCGTTGCCCTTCTTGGTGTGGAATCGGCCGTCGTACGTGATGATCCCGGCCGCATCCTGCCCCCGGTGCTGCATGGCCAGCAGGCCCTGGTACATGTCGCGGACGATGTGGTCGTTCGCCCAGATGCCGATGACGCCGCACATGACTTAATTATAGCAGAAAGGCGGCTGAGGGGTCAGGTCTTGTTTTGCGTATCATTGCGAGGAGCTGTGCGACGAAGCAATCTCGTATTATGCGGTTGGGATTGCTTCGCTTCGCCCGCAATGACGCGTGGGCCTCAAGGCCCGACCCCTCCGAGGAGCTCCTCGGGGGTCACGGCCGCCGTCCCGATCTTGCCGACGACGACGCCGGCCGCCGCGTTGGCCAATATCGCCGCCTCGAGGATCGTCGCCCCGGCCAGAAGCGCCAAGGCCGCCGTCGCGATGACCGTGTCGCCCGCGCCCGTGACGTCGAACACCTCGCGCGCCACCGTCGGGATGTGGACCGGCGCCTTCCCGCGCTCGAAGACCGACATCCCCTGCTCGCCTCGCTTCAGGATGAGGTAGCGGCTCCGGACGAGCTCCAGGATCTCGCCGCCCGCCCGCTCGGCCTGGGCGTCGGTCCGGCACTCATGGCCGACGATCCGCTCGGCTTCCAAGTGGTTGGGCGTCAGGAGCGCCACCGGCGCAAACAGCCGGATGTTCGCGCTCTTCGGGTCGACAAAGACCATAGCCCGGGCCGCCTCGGCCGCGGGCAGGATCTCGGCGAGGAGCTCCGGCGTCAGGATGCCCTTGCCGTAATCCGAGAGGATGATGCCCCGGCAGCCCTCCCTCCGGACGAATCCGGCCAGCCGCTTCCTCATCGAGTCCGACACGGCCCGCCGCCGCTCCTTGTCGAACCGCACGACCTGCTGGTGGCCGGCGATGATCCGCGTCTTGACGGTCGTCGGCCGGTTGGGGTCCATGAACACGCCGCGGCCGTCGGCGAGGTGGCGTTTGATCCACCGCCCCTCGGGGTCCCGCCCGACGACGCCCGCCGAGACCGGGGCCGCGCCCAGGCTCTCGAGGTTGCGGCTGACGTTCCCCGCGCCGCCAAGGCACTTCGTGTCGTGCCCGACCTCGACCACCGGGACCGGCGCTTCGGGCGAGATCCGGGACACGCTGCCCCAGATATAGGTGTCGAGCATCAGGTCGCCGAGGACGAGCACCCGGCGGTTCCGGAACCCGCGGACGATTCTCTCTAAGCGGCCGGCTTTGGTCATGACGTCATTCCTTTCTCAGATAGATGGGGTTCGAGACGATCCACGGGATGTCCGCCCCGAGCGGGGATCGCTCCTTGAGGTAGACTTCGACCCGATACACGCCCGGGCCCTCGGCCGGCGCGCGGAGGGAGTTCTCGCGCGACGAGGCGATGACGCGGCCGTCGCGGAGCAGCCGGACCTCTTTCCGGAAGGGGAAGGGCGCCCGCGCCTCGAAGCGGACGGTCCGCGCCTCGCCCCCGGCGGCGGCGATCACGATCGTGTCGCCCATCCGGTATGCGCGCGTGCGCGCGGCCCCGGGCCCGCTCCCGGTCCCGGCGCCTTCGCCCGCGCCCGTTTTTGCCTCGGCGTCCGTCTCCGCTTCGAACTGGAAGCCGCGCGCGTCCGCGACCGCCTCGACGGCGTTGTAAAAATGCCCGTGATGGAGCGCGTCCCAGATGCGGGCCTCTTCTGTGCCCGGGCCCGGGCTCTTGCTCTCGGCCGGGCCCTCGCCCCTCTTGCCCCAGGCTGGCCCGTCCACGAGGACGTGAAGCCGGAGCAGGGCGAAGATCCCCCGATAGTAGAGGTGCGCGTCCGCGCTGAAGTAGCCGGCGATGGCGGCGCTCGCCCCGCGCTGGTCCCAGCGCCTGAGGTTCGAGTCCGGGTGCTCGAGCATTTTGATGAGCGGCAGGCGCGACCCGAGGAGGAGGAGCGGGGCGTAGGCGAGGACACGGCGGAAGTTGTCCTTGAACATCGTGTCGGCGTTGACGATCTCGATGCCCGAGTAGTCGGACGACAATCCCCAGTCCCCCCACGACCACCGGACCTTCGAGTAAGGGTGGGCGATGACGGTGAACCCGCCGAGCGCCTGGACCGCGTCCACGGCGTCCTCCGCCTTCGACGGGAGCTTCCCGTCGCCGGGCGGCGGCCGGAAGCCCAGGGCCACGAGGTGCCCGCGGTTGACGTTGAGCTCGGAGCCGGCGAGGACAAGCACACCTTTCCGCGGGCCGGCGGCCCGGAGGCTCGCGGCGTTCGGGTTGCCGTGGTCGGTCAGGACGACGAAATCGAGGCGCTCGTGCGCCGCCCGGGCCGCGATCTCGTCGACCGTTGCGTGGCCGTCGGAGAAAGTCGTGTGGATGTGATAGACGCCTTGGAGCTCTCGCGTGACGATGCCCCCCGGGCCCGGCGAAGCCGCCGCGGCGGCCGCCCCGTCCGGATTCCCATAGCGCCGGAAGGATAGCTCGGAATACGCGAGCCAGGCGGCGTAGACGGCGACGACGGCCAGCGCCCCGCGCAGGACCTTGCGGACGGCTTTCCCGAGCATCATGCTATTTCATTGCCTAGGCTATCTTCCGGCTCAGGCTTATGCGTGAGGCTGCATCAAGAGCTGCCGCCAACGGCCGTCTTCTGTAGCCGCAAGCTTTAGCTTGCGTCTTCGCCTGAGGCCCATACAGCCCGAGGCCATATCCCCTCGCACACGCCGCTCAGGCTAAAGCCTGAGGCTACATTAAGAGCCCGGACGAACCCTGGCCATGCGTTATCTCGCGGCCAGTGGCCGCCCCTGAGGAGTCAGGTCTTAACATTTAACAAAAAAGTTAAATGTTAAGGCCTGACCCCTTCCCCTCCCGCGAAGGGCATCGTGATCAGGTACAGGAACAGGATCGTGATCTCCGAATCCCCGAAATTGTACTCGAAGAGCCCGGCGACCACCAGGACGGCCAGGGCCGCGAGCCCGCCCGCCGCGAGCGGCAGGCGGTCGGGCTCCCTCGTCCTCACGACCTTGACGAGCGAAACGCCGACCCAGACGACAAATACTAACCAGGCCGCCGCGGCCGGGAGGCCCCGCTCGGCCGCGATCTGGACGATCGTGTTGTGGAGGTGGACGTTGCGCTTGGCCTCGTCGGATAGGCCGTACTTCGGGCTCTGGAAGACCATGTCCACCGTATCCGGCCCCGTCCCGAGCAGGGGATAGTCCCGGATGATCCCGGCGCCCGCCCGGAGATATTCGATGCGCATACGGTTCGAGTAGCCCTGGAGCGTGAAGATGCTGAGGACCCGTCTTTTGACCGCAGCGGGGCTGGCGAAGAAGACGATGGCGACGAGGACCGGGACGACCAGCACGAACTTCGGCTTCCAGATGAAGACGAGGACGCATGCGGCCACGGCGACGCCGATCCAGGCGCTCCTGGTCAGGGTCATCTCGAGCGCCGCGCCGGCCGCCAGCGCCCCCGCCCCCCAGAGGTATCGGGCCTTGCCCTTCCCGAAGATCGCCATCGCCAGGGCCAGCGCGACGAACATGGCGAGTAAGCCGGCCTGGGTCATGTAGTGGCCCATGAACGCCT
>Ga0315275_10002624_pt1 | contig 16306 bp, 7 predicted proteins | sample YL17G03_0_MG_FD_205557 | JGI IMG/M metagenome (GOLD analysis project Ga0315275, IMG submission 205557) | Sediment microbial communities from Yellowstone Lake, YNP, Wyoming, USA - YL17G03_0 | ecosystem: Environmental > Aquatic > Freshwater > Lake > Sediment | place: USA: Wyoming | collected... | reverse complement strand
ACTTCTTGAATGTCTTAATATTAATAGGGAAATAATAAAATAATAAACGATTCGGGAGGGGAATCGACACAGGAAAGATGAGGTATTTATCGCTACAATTCAGAGGGATTCTTTGGAATGTTTATTGTTTTTCAGTTAATATAGGATAATTTGATCCGAGCGCGTATAACACGCTCGTTTTTTTCTCTTTGATTTTTAAAAAAGATGGAAACATAATTTATAAATAAAAGTCGGCCGGCCGTATCAGGTAAGACGGCAAAGATAAATTAAATAAAAAATATAATAAAAATGAATAATAAATTTATATTAAGAATCAATAGGGGATTGGCATTTTTTACAATCCTTTCCCAATTGTTTTTTATCTTCGGCCCGGCAATTCAATATGCCTCTGCCGAAGAAATTACAGTCGATCCTCAAATGGAATTGCAGACGGAAGTCTTGTCACAAGAACCAATTGATCCAGTCGGAGAACCTGCACCGGTTGTTGAAGAGCAGGTGACTCCTGCGGAGGAACCTGTTGTTTCAACAGAAGAACCAACAGTTCCCGTAGAAGAACCCACTGTTCCAATTGAAGAACCGACAGCTCCTGTTATGATGCAGGCAGCTCCCGTAAATTCTCCAGAGCTGACAACTAACAAAGCTGATTATTTTATTGGAGAAACAGCAACTATTTTCGGAAGATTTTTTCAAGCATTACAGAATGTTATTTTAAAGATTTTCGGCAGCGGCCCTGACGGCAATGATTATACGGAAACAGCTCAAAACGTTACGGCCGATAATCAGGGGTCATTCACATCAACCTATGCTTTAGACAATATCTTTAGGCCTCTTTATACGATTACTGCAAATTCAACCGATGGTACTCAGCTAGCTAAAACCACATTTACGGATACGGTAAATTTAGGTTATAACCTTGATCAATGCCAAAATGGAAAATTTACTAATGTCACGAGCTTTGTTACGAACCTAAATACGGCGTGCGGAGTGGGCCCAGATCAAGATTGGGCTAACGGCGATATTAATGGCCAAAATTCCGCTTATCGTGAGGGTGATTCTATTCCATATCGGCTAATCATTACTGGAATTTCAGATGGAATGCATACTGTAACTCTTGAACATGAGTTTACGAAAGCTGGAATATTTGCAATTGACAGACTGACAGGGCCGAGCTTAACTCAGCAGCAAAATGATTGTGGCTCTGGAAGCCAATCTGCATTTTCTGATTGTGACACTATAGCAACGTCCTCGTCTGACATTCCCGGGGAGGTTGCATTGCCGAACGCAACTCAGCCTTCGTTACCAAACGACGGTAATTTATTTACCTTCATTGGCGCTAATCATTTGACGCCAGGAACCCTAAACGATATTCCAAATAGCCGAGAAATGACGGCTGGTTATCCGTCAACTCAAACATTTTCATTCGGCTCATTCGGTGCAAATGTTACCCAAACTGGATTGAGCACTGGCGACAGCAACCGTTTATTCAGCTTTAATTTCACAATGGGGAATTGTATAACAACAGGCGGGGGCAAGGGTTGCAGTGTCGTATTCAGTTGGTCTGGCCATATTTCATCAGCGGCAGATTGGGGAGATGGCAAGGGAGCATCGTCTATTTCCGGTGCGCCATTTCATATGTACATTGATGGTGTCGATGGTTCAGGCGGCGCCCAACAGAGAAGCGTGCAATTAGGCGCAATTATTTTACCAAGCACAATTACCATACACAAAGCAACTTCTCCAACCGGAGGAACTGGATTCGGGTTTACCACAACAGGCGGTCTTACACCGTCAACATTTAGTTTAGACGGCGGAGGAACTAAGACTTTCAATCCCTTGCCAGGACCTTATACAATTTCGGAAAACGATCCCTCTCCAGCATACAGTTTAACCGATCTTACCTGTACTGCGGATGGACAAGGAACAAGCGTATCCGAGAACCTTGGAACGCGCACAGCTACTATGACTATTGGACCAAGCGGTGGCGCAACAATTGACTGTACTTATACCAACACGCTTCAGCAGGGAAATTTAGTAATTGTTAAAAATACAGTTGGCGGAGATGGTAAATTTGATTACAGCGTAACCGGACCGACACCGCTTACACCCAGCATTACGACTTCAGCTGGCACTGGTTCAAGCGGTCCAACTCCGGTTGATGCTGGCACTAATTATGCAATTACCGAAACTGTTCCGTCCGGGTGGGCTTTTACTTCTGCCACTTGCGATAAGACATATACAGCCGGAACCAATGGCGTTACGGGAGTAACTGTTGCAGCTGGTCAAACCACTACCTGTACATTCAGTAATTCCAAACTTCCTACGCTGACAGTTAATAAAGTGCTTGTACCATCAACTGATGCAGGCAAATTTAACCTGCAGATCGACAGCTCCACTGTTGGTACAGGTGCCAATGTCGGAGACGGGGGAACGACGGGCGCTCAAATTGAATCCATTGGCGCCCATACGGTAGGCGAAACTGCTGGAACTGATACAAACTTATCAGATTATATAACCGTAATCGGCGGAGATTGTGCTTCAAACGGAAGCATAACTCTAGCTGCGGGAGATAATAAAGTTTGTACAATTACCAATACAAAAAAAGCAACAATCATTGTAAAAAAGACAATGAACGGAGGTACGGCTACGTTTAGTTATACCGGAACTCCTTCCGGGGATATTTCTGTAAGCGGCAACACGATTCAGGCTAGTGTAGCACCTGGCCAATATGTTTCTACCGAAACGCCCTTGGCCGGTTGGGATCTGAACTCTGTTGCTTGTGACAACGCGAACAGCACAGGCAATCTGTCAAACCATAATGTTACGTTTAATGTGACTGCCGGTCAGACCGTAACCTGCACTTTCATCAACACTAAGCGCGGTTCAATTACGATTGTGAAAAACACGACTGGCGGCGATGACACATTTAATTACACCAGCAACTTCGGTGTAAGCTCGTTAACGACAAGCGGAGGCACCGCGTCTCAAACCGTAGACAATTTGATTCCCGGAGACCCTTACCACATCAGCGAATCGGCATTAGCAGGATGGGACGCGAGCGGTGCAAGCTGTGACCACGGAACAATCAGCGCTATCACAGTCCTTGCAGGGCAGACGACTACCTGCACTTTTAGCAATACCAAGAGAGCAACCATCATTGTCAAGAAAGTGATGGTCGGAGGAACTGATACCTTCTCTTATACCGGCACTCCATCCGGCGATATTTCTGTCAATGACGGAACGATCCAATCAACCGTTGTTCCTGGCCAGTACGTATCCACTGAAACGCCCTTGGCCAATTGGGATCTGACTTCTGTTGCTTGCAGCGATGCAAACAGCGTAGGCAGCGTTAGCAGCCATAATGCAACCTTCAACGCTGAAGCAGGCGAAACAATAACCTGCACTTTCACCAACACCAAGAGGGGACATGTAATAGTTAACAAAGTTACATATCCTTCGGGCGATGCCCAGAGTTTTGACTTTACTGCGGGAGGAGCTGGTTATTCCAACTTCTCTTTGACTGATGCGGCAGCTCCGAACGATCAAGATCTTGCCCTCGGAACTTACTCGGTTTCCGAAGCTGCGGTTACAGGATGGACTAAGGTAAGCGCAACCTGCGATGACGGAAGCCCTGTGAGCGCGATTGATCTTTCAGCGGGAGAAACAATAACATGCACATTCACCAACGTAAGGAATCCGAAAATAACTATTGCAACAACTAAGACCAATGAAGTCGATAGCCCCCACACTTTTACTGTTACAATAGGCCAGCAAGGAAGCAGCGGATTTGTACCGGTTGCTGATGGAACAAAACCAACAGTTACCTTTACTCCTTCAAACCCCGGAACCATTACCGACAATTGTGCAACAACAGGGACAGTAGGAGGCAGTTGTACCGTTGTTATTAATTCAGCAGTTGCGGGCGTATTTACTGCTCACGCTGCGGTTTCTGTCACCATTGGCGGACAATTATTTAATCTTGCTACTGATGGAACAGGTGAAAACTCCAATGATGCGGTCAAGACTTATGTTGACGCCGGCATTAATATCTCTCCCCAAGAAGCAACCAATAAAGTCGGCGATCATCACACTATCACTGCCTTTGTCACCAAAAATGACGGAAGCGGGATAAGTAACGCCGTCGGAGTGACTGTCAACTTCTCAATTACCTCCGGTTCAGCGACATTTGTCGGTGCGAGTTCTTGTTTGACAGACGGCACCGGACACTGTTCGGTACAAATTGAATCTGATACTCCGGGCAGCAATATCATAGATGCAACAGTTACTTTTTCAGTCGGTGGCGTCAGCTTGACTCGCGCGACGAACGGTGACTACGGTCCGGGCGGTTCGGATTCGGCGGTCAAGAATTATGTCGATGCAAAAATCAACATAACTCCCGGCAGTTTCACCAACGAAGTTGGCGATGACCATGACTTTATCGTTACAGTTTCACAGGATACAGGAGCGGGATTTGTTCCGGTTCAGGGCGCCATCGTTAATGCGATTGCATCCCCAGCGCCCGACGGCGGTCTTGATGTGACAGACTGCAACCTGGGAACCGATGTCAACGGTCAGTGCACGCTCACTATAAATTCCAGCGTTGCCGGAAAGTTCACGATTATAGCTCGCAGCCAGATTGATGTTGAAGGTGTTATTTTCAAGCTTCAAACCAATGGAAGCGATCAAAGTTCTGGCCCGGCAATAAAAACCTATGTTGATGCAAAAATCAGTCTGACACCCTTAACGGCTACCAACAACATTAATGTCGCGCACACTATCACTGCGACGGTAATGGAAGATCCGGGCACGGGTATGGTAGCGGCCGCTGGTGAGTTTGTGGCCTTCAGCTTGCTTAACAACTCAGCTAATGCTGCATTTGTCCTCGGAATTGACACCTGCCAGACTAATGGCAGCGGCGTTTGTACTGTTCAGATAAGCGCGGCAACACCGGGCAGTGTAGATATCCATGCTACGGTTAATGTGCACGTCGGAGGCTTAATCTTAACTCGAGCAACTGACAACACCCACGGTTCAAGTGGTAATGCCAATAAAGTTTATGTTGCGGGAAAGATTATTGTTGTGAAACAAACCCTGCCTGATGACAGCAGCCAAAGCTTTACTTTTAATCCCAGCTATGGCTCAAGCTTTAACTTAACTGGCGGCCAGAGCAATGATTCTGGTTTCCTAGCCCCGGGCAATTACAGTGTTTCCGAGACTGTTCCGGCTGGCTGGGATCAAACCTCTGCTACCTGCGATGACGGAAGTTCCGTAAGTGCGATTTCTCTTCAAGCTGGCGAAACAGTAACCTGCACATTTACCAACACCCAAAGGGGACACCTTATTGTTCAGAAGACGACTATTCCAGCAGGAGATTCTCAGGTGTTTAACATATCAGCTTCGGGTAGCGGAACGATTACGGGCGGAGGAGCAGGAACAGTTACTGATGCGAATGATAAAAATTATGAGGTTACTCCCGGAACTTATTCGGTAGCCGAAACAGTTCCGTCAGATTGGGCCAAAACAGATGATGCCTGCCAAAATGTAGCAGTTGGAGCTGGCGAGACAAAGACTTGCTTACTTACCAATACAAAGAAAGCAAAGATTACTCTGGAAAAAATCTGCGATCCTGATGATGCGGAAAACTTCTTCAGCTTCAGTCTGAAGAAAGGCGATGGCACTCCGAATCCTTTGGCCCCGGTACAATGTGGAACCAAGAATTTGGTGATTGTTCCATCTACAGCTGACTCTGCAAACTTCGTGAATTGGACCATTACAGAGACGGCTACAAATGGCTGGATATTGAAGAACATTACCTGTACAGGTGGAGGGGACACAACAGTTAACGGCAACTCAGTCACAGTCGGACTCGATGCTGGTGAAAATGTCCATTGTACATTTACCAACGAAGCTCCTCCTACCGGGCGCATGACCGGAGGCGGAAGTTTCTTTCCAACCAAAGGTAGCGACCTGCCGAAAGGTAATGTAAGAATCACTCACGGCTTCACTCTTCACTGCAATACGCTTGTTTCGCCAAATCGATTGGAAGTCAATTGGGCCGGTACCGGCAAAAAAAATGCAGCTGAGAATAATTTCCATTTGACGAGCCTTGCCAACGTCTTGTGTATAAATGATCCTGATATCAGTGAGGGTTCGCCTGTGGCAGGATTTGATACCTATGAAGGCTATGGAACAGGGCTCTTTAACGGTATACCAGGATATACTGCGCATTGGGTGTTTACAGACGCCGGTGAACCTGGAAAAAAAGATGAGGTCTGGATGGTGATCAAGGCTCCAGGGGGGGAGGAAGTATTAAGAATCGGTGGCGCTTGGGATAGTGCAACTCCATTAATAGGACAATCAGCGCTGCAAGCGCTAGTAACTGGAGTCAAGAACACATCTACGGGTGCAGGTATATCTCAAGGAAATCAACAGGCACACAAGTAATCTTAAATTCAGGAGAAAGTGATTCCAAGCTATTTATTTAAAGTAATTTGTACAATCACTCCTTAAAGAATTTAAGCTAATTTCACGCGCTCTGCTCCTTGCTTGTGGAGGAGCAGGCGCGTGGGCTTAGAAAATTAAATTGGTATGGTATTGAGGCCGTACCTTTTTAATTATAATTGTAGAACATATGTAGGACATAGGACAATTTGTTCGTAATGTCCTATCCTAGATATATATCATTAATAGGCCTAGGCATATTAAGACTTATCTAATTTTGTTTAATTGACTATTTTGGTTGAGTGGTCGGAGTAGGTGATAAATGATTTATTCACTAAATTCTTAGAATGATTTCTCGTGGCTTATAATTGGGGATTTTAAGTTAATTTTGTCATAGGATTTGACATGACTTCTTGGGTGTCCTAACATTAAAAGAGCAATAATAATCATTGTAAGCGATTCAGGAGGGGAATCGATGCAGTTAAGATGATATTTCAAGTATTACAATTTAGATCGATTCCCTGGAATGTTTATTATTCTTCAGTTGCCATAGGACAATTTGATCCGAGCGCGTAATTATGCGCTCGGTTTTTATTTAGAAAGATAGGACATGTGAATAAACAGAGGAAAAACCTGTGCATGAATTCTTTGACAATAGAACAAGGAATCAAATAAAATAAAGAATCATGCGTTGTGTCTAGACCGAGCACATATGTCTTTTTACGTTATGTTCTCGGTCTGGACCCAACTTGGGCCACGCCCCGAACCTTAATTTTTTAAAAAAAATTATATTCGGGGGAATTGCCCGGGCTTTAAAAAGTTCGGGGTATGGTCCAGGAGGAAACCAGATAAAGTCGGCCGGCCGTATCAGGTAAGACGGCAAAATAATAAATTAACATAATTAAAAACATGAACAAAAAAATATTAGTTAGTTTAAGCGTAATCGGTGCGGTTGCTGCAATAGCAGTAGGCGGCACAGTTGCTTATTTCAGCGACACCGAAACCTCAGCCGGCAATACATTCTCTGCCGGGACAATTGATATTGCTATTGATACGCAGAATCCATGGCACAAGACCTATAATATTGGTGATCTGAAACCAGGCGAAACGGGCAATATTTATTTTGAGATTCAGAATGTTGGACAAAATCCAGTTAATGTTTCTAAGAATTTAGGTAACTTTAAAACAGACACTGGAATACAATCAGAACCCGAATGTACCGATCAGGGCGGTGCTTGGGATAATGTGGCGAAAGCTTGCGATTGGACAGGAACGCCTGGCGATAATAACAATGTTCAAACCCAGATTGAGTATGATTTGTACGTAGAGGTTTATAATGCAGAACAGACAAAGATTTGGTGGCAGCAAATCTTTAATGCAGACGAACACAAGAGCCTGACCGATGTTTATGGAGCGAACGGTGATCAATATGTTTCTCTTGGCATGATACCAGCTGGTGGATACATGAAAGTTACCCAAAGTTATCATTTTAAATCCACCGCGGGAAATGAATATCAGGGGGACAAGTTGTCGTTTGATATAACCATCAAAGGCGAACAATTACCTCAAGGCGACAATGGAATAGCAACTGTTGTTTTGGAGAATAAAAGAATAGGCGAACCACAATGGGATATTATTCAGGGGGACGGCATTGCGGGTACATTGACATATCAGGCGCAAGGCTCAATGTTTGTTTATACGTTTAGCGGCAAAGCTCCGTTAGCAAATCACGGCTATTTCTTGGCTGTTGGGTACAATGCAGCTACTGACGTTGACAAGCAAATCGGATTTGGTACGACTGATGGTTCCGGAAATATCTCTTTATCTGGAAGTTCAGATACTGGAAGTTTGACTAACGCGAAAGCGTGGTTAGTGCCGGCAGAAAATTGGACTGGCACAGCAATGAACTGGACTGGTTGGCCCGGCGTCGTTCCTAATTTCCTCTGGGAGACTGGTTTGATCAATTACGTAAAGAATTAAGCTTTTTATTGAAGCTTTTTTGCCTCGCTCTTCTTGTGAAAGGGCGGGGCTCTAAAGGTTTCAAGAAATTATTTTTTAAAAAATAATGGAGGGTAATGAAAATATTGAAATTAATATATTACATACTTATCACCCTTATCGTAGCAGTTGTGCTTCTGCTGATTATTTCTACCTTTCCGATAACGGGAAATTACAAAGTATTGACGGTTATCTCCGGTTCAATGGAACCGGCGATAAAGACAGGAAGCGTAGTGATGGTAAAGCCGGAAAGCGATTATAAGATAGGGGAGGTAATAACATTTGGACCCTACAGTAAGACGCAAGCGCCCACCACCCACAGGATTTACGATATAAGGGTGGCAGAAGGACAGGTTATTTACATTACCAAAGGAGATGCCAACAACGGGCCGGATACAAGAGAAATTCAGAAAAAAGATGTTATCGGAAAAGTACTGTTCGATGTTCCGTTTGTGGGCTATGCGGTATATTTTGCCAAGCAGCCACTGGGATTTACCTTAATAATTATTGTTCCGGCTGCAATCATAATATTTGACGAAATTAAAAATATTTATGGAGAGGTTAAGAAAAAAAAGAAAATAGACGATGTTTAGAAATAAATCAGCGATTCGTTGAAAAAGATGGGTAAAATATTTTACGACATTATTCCGCCCAAAGCGGTTAATGTAAAAATCAAATCAAATAATTTTAAAAGCTCTATTTTTAAAATAGCAGCCTTTGGATTAATTATGACTTTAAGCTGGGTTGGGATTTCTTCCATCCACCGAACCACAGCCTATTTTAACGACGTTGAAGAGTCGCAAAACGATAGCCTTATCGCCGGAACATTAGATTTTGAATTAAGCTCCAATCAGATATTTTCCAATCTGGTCCTGGGTCCGGGCGAGTCGGCCACCGGAACGATAAGCGTTATTAATTTGGATAACGTGCCCCAATACAAAGTTAAATCCGATAGCCTCTCCGGGGAGCTCTGCGATTATTTGAATTTAGAAGCCAGTCTGGACGGAATAGCGGAATATTCCGGAAAACTGAAAGATTTTGATTTTGGACCTACGGTATTTCAGGGCCCGGACGACTGGTTTTTCACCTTGACCTTGCCCGCCAGCACGACGGCAGATATGATTGGAAAAGCCTGTAATTTCAATTTCGTGTTCTACGGCTCTCAGATAAAAAACAATTTGCCCTTCGGACAGGGTTTTACAGATACGGAAGACGCCAACAGCAGCATCAAATCCTTGATGTGCTTTGATTCGGAGATAAGATCAAAAGGTTATTGGAAAAATCATCTTAATGTTACGCAGACTTATTTGCCCCAGATGCTGGGAAATGAAATCGTTGACAGCACCTCAAGTGCTTATAGGATTCTTGGTGCTGATTACAATTTATCAATGATCAATAAACTGAAAGGGCAGTTATTGACATTGAAATTAAACATTGCGGATTTTGGAATAGGGGATTATATTCCGACCAGCTCCGCCAACAGCTTAAGCCAGATAGCGGCCCAGGCTGACGACTTGTTAAAACAAAATCCTGCTCCAGATAACAGCATCTTGGAAGAAATGAAAGACCTTTTGGACGGATTAAACAACGACTTGAAGATAAAAGTTTGTACGGAAACAGGGGTCAAGGTTTTGATTCCCAACGGAGGAGAAAAATGGTGGGTCGGATTAAATTATGATTTAACCTGGATAACGAAGAACCTGGGCTGCCCCGATGATCTGGTCCATATTGATATCTGGTATTCCAACGACAGCGGAGCCACCTGGGGAAGGGTTGCCACAAGCACGGAAGACGACGGAGTATATAATTGGAGAATTCCTCTCGTCCTTGAAAATGATACCTATTATGTTCCTTCGGACAAGGCAAGAATAAAGGTTGTAGCTGTTTGTTCGGAAAACATGATGGTTGCAGGGTGGGACATGTCTGATTACGATTTCTGCCCGCCAATAAACAAAGACTTGCTTACTCCAAAAGAACTAGAACTGGCCAAATCCCTGGGACTGATAAAGGAAGAAGCAATTGTTCAGGAATCAACCAGTACTGAGACTGTTGAAGAACAGGTTGTTGAGGCGACAAGTTCAGAGCCAATAGTTATAGACGCAGGAGCAATGGGTACTCCCATAACAGCAGAAAGTCCTTTGAATTCAAACAGCGGAGCAAATCAAGCGCCTGTTGCAGAAATTCCGGCTGTTAGCCAGGAGAATAAAACCAGTTCAGAACAAGTTGCAACAAGCACGGAATATAATTCAACCTCCACAGAACAAGTTTCAACCAGCATTGAAGAGGCCTCAACTTCTACAGGCCAAACAGGAATAATTGATACCATAAACAACATAATTGAAAACGTGGTTAATGAAATAATTGAAGCGATAATTCCCGAAGCTACGACAACGGAGCCTGCGGAAAATACAACAACGGAAACAATTGTGATTGAACAAGTGCCCGTCGTTGAAGAGCAGCCAACGGTTGTTCTGGGAGATAATCCGGCAGAGCCGACTCCGCCCGCAGATAATTCTTTAAGCGGGGGAGACAGCACAGGCATATAATAACCATGAATAAATTATTCAAAACAATTTTAATCGGATCAATCATTATTTCTGGCATTGGATTTTTATTTGCTTCTCCTGCAAGCGCTAACGGGACTTTGGTTGTTGAATGGTCTGAAACAGGAAGCATTTGGCTGCCTTTAAGCGGAGCAATCTTTAATGAGGCAAATTTTATGCCCGGCAACCAGGTCACAAGATATATAAGAGTAACCAATAACAGCGGCCAGCCCCAGAGAATAGCAATTGAAGCAATAAACGAGAAAGATAGCGATAATCTTTCTTCCCAAATGAATTTGGTAATTAAAGAGGGGGGAACAATTTTTAACGATACTTTAAAAAAGTTCTTTGACCAAGGGGAAACATATCTTTCCGATCTGGCAATTGGAGGAACGACGATATACGAATTAACAATAACCTTAAATTCTGGAACAGATAATGCTTATCAAGAAAAAATATTAGGTTTCGATATTTTAGTGGGATTTGAAGGAACAGAAGGGGAATTGATATTACCTCAGCCAGGTCAAGGAACAGGCAGCGGTTTGCCCGCAGGGTTAATCATTCAAAATGAAGCATCACAAAATATTGACTCAACTTCGGCAAAAATAAGTTGGTATACCACATATAAATCAACTAGCCGGGTGATTTATGATATTGTTCAGGGAACGCTTAATTTAAGCACATTGCCGAATTACGGCTACAATTATTCAACACCAGAGCTAGACACCCCAGCTGATCCCTCCGGAGTTACTTATCACGAAGTATGGCTAACTGGACTTACCCCCGGTACAACTTATTATTTCAGAGTTATTTCTCATGCTTCTCCCGATACAATAGGCAGGGAGTTCAGCTTCACCACCTTAAGCCCGGAAGAAAGAAAACCTTATTACCAAGAAACAATAGATAATAATATTCCAAAGGATCAATCAGCTGTTTTTTCTTCCCAAGGACAGGGGGAAGGCGGAGGAGAAGTAATTGCTTTTTCAGAAGAGGAAACAAGCCCTGAGCAGGAAATGGAAGCAGAAGAAAATACTGGACCAATTATATTGGGAGAAGAGCCCAAAGAAATAGAATCAAGAGCAGATAATTCTAATTTTTTAGCATCAATCGCCAGTTTTTTCAATTTCGGGAATTATTGCGGCTATTCAACCCTTATCATAACCATATTGGCTGTTCTTTATCTCTTATCAAAAAGCAGAAAGAAAGAGATAGGGGAAAAGAAGCGCTATTGGGATTTGATCATTGCTACGGTTGTCTTGGTTGTTTTATTCTTTTTGCTCAAGTGCCAGCTTTTGATAATTCCCATTATCATATTGATCATTTATCTTTTCCTTGCATTTTTAAGAAAAGAAAGCTAATATCCAATATTAAATAAAGACCTAAAAAACGGGGAGGGGACAGTCTCTGTTTTTTTTGTAAAATTTATAATACTACTAAATTAGTACTATTAAGCTAGGACATGCTAATAGAGCAGATGATTTGACAAAAATAATTTAGTGTGTTATAGATAATAATCAGGCAATTAGCTCTGTCCTACCATTGAAGGTAGGACATAGGACAAAAAAACTATTACATCCCTTTTTAGGTCAAAATAAATCAATAATAACTAATATAAACAATATGAAACAACTATTTAATCTTAAAAAGCTGTGTCCTACCCTCACTATTTTGATGGTAGTGTTTTCGCCGTTTGTACCGTTAGCTCCTTCAGCGCTGGCAGCGCCTGGATATCTTATGGGTCCTGTTACAACCAAGGTTACAGGAGCTCTTGAATTATCTATTTCCGGTTCAGCATCAGCTGCTCCATACGTAGGACAAGCTGATGCCCAATATGTGACGATCGTTTGGGGAGAAAATGGAGCGCGGGATACTTTCAATATAACTACAGCTTCGCATTTTACCACCACTCTGTATAAAACAAATAAGGACAATGACAGTTTTGCAACCGTATGGACTCCCGTCTCTCATATTTACAGTTCAGCCGGTGTAAAAACAATACTGGTAAAGGTTCATCACCAGACATTTCAGGGAAACGAAAGCGATTCATCGGAGTTTACAACCAATGTTTATATTCCCCCTTCAGCCTTAAATGTTGTAAAGCATGTTGTTAATGACGGGGGCGGAATCAAGAATGCCTCTGATTTCAATATCAGCGTATCAGGAACCAACGCAACACCGACCTCTTTTCAGGGTTCAGAAGATGGAATAATCGTGAGCTTGGATTCCGGTTCATATAAAGTAAACGAAACTGATTCTCTCGGCTACGGTGTTTCATATTCCGCTGATTGCTCAAGTACGATTGCAGTGACCCAAACAAAAACCTGCACAATTACCAATACCTATAACCCTAATCATTTACCGGTTTTAAGCTTGATAGGAAATCAAACAGTTGATGAGCTCAATCTTTTGACATTTACCGCATCAGCCACTGATCTTGATGGGGATGCCTTAATTTATTCTGTATCGCCGCTTCCGAGCGGAGCTGTTATGGCCTCAAGTACGGGTGTTTTTACCTGGACGCCTGCCGAAGGGCAAGGACCTGCAGATTATCCCGTAAAAGTTTCAGTCAGCGACGGGAAATCATCTGTTTCGGAAGATATAGTCATCCATGTCAACGAAGTAAATGTTGCTCCGGTTGCAAGTCCGGTATCTTTTTCAACTCACCAGAATACGGCTAAGACTATTAACCTTATCGCTGTTGATTCGGATATTCCTGCCAACACTTTAATTTTCTCAATCGTTGACCAGCCCGTTAACGGAACTCTTTCCGCTCTTTCGGGCAATTCAGTTACTTATACTCCCAACCCTGATTACAACGGATCAGACTCCTTCACTTTTAAAGCTAGTGACGGATTAGTAGACAGCAATATTGCCACTATCAGCATCAGCGTTGATAACAATGCGCCGATCCTTGATCCCATTGCAAACCAGACAATTGATGAGCTGGCTACGCTTTCTCTGGCAGGAAGTTCTGTGATTATTGCAAATGATCCGGACAGCGACCCCTTAACTTTTTCTTTGACAACCGCTCCAATAGGCGCGGCCATCAGTTCTTCGACTGGTGATTTTACTTGGATGCCTACAGAGGAGCAAGGGCCGGGCACTTATCCTGTTATTGTTGCTGTTTCGGACGGCGTCAGTCAGGATTCAGCCAGTTTTGATATAGCAGTGTCGGAAGTAAATACCGCTCCTGTTGCAAATACTGGTTCTGCAACTACCAGCGAAGACGTTTCTGTCAGCATTGCTTTTTCCGGTACGGACAGCGATATTCCTATTCAGACATTGAATTATATTATCGTTACCTTGCCTGCTAACGGAACACTGAGCGCGACTTCAGGCAATTCTGTTACCTATACTCCCAATGCCAATTACTTCGGACCTGATTCATTCACTTTTGTCGCTAGTGACGGAGTAATAAACAGCAGCGAGGCAACAGTTAGCATTACTGTTATTTCTGTAAACGACGCGCCAACAATCACTTTAATCGGCGCAAATCCGATTCATCTTACAATCGGAGATAATTTCTCAGATCCGGGCGCAATTGCGTCAGATGTAGAAAACGGAACGAGCTCGGTTAGCGGCACAGGAAATGTTTCCACCTCAACTGCAGGCACTTACACTTTGATTTATTCTTATACCGATCTGGGCGGATCAATTGCAACAACCAGCCGCCAGGTTATTGTTTCAGCAGTTTTAGACATTACTCCTCCGGTTATAACCTTAATCGGATCAAGCACAATCAATTTAATAGTTGGTGATAATTATATCGACCAGGGTGCGACTGCCAGCGATAATATTGACGGAGATATTACCTCTAGGATTGTTACCAATAATCCAGTAAGCACATCAACTGCCGGGACATATACAATTACGTATAATGCTTCAGATACTGCCGGAAACATTGCAGCCCAGGTTACTAGAACCGTTATCGTAAGCAATCCGACTCCGCCCGCACCTGTCTGCGGAGACAATATATGCAACGGAAGCGAATCTTGCTCTACCTGCTCTCATGATTGTGGAATTTGCGGAGGCGGCGGAGGCGGAGGCGGCAATGGAGGAGGACCCGGTTCTCCTGTGGACTTAACTATTCAGGGAGAAAATAATTTTTGCATCAGCGATACTGATACGGTTATAACATGGGGAACGAGCTATAAAGCTACAAGCAGGGTGGTTTACGGAACAAGGAGCGGAATGTTTAATCTTTCGCTGCTCAATTACGGATATGATTTCAGCACAATTGAATCTGACAATCTTATTCCCATAAGTTCAAACGGAGTTACCGGACACATGGTTGATGTCATAGGGCTTTTGCCCAGCACTACATATTATTACAGGGCCGTTTCCCAGGGCTCTCCTGCAGTAATCGGGCAGGAACACAGCTTTATCACATTAAGCGCGGGACAAGGCAGTCCCTGCTGCAAGGGAACGATAAGAAATATCCTTGCAGTTCAGCCGGTTGTTTCCCCGTCCCAAGAACAAGGGACAAGCGGAGGAGGAACAATTTCTTCTCCTGAAACAGGAACAGGCTCTGAACAGGAATCTAACCTGCAAGAAAACAATACAAATACCACATCGACGGAACAGGCCAAAGCAGCAGAATCCAAAACCAATACTTCTAATCTCTTGGCGGCAATCAGCAACTTTTTCAACATGGGTAACTACTGCGGAATATCGACCCTGCCCATAATCATCCTGGTTGCTTTGTATCTGTTATCAAGAAACAGAAAGAAAGAGGGCAGAGAGAGGAAAAAGCGCTATTGGGATTTAATCCTAGCGATAGTCATACTGGTTGTCCTGGAGATCTGGTTAAAATGCTGGCTCCTGGTTATTCCCGCTGCCCTAGTGATTTTAGCCCTGATTGAAGAATATTTGAGAAAAGGAAACAAATAATTCCTGATTTCTGACAAAGAACAAAGAATCTGGGTTTTCCCCAGATTTTTTGTTTTTAGGCTTTGTATTATTTAAATAATTATTTTAAAATAATGTAAACAGCTATTTAAAAACCTAAGGGGAGATGTTCCATGAAATTCTTCCAATGCAGGAAAAAGAGAGAAATAGTTCCAGTATCGAAAGTAAGAGAATGCTGCTCGCAGAGCGGCTGTTGCCAATTGAAAAAAATCAGAAAAAGAAAATGGCCTAAAAATATTAAAAGAGAACCGGGCTGGCTCGCCGCAGAATTAAACGTCGGTTGACAAAAACCGAAAAAATTGTTATTTTTAAAAAATAAATGGCTTGAATAATTCAAGCCATTAATAGTTCTTTCAAGAGGTTTTATTATGGATGAAATTGAAGAAACGATTGCTAAGATCAAGGACAAAGGCTGCGGG
>Ga0315275_10002623_pt1 | contig 16307 bp, 12 predicted proteins | sample YL17G03_0_MG_FD_205557 | JGI IMG/M metagenome (GOLD analysis project Ga0315275, IMG submission 205557) | Sediment microbial communities from Yellowstone Lake, YNP, Wyoming, USA - YL17G03_0 | ecosystem: Environmental > Aquatic > Freshwater > Lake > Sediment | place: USA: Wyoming | collected... | reverse complement strand
AAGCTGAACACCACCGAATACAGACCGAAACTGTACGGCAATTCCACCAGCTCCTTGTCCGGAAAGATTTTCTTCATCTCCCTGCGGAACGCTTTGTCCATGCCGTAGTCATCGTCTGCGTACAGGAATCCGCCGTTCTCAAGATACGTCCGCAGCTTCAGGACCTCTGTTTCATTGAAGGAGATATTCCCGTGTCCCGTCATGAAGACAAACGGAAACGTAAAGAGATCTTCACTCCCCGCTTCCACGGGAGTGTAACGGGCAGCGACGTTCAGACCAGTTTCCTGCTTGACGAAGGTGAGCAGATTGACCTCTGCGGAGGGATCGTTGTACCAGTCCCCCCCGCCGGAGTATTTGAGACGTGCTATGGAGAGAGCACTCGAGGTGCGGGTTTGCTGCGCGGCTGCCTCCCCACCGACGAAACTCAACACGGAAACGATTATCAGAACAAGAGAGTTTCTCACCCCGCCCACGATGCTATGTCACACATTCGTAGTCAAGGTATCAAACTCAGCCGGAAGAATCAACCGGATGAAGGAAGCCTCACCCAGATGGCCCCATTGCAATCCCAATGGTCCGTGTCGCAATGCATACGCGCCTGTAAATCACGATACGGCGGACACGCGTCACGCTACTCGAATCGAAACGCCGCTGTACACCGAATGAGTCTGGATGAGCTACCCACGATCACCTTGTACTCGCCGGGCTCTGCCACCCAGCGCTTCGTTGAGACATCAAAATGCGCAAGATCTTCGATTTGCAGACGTACGGTGACTGTTTTCGTTTCCCCGGGCGCGAGATCAACCTTTGCAAAGCGCTTCAACTCTTTCATCGGCCTTGGCACGGATGACTGGGAATCCGCGACGTAGAGCTGGGCAATCTCTTTCCCTCTCCGCGATCCTGTATTCCTCACATCGAAGGAAACGTTCAGCCCTTGACCTGGTCTTGTCATGTGCGAGGAGATCCGAAGGTTCGCATACTCGAACGATGTATACGAGAGCCCGAAACCGAACGGGAACAGTGGTTCAATCCCGTGAGCATCCATGTGCCGGTACCCCAGGAACACCCCTTCTGAGTATTTCACGCGGTGGACCTCGCCGGGATCATAGTAACCGGCACAGACGGCGTTGTCCTCCCATCGCCGCTCGAATGTTGCCGGAATCTTCCCTGAAGGATTCACATCACCGAACAGAATCTCGGCGAGCGCAGTACCGCCCTCCTGCCCGGGGTACCATGTATGGAGCAGGGCGGGGACGTTGGTCAACCACTGACTCATCTCCACATTGCCACCCGCGTTCAGGGCAACAATTGTTTTCGGGTTGGCCAACGCAACCGCCTTGATCAACTCTACCTGCTCTGCCGGCAGCGCAAACGGGCGGTCAAACCCTTCTCCTTCTGTTTCCGCATTGAACCCGACGCAGAGCACGACAGCATCAGCTTTCGTTGCAGCCTCCACAGCCTTGGTGATCTCCTTGCCCGCCGCAGTCACCCAGCCAAAGCGAATTTCTGCATCACCCCAGCGTTGGTAGTACTCCAGGACAACATTGAGCCGCTCGCCGGCATTCACATCCGCCCATGCCGTCCGCGTGGTGGCGGGCTGATCCGCCCACGCATCAAGTACCGGCTTGCCGTTCACGCGCAGGCGATAGCCGTCATCCCCACGTACCACAAACAGAACTTTCTTCGCATTCCCCGGCTGGATCCAACCGGTCCACCGGACAGAGTAGTTAGTCTGGGGAAGCCCATGCCCCGGACCTTCGCTCCAATGGAAATCCACCGTCCGGTCATTCGTTCTGGCAACCGGCCCCCCTGAAAGGTCGATTGTAGGATAGTACTCAGCCTGCAGGCCGGGGATGGACTTCTTAGGATCGCTAGGATCGGTCGTCCAGAATTCAGATCTCTCAAACTCCTCTTCCCCGACTCGAAACATCCCCGGTTCATACACCACGCGCACCGCGCGCCCGGCGACGAGGCTGATTCCGTCGCGCGGACTGACAGGGCAGTTCGGCCGCACGAGCGAGCTGCCGCCGGCACCTGTCACTGCAGGGTGGGCATTCGGGCCAATCACGGCAAGCGTATGGATTTCCTTTCTGTCAAGAGGAAGAACATTGCCCTCGTTCTTGAGCAGCACAATCCCTTCCCGTGCCCCTTGCAGTGCTGTCCTGCGTGAGGCGGCGCTATCAGCTCCTGTTCCGTCGATTTGTTGCGGACGATCCAGAAACCCCATCCGTACCATTACACGCAGCATTCTGCGCACCTTGTCGTCGATGGTCGCCTGTTGAACCCTGCCATCTTCCAGCGCAGGCAGGAGATTGGCGCGATTCAGGTGTTGACCTGATGGCATTTCAAGATCAAGTCCGGCATTGGCTGCGGCCACGGCGTCGTACGTCGAGACCCAGTCGGACATGACAAACCCGTCGAACTTCCACTCCCCTTTCAGCACATCTCTGATCAGGTAGCTGTTTTGTGATGCATGAACACCATTGATCGGGTTGTAGGATGTCATTACAGCTCCGACGTGTGCTTCTTCGACTGCAGCGCGAAAGGCGGGCAAATAGATTTCGTGAAGTGTCCGGTGATCGACGTCGGAGCTCACCGTGTGCCGATCCCATTCCTGATTGTTGGCGGCATAGTGCTTGACCGTGGCAACCACACCTTCTTCCTGCACCCCGGTGATGTACGCAACCGTCATCCGCGAGGCCACGTAGGGGTCCTCGCCGAAGTATTCAAAGTTCCGGCCGCACATCGGTGCGCGGTAGATGTTGACACCCGGCGCCAGCATGATATGCACGCCGCGTGCCCGTGCCTCTTTCCCGACAGCATGACCAACAGCATTCATGAGGTCCGGATTCCAGGTTGCTGCCATTGCTATACCGGCCGGGAATGCGGTTGCTTTCCCGTCATTCCGGACGCCGAGCGGGCCGTCCGCCATTTTGATGGCAGGGAGACCAAGTCGCGCATTCGGACGGATATAGAAGTCATCGTACCCGCCGATCATATCGATCTTTTCCTCAAGCGTCATGCGCGAGAGAATATCCTTGACACGCTGTTCCACAACCGAATCCTGTGCAGAACCAATGGCAGGGAGAATCACGAGCATGCTCCACAGCGCAATGAACGATCCGAGAGGCTTCATAGGAAAATCCTTTTGACTATCAGCGCAGCCGGTGCCGGCACGAAGGGGGAGGGGGGGGGATGAGATGCCGGAGCCCTGGACGGAGTGCTACACCATAGGGCACCATGACCACAACCGCATGCACGAACAACGACTATACGGCACCTCCGTGTGGCGGGGAGGTGCCGTATCAAAGGAGGAATAACCAACACCCGATCAGTCCATGATCTTCCGGAGGAAGGCCGGCCTTTCCGGATCGCTCTTGTCAATCTTTTCCGGTGCCTGCTCTTGTTGTCCCCGGTAGGGATTGATGTTGATCTCGATGCCCCGGCGGACGTATGCTGGCTCATCGAATCTTTGAAGTTCGTCAACGCCCGTGGGAATTCTCTCCACGAGCTTGACTGCCTTGGCTGCTTTCGGGACTGCTGCCATCGTCGGGGCTTTTCGGTTGAAGCCGGTGGCAATGACGGTGACCATGATCTCTTCCGTCATCGTCTCATCCACAACAGCACCGAGAATGACGTTGGCCTCGTCACCTGCCGCTTCGTGAATGATCTCGGTCGCCTCTTCCACTTCGAAGAGCGACATCGTCGGGCCGCCGGTGATATTCACCAGCACTCCCTGTGCGCCGGCGATCGAGACATCGTCGAGCATCGGACTGGATATTGCAAGGTGCGCTGCTTCCACCGCCCGGTTCTCGCCGCTGGCGACTCCCGACCCCATCACCGCATCGCCCATCTCGCGCATCACCGTACGCACATCGGCAAAGTCCACGTTGATCAACCCCGGGACCGTGATCAGCTCGGAGATGCCTCGCGTCGCACCGTAGAGCACCTGGTTGGCCACATCAAAGGCCTCGCCGAGAGGTGTGCGCGGCTCAACGATACTCAGCAGCTTCTGATTGGGAATCACGATGAGCGTATCGACCTGCTTCTTCAGCTCCATGATTCCGATCTCGGCCTGCCCCATCCGCTTTTTCCCTTCGCACCGGAAGGGAAGCGTCACGATGCCGACGACAAGGGCCCCGAGGCTCTTTGCAATGTTGGCCACGATGGGTGCGCCGCCGGTTCCCGTGCCTCCACCCATGCCGGCGGTGACAAAGATCATATCGCTGCCGGTCAGGGCACGGGTGATCTCGTCGCGGTCTTCCTCCACCGCGCGTTGACCGACCATTGGATCCGCTCCCGCTCCCAGCCCGCGCGTCAGATTCTTGCCGATCTGAATCTTGTTCTGAGCCTCGTTGCGTTCCAACGCCTGGAGATCGGTGTTGATGGCAAAGAAATCAACACCGTGGAGCCCCTTGGTGATCATGCTGGTGATGGCATTCCCGCCGCCACCACCAACCCCGACCACACGGATTTTCGCTCCACGATCGAAACCGCCGTCTAGTTCTATCACTGAGTATTCCTCCTTGTATGTGTTCGTTTCAACTCGTTGCCACACGCGTGCTGTGTTCGTCAGCTTACAATTGGTCGAACCATTCTTTCATTCGTTTCGCGACACCGGCGACCGACTTCTCCTTTTTCATTTTGCCTGTCGTCCCGTCCGGAACCGTCTCGCGGTACTTCAGTCCATGATAGATCAGTCCTACCGCAGTGGCATAGGCCGGGTTCGCGATTTCGCGAACCAGGCCGCCTGAGAACCCTGACGGGATGCCGATCTTCACAGGCATACCGAGGACTTCCCCCGCAAGGTCTGCGGTTCCCTTGATCAACGCCCCGCCTCCGGTGAGGACAACTCCGCCGGAAAGATGCTTCGAATACCCCGAGCGTTTGATCTCCAGGGCGGCAATCTCGAAGATTTCTTCCATCCTCGGCTGGATGATCTGTGCCAGCAGGCGCGTGTCGATCTCGATCGGAGCACGGCCGCCGACACCCGGCAACACGATCGGCTCATTGTTGATCACGGAGGGCAGATACGCGACGCCGTGTTCCTTCTTCAGGCGCTCGGCCTGTTCGTTCAGGATACCCAGCCCTTTCCGGATGTCGTCCGTCACCTTGCGCCCTGCAATGCCGATGACTGCGGTATGCCGGATCGTGCGCTCCTCGAACACCGCAAGATCGGTGGTCCCTCCGCCGACATCGATCAGGGCAATCCCGACTTCCTTTTCCTCGTCATCGAGGACCGCATAGCTGGACGCCAGCGGCTCGAGCACCATGTCGCCCACCTCCAGGCCCGCCCGCTGCACGCACTTATAGATGTTCTGCGCAGCACTCACAAGACCGGTAATAATATGGACATTTGCCTCCATCCTGACCCCTGACATCCCCACCGGATCATAGATCCCATCCTGCCCGTCAATGATAAACTCCTGAGGAATGACATGAATGATCTTTCGGTCCGACGGAAGTGCCACGCGCTTCGTGTCTTCGATCAGCCGCTCGATATCGCTTTGCGTCACCTCGTGGTCCTCGCCGCTGATCCCGATCACGCCACGGCTCTGGAAGCTCTGGATATGGTCACCTGCGATCCCGACAATGACAGACTTGATCGTGACCCCGGATGATGATTGCGCCTCTGCGATGGCGTTCACAATCGAGTTTGTTGTCCGGTCGATGTGGGTTACCACTCCACGGGTGATCCCATCCGACGGACTGCGCCCGATGCCCAGGATATTCATTTTCCCGTTTTCATCGGTCCCGGCTACAATGGCACAGACCTTTGTCGTTCCAATGTCCAGACCAACAATGATGTTTTCCATGCGACATCCTTTATGATGATGGTGTCACTTCCAGCGGACCACGACCTGATCGTCGAACCGGAGATCAATTGACTGCAGGTCACCCGCTCCGCGGCAACTCACGACGTTGTTCCAGAAACCTTCAAACTTCACCACCTTTGTCACAACATCCCCACGGCCGAACAGCACCGGCACACCCGATTCAGCCGTCGTCAACACGATGTCGTGGTCGTCCCGGATATGGACTTCAGAAATTCTTTCGTAGGCATCATCGCTGACGGCTCTGGCCACCTCAAGGATGTCGAGCGCCTCCCGAACATCATCCGAGACGAGCTTCATTCCCGGGAGACAATCGCGCACCGGCAAGCAGCCTGTCAACACGGGAAGATCAAAGAGCTGCTCCGATGTCGCCGACGGGAGCACCATGCCCTCCGCATCGATATACTGCAACTGGTCCGTCAGCAGCCCGGCGATCGGTGTCCGCTCGGCAACTGCGATCGTAATGCCGTCGGGAAGATTCCGGAAGACGGAGGCATTGTTGATGAACTTGTTGTCCGACAGCCGCATTCGGATTCTCGCAAGATCGGCATCGTACAGTCGTGTGTTCTTCTCTACGCCCGAAAGCTTGATCAGTTCGGACGAGGTCACTATCCTGTTCCCTTCGGTACGGATATTTACGATCCGCAGGTCTCGTTTCCAGGCGGTTGCCCCAACGGTCGCAACTATGGTGAGCGCAAGAAGAACTCCGAGCAGCACTTGCTCCATGAGGGGGCGGGATTCCGCCCCTGTAGGGATGCGCCACGTCATGACACCTGCTTGAGCCTCCGGATGAATTCCTCGCCAAACCTCCAGATGTCACCCGCACCCATCGTTATGATGATGTCCCCCGGTTGCCTGATGGTCAACAGAAAGTCCGGCACCTGTTTCTTGTCCGGAATGTAGTGAACCTGCTTGTGCCCGAACTGCTTCGCCGCATTGGCAATCAATTCCCCGTTGACACCCTGGATTGGCTCTTCGCGGGCAGGGTAGACATCCGTCAGCACCAGGACATCTGCATTGAAAAATGACCGCCCGAATTCGTCATAGAAATCTCTCGTGCGCGAGTAGAGGTGCGGTTGAAACACGCAGATCACTCTCCTCCTCCAGCCCGCCTTCGCCCCGGCCAGCGTTGCCCTAATCTCCGTGGGGTGGTGCGCATAGTCATCCACCACCGTGATGCCGTCCACCTCCGCCTTGATTTCCCAGCGGCGGAACACGCCGGTAAACTTCTCAATTCCCGCCTTGACCTTGTCGAATGGAACCTGAAGCTCAAGCCCGACCGCGATGGCTGCAAGTGCGTTTTGCACGTTGTGGCGGCCCGGGATCTGGATGACAATTTCCCCAAGGTCCTTCCCGTCGCGAACGACGGTGAAGCGCGACTGGTTCTGGCGGTGAACAATGTCCACAGCCTGCAGGTCAGCCTGTCCGTTCAGTCCATACGTCACGATCTTCTTCTTCAGCTTCGGCATGATGTCCTGAAGCGCCGGTTCGTCAAGACAGAGAACAACGAATCCGTAGAACGGGACCTTGCCGGCAAACTGGATAAACGCCGCTTTAATGTCTTCCAGATCGCGATAGCAGTCGAGATGATCCGTTTCCAGGGTTGTCAGCACGGCAATCGTCGGGGTGATCGAGAGGAAGGAGCGATCGAACTCATCCGCCTCCACAACGATGAAATCACCCTTGCCAAGGCGGGCATTCGACCCGGCAAGGCCATGCAGCCGCCCGCCGACAATGACCGTCGGGTCAACGCCCCCTTCGATGAGCACCAGGCTGACCATCGAGGTCGTCGTGGTTTTGCCGTGGGTGCCGGCTATCCCAATGCCATACTTCAGCCGCATGACCTCCGCCAGCATCTCGGCACGACGGATCACAGGGATCTTGCGCTTCTGCGCTTCAACGATCTCGGGGTTGTCCATCTGCACCGCCGAGGAATACACGAGAACATCGACATCGTTTTCCAGATTCCGGGCCTCGTGCCCGATGGAGACGTGTGCGCCAAGCGACACCATCCGTTCCGTGTTGTCGCTGGCTGCCTTGTCCGAGCCGGTGACGGAAAATCCCTGGTCCAGCAGGATCTCCGCGATGCCGCTCATCCCGATGCCGCCGATTCCAACGAAGTGGAGTTTTTTGATTGATGAGAACATTCCTGCCCGATACGATAGTGGTTCGTTGTTGCTGATCTACCTTTCCGAGAACCGCGGCCGACGCCACCGTCCCGTTTTTCGCCGCGGCACGCCCGCCGCCAGCCGCTGCATCTCCGCTACCAGCTCTCTGTCGCGCTCGTACCGGCCGACACGGATACGAAAGATGCGGCGCTTTCCAGACAGCTTGAACATGACAACCTGAAACCGCCCGCCAGTCTGCACTCTCGGCTCCCGGCCAATGTGTATCCACTCGATGTCCGACGCCGTGATACGCTTCTCCGCCCACCGGTGCTTGAAGATGATCGCATCCTCTGTGATGATGAGCCGACGGTTGCGCACATAGTTCAACCCAAGCGTTACGAGCGAGAGCAGGACAAAGAAGATGATGACATACATCAATGGGTCATTCAGGACGTATTCGAATTTCTGCTCCACGAAGTTGCCCCGGATGCCGCCGTACAACACCAACGTGATCAGGTAGATCACTGCTGACTGGTAATAAAAGTCGAGTTTATATTTGAATACGTTTCCCTGATCGCTCATATCATCCCTTCGCCAGCCGTATCACAGATGCCGCAAGTTCCTCGGCCGCCTGTGGATGTCCGAGTGAACTTGCGTGTTCCGCCATCCGCCCCAACCGATGAGAATCCGACAGCAGGCCACGTACCGTCGGCAGCAGCCGCGCCGCAAGATCACTGTCACGCACCATCACTGCAGCACCCGCATCAGCCATTGCTTTGGCATTTTCCGTCTGATGATCCGCTGCCGCAAACGGGTAGGGGACCAGCACCGATGGGATGCCCGCCCGGGTCAGCTCAGCAAGCGTCGTTGCACCGGCACGTGTGATCGCGAGATCACAGGCAGCATAGGCGAATTCGATCTTCTCAAGATACCGGTGTATCGAAACCATGCTCCGGGCTTCCGGATTCAATCCCCGGACCGCGGCTTCGGCCGTAGGGAAGTCATGGTCTCCCGTCCCCCACACTATCTGTACGCCCTCTGCCACAAGGGTGGCAACGGCTGCACTGACGGCTTTGTTCAAGGATGACGCCCCCTGGCTGCCGCCAAACACCAGGACTGTCAGCCTCCGGGGATCAAGCCCGAAGAACGCTGCACCCTCCTCACGCGACCGGCTGCCAATCAGATTCCTTGTCGGGTTTCCGCTGACATGAACATGTGCCGTCCGCTTGAGAAACCGTTGCGATCCGGGAAACGTGAGATGGACCTCCGTTGCCCTCGTCGCCAGCAATCTCGTTGTGGCCCCCGGATAGCTGTTCTGCTCCTGGATCAGCGTCGGGATTTTCAGCAACGATGCCGCCAACAGCGGAGGGCCACACACATAGCCTCCCGTCCCTACGACTACAGCGGGGCTGATACGGATCATCGTCCAGAGCGACTGGACCATCGCAACGACAAGTTTCAGCGGAAACAGAAGGGCCTGCAGCGACAGCCGTCGCGCAAATCCACTGATCCATATTGGCCTGAACGCGTACCCTGCCGCTGGGACGACACGTGCTTCGATGTGTCCGCGTGTGCCAATGAACAGTATCTCTACTTCCGGCCTCAGCCTCTTCACCGCATCGGCGATGGAAAGTGCAGGATACAGATGGCCTCCCGTCCCGCCCCCCGCGAAAACGATCGTCGGTGCGCCGGAGCTCAATAGACCTTCCCGACCGCCGGCTGGCCCTGATCGAGCGGCCGGACACCGCCGGGCGTTGAATTGAGCCGTGGGTACATATCGGTCTGTGACGAAATGTTCAGGAGCACCCCGATCGCAATTGCCGAGAACAGCATAGAGGACCCACCATAGCTCACAAACGGCATCGGGAGTCCGGTCGTCGGCAACACCCCGAGCGTGACGCCCGCATTGACAAGCCCGTAGAGTGTCACTGCTGCTGTGATGCCCAATGCCAGCAGACGCCCGAAATCATCTCTTGCATGCTTTGCGATCTTGATCCCGCGCAGCATGATCAGAAGAAACACACCGATGATAAAGATGGTCCCCACTAACCCATACTCCTCGCCCACGATGGAAAAAACAAAATCTCCGTACGACTCCGGCAGGAAGAGGTCGCGCTGCCGGCTCCCCCCGGGCCCGAGCCCGAAAACGCCGCCATTCCCAAACCCAATGATACCTTGCCAGAGCTGGTAGTTCGGTTTTTCTCCGCCGCCATATCCCTGAATGAAACTCGTAATGCGGCGCATCCGGTACTCCGCGCTCAGCATGTACACCATCAGCAGCGGGATGATGGCACTGAACGACAACGCAATATGCTTGAGGCGCGCCTGCCCCACGTACATCATTACCAGACTGATCGCCACGATCATCGCGCCCGTGCTGAAGTTCGGTTGGAGGAGCACCAAGAGCGACACCACGCCGATCCATATCAGGAGCGGCAGGTACCCTGTTTTGAATTCCTGGACTTGGTCCTTCTTCTGGGCAATCAGCGCACTTAAGTGAAAGATCAGTGCATACTTGGCAAATTCCGATGGCTGGAAGCTCATCCCGCCCAGATGCAGCCAGCGTGACGCTCCTTTCACCTCCCCGCCCAGGGCAAGCGTACCGAGCAACAATACAACGACGGCGATCATCATGGGCTTCGTAATTTTCCGGTACAGCGTATAATCAATATGCATGAAGATAAAGATCGCCAGAAATCCCAGCAGCACCTTGACGGCGTGGCTGCCCAGGAGCTTATCCGTGTCGTTCCACTTCATGTACGCCCACGTCGAGCTCGCACTGTAGACCACCCCCAGGCTCATCACCATAAGAATGAGCACGGCCAGCAGTGTCAGCAGATCGATGTGGTTGCGATCCTTCTTCTTCACCACGACCCTCTACCGGGGTTGATCAAGATGGAACACCAGTTCTTTGAAAACCCGTCCGCGATGTTCGTAGTTCTCAAACCAATCAAATGACGCGCAGGCAGGGGAGAGCAACACGACATCGCCGGGGCGGGCTGCCCGGGCCGCCTGCCGCACGGCATCTTCCATGCTCCCGGCCACCGATACCGGTACCCACTGAGCAAAGGACGAACGGACTTTCTCGGCCGACTCCCCGATCGCGACGATGGCCCGCACATTGCGCTTCACGAGGTCGTAGAGACGCGTGTAATCGTTCCCCTTATCCCGCCCTCCCAGCAAGAGGACAATCGGGGACCTGAAGCTCTGCAACGCGTACCATACTGAGTCCACATTGGTGCCCTTGGAATCATTGATATAGGTCACCTGACCGAGCTCCCGAACGAACTCAAGCCGGTGCTCTACGCCTTTGAAATTCCGCAGCGTGGCCCGGATCGACGGGACCGGAACACCCATCACGCGTGCGGTAAGTGTTGCTGCCATCGCATTCGCAATGTTGTGTGCACCACGGATGCTGATCGCATCCGCGGCGATGACCTCCGTCCGGACTCCATCCAGCGCGACGACCAGTCCACCTTGCTCGAGATACGCTCCTTCCATGGGCCGGTGCCGGAGCGTGAAGCCCATTTTCCGCACATCTGTCCGTGCACGAACCTCAACAAGCGTTCGGGTAACTTCATCGTCCAGATTGTAGATCAGGACGTCTCCTGCTCCCTGGTTTTCAAAGATCCGGGCTTTGGATGCGATATACTTCTTAATGTCATGATCGTACCGGTCAAGGTGATCAGGCGTTATATTCAACAGCGCCGCCACGCGCGGCCGGAACGTACTGATGTGATCGAGTTGAAAACTGCTGACCTCCACCACCGCCACCGCGCCGGCAGGCATCGCATCCACCACCTGCGAGAGCGCCGTGCCGATGTTGCCGGCAACCGCCGACGGCACATGCGCATCACTGAGCATTCTTGCCGTCAGTGTCGTGGTGGTTGTCTTCCCGTTCGTTCCCGTGATCGCAACGATCGGCCCCGCACAGAACCAACTCGCCACTTCCAACTCACTCATCACCGGGATCCCCCGTGCAAGCGCTTCCCGCACCAATGGGAGGTCTGAGGGAACACCCGGACTTAGAACAACGACATCCGCTTCCAGGACACGGCTGGTATTCCCTCCGAATTCTGAGGGCATCCCCCGGGCTGTTAGCTCCGCCAGCACCTGTGCCGCCTTCTCAGCAGTCGCTTTCTCGCTGAGGAAGACCTGCGCCCCCCGGTTGTGAAGCAGCGTCGCTACCGCCAGACCGCTCCGCGCTCCGCCAATGATGCTGAACCGCCGTCCGCTGACATCCACCGTTACCTATCTCACTTTGAACGTCGCCAGACTGAGAATCATCAACAGCACCGCGATGATGTAGAACCGCGTTACGATCTTCGGTTCTGGCCAGCCCAGCATTTCGAAATGATGATGCAGCGGTGCCATCTTGAACACTCGCCGCCCCTCCCCGTACTTCCGCTTAGTATATTTGAAGTACAATCGTTGAATGATCACCGATACCGTTTCCGCAAGGAAAACTCCCCCAAGCGTCGGCAACAACAACTCTTTCTTGATCAGCACACACAGGGCACCGATCGCACCTCCGAGGGCAAGAGATCCCGTATCGCCCATAAACACCTGTGCGGGATAGGCATTGTACCAGAGAAAGCCGAGTGATGCGCCCGCGAGCGCCGCACAGTACACGGCCAGTTCTCCGCTCCCCCGGAGAAAGGGGATAGTCAGGTATTCGCTCAGCACAGCGTTGCCTGAGATGTAGCTGATCACGCCGAGGGTTAAGCCCACAATCCCCACCATCCCGATCGCCAGACCGTCCAGACCGTCCGTCAGATTCACGGCATTGGAGGTTGCAGTGATGACGAAAATTACCACGGGGACATACAAGTGACCGAAATCAAACTCTAGATTCTTGAAGAAAGGTACCGTCGTCGATGAGTTGAGCTTCCACAGATCAGGATCAATGATCTGAGGGAAGAAATAGATCGTGCATCCCACGACAGTACCGACAAGAACCTGGCCGACAATCTTGTATCGCCCGATCAACCCTTTCGGCTTCTTCTTCACAACCTTGAGGTAGTCATCCACAAAGCCCACTGTACCGAGCGCCGCCGTGACGAAGATGATCAGAATGACGTACATATTGCCGATGTGACCCCACAAGATCGTCGGAACCAGAACGGACGCCAGCACGATCAGGCCTCCCATTGTCGGGGTTCCGGCTTTTGTCAGGTGTGTTTTGGGCGCTTCCACCTTTGCGGCTTCACCGATCTGATGCTGTTTCAACATCCGGATGACTTTCGGCCCCAGCCAGAAAGCGATCACCAGTGCCGTCAGCGCGGCTGCCGCTGCCCGGAATGTGATGTACCGCGTCAGACCGAACCCGGGAGGATTATACAGCTTCCGTATTGTCTCAAGAAGATAATACAGCATATCCTGTTACTTCCCCCGGCCGCCGGGAGTGCGAAGCCGCTCTTGCAGAAACGTCACAACATCTTCCATCGCCATTGCGCGCGATCCTTTGACAAGCACGGCGTCGCCTGGCGATACCAGCTCAGCGAGATATTCCGCAAGCATATTCTTCTGGTTGTAGTGGATGGCGAATTGAACCTTCGCCGCATCATGGATGTGCTTCCCCAGTGGACCGTATGTCAACAAATAATCCACACCTATCTTTCCGATCTCTGCACCGACTCTCCGATGCTCCTCCACTTCCTGGGCTCCCATCTCGCGCATGTCGGCAAGGACGGCAATCTTCTTCCCGCTCACCTGCGCAGAAGCAAGCGTCTGTACGGCCGCGATGACGGAATCAGGGTTCGCATTGTACGTATCATTGAAAATCGTCACCTGGCCGACATGGACCACTTCCATCCGTTTGCTGACCGGTCGGAATCCTTCAAGTGCTTTTCGAATCTTCGCCGGGGAGACTTTGAAAACAATTCCCACCGCCGCTGCCGCAAGCGCATTTGCCGCGTTGTGCGCGCCGGGAACTTTCATGCGCACGTCGCTGCCTTTGCTTGAGCCCCGGGAACTGAGACGAAAACTCGAACAACCCTTTGCATCCATGCGGGACATTTTTCCGCGCACAGCAAGACTCTTTCCGCCGAATCCGTACCTGATTTTTCTCTTCACTCGCCTGGCTTTCGCACGAATGCGGGGATCATCGGCATTCACAATCGCAACCCCCCCCGTCCGCGTCCTCAGGTTGTCAAAGAGCGCACCTTCCTCGTCTGCCACGCCGTTCATCGTCTTAAAGAACTCCAGATGCTCACGTCCGATTGTCGTAATGAGTCCGTGTGTCGGCTCCAGGATACTGCAGAGATACGCAATCTCGCCGGGATGATTCGTCCCGATCTCGACGACTGCAACGCGGTGGCGTCCATCGAGCCGAAACAACGTCAGCGGCACACCGATCTGGTTGTTCAAATTCCCTTCCGTGCTCAGCACCCGATACGTGGTCCGGAGAACGGCAGCCACCATTTCTTTGGTTGTCGTCTTGCCGTTACTTCCTGCGATCGCCACCACCGGAATCCTGAACCTCCTCCGGTACAGCCTGGCGACTTCTCCAAGCGTCTGTACCGTGTCAGGGACAATGATCAGCGGCACCTCTCCGTAGCGCCCTGTATCCGCCTTTCGATCGACGACCACACCCCTGGCGCCGCGCGCAATCGCCTGTGACACGAACTCATGCCCGTCAAACCGCCCTCCCCGCAAGGCAAAGAACAGATCTCCTTTCCGCACAGAGCGCGAGTCGGTCGAGACCCCTGTGAAAACAGCACCTTTCAGGCGGTGCTCGTTCCTCACCTCGACATCTGCGAGCGAGAGCAGTTCCCTGAGCGTGAGTCTCATCCTGCACCGAGAATAAATGCTTCGATTTCCTCCCGGTCATCGAAGTGGATCTTGCCGCTGCCAATGACCTGGTAGTCCTCGTGTCCTTTGCCGGCAACAAGGACGACATCGCCTGGGCGGGCTTGATCCAGACTCATCCGGATCGCAGCCCGACGATCAACTTCCGTAAGGACATACGTTCCCGGCTTGACTCCCGTCAGAATCTGCCGGATGATGGCCGCGGGATCTTCCGTCCGCGGATTATCCGACGTGATAATGACGACATCGCTCAACGCTGATGCAATTCGGCCCATGATGGGCCTTTTGCCTGCGTCCCTGTCCCCGCCACACCCGAAAACCGTGATCACCCTCCCCCCCTGGTCAGGGGGGAGAACTTCACGGATCGTCCGGAGGCAGTTTTCAAGAGCGTCCGGCGTGTGAGCATAGTCAACAATGGCAGTCCATCCTGTCGGCGATACGACTTTTTCGAACCTGCCCCTCACCGTCGTGACCTTCCTGATTCCCCTCCGAATCGCGTTCCAGGGAATGCCGAGAGCAACTCCGGTCGCACAGGCTGCCAGGATGTTGGCCACGTTGAAACGCCCGGTGAGGGTGCTTGAAATATGCTCCGCCCTCGTCCCTTCCATCACGATAAATTCAACACCCGCGATCCCCATCTTGATATCCGTTGCCTGCACCTCAGCATGCGCTGTTGCTCCGTAGCGTATCATTCGAGCACGTGTGGAGGCTACAATCGCCGTTCCATAGGAATCGTCGGCGTTTGTCACCGCCTTCGCTCCGGGCTGGAGTCCGTCAAAAAGGATCTTCTTCGCACGAAAGTACTCCTGCATCGTGCCGTGGAAGTCCAGATGATCCTGTGTCAGGTTCGTAAAGACGCCTGCCTCGAACTCCAGACCGTAAACCCGATCCATCACCAGCGCGTGCGAGGAGACCTCCATGACGGCTGCGGTACACCCCGCGGAGACCATGTTCGCAAGGAGAGTGCTGAGTTCGAGCGATTCCGGTGTTGTGTGGGTCGCCGGGACAACACGGTCCCCGATCCTGTATTCAATGGTCCCGACCAAACCGACCTTCGCCCCCGCCGCTTCAAGAATTGCCTTAATGAGGTGCGTGGTGGTGGTCTTCCCGTTCGTGCCTGTCACACCGACAAGGCGCATCTGGCGCGATGGATGGCCGTTCATGGCGGCCGCAAGCAGCGCAAGGGCTTTCCGGGAATCCGGCACGACGATCTTCATCACGCCCGTGTGCAGGAACAATGAATCGTGGACCGCCGCGTCGTCCTCCAGGACAACCGCTACCGCGCCGTTCTCGATTGCTCTTTCAATGAACGCATGCCCATCGACGGCCGTGCCGTGGATGGCAACAAACATATCCCCCTGTTGTACCTTCCTTGAATCATACTGTACTGCTCGAATGTCAATGTCCTGCTGCTGGATCGTCTTCCCATACGTCATCGCAAACAGCTTCGAGACGCGTACCCCTTCAAGGAGCCGTGCGAGCACCATCGGCGATCACCCGGCAGCAACCATCCGCTGCTCGCAGCGGATGGAGACCCGCGTTCCCGTTTTCACCT
>Ga0315275_10002622_pt1 | contig 16309 bp, 15 predicted proteins | sample YL17G03_0_MG_FD_205557 | JGI IMG/M metagenome (GOLD analysis project Ga0315275, IMG submission 205557) | Sediment microbial communities from Yellowstone Lake, YNP, Wyoming, USA - YL17G03_0 | ecosystem: Environmental > Aquatic > Freshwater > Lake > Sediment | place: USA: Wyoming | collected... | reverse complement strand
ACGCTCGGTGGGGTGATCGCCGAGGCGCGATGGTTGCTGGAACAAGCCGGCATCGAGAGTGCAGAGCAGGAAGCCCGGTGGATCGTGGAGCACGTGCTCTGTCTTCCCGCGCATCATGTGGTGATCGACCGAGACCGATTGCTGTCTTCCTTAGAACTAGTGGCTGCGCGAGGATTTATCGAGCGGCGGGTTGCACGTGAGCCTCTGCAATATATTTTAGGGACCCAGGAGTTTTGCGGGCTGGGGTTTAATGTGAACAAGACGGTGCTCATTCCGAGGCCGGAGACCGAGTTGCTGGTGGAGTATGTTGTGCAACGGATTCCCGCCGAGCGACGGGCCACCATCATCGATGTCTGTACGGGATCCGGGTGCATTGCCGTGGCGATTGCACGGCTGAGACCTCGGGCGCGGGTGATCGCGACTGATCTCTCGAACCCCTCGCTCGATGTCGCCAGGAAGAATGCCACCCATCATGGGGTATGCGAGCGCATCACATGGTTGGAAGGCGATTTGCTGGAGCCATTGGCGGAGCAGGAGCTGGAAGGGCGTGTTGACGTCATCGTCTCGAACCCTCCCTATATTTCAGAGGCTGATTGGGCGACGCTCCAGCCGGAAGTGAAGATGTTTGAGCCCCGCAGTGCATTGGTGGCAGGGCCTCAGGGGACGGAATTGCACGAACGGTTGCTGCGGGAGGCCGGTCGATACCTGTCTCCCGGAGGCGCGTTGATCATGGAAATTGGTGCGGGCCAGGCTCGTGCGATGCGCCGGATTATCGAAAAGATCCCCGGGTACAGGTTTCACCGGCTGGTCTATGACGAAGCGGGGCTTGAGCGGGTCGTGATTGTGGAGCGAGTGGGAGCTTAGGGGCGGAGACGATGGATCGTACGGTCATCACCGGCGGGATACCGCTTCGAGGAGAGGTTCAGATCAGCGGGGCGAAGAATGCCGCGTTACCGATCTTGGCCTCCACCATTCTTGGCGGCGGCGAGTGCGTGATTACCAACGTGCCCCGCGTGGTGGATGTCGTCACCATGGGCAAGCTGTTGGGTATCCTGGGCGCGAAGGTTCACCATGAGGGTAATAGCGCGGTTATCGATGCTGGGATGATCAGCTCGACCCAAGCCCCGTACGATCTTGTGAAAACCATGCGGGCGTCCGTCCTTGTGTTGGGCCCGCTGTTAGCGCGGTGGGGAGAAGCGACGGTGTCGATGCCAGGTGGCTGCGCAATTGGGTCACGGCCCGTCAATCTCCATCTTGCCGGATTGGCCAAAATGGGTGCAGAAGTTTCGATGGAACACGGGTATATTCGCGCAAAAGCGAAGCGGCTGACTGGTGCACATATCTACTGCGACACGCCGACGGTCACCGGAACGGAAAATCTGATGATGGCCGCGTCGCTCGCCCAAGGGATCACGGTTATTGAAAATGCCGCGAAGGAACCGGAGATCGTGGACCTCGCGAATTTTCTCGTGAAGCGAGGGGCTCGCATTGTCGGTGCCGGGTCAGATGTCATCACGATCGAAGGTGTCCGTGAGTTGCACGGGAGCGATCATGACGTCATTCCAGATCGCATCGAAACCGGGACGTATCTCGTGGCCGGGGCCATTACGCGGGGAGCGGTGACGCTCAATCGATGCCGTTCGAATCACTTAGATGCGTTGCTGATGAAGTTGCAGGAAGCCGGCGTCGAGATTCAGGCAGAGAAGGACCGGATTCACCTCAATGCGGCATCGCGGCTCAAAGGGATCGACATTCGGACGTTGCCGTATCCTGGGTTTCCAACCGATATGCAGGCCCAGATGGTGGCCTTGATGACGGCGGCTGAGGGCAGAAGTGTGATTACGGAGACGGTGTTTGAAAGCCGCTTCATGCATGTCGAAGAGTTGCGACGGATGGGGGCCGAGATTAAAGTCGAGGGCAATCGGGCTGTGGTGACCGGACCGACCAAATTGACCGGGGCTCCGGTGATGGCCTCTGATCTTCGTGCAAGCGCAGGATTGGTTTTGGCTGGTCTTGCGGCGGAGGGCACGACGGAGATTCTCCGGGTCTACCATCTGGATCGTGGCTATGAGCGGATGGAAGAGAAGCTGCGTGGGTTGGGTGCGACGATCATCCGTCACAAAGAGGGAGCGGCTCCGGCCGAGACGCACTGACATCATGCTGACGATTGCCTTGTCGAAGGGGAAAATGTTGGACCTCACGCTGGACGTCTTTCGCCGAGCGGGCTATGCAATGGGAAATCTCTCGACCGAGAGTCGCCGTCTGGTGTTCCCCTGTCCGGAGATCGGCATGACCTTCCTTATCGTGCGGCCGACCGATGTGCCGACCTATGTCGAATATGGCGCAGCGGATGTCGGGATTGTCGGGAAAGACGTCTTAATGGAGCAGGACAGTGACGTATATGAGCCATTGGATTTAAAATTCGGAGCGTGTAGAATCGCCGTCGCTGCGCTCAAGGGGCAGGCCTCACGCGACCGGCTGTCCTCGAAAATTCGGGTAGCGACGAAGTATCCGAAGATTACTGAGCGGTATTTCAATCAGCGTGGCGTGCCGGTCGAAATCATCAAGTTGTACGGCTCGATTGAACTGGCGCCTTTGGTCGGTCTGGCAGATCGGATCGTCGACCTGGTCGAGACCGGGAACACGTTGAAGGCGCATAACCTGGTCGAAGTGGAGTGCATCGCGCAGTCCACAGCCCGGCTGGTCGTCAATCGGGCGAGTTTGAAGCTGAAGCATGCTGTGGTCACAGAGCTGATCAAAAAGCTCCGGGCCATCAGCAGCACACCAACCGGGTCTCGAACAGCTGCTCCGAGCAAGTCTTCGCGCGGGGTACGTCGAACGGTCAAGCGGATGCGCAAATGAAGATTGTGGCCTCCACCGAGCGAGCCTTTCTCCCCGCACTCAAGAAAGTAGCGTCGCGTGCCCGCGTGCAGGGGGCTGCCGTCGAGAAGACGGTCAAATCGATTTTGCAAGCCGTCGAACGGGGCGGTGATAAAGCCGTCCTCCGCTATACGAAACAGTTCGACCGCGTCTCCATGAAAGCCACGGAGCTGAGCGTCTCCCCCGAAGAAATCAAAGATGCCTACTTCCACATCCGGAAAGACGAGGGCGATGCACTTCGCTTTGCGGCCCAGCGGATCACGTCGTTCCACGAACGTCAGCGCATCAAAACCTGGATGTATCAGGACAACGAGGCGACCCTGGGGCAGGTGGTCACGCCGGTCGATGCGGTCGGGGTCTATGTGCCGGGCGGCAAGGCCGTCTATCCCTCGTCGGTCTTGATGTGCGCGATTCCGGCCAAGGTGGCGGGCGTCTCCCGTGTGGTGGTGTGTACGCCGCCGCAAAAAGGCCCAATCAATCCCTATTTACTGGTCGCAGCCGACATTGCAGGGGTCACGGAGATCTATCGGGTCGGGGGCGTGCAAGCCGTCGGAGCGATGGCCTATGGGACCAAGACGATCCAACGTGTCGACAAAATCGTGGGGCCCGGGAATATTTATGTGGCGACGGCCAAGCGGCTCCTCTTTGGCACGGTCGGGATCGATATGGTGGCAGGCCCGAGCGAACTGCTCGTCGTCGCAGATGGCGACGCCAAGGCGGCTCATGTCGCGGCCGATCTCCTCTGCGAAGCAGAGCATGACGAAGATGCGCAGGTCTACCTCGTGACCACATCGGCCGAGTTAGCGAAGGACGTGGTGCGACTCATTGGCAGTCAGTTGAAGGGGCTGCAACGGGAAAAGATCGCGGCTAAATCCATCGCGCGTCATTCGGTGGCCTTCGTGGTCACCACGATGGACGAAGCCATCGATGTGGCCAACGAGATTGCCCCGGAACATTTGACGCTTTCGGTCGATGAGCCGTTTGATTATTTAGAGAAAATCCGTCACGCGGGGGCGCTGTTCTTGGGTCGATACACTCCCCCATCGGTTGCGGATTACGTTGCCGGCCCGAATCATGTCTTGCCGACTGGCGGGACGGCGCGCTTCTTTTCGGCACTCTCCGTCCACGATTACCTCAAGGTGAGCAACATCGTGCACTACACGAAAGAGGAGCTGAGCAAGGTGAAAGATCATCTCGTTCGGTTGGCTCACATCGAAGGATTTGACGCCCACGCGAAATCAGCCCAAAGCAGGTTCTCATGAAAAAAAACAAAACACATCGGCAGGCGACGATTCACCGGGCCACGAAGGAAACAGACATTCAGGTTGCATGGGTGCTGGATGGCTGCGGGCAAGGGAAGATCGACACCGGCATCCGATTCTTCGACCATATGCTGGAGCTGATGTCCAAGCATGGGTTTTTCGATCTGACGATCAAGGCCAAAGGCGACATCGATATCGATGAACACCACACGGTGGAGGATGTAGGGATCGTGATGGGCAAGGCCCTGCATCAAGCCTTGGGTGAAAAGGCGGGGATCAAGCGGTTCGGGTTTGCCTCGGCCCCGCTCGATGAAACACTGGCGCAGGTGACTGTCGACCTCAGTGGCCGACCGTACCTTGTCTATAATGTGGTGTTACCGGACCGGAAGATCAAAGCATTCGACTTAGGCTTATTCGAGGATTTCTTCCAGGCGTTTGTGACCCATGGCGGGCTTAACTTACATGTGAATCTCATGTACGGCCGCAATCCGCACCACATCATGGAAGCGATCTTTAAGGCGCTGGCCAAGGCGTTGGATCAGGCCACGACGGTGGAAGATCGGTTGGCAGGAAAAGTTCTCTCGACGAAGGGGTTGCTGTAGTTTAAAGAGGACGGTCAAAATTTGTTGGTCAAAAGGGGCAGGTCTCTGAAAAGGAGCCTGCCCTTTGCATTTGATGAACCAGTCAGGGACGTATGCAATCACAAGACCTCTGTGAAAGTAAAAGGTCCTGGAGTCACCTATCCAATAGATCTCTTGTGCGGGCATACGCTAGCGCGCCATTGTGCCGGAGTCGATTTACGTCTCTTCCTTCTTCTGACGTTCTCGCATCTTTGTCCCACATCCCTGGCTGCTTAGATTGGCAGTGGCAGGACGGCGTCAGTTGCGGTATTGTTACGGCCTTACGGCCAGGCTAGGGGTGAGAGGCAAGGAGCAATAGGTATGAATGGTACAGACTTGTTCCCGCTTGCCACTAGCCTTGCGCCTCTCGCCTCGGCAAAATGGCTATGATTGCGATTATCGACTATGGAATGGGCAATCTCCGCAGTGTTTCCAAGGCCTTTGAGGCGGTGGGGCATCAGGCGGTGGTCACGCGTGACGCAAAGGTCATCGGAAATGCGAGCCATGTGGTGCTGCCTGGTGTCGGAGCCTTTGGTGATTGCATGGCCAACGTTGAGCGTTATGGGTTGGCGGAACCGATTCGCGCAGCGATTCAATCGGGGAAACCATTTTTGGGAATCTGTTTGGGGCTCCAATTGTTGTTTGATGAGAGCGAGGAATTTGGGACTCATAGGGGTCTCGGCATTATCCCCGGCAGGGTTAGGCGATTTGTTGTCGACCAGGGGTTGAAGGTTCCGCACATGGGTTGGAATAACGTCACGATGGAGCAGCCCTGTCCCCTGTTCGAAGGGATTGCTGACGGATCGTTCTGGTATTTTGTGCATTCGTTTTATGTCGAGCCTTCTGAAAAGACCGTTGCGGCAACCACAACGGATTACGGGATAACGTTTGTATCGAGTATTTGGCGGGACAATGTGGTGGCCTGTCAGTTCCATCCCGAAAAGAGCCAGGCCGTCGGGTTACGGTTGATCAAAAATTTTGGATCCTGGAATTGAGGATGATGAGCGATAAGGGATGGTCGATGGTCTTGGTGGGACTAGCTGTGCTGGCAGCTGGCGGGTGCAGCGGATCGAAAGTGACCACGAAGGCGTCCGCGGAATTGCCGCGCTATCAGATTCGTACTATCGCCCTGGTCCCGTTCACGACTCTCGCGACGCCACAGATGAGGGACGTCCTCGATCAGTCCTTCTCGGCGCCGTCGGGAGTTCGGCGGTCTGACATGACGATAGCGGTACCGCCGAATACCGAAGAGCATCTCCGGCAAACAGTCATAGTGCCAGCTGGTGCAGGGGGCATCGTTACGCAGTTACTGTGGAGTCGATTGAGAACAAGGCAGGGTGTGACAGTGCTGGCCCCGAGTGCGGCCGCGAACGCATTGGCGTCTCAGCCGACGCCTCATTCTGCCACAGGACAGGCACTGGCGATGACAGTGGCGAAACAGCTCAAGGTCGATGCGTCGTTGATCGGCCAAGTGTTGGTGTACCAGGAACGAGTTGGTGGTCGCTTTGGTGCCAGCCCCCCGGCAACGGTGGGGTTTGAAGTCAAGGTTGTTGCGGCTGATGGGCAAGTTCTGTGGGAAGGGAATTATTACGAGAAGCAGCGGCCGATGACGGAAGACTTTATGGGGTTTGTTCAGCGTCGTGGGATATTTGTCACGGCGGAGGAGCTGGCGACCTATGGAGTGGAGCACATGCTCCTCGAATTTCCGTTTGGAACGGTAGGGGAACGCTAACAGGAAACGGTTTTTTGCATGCTTGTTATTCCAGCGATTGATTTAAAAGACGGCCGCTGTGTGCGGTTGCGTCAGGGCGACATGGCGGCTGAGACGGTTTATTCCGACGACGTGCCGGCTGTTGCGAGGCAATGGCAGCAAGGTGGTGCGACGCTGATCCATGTGGTGGACCTGAATGGAGCCGTCGATGGGGAACCGCGCAATCTTCCCCAGATTGAAGCGATCATTCGGACCGTGAGTGTGAAGGTCCAGGTCGGGGGCGGAATCCGGTCGATCGAAACCGTGCGTCGCTATTTTGAGGCTGGTGTGAGCAGGGTTGTGCTCGGCACTGCGGCATTGACCGATCGGTCTTTCCTGGAGAAGGCCTGTCTGGAATTTCCTCGCCTGATTCTGCTGGGCCTGGATGCGCGGGATGGGAAGGTGGCGGTAAAAGGCTGGACATCGGTATCAGAGACGAAGGCGACCGATCTGCTCAAGGAGCTAGCAGGCCATGCCTTAGGGGCCGTGATCTATACGGACATTGCCCGCGATGGTATGTTGGGCGGGCCGAATCTGGTGGCCTTGCGGGAGGTGACTGAGTTGTCGTCTTTCCCCGTGATCGCCTCCGGCGGGATTTCGCGCGTCGAAGACTTGCGGGCCGTGCAGGAGCTCGGCCCACGGGTTGAAGGTGTGATTGTGGGGAAAGCGTTGTATGACGGGAAACTGGACTTTCGGGCTGCAGTCGCGGCCCTTGGCGTTAAGTAAGGGTCTGGCGTGAGGAATTCTTTACTGACATGTTCGTTTCACGTTTCACGCTTTACGTTTCACGAGTTGGCATGTTGACCAAACGCATTATCCCTTGCCTCGATGTCAAAGACGGCCGTGTCGTCAAAGGCGTGAGCTTTGTGAATTTGCGCGATGCGGGAGATCCGGTCGAGGTTGCCACGGCCTACGATCGCGAAGGAGCCGATGAACTTTGTTTTCTCGATATCACGGCCTCCCATGAGAATCGCAAGACCATCATCGATGTCGTTGAGCAGACGGCGGCGCGGGTGTTCATGCCGCTGACTGTTGGCGGAGGAGTGAGAACGATTGAGGACATCCGGGCGCTGTTGAATGCTGGCGCTGATAAGGTGAGCATCAATACGGCGGCAGTCCAACGGCCTGAATTTGTGAAGGAAGCGGCAGAGCGATTTGGGACGCAATGTATCGTCGTGGCGATCGACGCCAAGCGTCGCGCTGCGCCGGCAACAGGATGGGAAGTGTTCACCCATGGTGGCCGCAAGTCGACTGGTCTCGACGTCGTCGAATGGGCGAAGGCGATGGCTCAGTATGGGGCAGGTGAGATTTTGCTTACGAGCATGGATCAAGATGGGCAACAGCAGGGATACGATCTTGCATTGACGTCCACCGTGTCAGAGGCCGTCTCGATTCCGGTGATTGCGTCGGGTGGCGTGGGGAATTTGGACCACCTCTATGACGGATTCGTCAGGGGCAAGGCCGATGCGGTCCTGGCTGCGTCTATATTCCACTTCCGGACTCACACGATTCCAGAGGCGAAAGCCTATCTTCGTCAGAAGGGAGTGGCAGTTCGATAATGGATGTGGGGCAATTGAAATTCGATGCGCAGGGGCTGATTCCGGCGGTGGTGCAGGACTGGCGGGATGGCACAGTGCTGATGGTGGCCTTCATGAACCAGGAGGCATTGCAGAAGACCGTCGAAACGAAGTCGGTACACTTCTGGAGCCGTTCGCGCAAGACGTTATGGGAAAAGGGTGAGACCTCCGGTCACAGGCTGCAGCTCAAGGACCTGTTTCTCGATTGTGATGGCGATGCCCTTCTCGTGAAGGTCGAGCCGGTCGGCCCGACTTGCCATACGGGGGAGCGGGCCTGCTTCTTTTCCCGTCTGGGCTCGCCGGAGACGAAGACGTCCGAGGCCTGGGGGGGAATTCTTGAACGCCTCTACCAGATGATCCAAGAGCGGAAGCGTCAGCCTTCGAGTGAGTCCTATACCTCCAAGCTGCTGGAGGGCGGTGTCGATCGTATCCTGAAGAAAGTCGTCGAGGAAGCCGGCGAGGTTGCGATTGCGGGGAAGGGTGGGAAGAAGGACGAGATTGTATACGAAACGGCGGATCTGCTGTTCCATACCCTGGTGGCGCTGGGGTACCACGGCATCACACCCCAAGAAGTCTATCAGGAGTTGGCGACTCGGTTCGGGAAGTCGGGCTTGAGAGCAGGACCCGCCTCATGAGCGAATGCCTCTTTTGCAAAATTGTTGCGAAGACCATTCCCACGGCGCTCGTCTATGAGGACGATATGGTGGTCGCTTTCGACGATATCAATCCCCAGGCGCCGACGCACACGCTCGTCATCCCTCGAAAACATATGACCTCGATGGCTGAACTGCAAGATCCGGATGTCGGGCTACTCGGGCGCTTGATGCTGGCCGGCAACAAGGTTGCGAAACTGAAGGGGATTGCCGAGGCCGGATATCGCGTCGTCGTTAACACCGGTGCGCATGGTGGCCAGAGCGTGCTCCATCTTCATCTCCATGTTCTGGGCGGACGCTATCTCGCCTGGCCTCCCGGTTAGAACATTTTCACCACGTTGACAGATTTCTTCCCCGTCTGTTACCCTGAACGATATATTTTACGACCACTTACGTTTGTCTTCCTCGCCGGTGTTAGGTGGGGGAATAGGAGCTGCGACTCCCGTGGGCCGAGGTTTGATTTCTGAAGACGTGATCAATCAAGTCAGAGAACGGGTCGATATCGCCGAGGTGGTCGGACATCACGTGAGCCTGACTCGAGCCGGTCAGAACTTGAAAGGCCTGTGCCCCTTCCATCAGGAAAAATCGCCCTCCTTTACGGTCAGTCCTTCCCGCCAGATTTTTCATTGTTTTGGCTGCGGCGCGGGCGGCAACGTGTTCACGTTTTTGATGCGGATCACCGGTGCAAATTTTCCTGAGACGGTCCGTGAGCTTGGGCAGAAATTCGGGATTGACGTGCCTGAGAGCGGGCCAAGCGTGGGGCCTCAAGCGGCGCAGTTGAGTCGCCTCGAACCGCTCAATCGGGCGGTGACGGCATGGTTTCAGCAGAATTTGCGGGATGGTGTGACCGGTGCGACGGCGCGGGACTACTTGGCCAACCGGGGCATTCAGGCTGGGACGATCGAGCGGTTTGAAATTGGTTGTGCTCCGGCTGAGTGGGACGGGCTCATCAAGGCGCTAAGTAAACAGGGTTTTACACAGAGTGATTTGGCTGCCGCTGGATTAACGGTGGCGAGAGAACAGGCATCCGGGTCCTACGACCGTTTTCGCACCCGGGTGATGTTTCCCATCACGGATTTGCGTAAGCGGGTCGTCGGTTTTGGAGGGCGAATCCTTGGCGAGGGGACCCCGAAGTACCTGAATTCACCGGATACTCCCTTGTTCAAGAAGGGGCAGACGCTCTACGCGCTAGATCTTGCGCGTGAAGCTGTCACTCGGCTAAAGACCGTGATCGTGGTGGAAGGGTATTTTGATGCAGTCGCGCTCCACCAAGCCGGACTGACCCACACGGTTGCGACACTCGGGACCGCACTGACGGCGGAGCATATTCAGGTGTTGAGACGGTTCGCCTCGAAAGTCGTGCTGTTGTTCGATCCGGATCAGGCTGGGGTCCGTGCAGCACTGCGAGGGCTTGATTTGTTTGTGAACAGCGGGATTGGTGTGAAAGTCGTCACCTTGCCGGATGGTGAGGACCCTGATACCTATGTGCGGAAGGAAGGGCCGGAAGCCTTTGCTCAGTTGGAAGCGCAGGCTCCGAGCCTCTTGGATTTTGCCCTAGAGCATAGTTTGAATACGGCGGAGTCTAGCACGATCGAAGGACGTATCCGCAGCGTGGACGATGTGCTGCGGATTCTGCAAAAGAGCGAGCATCCGATCGAACGAGAGGAGCGGATCCGCGTGGTAGCCGAACGACTGGGAATCAGCCAGCAGCGATTGATCGAGCGTTATCCGGCGTTGGTGCAGTCAGAGGGACGTCGACCGGCGGCCAGTCAATCGGGCAGCCCCACACCGGTGACGTTCAAGGGTGTGAGCGAAGAGCGGGATCTGGTGTATTTGCTACTGCATGGGCACCTAACTCCCGCAGACGTGCAACGACTGAGGCCCGAGGCCTTTTCCGTTCCGGCCTGTCGGTTCCTCGTCGAAGCGGCGCTGAATTACCTTGATCGAGACGGCCGAGTCGGGCTCAAGTTGTTGCTAGATGCGGTGGTCGATCATCCGGATTGTGGGTCGCTGGCGACTGAGCTGTCGATGCGAGAAGACCATTTCGACGACGTACAGGCCCACGTCGCAGGTTGTTTAGAGACTTTGGATCGGAAGCGGGCCGAGGCCGTGTTTCGAGATCTGATCGCGCATCTCAAGGCCGCCGAACGGGAAGGCCGTGTGGAGGATGCGCGGATGCTGAATGCACAAGTGAATGAATTACGAATGCAAAAGGCCGGTCGGCCTGCGACTGGGATGTTGTCTTTAGTGAAGGAGTAGTCATGTCGAAACAAGAGTTGCTCGGCGAAGTGAAGAAGCTGATCTCGATCGGAAAAGAGAAAGGCTTTTTGACGTACGACGAGCTGAACAGCACATTGCCCGCGGCAGTGGTGTCATCCGAGCAGTTCGGCAGCATCATGACGATGTTCGGCGAAATGGATATCGAGATCGTCGATGCACCCGAGGGGGAGCGGATCAAGAAAGCCCGGGACACTGAGGAGGCAACTGAGGAGGCTGAGGAAGCCGATGTCAACGTCGAAGTCGGTGCTGGTGCCCGGGATGAGAATGAAAAGGACGAGAAGGACGAGAAGGACGAGAAGGAGATCGATTTAACTCCCGGCGCACTCAGTCGGACCGATGACCCAGTTCGACTCTATCTCAAAGAGATGGGGAGTGTGGCTCTTCTGAGCCGTGAGGGAGAAATCGAGATCGCGAAACGCATCGAAGAGGGGAAGAAAGACATCGCCTCGGTCATCTATGGGATGCCGATGACGATTGAGTTTGTCCTCGCGCTGCGCGATCAGCTCAAGAACGGGACCATTGATGTGCGTGAGATCGTCCCGATCGTCGAGACCGAGGAAGAATTCGAGGAGGAGCAAATCCAGCGGGATTACGAAGAGCTTCGGGTTAAGACACTCGAGGGGTTGAACTCCGTCCGGAGAATCTCGACCTCACTCAAGAGTCTCTACGAAGTTGCGCGGCATGCCAACAGTGATCCTGCGAAACAGAAGAAGATCAAAAAACAGATCGATACGATTCGCGATCAGGTCGTGGAGAAGATGGAGGCCGTTAACCTGCACGGCGTGCTGAAGGATCGGATGGTGCAGCGTGTGCGGGAGCTGGCGATTCAGATCCGCACGGCCGAGCGAGAGATCGTTAGTTGCCAACGTCGGCTCGGGATCAGCGGTGAGGCCGGTGCGGAGGCCCTTAAAAAGCTCTGCCGTGAACGAAAAGACTTCCTTGCCGTCAAACGCAAGACGAGCTGCTCGGAGGAAGCGCTCAACGATATTAAAAATGTTTACCAGGCGGCGAAGGGCCGGATTCGAACACTCGAGACCGAAGAGGCTCTCGTGTCAGCCGAAGAGATCAAAGATGCGGTCAAGCATCTGGACGTAGCGGAGGAAAAGGTCAAGCGTGGGAAGGCTGAGCTGGTCGAGGCGAATCTTCGTCTCGTCGTTAGTATCGCCAAGAAGTACACGAACCGCGGTCTTCAGTTCCTTGACTTGATCCAGGAAGGCAATATCGGCCTGATGAAGGCCGTGGATAAATTTGAGTACAAGCGCGGCTACAAGTTTAGTACCTATGCCACCTGGTGGATCCGCCAGGCGATTACCCGCGCGATCGCCGATCAAGCCAGGACGATCCGTATTCCTGTGCATATGATCGAAACGATCAACAAGCTGATCCGGACCTCCCGCCATCTTGTCCAGAAACTCGGACGCGAACCGACGCCGGAAGAAATTGCCGAGCGCATGGATCTGCCGCTCGATAAAGTGCGGAAGATCTTGAAGATCGCGCGCGAGCCGATTTCTCTGGAGACCCCGATCGGCGAGGAAGAAGACAGCCATTTGGGGGACTTTATCGAGGACAAGAAGGCAGTTTCTCCTCTGGAGGCGGCGATCCGGTACGATCTCCAGCGCCAGATCAATAGCGCATTGGAAACGCTCACGCCACGGGAAGAGAAAGTTTTGCGGAAGCGGTTTGGCATCGGCGAAGCCACCGACCATACCCTCGAAGAAGTCGGTCAGGATTTCGAAGTGACCCGCGAACGTATTCGGCAGATCGAAGCCAAGGCCTTGCGGAAGCTGCGTCACCCGAGTCGGAGTAAGAAGCTTCGTAGCTTCGTGGAAACGCTATGACGAGACAGGGGGTATCCCTGAGATTTGACTCCGTTCCCTGGGGCAGCCTAGAATCAAACGTTCGTGTCTGCGGATCAGGCGCGATAGAGTCATCCGCCTGATCGGGCCCATAGCTCAGGTGGTTAGAGCGGCTGACTCATAATCAGCTGGTCCTAGGTTCAAGTCCTAGTGGGCCCACCAGCGCGGCTGCGGAACCCATAGATTAAGACCGTTGTGTAGAACAACAGTTAGAGGAGCGCGTTGAAGCAAAATCTTTCCCCCCTCATCGCGCTGCAGAAGTTGGATCTCCGCGTCATGGAGATTAACAATCAACGTCGAAAGATCCCCGAACGACTCCAAACGGTTGAAGACCCGCTTCAAGAAGCCCAGCAGCTTCTCCAGCAGACCAGTGCTGCCATGGAGATTTTGATCAAGGAACGGCGGTCGCACGAAAAAGATCTTGAGGCACACGAAGCGCACACTGAAAAGATGAAGTCGCGGCTGTCTGAGTTGAAGTCCAACAAGGAATACCAGGCCCATCTGTTCGAGATCGAGGTTGCCAGCAAGAAAAAAGGCGACTTTGAGGAGAAGATCTTGCTGTGTATGGAGAAAATTGAGCAGCTACAGCGGACCGCAAAAGAGGCGCAAGAGAAGCTCAGTGTCATCGAAAAAGCCTTCGCGAAGGAAAAGCAGGTGCTCGATGAACTGGAGCGGAAGCTCTCAACAGAGTTGGCCGATCTCGAAGCGCAGCAGCAAGCTCATTCGGCGCATGTCGAGAAAGGGCTGCTCAGTCGCTACAAGAAGATCAAGGCAGCGCGGAAGGATCAAGCCCTCGCTGAGATCAAAGAAGGGACCTGTTCCGGATGCCGTCTTCAACTTGCTCCGCAACTGATTTCAGAAGTAAAACGCTCGCAAGATCTCCAGACTTGCCCGTATTGCCGTCGGATGCTCTACTGGGATGGGCAAATTCCTGTCGAAGCCACGCCAGGACCAGATCTCGATAAGACATCGATCCTTGAGATTGGCGAGTCAGTTTAGTCTGTTTTCCCCAGTACCGCCTGAGTCGTTTTAAAATGCAGCTTCGCGACCGACCCTAATCGTTCCTCTCCATGCTTCTTCACAATCATGCGTCCGGCCAGTTCGACGGCGGGCGATGCCCCCTTGGGCAACGTCGTGCCGATTTCATCCGAGAGACGTTTCAATCGGAGGAGGAATTCTGCACGGGCCAGGATCGAGGCGGCGGCCACGGCCAGATCAGATTCGGCCTTATGCCGCTGTTCCAGGACGATCGTGCGTCCCTTCTCTTGTAATGCGTTCAGAATCAACCGCTCGTCGCCAAACTGATCCGCGATCGCGCGCCCGCACGAGACCTTGTCTAGCAGCGTTTCCAGGGCCTTGGCATGTCCCCAGGCCAGCAGGCGATTCAAGTTCCGGATCTTCGCGTAGAGTTCGTTGTATCGTTGCGGGCCGATCGCGATAATGCTGTGGGGGCAAATCATCCGGATGTCGGGTGCCATTTCGAGAATACGGCCGTCCGAGATTTTCTTGCTGTCCCGGACATTCATGAGGGTCAGTTCACCTTGTGTGGTGGCGTCGACGAAGACGGCGGCGATGACCAGAGGACCAAAATAGTCTCCCTTGCCGGATTCGTCGATGCCGATTCGCTCCACCTTTGTCTTTTCTGATTTCTTGGTCACAGGTTTGGGGCTTTGTAGAGATTCTCAATGAGGCGCGGTAATCTAACAGAGCCTCAAGGGACGGTCAATTTCTCAGATCGTAGGCGACGGGTCATTATCAAGGAGGATGTGCGATGCAGGCACGGGTGTCGTTATCGCGCAGAGCGCTGTTGGTGGTGGTAGCGGGACTCGGACTGACGGTGGCCAGCGGGTGTGAAACGAATCCGTATACCGGGCGGTCACAGTTGTTGATGACCTCGGTATCCGAGGAGATGCAATTAGGCGCACAGGCCTATAGTCAGGTGAAGAACGACCCGAAAGTACGGCAGTCGCAAGATCCTCGAGAGATCGAACCGGTCAAACGCGTGGCGGCGCGGATTATCGAGGCCGCGAAGCGGTCGAAATATGCGGAGATGGCGCAGCAGTTCCAGTGGGAAGTGATCGTAATCAAGGACGACAAAACCATAAACGCCTTCGCCCTGCCTGGAGGCAAGATTGCGGTCTATACCGGGATTTCTTCTGTCGCACGGACTGAAGCAGGATTGGCAGCGGTGCTGGGACACGAAGTCGTCCACGCGCTTGCCCGTCACGGCGCCGAACGGATGAGTCAGGGGCAGCTGGCGAATGCGGCAATGCAGGCGGCAGGGGCTGCGGCGGGAGCTAGTGGTGGAGGGATGATGTCCCAAGCCGCGATGGCGGCACTCGGTGCGGGAGCACAGGTAGGGGTATTGTTGCCGTTCAGTCGGAAGCATGAATCGGAAGCAGACTACATCGGAATTCTCCTTGCGGCTGATGCGGGATACGATCCACGTGAGTCTGTCTCACTCTGGGAACGTATGGGGCAGTTGTCCCGAGGCGGTGGCCCGTCCGAGTTTTTATCGACTCACCCGAGCCATGAGACCAGAATCGATCAGCTGAAACAATGGATGCCGGAGGCCATGGGGATTTTCCACTCGAGACAGTCGGTGCCCGCTTTGCCATTGCCAGCTCTGCACTAACTCCGTCGAGGGGGGCGGTCGCTCGCTCGCTCGGAGGGCAGGAGAGGGGGCCTGTAAGGACTTGCAACCTTTGTTGTATGTTTTCTATACTCAGGCCGCGCGAGGGAGAGGACCGGGTGATCGCTTGGGGCGGTAACGCTCTTAGAGGAAAGTCCGGACTTCATGGGCAGGGCGCTGGGTAACTCCCAGGCGGAGCGATCCGACACCAGCACCACAGAGAATAAACCGCCGATGGCCAAGGCGATGAGATGCAAGTCTTGTCGCTGCGGATCAGGTAAGGGTGAAACGGCGGGGTAAGAGCCCACCGCGGTGGTGGTAACATCACTGGCACGGTAAGCGTCGCCTGATGCAAGGCCAAATAGGAAGACACCTGTCGGCTTTCTTCGGAAAGTCGGCGACCGGCTGGCCCGGCCGAGGTCTTCGGGTAGGTCGCTTGAGATTCGAGGTAACTCGAATCCCAGAGAAATGATCACCCCCGTTTGGGACCACATCCCAGGCGGGACAGAATCCGGCTTATAGGTCTTCTCCACCGCGCTTTTTTTATCGCTCGACGCAGCTCCCCTTCCGTGACTTTCCCTGCGAAGTGTTCGATCTCGTCGAGCAAGACGACGGGAACCCTTGACCCGTAACGTTCTGTCAAGACGGTATTCCCCTCGATACTCACTTTGGTCGTTGTAATGTTCATCTCGGACTGGAGATGTGTCGCGATACGGTAGACAACATCGCAGAGATGGCACTCTTCACGAGATAGGATGGTCACATGGACTGGCACGCTCATAGAGATGCGACTCAGGGC
>Ga0315275_10002621_pt1 | contig 16310 bp, 17 predicted proteins | sample YL17G03_0_MG_FD_205557 | JGI IMG/M metagenome (GOLD analysis project Ga0315275, IMG submission 205557) | Sediment microbial communities from Yellowstone Lake, YNP, Wyoming, USA - YL17G03_0 | ecosystem: Environmental > Aquatic > Freshwater > Lake > Sediment | place: USA: Wyoming | collected... | reverse complement strand
CCGCGCTCGCCAGGGTGGCCTGGGGGTGCGCGGCAGAGAGCGCCGCCCACCGGTCGATGTCGGTGGGGCGGTAGGCGACCGGGACGTCGGCGAGGAAGAGGACGCCGGCGACGTTGCCCGCGACTCCGACGAGCCCCAGGACCGCGGCGATCCGGTCAGGAGGAGGATGGTTCAGGGTAGGAATAGGCGATCTCCACCTGCTGGGGGGAACCGTCCTCGGCGGCGACGTTGGACACGCCCACGTAGCGGACGAGACGCCGCGTGGCCGGGTCGTACTCGCCCTCGAGGGAAGGCGCGAGGAGACGGAGGATGAAGCTAGAGGGCTCGAAGTGGACTCGGATCCTCCCGTTCTCGAGCCGCTCCCCGCGGAGCTGGAAGCCGAAGGCGTCGAGCCGCCCGGGGAGCGCCAGCGAGACCCGGAGCACCTCGCCGCGGGCCAGCTCGTCGAGGTGGGCGCGGGCATAGCGGTCGAGCCCTTGCCCGGCCACGAGCGGCACCCCCTGCGGCGGGGAGAGCACCTTGGCCCGGTCGCCGTCGAAGAGCCGGATGCCGTCCTCGGCGCGCCGCACCGCCTCGAGGGCGCCGGTGCGCAGGTCCTGGAACTCGTAGTCCGGGGCGAAGGAGCCGGGCGGGTAGTCGGAGACGAGCCGCGCGATGGTTCGTCCGTCGGCTCGCGTGTAGCGGGTCTCGGCCGAGGTGACCTGCCCGCCGGAGAGCCTGACCTCGTGGACCTCCAGGTAGGCGACCGCGCCGTCCTTCGAGCGGGCCACGCCCCGGAAACGCTCGATCACGGAGGAATCGGTGCCGGCCCCCACCGGGGCGATGCCCGGGGAGGCGAGGAGCAGGGCGGCGACCGCGATGGCGCTCGTCATGTCAGATCCTCCCGCCGGGCTTTGCGAACAGCATCTGGGCGTCGCCGAGGTAACGCTCGGCGAAGCCGGCCTCGCAGTAGCAGAGGTAGAAGTGCCAGATGCGGCGGAAGCGCTCATCGGTGAGCCTCGCCACGGCCTCGGCATTGCGGGCCAGATTCCCGCGCCAGGCGGCGAGCGTGGTCGCGTAGTGCGGTCCGATGTCCTCGAGCTGGCGAAGGGTGAGGTCGGAGGAGCGCGTGGCGGCCTGGAGCAGCGCGGTGATGGAGGGGATGTTCGAGCCCGGGAAGACGTAGCGCTTGATGAAGTCGACGCCGTTCACGTGCTGTTCGTACCGGGCGTCGGCGATGGTGATGACCTGCAAGGCCATGAGTCCGTCGTCCTCGAGGAGCGAGGCGCACTTCGAGAAGAAGGTCTCGTAGAAGGCCGCGCCCACCGCCTCGAGCATCTCCACCGAGACGATCTTGTCGAAGCGCCCCGTCAGGTCGCGGTAGTCGCAGCGAAGCACGGTGACCCGGTCGGAGAGCCCCGCGTCGGCGACGCGCTGCCGGGCCCGGGCGAGCTGGTTCGCCGAGATGGTCGTGGTGGTCACCCGGCACCCGTACCGGGACGCGGCGTGAAGTGCGAAGGCGCCCCAGCCGGTGCCGATCTCGAGCAGGTGGTCGTCCGGACCGAGGCGGAGCAGCCGGCAGAGCCGGTCGATCTTGGCGACGCTCGCCTCCTCGAGCGTGGCCTCCGGGCGATCGAAGATCCCGCAGGAGTAGGTCAGGGTCGGGTCGAGCATGAGCCCGAAGAACTCGTCCCCGAGGTCGTAGTGCTCGGCGATGTTTCGCCGGCTGCCGGTGCGGCTGTTGCGCCGGAGCGCGTGCCAGACCGCGTCGACCGGGCGGCGCAGTCGGGCCAGGCCTTGCTCCAGGCCGTCCATCGCGGCGACGTTCCGGGCCACCAGGCGCACGACCGAGGTGAGGTCGGGGGTGTCCCATTCTCCGGCGGCGTAGGACTCGGCAGATCCAAGCGTTCCGCCGGTGGCCAGCCGGCGCCAGAAGGCCGGGCTCTTCACCTCCACCTCGGCGGAAAGGCCGTCCGGGGCGGCGCGTCCGAACGTGGTGCCGGATCCGCTCTCGCGCACCGTCAGGAGGCCGGAGGTGAGGCCGGCCAGGCGAGGCAGGACCAGGTTGCGCCAGGAGAAGCCGACGGGCGAGACTGTGGCGGGGTGGACCTGGGTGGTCATGGCAGGCTCCTCGGCGCGACGGCGGCCGCGCGCTTGTCGGGGTGGACGTGGAACGGGATTCCCTTCACCCAGAGGCGAAGGGCTTGCCAGTAGATGGCGGCGTGGACCTTCCAGGCCATGAGGGGCTGCAGGAAGGCGGCGCGCCGCAACGCGCCCGGGCTCCACTCGCGCCGTTCCATGGCCAGGCCGGCGCGGAAGACCTCGGCGCCCTTCTCGCGGCTCACCATCTCCACGCGGAGGCGTTCCCCGGGGATGCCGAGGTGCCACTCGTAGGTCTGCTCCATGGGAAAGAAGGGCGAGACGTGGAACTTCTTGTCGAAGATCGCGTCCGCTCCATCCGGGCCGGCCGGGAGCACATAGGCGTGCCGTTCCTTCCAGGGCGTGTTCGTGATCTCGGCGACCACGGCGCGAAGTTTCTCGCCCCCCGCGTCGAAGCAGAAGTAGAAGCTCACCGGGTTGAAGACGTAGCCCAGCGAGCGCAGGTGCGTGAGCACGCGAACCGGGCCCGCCGGGCGGAAACCCAGCTCGGCCTCCACCCGATCGCGCACCTCGGAGGCGAGGTCGCGGGACGGATCGCCGAGGAAGTCGGACCGCGAGAAGGCGCCGACCCCGAGCCGGGGCAACTCGTCGAGGTCGAGGTACAGCATGTACATCCGGTAGGAGAAGGCGTGCGAGCGGGGCACGCGCCGCGCGTGCGACACGGTGCCCTTGTAGATGGCGCTCGCGATGACGCTCACAGGACCTCTCCGAACCGTTCGCATACCGAGAGCGCCGAGACCACGCCATCCTCGTGGAAGCCGTTCCGCCAGTAGGCCCCGCAATAGCTCGTGTCGCGGTGGCCGAGGAGCTCCCCGTGCCGCTTCTGGGCGGTGACCCCCGAGGGGGAGAAGACCGGGTGGTCGTAGGTGATCTCGAGAAGGGTCTGGTCGTCGGCGACGGACCCCTCGCGGTTCAGGGTCACGAAGTAATCGCGACGCGCCTGGGATGGCTGCAGCTTGTTCATCCAGTAGGTGACCGTGGCCCCGTCGGAGCCGGCGTCGTCGAGGTGGTAGTTCCACGAGGCCCAGGCCTTCTTGCGGCGCGGCATGACCCGGTCGTCGGCGTGGAGCCGGACCTTGTTGGCCCGGTAGGGGAACTGGCCAAGGAGTTCCGTCTCCAGCGGGGAAGGGTCTGCGAGCATGCGCAGCGCCTGGTCGGCGTGGACGGCCAGCACGGCGTGGTCGAAGCGCTCGGGCGCCTGGCCCGCGGCCTTCACCGCGACCCCATCCCCGCGAGTGATGCGCTCGACCGGCGATCCGGTGCGGACCTCGCCCCCGAACCCGCCCAGGATGGCGCGCACGTACTGGCGCGACCCGCCCTCGATGGTCAGCCACGGGAAGGCCCGCGTGGCCTCGAGGAAGCCGTGGTTCTCGAAGAAGCGGGCCAGGAAGCGGGCCGGGAACTCGCGAACCCCCTGGCAGGAGGACGACCAGACCGAGCCGACCAGCGGCAGCAGGTGATCCTCCACGAACCCTCGCGAGTATCCGCGGGCCTCCAGCCAGTCGAGCAGCGGGACCTCCGAGCCTTCGTCGAGGAGGTCTTTCGCCTCCCGGTAGAAGCGGAAGACGTCGTAGAGCATCCGGTGGAATCGCGGGTCGACGAGGTTTCGCTTCTGCGCGAAGAGCGCGCCGAGCGCCGGGCTTCCGTACTCGAAGTCGCGCTTGTCGCTGCGAACCGAGAAGCTCATGTCGCTCTCCTTCCAGGCGACGTCGAGCTGCCGGAGCAATCTCACGAAGTTCGGGTAGGTCCGTTCGTTGAAGACGATGAAGCCGGTGTCCACCGGGACGTTCCGTCCGTCCTCGGCCACGTCGACGGTATGGGTGTGGCCGCCGATGCGGGCGTCGGCCTCGAAGAGCACGACGTCGTGCCGGCGCGAGAGCAGGTGCGCCGAGACCAGTCCGGAGATGCCGGAGCCGATGACCGCGATCTTCAACGGGAGCCTCCCGCCCTTGCGAGCCGGTAGTGGGCGACGTGCCACTCGCGCCCGCCGTCGAATCCGAAGAGCTCGGCGCAGGCCAGGAAGAACATCTGCCAGCGGCGCACCTGGATGCGCGCCTCCTGGAGGGGGAGCGGTCCGGTCAGCGCCGCGGTCGCCGCCCCGGCGTTCCGGAGCAAGCTCTCGTGCCAGGCCTCCGAGGTTCGCGCGTAGTGCGTGCCAGGGACCACCCAGTGCTCCTGGAGGGAGAGGGGTCCGGCGACCCGGGGAAGGAGGTCGTGGGACGGCATCATGCCGCCGGTGAAGAAGTGGCGACCCATCCAGTCGTCTTCCGCGTCGGTCTCGAAGAGGTAGGCGAAGCGGGCGCTCGCGAAGACGTGGATGAAGAGCTGTCCGCCGGGCACGAGCCAGCCGGAGATCCGGCGGAAGAGTTCGGGCCAGTTGCGCATGTGCTCGAACATCTCCACCGAGACCACCCGGTCGAACGTGCCGGGCGCCTCGAAGCGGTTCATGTCGCAGGTGATGATCTCGAGGTTGTCGAGGCCTCGGCGGCGAGCCTCGTCGAGGATGAAGGCTCGCTGGCTCGCCGAGTTGGACACCCCCACCACGCGCGAGGCCGGGAAGTGCTCGGCGGCCCAGAGCGAGAAGCTGCCCCAGCCGCAGCCAAGCTCGAGGATCCGGTGGCCGTTGGCGATCCCGGCCCGGAGCGCGGTGAGCCGCAGCATCGCCTCCTCGGACGCGTCGAGGGAGGTGACGCCGTCGGGCCAGTAGCCGCTCGAGTACTTCATGCGCGAGCCGAGCACGGCCTGGAAGAAGGAGGCGGGCACCTCGTAGTGCTGCTGGTTCGCGAGCGCCGGCACCGGAGCGACGTCGCCGCCTTCCATGCCGGCGATGAAGCGGGCCAGGGCCGCTTCCCGGTCGGTGTGGCGCCGTTCCTCGTCGCGGATGCGGCTGCGAAGCAGTCGTCGGATGCCCATTCGGACCACCGGCGACGGGACGAAACCTCTCTCGGCCAGCTCGATTCCCAGGCTCATGGATAGAATCTAAATCGCCTTAATCGACTCCGCAAGTGATTTTGATGTTGAATATTTGAGTGATGGTGATATAAAGATAATCGAAATGGACGATTTTCTTTCAAATGTGGAAGTTGGCCGCCTTGCCGGGGTGGGTCCCACAGCGGTCAAGCGCTGGGCAGACCAGGGCCTTCTGCCCTGCGTTCGCACCGCCGGCGGCCACCGCCGCTTCCAGCGCAGCGAGGTGGAGAAGTTCCTCCTGACCACCCGGGGATCCGGCGGCAGCGACTTCGTCGACCTCCTCCTCCAGACCGACGGGCTCGGCGTAGAGGCGCGCCTCCTGACCGAGCGCTCTCGGCTGGGATCGTGGCTCGCCGTGGTCGAGATGCTCGGAGAGGCGCTCGCCGAGCTCGGCACGCGCTGGCGCGCCGGAACCGTCAGCATCGTGCAGGAGCACCTCGCCTCGGGGCGGCTCTCCCGGGCGCTGGCGCGGATCGGCGACGCCCTCCCGGTCGCGCCCGGCGCACCGCGGTGCATGCTCGCCTGCGCCGAGGGGGACCGCCACGCGCTCGGCCTCTCGCTCGTCGAGGTGGCCCTGCGCGAGGCTGGATGGACGACGCTCTGGGCGGGGCAGGACACGCCGGCCGCCGACCTGGCGGAAGTGGCGCTGCAGCGGGATGCCGAGATGATCGCCGTGTCGGCGTCGGCCGCCTCGACCGAGCCCAAGGCACTGCTGCGGCAAGCCGAGGTGCTGGGCGCGGCGTGTTCGAGGTCGGGCGTGGCGCTGGCCTTCGGCGGCAGTGGGGCCTGGCCGGAGCCCCCGCCCGGCGGCGAGCGCTTCCACTCGCTCGCTCCGTTCGTGGCCCGGGCGCGCGCGATGGCGAACGCGGCCTGATAGCGCCGCTCGGTTGGCCCGGTCCCTGCTGCGGCGCACGCTGCCTGGCTGCGCCGGTCAGCCTCCTCCGTCCGCTGCTCGACGTGCCTGCTGGCACGCCTCCGCGGCTCCGTCGTCGGGTGCCCGGCTCGCCGACGGCATCGCGTGCCTCGCGACGGGCTCGGGCCAACCGAGAGGCGCCTGAAGCCGGCTACCCCGCCCGGGCCTCGACGGCCGGGGCGCCCTCGAGTGCGCGGATCCGGCGCGCTGCGAGGTCCAGGTACTCCTGGTTCATCTCCACGCCCAGGAAGCGGCGACCAGCGCGCACGGCGGCCACGCCGGTGGTGCCGGAGCCGGCGAACGGGTCGAGCACCAGGTCGCCCTCGGCCGAGCTGGCGGCGATGACCCGCTCGAGAAGGGCGAGCGGCTTCTGCGTGGGATGGCGGCCGTGGAGCTTCTCCCGGGGGCCAGGCGTGGGCAGCGGCCACACCACCTGGGTGCCGTCGGGCTCCGGGCGCTCGGCCACTTCCCACAGGTCGCGCATCTGCTTCCCGCCGTTCATCTGCTTCATGTCCCGGTAGTTGAACCGGTGGGCCAGTGGCTTCGACCGCATGGGCGAGGCCCAGAGCAGGATCTCGGTGGAATGCGTGAAGAACCGGCAGGCCAGGTTGGGCGCGGCGTTGGGCTTGAACCAGGTGACGGTGTTGAGCAGGTGAAAGCCCAGCTCCTGCATCGCGTAGCCGACCGAGAAGATGACGTGCTGCGTGCCCGACACCCAGATCGTCCCGGAGGGCTTGAGCACGCGGAGGCAGGCCTGGAGCCATCCGCGCTGGAAGGCGTGGTCAGCCTCGACGCCGCGGGACTGGTCCCAGCCCCCCTTGTCCACGCGCACCCGGCGGCCGGCCTGGCAGGTGGTGCCGCCGTTCGACAGGTGGTAGGGAGGGTCGGCGAATATCAGGTCGACCGACCGGGGCGGCAGCTTCTCGAGGACCTCGAGGCTGTTTCCGAGGACCATCGCCCAGCCGGGGCCGCTCTCCTCGGTGCCCGGAAGGTCGTCCCAGTCGTGAAGATCGAGTCGGCGCGCCATCCCAACGCATGGTATGGGCGATATCGATCCTGTCCATTTTTCGATCCCCGGAGATCCTTCACCATGTCCCAAGAAACCCGTCCCCAGGAGAACCCTCTCGAGGGGCTCATCCGCCCCTGGTTCTTCCCGTCGTTCGGGCTCACCATCGTCGTGGGCGTCGCCGTCTTCTGGTTCACCGGAATGCTCACCGAGTCGGCCGTGGGCGGGATCGTGGCCGTGCTCGTGCCGCTCGTCCTCGGCCTCATGGTCCTGCGTCCGGCGCTCTCGTCCGCGGTCGGCACGGCGACGCGCGCCATGCTCTTCGCCGCCGCGATCCTCTCCTTCCTGGTCGCCGCCATCCCCGCCTACGAGGCGGTCCATCCCGGCGAGCCGCGCTTCGTGGCGGAGTTCACCCGCGCCGACGAGGTGCAGGCGATCCCTCCTGGGAGCGACGGGTCGGTCCGTCTGCTCGTCTCCACCCGCCTCGGTGGCTCGGCAGAGCCGATGGTGACCTTCCGGCTGGGTGGATTCCAGACCCCCGTCGCAGGAGAACTCCGGCGCACCACCAGCTTTGCCCGGGTGGGGCGGGGTGGCCAGGCCAAGGTCTCGCACGACCACGACGCCGACTGGTTCGACGCCAAGCTCGCGGCTGGCGCGAAGGAGATCCGGCTGGAGCGCGTGCAGGGGCTCACCGGGACGCCGCTTCGGGTGGAGGTCTTCGGCGACTGGCTCCCGCACGGGATGGCGTGGGTGCTCTCGATCCTGGTCCTGGCCCTCGCGGCGCTGGGCGAGGTCCGGGTAGGGCGCGACTCGGGGGCGGCCATCGCCGCCGGGGTGGCTCTCGGGTTCGGCCTGGTGGTGAGTTACAATGTAACTCCGGCCCAGGCGGTCGTTCCTTCGCTCTGGGCCATCATGCTCGGCGCCATCCTGGGGGCGCCGGCCGCGGTGATCGTGCGGATGGCCATTCGCCGGTTCCTTCCCGCGGTCGCGACCCCGGATCGCCGGTAGTGTCTCGACCCGGATAGCGGGGGGCGCCACGCCCGGACTCCTCGAAAGCCCGTTCGTGAAGGAGGCGGCGCTCGCCGCCGGCTTTCACAAGGTCGGGATCGCCCGGGCGGAGCCGCTCGACCCGGGGCCGCTCGACCGGATGCTGGCCCTCGGGGCAGAGGCCGACATGGCCTGGCTGCGGACGCAGCGCGACATGCGGCTCGACCCGCGGCGGCTCATGCCGGAGGTGCGGAGCGTGGTGGCGCTCGCGGTGGCCCACTCCGGAGAGGCGGCGCCCGTGCCCGCCGGCCACGCCGGGGTGGCGCGGTACGCGCGCGGCCGCGACTACCACACGGTGCTGAAGCGAAAGCTGAAGGCGCTCGTGGCCCGGCTCCGGGAACGGGACCCCGACGTGGGCGCGCTCGCCTCGGTGGACGTCGGTCCGGTCATGGAGAAGGCATGGGCCGAGCGCGCCGGCATCGGCTGGATCGGCAAGAACGGCTGCCTCATCACCCCCGACCTGGGGAGCTGGGTGCTCCTCGCCACGGTTCTCCTCGACCGCGACCTCGCCCCCGACGAGCGCCACCCGGAGCGTTGCGGGGAATGCGCCGCCTGCATGCCGGCCTGCCCCACCGGGGCCATCCCCGAGCCCGGCCTGGTGGACGCGCGCCTCTGCCTCTCCTTCCAGACCATCGAGCGGCGCGGCGCCGTGCCCGAGGGCGTGGCCGATCGGCTCGGGCGCTGGGGATTCGGATGCGACGACTGCCAGACCGCCTGCCCGTGGAACCGCGGAGCCGGCGCGGAGAGCGATCCGGAGCTGCTGCCCGGTCGCCATCCGTCGCTCGACCTGCTCTCGCTCCTGCGGCTCACGCCCGACGAGTACCGGGCCCGCTTCTACGGAACGGCGATCGCCCGCGCAGGCCACGCAGGGCTCGTCCGCAACGCGGCGCTGGCATCGCCCGCCGCGGGCGATGACGCCCGGCTCGGGCCGGAGCTGCGCCGGCTGCTCGGCAGCGAGCTGCCTGGAGTCGCCGAGGCGGCCGGCTGGGCCCTCGGGCGGATCGCGGAGTGGCAGGCGTGATCGACCTCGTCATGCTGCTCCATTCGGTCCTCTCGGCCGGGACCTATCTCTTCGCGAAGCGGGCGCTCCTCGAGCTCTCGCCATTCGAGGTCGCGCTGGCGCGGTTCACGCTGGCCGGCGCCATCTACTCCGCGCTGCTCCTGCGCTACCCGCAGCGGGTGACGCGCGCCGACCTCCTCCGCCTCACCGCGCTCGGCTTCGTCGCCATTCCGCTCAACCAGGGGCTATTCCTCTTCGGACTTTCCCTCACCACTCCGGGGCACGCAGCGCTTCTCTACGCCATGACGCCGGTCTTCGTCTTCGTCCTCGCGCTCCTGCGCGGGGAGGAGGGGTCGAGCCGGTGGAAGAGCGCGGGGATTGCCACCGCCTTCGCTGGAGCGGCGGTGGTGCTGGTGGCGCGCGGGCAACTCTCCGGCCAGGTGGATGCGCCAAGGGCGCTCCTCGGCGACGTGCTGGTGCTGCTCGCGGTGGTGGCCTGGGCGGTCTACGCGGTCTGGGGCAAGCCCTACGCCGAACGTTATGGCGTGGTGACCACGACCGGGATCACCATCGTCACCGGCAGCCTGCTCTACCTGCCGGTGGGGATCTTCTTCTCCCGCGCCGCCAACTTCCGGGCCCTCTCCGGGGTGGGGTGGTCGAGCATCGCCTACCTGGTCGTTCTCACCAGCGTGGTCTCCTACCTCCTCTACTACTGGGCGCTCGCCCGCGAGGATGCGAGCCGGGTGGCCATCTGGTCCAACACCCAGCCGGTGCTGACCGCGCTTCTCGCCTGGATGGTGTCCGGCGACCGGTTGACGCCGTCGTTCGTGGTCGGCGGGCTGCTCGTCATCGCCGGCGTCGCGATGACCCAGCAGCGCCCGCTTCAGCGGGCGCATAAGCTTCGGCGATGACCCTTGCCGAGAAGATGGACGCCGCGCGCACCACCTCCGCCGTTGGACCCGTGGAGGAGCGAGGCGTCCTGCGCCTCGCCGGGAAGGGCACTCGCGACTTCCTGCACCGGATGTCCACCCAGCACCTGTCCGCGCTCCAGCCGGGAGGAAGCGCCTACGCGGCCTTCCTCGACACGCGGGGACACCTCGTCGGAGAGGGGCTGGTGTTGGCCCGCACGGACGACCTGCTCTTCCTCACCGAGCGGGAGGAGGTGCCCCCGCTCCTGGCGCACCTGCGCAAGTACGTGCTCTCGGCCCCGGTCAAGGTGGAGGACGAGTCCTCGTCACTCGGGGTGATGGCAGTGATGGGGCCGGCCGGCGTCGAGTTGGCCCGGGCGGCCGCCGGCGACGCGACGGTTGCCGTCACGCCGCGCCGCGGGGTCCCGGCCGTCGAGATCGTGGCCCAGGCCGCGCGACTGGCGCAAATCCGAGCGGCGCTCCTCGCGGGCGGCGCCGCCGACCTCGAAACCGCCGACCTGGAGGTCCTGCGCATCGAGGAAGGGGTGGCCCGCTTCGGCTCCGACATGGACGGCGAGCGGCTGCCCATGGAGGCCGCGCTCACCCGAGATGCCATCCACTTCCAGAAGGGCTGCTACCTGGGGCAGGAGGTGGTGGTGCGCGCCACCATCCGCGGCCAGATCCAGAGGGGGCTCGTCCAGCTCGAGCTGCCTCCCGGCGCCGGACCGGGCACGGTCCTCACGGTGGGGGACAAGGAGGTCGGGCGGGTGACGAGTGCGGCCGAGACCAGCCAGGGACGGCTCGGCCTGGGCTACCTTCGCAGGGCCTACTGGCGCGAGGGCGAGCGGGTGAACACCCCGACGGGCGACGCCGTCGTCCGCCGGGTCATCGTGCACGAGCCGGGGTAGCCCCGGCTGGCCGCGTTCCGGTCACTTCCTGAGCGGACAGGCTGCGACGGCCGTCGACGGGTCGATGGCCGCGCCGCCGGTGATGATCTCCTTCACGAGCCCGTCTTGACCGATGACGTAGGTGGCGCGGTTGGCGACGCCCAGGATCGGAATCTTCCCCGGGTATTGCTCGACGACGGTTCCCTTCTCGTCCGACAGGAGGACGAACGGGAGCTTGAACTCGGCCTTGAACTTCGAGAGCGTCTCCACGGAGTCGGTGGAAACTCCGACGACCTCGGCACCCTTCTTCTCCACCTCGGCATACCGGTCCCGGTACGCTTGGTTTTCCTTGTTTCAACCAGGGGTGAATGCCTTGGGGAAGAAGGCGAGGAGCACGGGCCCCTTCTCGAGCAGCTTCGAGAGGGTCACGGGCTTGCCCTCGGTGCCGGGAAGCGTGAAGTCCGGCGCCTTGTCCCCCACCTTGAGTGACGCCGACGCTCCGAGGAGCGCGGCCAGGATCGGGATGGTCATGAGAAATTCGTTATCCGGGCATGGCGCGCTGCGCAACGAAAGCGCCCCGCCGGATGTGCGATTGCAAGAATGAGGAGGTGGCGATGAAGGCGATGGTGATGCGGGCCCACGGCGGCCCCGAGGTTCTCGAGATGGCCGAGGTGCCCGATCCGGTGGTCGAACCGGGCCGCGTGGTGGTCCGGGTGCGCGCCGTCGCGCTCAACCACCTCGACATCTGGGTTCGCACGGGCTGGCCCGGCCTGGATCTGAAGATGCCGCACGTCCTGGGGTCCGACGTCGCAGGCGTGGTGGAGGCGGTGGGTCCCGGGCTGGAGAACACCGGCATCGCACCGGGCATGGAGGTGGTCCTGAACCCGGGTCTCTCCTGCGGCCGCTGCGAGGAGTGCCTGGCCGGCCGGGACACCCTTTGCCGGAAGTACGCCATCCTGGGCGAGCACACGGCCGGGGGGTACGCGGAGAAGGTGTCGGTCCCGGCGGCCAACGTGCTCCCCAAGCCGCGGGACATGTCCTTCGAGCAGGCCGCCTGCATCCCGCTCGTCTTCCTCACCGCCTGGCACGCGCTGGTGGCCAGGGCCCAGCTGAAGCCCGGCGAGACGGTGCTCATCCACGCCGCCGGTTCGGGCGTGGGCAGCGCCGGCATCCAGATCGCGCGGTTGCTCGGCGCGCGGGTGATCGCCACCGCCGGCAGCCAGGAGAAGTGCGAGAAGGCGCTGGCGCTGGGGGCCAACCACGCCATCGACTACGAGAAGACCGACTTCCTGAAGGAGGTGCAGGCCCTGACCGGCCGGCGCGGCGTGGACGTGGTCTTCGAGCACACCGGCAAGGTCACCTGGGAGAGGTCGCTCCTGGCGCTCGTGAACGGCGGCCGCCTCGTCACCGTCGGTGCGACCACGGGCTTCGATACGACCACCGACCTCCGCCACGTCTTCTACCGGCAACTCTCCGTCCTGGGCTCGACCATGGGTTCGAAGGCCGAGCTGTTCCAGGTGCTGCGCTTCGTGGGGGAGAGAAGGCTCCACCCGGTGCTCGACCGCGTCCTGCCGCTCGCCGAGGCGAGAAAGGCCCAGGAGCTGCTCGTGCGGCGCGAACAGTTCGGCAAGGTGGTGCTGGTGCCCTGAGCCGCGGCCGGGACGTCACTTCGCCGGCGGAACAGGGACCTCGCTGTCCTGGATCACGCGCCAGGCGCCGCCGGTCTTCTCCCGGACGACGAGGAAGGTCCCGGACGTTCGGGCTTCACCCTCGACGCGTTCCCAGTTGCCGATGGAGGCCTCCATCGAACCGTCGCGTGAGGTGAGGGTGCGCACGGTCCTTCGCTTGGCCTGCTTTCCCGACGCCGGCTCGAGCGACGCGTCGAGCACGGCCATCCAGCGCCCGCTCGCGTCCTTCCCCCAGACCGTCACGTAGCGCCCCGGGGCCGGGGCCACGCCCTTTTCCTTCCACTCGAAGACGGCGTCGCCGACCGTCCAGCCCAGGTCGCCCGAGGCGGCCAGTCCCGAGTCGGTGGGCTTCCAGCGCAACGTCGGGCCGCCCAAGGTGAAGTAGCGGGCCCACTTCTGCCCGATCGCCTCGCGCCCGACCTGGAGGTCCCCGCCGGAGAAGACGGCGTCAGGGGCGACCCGGGAAAGGAACGCTGCCTGGTCCTTCCTGGCCACCGTCGCGGACCACTCGGCGTCCAGCGAGGCGAGTTCCGGCGCCGGGCCGGCGGCGACGAGCACCGCGGCCAGGAGGGGAAGGGCGATCCGGGCGCCGGCCATATTTACTTTACGTGAAGCGAACGCCGCGCCGGAGCTCGCGGAGCCGCTTCACGCGCTCCTCGATCGGCGGGTGGGTGGAGAGCAGGGCCGCGAAGGACCGCCCGTGGAGCGGGTTCACGATGAAGAGGTGAGCGGTGGCGGGGCCGGCCTGCTCCATGGGCCGGACCTGGTTCGCGCCCTCGAGCGCGAGCAGGGCCTGGGCCAGCGGTTCCGGATCGCCGGTCATCTGCGCGCCGGTGGCGTCGGCGGCGTACTCGCGCGAGCGCGACACGGCCAGCTGGATGAGCATGGCCATGAGGGGCGCCAGGATCGCCCAGGCCAGCGCGCCGAAGATGTTGGAGTCGCGGCCGTCGCCGTCGCGGGCGCCCAGGCCGCCGAACATGCCGGCCCACTGGATCATGTGGCCGAGCGAGCCGATGAGCCCTGCCAGTCCTGCGGCGATGGTGGCGATGAGGATGTCGCGGTTCTTCACGTGGGAGAGCTCGTGGGCCAGCACCCCCTCGATCTGGCGCCGGTCGAGGATGCGCAGGATGCCCTCGGTGACGGCCACGGCGGCGTGTTCGGGGTTGCGCCCCGTCGCGAAGGCGTTCGGCGTCTCGGACGGGATGAGGTAGATGCGCGGCATCGGCATCCCCTCCTTCTTCGTGAGCCGCTCGACGATCTCGTAGACCTCGGGAAGCTCCTCCCGGGTCACAGGCCTTGCCCCGTTGGTCGCGAGCGCGATCCGGTCGGAGAACCAGTACATGGCGAAGTTCATCACCAGGCCGAGGCCGCCGAAGAGGAGCATCCCCTGGGCGCCCCCGATCGTGCTCCCGAGGATGGCCAGCAGCGTGATGAGCCCCGCCATGAGGACGAAGGTCTTGAGGTATCCCTTCGAGCCGCCGATCTTCGGGGCCGGCGCCGGGGCGCCGCGGGTCGGGGTCGGTTCGTTCCATGCCATGGAGGGCAATCTAACCACCGCCGAGGGGCGGTCAAACGGAATCGGACCGTGCCGATCCTGGGAATTCCCGAAGGCCGTCCGAGAGTTAGCGTCGGGGTCCGGTCCGTGGTACACGCGAATCCGGGCGATATCGGAGGCGGGTATGGCGGGTCAGAGACAGCTCGAGCTGGTGGCGGTGGCGACGGAGCCCCCTGCCGCCGAGCCCCCTGCCGCCGAGCCGCGACGCCCGAAGCGCCGCGCCACGGCCGAGCAGATGGCCACCCGGCAGCGCGAGATCTCCATCTCCGAGTTCTTCACCAAGAACCGCCACCTGCTCGGCTTCGACAACCCATCCAAGGCGCTGCTCACCACCATCAAGGAGGCGGTCGACAACTCGCTCGACGCCTGCGAGGAGGCCGGCATCCTCCCCGAGATCTCCGTCGAGGTCCGCGACCTGGGCTTCGAGAAGTCCGGGGAACTCACCAAGGGGGAGGGCCGGTTCGTGGTGGCGGTCGAGGACAACGGGCCGGGAATCGTCAAGGCACAGGCCCCCAAGATCTTCGGGAAGCTGCTCTACGGATCCAAGTTCCACCGGCTGAAGCAGTCGCGCGGCCAGCAGGGCATCGGCATCAGCGCCGCCGCCATGTACGGCCAGCTCACCACCGGCCAGCCCATCCGCGTCGTCTCCCGCACCGGCAAGGGCAAGCCCACCCACTCCTTCGACATCCAGATCGACACCCGCAAGAACAGCCCGGTGGTCACGCGCGACGAGGAGCTCCCCGACTGGCACCTGGAGCACGGGACGCTCGTCGAGCTCGAGATCGTCGCCAACTGGCAGGCCGGGCAGAAGTTCGTGAACCGCTACGTCGAGCACACCGCGCTCGCGAACCCGCACTGCACCGTCCACTACGTCCGGCCCAAGCAGCACCGGCTCTCCTTCCCGCGCGCCACGAGTGAGCTTCCCAAGGAGGCGCTGGAGATCCTTCCCCACCCGCACGGCGTCGAGCTGGGCGCCCTCATGACCATGGCGGGAGACTCGAAGAGCCACGACGTGAAGGGTTTTCTGCAAAGCTCCTTCAGCCGCGTCTCCTCGCAGGTGGCCAGCGACATCCTGCGCAACGCCAGCCTAAAGGAGCGGCTGCGCCCCCGGCAGATCGCCGGCGACAGGGATCTCGCGGCGAAGCTCCACGCCGGCATCCAGGCCACGAAGATCATGGCCCCGCCGGTGAACTGCCTGTCCCCCATCGGCGACACGCTGATGCGGCAGGGGCTGGTCTCCTTCCTCTCGGTCATCGAGACCGAGGGTACCGATGGGGAGGACGGCCAGCTCGACCTCGACCAGGTGGCGAAGAAGAAGGGGAAGGGCAAGGCGAAGGGCAAGGAGGCGCCGCCGGAGCCCGTCGAGACCGAGGCCGAGGAGGGGGTCGAGAAGATCAAGGGGCACGACTACTTCATCGCCACCGTGACGCGGCCGCCCCGGGTCTACCGGGGAAACCCGTTCCAGGTGGAGGTCGGCCTGGCCTACGGCGGCAGCTGGCCGGCCGACAAGCCGGTCGAGCTCTTCCGCTTCGCGAACCGCGTGCCGCTGCTCTTCCAGCGCAGCGCCTGCGGCATCACCGAGGCGGTGGTGAAGACCGACTGGCGAAATTACCTGCTCAGCCACCCAAAGGGATCGCTCCCGGTCGGCCCCATGGCGCTGCTCGTGCACATCGCGTCCGTGTGGGTGCCCTTCACCAGCGAGTCGAAGGAGGCGGTGGCCCACTACCCGGAGATCTTGAAGGAGATCCAGCTGGCGGCACAGGAGTGCGGCAGGAAGCTGGCGGCCCACATCCGCAAGCGGCAGCACGCCGACTACCAGGCCCAGCGCCGCTCCATCTTCGAGCTGTACATTCACGAGGTAGCCCAGGCCATCGGCAAGATCGTGGGGCGCAGCCCGGACCCCATCCGCCGGGAGTTCATGCGGGTGGCGGGGAAGGTCACCGAGGCCGACCTCGCGGCGCAGGACGCCAAGCTCGAGGAAGGTGAGTAGTGATGGCGCGCATGGACGCGGTGTCGAAGAATACGGTGGCCAAGATCGAGAAGCTGGCCGAGTCGGTCGTGCGGGCGGTGAAGGGGGGAGCCAACCCCTTCGTCGAGATCCCGGTGCGCAGCCTCGCCAACGTTCGCTTCAACGAGAAGAAGCGGGTGGTGGAGCTGGGAAACCAGCGGCAGAAGCGCTACTTCTTCAACGTCTCGA
>Ga0315275_10002620_pt1 | contig 16315 bp, 19 predicted proteins | sample YL17G03_0_MG_FD_205557 | JGI IMG/M metagenome (GOLD analysis project Ga0315275, IMG submission 205557) | Sediment microbial communities from Yellowstone Lake, YNP, Wyoming, USA - YL17G03_0 | ecosystem: Environmental > Aquatic > Freshwater > Lake > Sediment | place: USA: Wyoming | collected... | reverse complement strand
ATTCCATGTCCGCGATCACGCTCAACATCCTCAAGCCGAGCGTCAACAACATGACCGTCCGCGTCTTCGTCCGTGCCGCCGGGCTCGACGTCGAAGAGGTCGACGTGTGGGGGAAGACCGGCACGCCCGAGTTCCTGGCGAAGGACCCGGCCCACCTGACGCCGATGATCGAGGAGGCAGGGCTGCCGCGGGGATCGCTCTGGGAGAGCTGCGCGATCATGCAGTACCTCTGCAACGTGCACGGGCTCAGCCACCTCTACCCGGAGGCCCCGGGCGAGCGGGCGATGGTCGACAGCGCGATGTTCTACCTGACCGGCACGCTCTATCCGCTCGTCGCCCGTGCCACGTACGGGGCGCTCTCCTTCGGGCACTACCCGGGCGAGGTGGGCTCCTCGGACGCCGACGACGAGGCCAAGGCGGTGGCGCAGCAGGTCTCCGAGGCGGCGATCGCCGAGCCGCTCCACGTCTTCCACTCCTTCTTCATGGGCGGGCAGCAGTTCATCGGCGGCGTCGCTCCCTCGATCGCCGACATCCGGCTCGCCACGACGCTCGAGTTCCTCCGCGCGATCGAGTACCCGTTCCCGGTGTGGACGGAGGAGTACATGGCCGCGATCGAGGCCTCCCTCGGCGAGGCCTACGCCGTGCCGGCCGCCGACGTGCGCGGCTACATCGACTACGTGAGCTCGCAGGCTTCCTGAAGCCAACGGCCGGGGCGCGGGGGCACGAGCCTCCGTGCCCCGGAGCCCGGTCAGTCGATCGAGCCGCGGGGTGCGATCCAGCGGCTCTCGAACGGGAGCACCTCGGCGAGCGTGTCGTAGCCGACGTCGTAGTGAAGGACGCCGATCCCGGCGTCGGCCGCCGCGGCTGCCGTGATCAGAGCGGCTGCCGTGATCAGATCGGGGACCGAGACCGAGCGGTGAAACAGAGGATGTCGCTGTGCGAGTGCTCGAAATGCCGCCTTGGCGGTCGCGAGGACAGCCGGTCCGATCGGAGCAGTCCGGAGCAGTCCGGAGCAGCCCGAGCTCCCCGGCGCGGTCGTCGAAGTCCGCGCCGTCACGCGCGCTGTAGAGGAGCTCCAGGACAACAACGTCGCAGGTGGCGATCTGGCCGTTTGCAACCGCTGCCTGCCAGTCGTGCTCGACATGACGAGCACGAACCCAGGCCGAGGTGTCGGCCAGGTAGACCCCGCCATTCCAGGGCGCCGCCACGGCTACTCGCGGCGCCAGGCGAGATCGCGGACCCGAAGCAGCGTTTCGCGAGGCGGCCTTCTCGCGCAAGATGCCTCTTTCGGGCCTGTACGGGCCGGCCGTGTTCCGTCTGGGCATCCGCGCTCCGAAAGGACATGTCCGAAAGAGCGTCTTGTGCTCTGCACGGTGACGATCTAGCGTCGGCGGCATGTCGGTAGCCGAGCTCGAGCACCTGTCTTCCACGCGTTTCGGTCTTCTTGCGACCGACGATCACGATCCGTGCCGTTGTCAGCAGTCGCGCCCCGAGGTCGTGCGCGACCCCGACGTGGCCGGAGACGTTGCCGCCCTGTTCACCGCGGTGCGCCCCTGCAACGGCGTCGGTGCGGCCCTCGCCCGCGGCCGTGCCCCGGAGCTCGACCCTCGCAGCTCGCCGACGGCCTGGATCCTCTGGGAGGGGCTGAAGCCGCTCGATCCGCTGGGCCGGCAGCGCATCCTCGACGGCTGGCGCACGCACCGCCACGACCGGGCAGGCGCGCAGGTCGCGGACGGCGGCTGCGAGGTCAGCATCGGTGGCGTACCCGTCACGGGGGAGCTTCGCCTCGCGCTTCTCCAGTGGCTGCCGCTTGCCCGCGGCGAGCTCGCGGTCTACGAGGGTGGGCTCTTCCGTGACGTGCCCGCCAGGGCGCTGACGCTGCTCGTCCGGCCGCCGACGATCTGGCCGGCCGGCGACGCGGTGACGGCCGATCGTCTCTTCCCCGGCGGCCCGCGGTTCGAGCCCGCGCGACTCCAGGCGCTCGAGCGCCACGCGAGCGGGCAGGTTCGGAGCGCGCACCTCGCACGTCTGCGCGCTGCCGTCGCGAGGATCGAGCGGCAGCTTCCCGTCGCAGGGTTCCCGGTCGCGAGCTCGACGGTCGCGGCCGGCTGTGCCGTGCTGGCGGCCGACGACGAATGGTGCGCGGCGATCGCGGCGACGCAGCTGGCGCGCTACGCAGCGAGCGAGCGGTCCGCCTGGAAGGTGCAGGCGGGCATTCCGAATTGAGTTACACATGCTAATGTATGCACATGTTGACGCATCGCCTTCAGGTGCTTCTCGACGAGAACCAGTACGCGCGGCTCGCCGCGTTTGCCGCCGAGCGCAATCTCTCCGTCGGCGCCGCCGTGCGTGAAGCGATCGACCGGGCGGTTCCCGCCACGACGGACGAGCGCTCGTCGGCGCTGAAGCGGCTGCTCGCCGCCGAGCCGATGGCGGTGCCCGCTCCCGCCGGCCTGCTCGTCGAACTGGACGATCTCCGCGGCCGCCGCGCGTGATCGTGCTCGATACGACGGTGCTCGTCTATGCGGTGGGCGACGACCACGCGCTGCGCGATCCGGCCCGGACCCTCCTCGCCGCGGCCGCCGAGGGCGGCCTCCGCGTCACGACGACGCCCGAGGCGATCCAGGAGTTCGCCCACGTCCGGGCGCGCCGCCGCGACCGGGCCGATGCCGCGGCGCTTGCGGGAAGCTACGCCGACGTGCTCAGCCCGCTGCTCGAAGTGGGGGAGACCGACCTTCGTCAGGGCCTGCGCCTCTTCGAGCGCACGGCCTCTCTCGGAGCCTTCGATGCCGTGCTCGCGGCGGTCGCCCTGCGAGCCGGAGCCACCGCGCTCGTCTCGGCCGACCGCGCCTTCGCGACCGTGCCGGGCCTCACGTTCCTGGATCTCGAGCGCCTCGACGTCGCGGCCATCGCGGGCGGCTAGCGGGGCTTGCTGCAACGTAAGACCCGAAATGGTCGTTGCAGCAAGCCCCACTAATGCTTGCTGTAAAGCGGCCCCGCTTCGCGGACGGAGGGTTTCGGGGGTGCAACCTTGCCTCAAGGGCCACTAGCGAACGGTCCGGCCGAGCGGAGGGGGCCGCGTTGCGCGACCCCCGCACACCCGCCCGTGCCTCGACTTCCTCGACCTGCGGGACTCCGTCTCGGTTGGCGTCGTCCGTCCGCCGGCGGCCGCTACCTCATCGAGCTCCTCGCCCCACCGGGCGCCGGCTCTGCTGCCTGCCGGCTGCATCTCGGCGCGGCCGGCCCCGCCGCGTGCGTCTGCTGCTACTGTGGTCAGCAGTTAGAGCGAGTTCGGTCTGCGCGTGTGCGCCTTCCCAATGCGTTCGTGATTATGTGGTGGGAGGTGTATTTCTATGGCAGAAGGAACCGTTAAGTGGTTCAACGATGCGAAGGGTTTCGGTTTTATCGAGCCCGCCGAGGGGTCGAAGGACCTGTTCGTGCATCACAGCAACATCGCCGGTGACGGCTTCAAGTCGCTCCCGGAGGGGGCGAAGGTCACGTTCGAGGCCCGCGAGGGCGCGAAGGGGCCGGAGGCGACCAACGTCGTCGTCGTCTCGTAGTTCGGTAGCTGGATGCCCGTGGCCGCTTCGGCGGCCACGGGCGCCGCACCGTCCAACCACCTGGACGAAGGGAGATGCGCCATCGCCGTCAAGGAAGAGAAGATCGAGATGGAGGGCGAGATCACCGAGGCCCTCCGCAACCGGATGTTCCGGCTCAAGCTCGACAACGGCCACGAGATGATCGGGTACACCGCGGGACGGATGAAGCGGTACCGGATCCGGATGCTCCCCGGCGATCGCGTGCGGGTCGAGCTTTCCCCGTACGACCTCGACCGCGGCCGCATCGTCTACCGCCTCCGCTAGATCCGCGGGATTCGATGGCAGACCGAGTCGAACAGCTGCAAGCCGAGCTCGCCGGTCTGCTCGCCCTGCACGAGCCGACACTCACCGACGGTGAGCGAGCCGACCTCGTGCAGCTCGAGGAGCGCTGCGCCTGGCGTCCCGGCAGCAGGCCGACGCGCCCCGAGCGCAAGGTGACAGCCTTCCTGGACTTCTTCGACCGGGCCGAACAACAGGAGCTGACCGACCGAACGCTGGCCGGCGGTTCCGTCGACGAGCTCCGCCTCGCATTCCGCGAGCGGCTCTCCGCGGACGCTCACACCTAGTGGGGCTTGCTGCAACGTAAGACCCGAAATGATCGTCGCAGCAAGCCCCACTCATGCTTGCTGTAAAGCGGCCCCGCTTCGCGGACGGAGGGTTTCGGTGCAACCTTGCCTCAAGGGCCACTAGAGGGCCTGCCGCCGGCATCGCTAACGTGGCGCGGCGATGAGCCGATTCCTCCGCACGAGCTCGGCCGACGAGGATGCGCGCGCGTCGAACCTCGAGCTGTTCTACGACCTCGTCTTCGTCCTCGCCGTCACGCAGGTCTCGCATCTGCTTCTCGACGACCTGACCTGGGGCGGGGCCGGGAAGTCGCTCCTCGTCCTGCTCGTGATCTGGTGGGCGTGGACCTACACGACATGGGTCACGAACATGCTCGATCCCGATGCGATCGTCGTGCGACTTCTCGTGCTCTCGCTGATGTTCGCGAGCCTCGTCATGGCTGTCGCGATCCCTGATGCATTCGGAAGTCGCGCCCTGCTCTTCGCCGGGGCATATGTCGCGATCCAGGTCGGCAGGACGGTCTTCCTCGCGTTCGTGGCTGCCGGGCGTGGTTCACCCCAGCGCGCTCCGGCGACCCACATCCTCACGTGGTTCGCTGCCTCCGGCGTGTTCTGGCTCGCGGGCGGCATTGCGTCCGATTCCGCACGGATCACGCTCTGGGTGATCGCGATCGCGATCGACTATTCGGCGCCCCTCGTCTTCTACAGAGTGCCCGGCCGTCGACGGCTCAGCCCCGACTCGTGGAACGTCGAGACGTCGCACTTTGCCGAGCGGTTCCAGCTCTTCATCATCATCGCCCTCGGCGAGTCGATCGTCGTCACCGGCGCAACGACGGCCGGGCTGGCGCTCGGCCCGGCGCGGATGGCCGCCTTCGGCCTCGCCTTTCTCTCCACGGCCGCGCTGTGGTGGCTGTACTTCAGCTACGTCGCCGCGATCGCCCAGCGGCGCCTCGAGCTGTCACCCGACCGCACGAAGCTCGCACGGGACGGGTACACGTACCTCCACGTCGTGATCGTCGCCGGCGTGATCGTCTCCGCCGTCGGCGACGAGCTCGTGATCGCCCATCCTCTCGACGTGTTGCCGACACCCGAGCTCGTCGCCGTCGTTGCGGGACCGGCGATCTACCTGCTCGGTCACGTGCTCTTCCGGCTGCGGATGGCGGGCTCCCCCGGCTGGAAGCGTCTTGCCGGAGCAATCGCGTGCGTCGCCGTCGGGCTCGTCGGCACGGCCGTCTCGGCGCTCGTCGTCGCAGCGTTGCTCGTAGCGGTGCTCGCGACCGTGATCGGCGCCGAGTACGTCGCAAGCGCGCGCCGCGAGGGCCGTGGCGAGCCGTCACCGATGCAGCGTCTCGAGGCCGAAAGCTAGCTCGTGCGGGGTGAGGCTGAAGCCCTCACCCCCCGGACTACGGAACCCAGCGCTCGGCGAGCGGGGTCAGCTGCAGCTCGTGCGTCGCCGAGCGCGCTCCCTGGTTCGCGAGGAACAGCACCGCCGGAGCGAGGTCGCGCGGGCCGGCAGTCGACGCCTGCGGCGGCTGACCGTCGTCGATCGGCTGGATCCCGGCGTCGACGATCAGGAGCGCGACGTGGATGCCGTGCTCGCGGAGCTCGAGGGCGGCGGCCTGCGTGATCGCCCGGACCCCGAAGGCGCCCGCCGCCCAGAGGCCGCGCCCGGCGGCAGCTCGGCGGCATGAGCCGCCCGTCACCTGGATTACCGTTGCCGGCGTTCCCTGGGCGAGCAGAAACGCGCCGGAGGCCGAGAGGAACGCGAAAGCCGAACGGGCCGGCGCGACGGCCCATGAGTCGAAGGCGCCGGGCGGCGCGTCCGAGATCGGGCCGCCGCCGAACGGGCCGCTGCGATCGCCCCCGTAGGCGGAGGCGGCGTTCACGACCAGGTCGACGCCGCCGTGTGCCGCCGAGGCCTGCTCGAGGACGGTGCGCACACTCGCCTGATCCGTCACGTCCGCCTTCACGGCGAGAGCCCCCGCGACCGTGATACCCGCGAGTGTCTGCTCCGAGCGCGCGACGCCCGCCACGGCCCACCCTTCGGCAAGCAGCAGCTCGATCACGGCCCGGCCGAGATTGCGCGCCCCGAACACGACGGCGCTGCGGCGACGATCCTCGTTCGTGCCCATGTCGCCTCTCACCCTAACGGCGGCACCGGCCCCTGCGTCCCCGGCTGCCGATCGGCAGGCTACACGTCGAGCACGACACGGCCGTGCCATGCCCCGCCGTCGAAGCGAAGCTCCAGGTCGTTGTAGGTGACTCCCTTGACGAGATGCGGGGGTGAAGAAGCGCCGTTCGCCTACAAGGATGTGGAGCGCGTCGTCGGCGTCGTGGTCGACGCCGGTCTTGCCCGGCGGGTCGCACGGCTGCGCCCGCTCGGGGTCGTCAAGGGGTGAGGTGCTACGCGGCCACCCCGAACGCCCCGTAGCCGACCACGCGGGAGCGGTTGCCCGACGTGTCCGCCGACGTGGCGAGGGCGAGGAGTTCGATCGTGAGGCCGGCCCGGCGCGCATGCTCGACGAGGCCGCGCAATGCCCGGTAGCCGCAGGCCGCCCCGTCTCCGATCGCCTCCGGCCGCAGGCCCGTGATCGCCTCGGCCGTCGCCTCGTCGATCCGGCGTGCCGTCGCGTCGTCGAGGTAGTGGCTGAGGTCGGTCGAGACGACGACGAGCGTGTCGTCCCCTCCCCAGAGCTCGGCGACGAGGTCGGCTACGGCGCTCGTCGGCATCTCCCCGATTACGACGGGCAGGACCGAGAACTCGTGCTGCAGCACGCGCTGGAGGAACGGCAGCTGGACCTCGAGCGAGTGCTCGGGCGCGTGGGGAAGGTCGGCTGGGTCGGCACAGGCCCGGAGTGCGACCGCCCGCAGGCCCGCCGCCACCGGGACGACACCGAGCGGCGTCTCCCACGCGTCCGCCGCGGGAACGGCCGCGCCCTCGAGGGGCACGAAGTGCGGCGGCCCGAAGAGAACGACGTGCCGGATTCCCGCTGCTCGTTCCTCCACCGCGCGGTACGCAGCTGCGGCGACGGGGCCGGAGTAGACGTAGCCCGCGTGCGGGACGACGATCGCGTGAGGGGCGCTGCCCGTTCCTCTGCCCGCAGCTGCGAGCAAGCCGTCGACGGTGGCCGAGAGCTCGGCGGGCTCGGACGGGTAGAAGAGCCCGGCGACGGCCGGCCGGCGGATCCGCACGGTCATCGTGCGATCTCCACCGGCAGTCGGCGCGCCCCCCAGGAACCGGGGTGCTCCTCGAACACCCCTGCGCACGCGGTTCCGCAGCGCGGGCAGCACCCGCCGGGGGCGAGTCGCCAGGCCTCGATCGCGTAGCCATCCCTGACGATCAGCGGCTCCCCGCAGGCGTGGCAGAACGTCGTCTCGCCTTCCGGGTCGCGGACGTTCCCGACGTAGGCGTGGCGCACCCCGTTCGCGATCGCGATCGCCCGGGCGCGGCGAAGCGTCGGCGCCGGGGTCGGTGGTCGATCGCGCATGCGGTAGTCCGGGTGGAACGCGCTGAAGTGGAGCGGCACATCCTCGCCCAGGTGCCCGACCACCCAGCGCGTCAGCGCATCGAGCTCCTCGTCCGAGTCGTTCAGGCCGGGAATGACGAGATTCGTGACCTCGAGCCAGCAGCCCGTCTCATGCCGCACGTACTCCAGCGTCTCGAGCACGGGCGCGAGGCGGCCGGAGCAGATCCTGCGGTAGAAGTCGTGGCTGAACGACTTGAGATCGATGTTCGCCGCGTCGACCGAGGCGAAGAGCTCGGCCCGGGGCTCGGGGCAGACGTACCCCGCGGTGACGGCCACGGCCTTGATCCCCCGTGCCCGGCAGGCGATCGCGGTGTCGATCGCGTACTCGAGGAAGATGATCGGGTCGTTGTAGGTGAAGGCGACGCTGCGGCAGCCGAGCCGCTCGGCTATGGCCGCGAGCTCGTCGGGGGAGGCGGAGTCGGCCAGGGTGTCCGTCTCCCGCGACGTGGAGATGTCCCAGTTCTGGCAGAACTCGCAGGCGAGGTTGCAGCCTGCTGTACCGAACGAGAGCACCGCCGTACCAGGGAAGAAGTGGTTGAGCGGCTTCTTCTCGATCGGGTCGACGCAGAATCCGCTCGAGCGCCCGTAGGTGGTGAGGACGATCGCGTCGCCCTCGCGTCCACGGACGAAGCAGAGGCCCCGCCGGCCCTCGCGCAGGCGGCAGTGGCGGGGGCAGACGTCGCATTGCACTCGCCCGTCGGGAAGCGCATGCCAGTAGCGGGTCGCGTTCCGGCCGGGAGCGATGACCGCAGCCATTCGCCTCTCCTCCTCGTCTCCTCCCATTCTCCGGGTCGGCGGCGGGCGTGGCATCGGTTGCAACCCCGACGCGAATGGGGGAGATCCCGCAGCGAACCCTCACCTTTTCCGGCCCAGCCTGCAGCCGACGGCGTGCCCTGATCAGATCTCGAGCGCTGCGACTGCGTTCGCGAACTGGTCTTCGCGGACGTAGACGACGTACCCGAAGGAGCCGCGACCGTCGCTGACGCCCGACGACGCGTACACGTCCACGCCGGCCTTGAAGAGGCGCTCGTGAACGCCGGCCAGCCGGCCGAGCTCGTCGTCGCCCTGCACGAGCAGCGCGTTGTGCGGCCCTTCGAACTCGATCTGGGCGCCGCGCGCCTCGGCCGTGAACTGACTCGGATTCTCCGGGAACAGAGCGAACTGCGCCCGCTCGTCACCGCTCGGCACCGCGGTGAACGCGAGAAGGTTAACGCCGCGTCCGGCGAGGGCAGAGAGCAGGCGGTACGCCGCGCCCACCTCGTCATGGGTGTTCACGTAGAAGTACTGGATGGGGCGAACGGAGAACTCCATGCCCCTATTCTCGCAGGGTTTCCCTCCCGGTGTCGCCGGCTCTGCACGTGAGCTTCGGGTGGGCCGCGGTGCCGTAGAGTCAGGCCATGATCCATGTGCCGACTCGCTTCCTGCCGCCCCGGACGGGGGAGGCCGAGTCGTGCTGAGGAAGGCGATCCTCGCGGCGGCCGAGAGCCCTCGCCTGCAGCGGGGGGTGCGCCGGCACGGGATGCGCCTCGGGGCGAGCAGGTTCGTGGCCGGGGAGACGCTCGACCAGGCCGTCGTCGTGCTGCGGCGGCTGAACGAGAAGGGCCTGCGCGCCAACACGACGCTGCTCGGGGAGGGCGTCAGCAGCGAGGCCGAGACCCGAGCGGTCGTCGATGCCTACAGGGAGATCTTCGACCGTATCGCCGCCGAGCAATTGCGGGTCAACGTCGCCCTCAAGCTGACACACCTCGGCCTGGCGTTCGACGAGGAGCTCGCGCAGGCGAACATCGCGGAGCTCGTCGGTCACGCCGCGAGGCTGGGGAACTTCGTGCGCCTCGATATGGAGGAATCCGCGTTCGTCGACGCAACGCTGCGTGTCTTCCGTGCCCTGCGCCAGGACGGCCACGAGAACGTCGGCACCGTCCTGCAGTCGTACCTCTACCGAACGCCGGCCGACCTCGACGCGCTCCTCGACCTGACGCCCAATCTCCGCTTCGTCAAGGGCGCCTACCTCGAGCCGCCCGCCATCGCCTATCCAGACAAGAAGGACGTCGACGCGGCGTACGCGAGACTGATCGAGCGCTCGCTCTCGGCCGGCGGCTTTACCGGGGTTGCGACCCACGACGAGAAGCTGATCGCCCACACGATCGCGTTTGCGGAGGACAACGACATCCCGCGGACGCGGTTTCAGTTCCAGATGCTCTACGGCGTGCGCGGCAAGTTGCAGCTCGACCTCGTGCAGCAGGGCTACGACGTCCTCGTCGCGACGCCCTACGGGCCCGACTGGTACCGCTACCTGATGCGGCGACTGGCGGAACGGCCCGCGAACGTTCTCTTCATCGCGAAGAACCTGATCCGGCGCTGAGAAGAGCCCACCACGAAACGCGTGCGGCGCTTGACTTCCCCGCGGCCATCGTCGACTCTCGTGCTGGTGGAGACCACGAGCTCGACGGAACAGTCCGTGTTGCGCCCCCCCCCGAACGGCACCGTGCCCAAGATCCGGCTCGAAGGCGTGCACAAGAGCTTCGGCGACAACGTCGTGCTGAGTGGTATCGACCTCACCGTTGCGGCAGGAGAGGTGCTCGTGATCATCGGCCGCAGCGGGAGCGGCAAGAGCACGCTCCTGCGTTGCACGAACCTCCTCGAGCCGCTCGACTCGGGTCGGATCTACCTCGAAGGGGTGGAGATCACCGGGAAGGGAGTCGACGTCTCCGCTGTCAGGCAGCAGGTCGGAATGGTCTTCCAGCAGTTCAATCTCTTCCCACAGCTCGACGTGCTCAACAACCTCACGCTCGCCGCGCGCAGGATCAAGAGGGTCGAGCGGAAGGAGGCCGAGCTGCGAGCGCGGGACCTGCTCATGCGTGTGGGGCTCGAGGAGAAGGCGCACCAGCACCCGCACCAACTCTCCGGCGGGCAGCAGCAGCGTGTTGCGATCGCCCGTGCTCTGATGATGGCGCCGCACGTAATGCTCTTCGACGAGGTAACCTCCGCGCTCGACCCGGAGCTCGTCGGCGAGGTGCTCGTCGTCATGCGCGATCTGGCGCGCGATGGAATGACGATGCTCGTGGTCACCCACGAGATGCAGTTCGCCCGCGAGGTGGGCGACAGGTTGGTGTTCATGGACGGCGGGCAGATCGTCGAGCAAGGCAAGCCCGCCGCCGTGCTCGACGACCCGCAGGACGAGCGGACGCGGCGGTTCCTCCGTCGGACGCTCCAGTTGGCGGACTCCCTCGAGGAGTTGTCGATCGACGAGGAAGGAGTGACCGAATGAGACGGATCATCCTGGCAACCATCGGGGTGGGGCTGGTTTCGGCCGTATTGGCGACCTGGGGGGTCGCGCAACCGACGGCGGGCAAGAGCGCAGCGTCCGCGGGGGCGGCGAGTGCAACGATCCCGAAGCTACCCCCCCTGCCGACCGAGGTGAAGTCGCGCAAACGCTGGCTGATCGGGGTCAAGTGTGACTTCCCGCCGTTCGGTTTCATCGACGTCCAGGGCAGGAACGGAGGCTACGACGTCGAGGTCGCACGCCGGTTCGCGACGCTCGGGTTCGGCAGGCCCAATCGGGTCAGCCTTACCTGCGTGACGACGCCGAGTCGGATCCCGACTCTCGAATCGAAGCGCGTCGACGTCATCATCTCGACGCTCACCTGGACAGCGACGAGAGCGCAACAGATCGACTTCTCGATCCCGTACTACTCGGCCACCGGACGGCTCCTCGTCCCGAACGACTCGCCGATCCAGTCGACTGCCGACCTCGTTGGGAAGACGGTCGTGACGACGCGTGGGGCTCTCTACGCCACCTGGATGCGCAACTGCTTCAAGTCGACGAACATCCTCGAGGTAGACGGGACGGCAGCTGCGGTGCTCGCGGTCAAGAACGGCCAGGCGGCGGCGTTCATGTTCGACGATGCGTTTGTGCTCGGCGTTGCTACGCAGGACCCCTCCCTGAAGCTGACGAACGACAAGTTCCTCAACGTCCCCTGGGGGATCGGGATCCGCAAGGGCGACACCGAGACGGCCAACTGGGTCAACGCAGCTATCCGGAGGATGCGCGCCAAGGACGAGTTCGCCGCGATCCTGAGGCGCAACGCACCGGCAAGGTTTGTCCCGGGCTTCCTCGACAACGTCCCGCGGCCGGGGAACACCTTCGAGTACCCGGTCGGCAAGGACCCGACAGCGATCTGCTCGTAGGAGCGGCTCGAGGGGTGGCTGCGCTGGCAGCCACCCCCCGACCTTTCGACCCATGATCATCGCCAGCATCGACTGGGGTTTCATCCTCGACCACCTGCCGGAGCTGGCCTGGGGCCTCGTCCGCACGCTCGAGGTGGCGGCGATCGCGATCTTCGGATCGTTCGTGATCGGGCTCGTCCTCGGCGCGGCACGTGCCCATCGGATCCCGATCGTCAGCCAGCTTGCCGCCGTCTATGTCGAGGTGATCCGCAACACACCGATCCTCGTCCAGATCTTCTTCATCTTCTACGGGTTGCCCCAGGTCGGAATCAGCTTTTCACCGTTCACGACGGCCTGGTTCGCGGTGACGGTGTGGGGTGGTGCGTTCAGCACCGAGAACTTCCGGGCGGGGTTCGAGGCCGTGCCGTACCGGTACCGGGAGGGCAGCCTCGCGCTCGGCTTCGGTCGACTGGCGACTTTTGTCAACGTCACCCTCCCGATCGGCGGCCGCATTGCGTTGCCGGCGTCGATCAACACGTATATCTCCGTGCTCAAGAACACGTCGCTGCTGACGGCGATCGGCTACGCCGAGCTGACGAACGTCTCGCGCAGCATCGCCGCTGTCACGTTCCGCGACTCGGAGATGCTCCTTGTCGTCGCTGTCACGTACCTCGTTCTCGTCTGGACCATGTCTGCGGCCATGCGTGGTGTTGAAGCGCGGCTGCGGCTGCCGGAGGTCTCATGACCGTCCCGGACTGGGTCAGGCCCGTCGGCGAGTACATCTTCCGGGAAGGGCTCCGGGAGACGTTGCGTCTCGCTGCGATCGCGGTCGTTGCGAGCACGGCGCTCGGAATCCTCCTCGGCACGCTTCTGACGATCCGATCCCGGCCGCTGCGCGCGGTGATCCGGGTCTACATCGAGGTGTGGCGAGGCCTGCCGATCATCGTCACGATCTTCCTCCTCTATTTCGCGCTTCCCGGTCTCGTCGATATCCGGCTCGACGCCTTTGCGGCCGGGGCGATCGGTCTGACGCTCTGGGGTAGCGCCCAGGTCGCCGAGGCAACCCGGGGAGCCGTCGAGTCGATCCCGAAGAACCAGCACGAGGCTGCCGCCGCGCTCGGGTTCGGCTGGGCCGGCCGTCACCGCTACGTGATCCTCCCCCAGGCGTTACGGAGGCTCCTGCCGCCACTCGTGGGCCTGCAGGTGAACGTGATCCAGAACACGACGATCGCTGCCGTGATCGGCGTAGCCGAGGTACTCGAGGCAGGGAACCGTTCGGTCGAGCGACTGACCTTCTCGACCGCGGACTCGCACGCATTCGAGATCTTCGCGTTCGTAATGCTGATCTTCTTCGTGATCTCGTTCCCGCTGACGAGACTGTCCGCTTACCTGGAGCGACGGCTCGTCTAGGCGTGGCCCGGGGTTGCGGCGTGCGCGGCGCCGAGGCTCTCGCGGCCGGCGGCTGCCGTCCACTCGGCCAGGCGCCCGGCCTGGGCGCGCGTCAGGGGCTGCTCGAGCTTCCAGCTCCAGTTTGCGTCGCTGACCGTCCCCGGCCGGTTCATCCGCGCCTCGGTGCCGAGGCCGAGGAGGTCCTGGGCCGGGATGATCACGAGCTCGTTCTCGACGGCGAGCACGTTCTGCAGCAGCGCCCGGTGCTCGCCTTCCCTCGACACCGCTCCAACGGCGAGCTGCGGCTGGTTGTCTCTGCCCCAGCGCTGCCACCAACCGGCAAGCGTGTCCGAGTCGTGGGTGGAGGTGTAGAGCACCGAGTCGGTTCGCCAGTCGATGTCCGAGACCCGGGCGACGACGTTCATGCCCGGCAGCCCGACCGCCTCGCGCAGCTCCACCACGTCAGGCGTGATGTGACCGAGATCCTCGACGATCAACGGAAGGCCGCCGAGCCGCGTGCGGGCAGCGTCGAAGAAGGCGATACCGGGCCCCTTTCCCCAGAAGCCCTGCGACGGGTCCTCCTCGTCGAGCGGCAGCTCCCAGAACTTCACGAGCCCCCGGAAGTGATCGATCCGCAGCAGGTCGAATAGCTCGAGCTCCCGCTCGAGCCGCGCCAGCCACCACGCGAAGCCCTCGGCTGCGTGCGCGGGCCAGTCGAACACCGGCATCCCCCAGCGCTGGCCCTCCGGATGATTCAGTGACGGTGCCGCTCCCGCGACCACCGAGTGGTCGAACAGCGTGGGGTGTGTCAGCGCGTCGCACGAATCACCCGCCACGTAGAGCGGGATGTCGCCGATCAGGCGGATTCCGCGCTCGTTCGCATAGCGTTTGAGGGCGAGCCACTCGCGCTGGAAGCGGGTCTGGGACCGCCGCTCGGGCTCGCCGGCAAAGCGCACCCATTCCTCGAGCCAGATGCCCTCCGGTGCGCCCTCGTCACCTTCGCCGCCGTCGTAGTGGCGCGTGCCGGGTGCTGCGAGCAGCCCCTCGTGGCCTGCGAACGCCGAGCGCGACGCGTAGGGAGAGCCGTGGTCGTCCGGAGGATGCAGCGGCAGCAGTTGCCACCACGACTGGCCGGCCTCGACGAGCCAGTCGACGAAGCGGTAGGCATCCTCGTCGAGCCTGCCGGAGGGGAGCGAGGTGACGTGCAGGAGCACGCCGCTCGAGCGCACGGGGGACGACACGTAACCTCTAGCGCCCGAGTGCCCCGGCGATCGCAGCGACGTGCGCGGGCGTCGAGCCGCAGCACCCGCCGACGATCCGTACACCCTGCTCGACGTAGTGCGCTACGTGCTCGGCGAGCATCTCCGGGCCGGCCTCGTAGACGACCTCTGCTCCGACGACCTTGGGCACACCCGCGTTCGGCTTCACCCACACCGGAGTGTCACCCGCGGCGGCGAGGATCTCGGTCACGACGACGTCTGCGTCCGCCAGGGAGCGGCCGCAGTTCGTGCCGACGGCGGCGATGCCGAGCGGAATCACGGCTGCAACCGCGTCGGTGGGGCTCAGCCCCATCATCGTCCGTGTGCCCATGTCGAACGAGAACGAGACGACGAGCGGAAGGTCGGTCACGGCCTGGATGCCCTCGACCGCCCACACGGCCTCCTCGACGGCGAAGATCGTCTCGAGCACGAGCAGGTCGACGCCGCCGTCTGCGAGCGCCCGAGCCTGTTCGCCGTACGCCGCGGCGGCGTCCTCGCGGTTCAGCAGGCCGTACGGCTCGATCAGCTGCCCGGTCGGCCCGAGCGACCCCGCCACGAGGCAGTCGGGGCCGGCGCCCTCGCGGGCGAGCTCGGTGGCGCGGAGGTTGACCTCGCGGGCTCTCCCGAGCAGCGGCCCCTCGGTGAGTCGCAACGGTGTCGCCCCGAACGTGCAGGTGAGGACGATGTCGGCCCCGGCGGTCACGAAGGCGCGATGCAGCTCGACCACGCGCTCGGGAGCCTGAAACAGCCACTCCTCGGGTGCGAGGCCGGGTTCCATGCCCATCGTCTGGTAGTTCGTGCCGGTCGCTCCGTCGGCGATCAGGACGCCCCGTTCGGCCAGCCGGTCTGTGAAGGTTGTTCTCGCGGTGGTGCTCACCCTGTCCTCCTCGCTCGACATCACCCCGGCTGTGGCACCTTGCTGCGATGCAGGTTGCCGAGGCTTCGCTGGGCCGGGGCCCTCAGCCTCTCTCGATGCGGAGCGGTGGCGGCACCGCGTCCGATCGCCCACCTTACCGACGGCGGACGACGGCAGAACCGGCGATGTCTCAGGCCGCGTAGATGCAGATGAGCTGCGTGGGGCCGCTCTCGGACGGCCGGATGTCCGCGACCGTCCACATCTCGCCCTCCGCCTCGATCACGGACTCGGCGGCAATGTCGGGTATGAGGCGCAGGGTGACGCGCTTGGGGCTCCCGGCGAGCAGGACGACATCGTAGAGGACGCGGTCGTCGACTACGTGGTCGACGACCGCAATGCGGCTACCCAGTCTCACGGTACTCCGCTCCCGTTCCCGGGCCGGCGTCGCCGGCGGTGGCCTCACGTCGCCTGAGCGGTCCCGTCCAGTGGACGCGCTGCAGCCGGTGGATCTCGACCACGATGCCGTCATCGATCTCGAACAGGCGCAGGCGGCGGAACCCGACCTTGGCAAGGACGCGCGAAGAGGCGAGATTCTCGACGCGGCAGCGCCCGATCAACTCCTCGAGCCCGCAGCGGTCGAAGGCCTCGTCGCGGACGGCGAACGCCGCCTCGGTCGCGATGCCCTCGCCCCAACGCGCCGGCTCGACGAAGTAGCCGATCTCCACGTCGTCGTCGCGCGAGCCCTTCCGCGGGCCGACGAGGGAGAGCTCGACGAAGCCGAGCCAGCGGCACGTGGCCGCCTCGATGATGGCCCGCTTGCCGAAGCCGTGGGTGTCCCACTCGATCAGGGAATGCTCATGCTGCTCGAGCGCGCGGTCGTGGTGGAGCGGCTTGGGGCGGATGTAGCGGATCACGGCGGGATCGCGCATGAACTCCGCGAAGCGTTCGAAGTGCG
>Ga0315275_10002618_pt1 | contig 16315 bp, 38 predicted proteins | sample YL17G03_0_MG_FD_205557 | JGI IMG/M metagenome (GOLD analysis project Ga0315275, IMG submission 205557) | Sediment microbial communities from Yellowstone Lake, YNP, Wyoming, USA - YL17G03_0 | ecosystem: Environmental > Aquatic > Freshwater > Lake > Sediment | place: USA: Wyoming | collected... | reverse complement strand
TCGCCAGCGTAGACATGGATCTTCGCCCTCCGATCATCGGGGGCAGAACCTCCCCCTTTCCTGTGCTGGTCGATCCAGAAGTACCACATCACAGGCTCCGCTTGGTCTTCTCGATGAACCGCTTGATCCGCGCCCGCTCGGCGTCGTAATCCTTCTGCGAATCTGCATTATCCCTCGCGGCCTTGGCCTTCGCCCACCGCTTCGCCCCGGCCTCGGTAGGGAATATATGGGCTGCGTCTCGGAGGCCCCCATCTTCCAGGAGGTAGGTGACCTCGGGGACCGTACCCTTCAGGACGATACGAACCTCATTCACCTTCCGACAGATCATGTCCCACTTCCCGAAGAAGAAGTTCCGCCCCCCGTTGCAACAGGGGCACCGGACCTCTTTCCTCTTGCGGTTGCCCCCGCCCGTGGTAGCCGGGGTCCACACCGTATCCCCGACCTGATAGTGAACTCCCCGGACCTTGATCTCCTGCTCCCTCGGAAGGATCAGCGGCAGCGGTTCCACGCGACCTTTCATGGATTCTCCTTCGCCCAAAGGGCATCCAGTCTCTCGATCTCCTTGCGAATGATCTCCCTGTCCTTCTTCCGCTCGTTCTCTATCCGCCCCAAAATGCGTCTGCCAATGGCCGTGAGAAAAGGGGTGGGCCGAGCATGGATGGCCGGGTGGAGTACTCCAAGTTCGTCGTACCGATCTTCCCCCGTCTCGTCGGGAGGGCCGACGATCACCTTGATCGTTTCATGCCCGTCGTAGACGAAGTAGGGGATCTTTACCCCTTCGTGCTTCACCCGCCTGCCGACCTTCAGGGCCATCCAGGCACACATACACCAGCCGTAGGTCCGCTCGCCGTCGCCCGCGTTGAAGTCGAAGCCGATACGGCACTTCCCGTCGTCGTAGGCTAAATGATCCCCCCTGGGGTCGGAGAGGTACTGACCCTGCTTCGGACTCCCGATGATCGTCGGCCAGTTCCTCCAGTGCTTCTTCAGGAAGCGTAGCATCCGCGTCCTGGCCTTCGGGCTCTTGACCGGAGTCGCCATCGAGTAGCCCATCCGTCGCCTCATTTCCTCGCCAGAAGAACCGCCGCCCTTACCCCGGCCTCGCTCGGGCACTTCTTGAGGCTGTGCAGGGTGGAGCTCATCGTTGCGATTCCACTTGGTAGATGCGATTTCTCATGCCGGATCTCGTACTTGACCGCCCCCAGGTCGCACATGGCCGTCAGGCACGGGAAGCACAGGGAGTGGTCTAAGCCGCAAACCAGGCAGGGGCATATCGCCTGGGTTTCTGGCCGGTCCCGGCACACCGCGCAGCCGTAGACCCAGCCCGCTCCCGTAGGCTCGCTCACTCCAGCATCCTCCGCGCCACCTTGACATCCTTCGGGCACAAGGAAAACGCGACTTCCTTGGCGTTCCATCCTGGGAATGAATCGGCCAGAACTCCGTTCTCCGGGTCCGTCCAGCAATGGAAGCAAACCACATGGGCCTCGCCGCACACGCAGGGGATGTCCTTCTTGCCGAAGTATTCCCCGTCCCTACTGGGATGATGCGGCCCCTTTCCGCAGATGACACAGGAATCAGACCTTTTCCGGCTCATCTCATCATCCTGTCCGCAACGATGAGGGCCTCGACCAGCGGCCCCGCCCGTCCCAGCCGGTTCGCCTCCTCCAGGGCCTTCCTCTTCTCCTGGGGGTCTACTTTGAGATACCGCATCTTCAAGTAGGCCCCCACCGCCCAGGATGGGGCGAAGGGGACCGTCTTCTTGTGATTGTTGCTGTACCGATCCGAAAGAGTAGCCATCTCCACCGGGATCCCCGCCCGGCGCAGGGGTTGGGCGGAGAAGAAAGCCCGTATGTAGCCCTTGCGCTCCATCCGGTCGAGGGTCTCGCTCTGAAAGCGGAGGGCCTCTTTCCGCTCCGACGCCCGCTGCTCCTTCGGGATGCTCCACCGCCTCATTGGGTGAATTCCAAGGCCGACTTGGCGGACTCCGTCTTCCCGGCCTTTTCCGCCGTCATCCCGTTGCCGAAGCCGGTGATGATCTGCGCTCCGCAGCCGGGGCACTCGTACCGGTCTCCGTACCAGTAGGTCGAGGGGAAGCCGTCTATGGCCTTGTCCTTGACCATGACCTCGTTCTCGACGCAGGGCATCTCTTTCTTGCACTTGGCGCAGATCGGTCTCCTGCTCATGGCCCCTCCAGTGACAGAAATGACGCTCCGTTTCACCCCCCGTTCCGAATCCAGGGGCAAAAATGTCCCGCCCTTCATCCCTGCCGGGCGAACTTCATCTCGAAGGCGGACAGGACCACCTTGGACGAGCCGATGCGCCGAACCCAGAAATCCAGCGACCGCTTGAGCTGGATGAGGCGGGCGGGGGTGCATCCCAGCATCTCGTTCCTGGTCTCCGCGACCCGCTTCTCCGCCTTGGAGATCCGCTTGGTCATCGCCTTCCGGCACGACTGCTTCTGCTTCTCGGTGTACATGGCTTCTTCTTCCTACTTCAGGCCCCGTTCTCCCTGATCGTCTCCATGGCGAGCCCACACAGGTCGCCAGATCGTCGTCTCCTCTCGCTCTTGCCCGGTGAAGAGACCTTTGGGGGGCCACCGCGCTCAAGGGCGGTGCAGGGCCGAAGCCCTGTGCGGCGTTGGGGCCACCCCCCGGCTTGCGGGAAGAACATCCCAACTTTGCTGGCCCGGCGTTCGCCCGCCGCGTTTCAACCCCCCAGAGATCTCCTCTTAACCTTACATATTATAACAGGTTTTCCCTTTTTGTCAAGGGAGAAAATAAAAAATTCGTGACATAGCCTGATAAGACATGAATCTCGCTGGAGAACCCCTCTGAAAGGGTGAAGAAAGCACTCCGGGGGTAGGGGTCCGGTGGTTAATTCGGGGTTTCCCGTATAACTCACTTATAACGCATCTAATAGCCGTTCTGCCCCAAAAGGCCCCTATCGTGTGATTTTATCTGCTACCCGCACGTTTTTCGGGCATGCAATCAACCTCTCCATGTACCCCACCTTGAAAATCCAATGCTTCACGATGAGTTTTCTGACCTTGAGGTACTCGTAGCAGAATACGCAGAGGTCGTGGGCGTCCCCGCAGGAGCATAAAATGTACTTACCCCCCCGCAACGATACATCATTGGTTGGGTCACCGGGGGTATCGGGAGGCTCGCAGAATTCGCAAACCGTTTGCGGCACTACTCCTCCTGCTTCTTCACCACCCGCCTCACCCGGCCTCCGCATACCGCGTTGGGGCACTTCTTGGAGTGCCGAGTCCACCTGTCCCCGCACTTCGCGCACCGCCACTCGTACTCCCTGGTGGTCTTCGTCGTCCCCAGGATCTCCAGCATGGCGACCGCGTCGTCGCGCTGGTAGTGGTAATGCTGGGTGAGATCCTTGTGCTTGGACGCCGGAAGGGCCGCGACCTTCTTCGCCTCGGTAAGGGGATACTCGTAGTCCCCTCTCCTGATCTCGTCTTCGACGGCTTCCTCGATGGCTTCCTCCGTTGCCCGCCGAAGGAACGTGTACTTCACAGTCTCGGACTGATGCCCTGGGCCGTGATGAATCGTGATCCTCAACCAAGCCATGATTCACTCCTTCGGGCCGTCCCTCGAAAGCACCAGATGCGCCTTGACCTCGGGAAAGGCGGTCATTTTGGGGAACCGCCAATGATGCTCCTCTGGCCCCCACTTCTCCATGAAAGGCCCACAGAACGCCCCGCACTCCGGGCACCAGAGCGTAATCCAGTCCGATCCGTTGCCGTCCTCATGCGAGTCAACCTCATACATTTCCGTTCCACAGGTCTTGCACTTGTAAATGGTGTCGCTCATTTCGGGTCATTCCTCTGAGAGCCTCAAGGAAGTCAGGATTGGCCTCAGAATCTCCCTGTACCGCCTCGGGGGCTTCTCCCCAAAGAAGGCGTACCGGTAGATCTCCAGGGCCGCGTCGCTCGCACCGGAAATCTTCGTCTGAGAAAGACTCCTGAACCGCCTGGCAAAGTAATCCCTGGTAGCCGGTGGGAGGGTCGAAACGGCTATCCGGCAAAGATTCATCCGTGCCTGGCTTATTCCGCTTCCTGGATCGCGTTCCATGCCCTGACGAGCCTCTCTTCGATCTCCTCCAGGCGCAGGAGGAGCCCCTCCGGAGAGAACGGGAACATCTTGATCTCGACGCCATTGTCCCCGGTCTCGCCTCTGATCTGGATCTCCAGGGTGTACCGTCGAGGCGGGCGATTCACGCCCTCCGGAGCGATGATGTACCAGTACATCGAGATTAGGGGGGGATCGTGCTCCCCCTTCATAGGCAAGCCCCGCGTCACCCTATAAAAGTGGTACGCCGCCCCGTTGAGGCTCTTGGGGGTTGCCTCCACCACGTACCCCCGCCGCCTAACCTCCGCCACGAAGTCATTGTAGGACACGTTTCCGGTGAGAACCTCCGCCACCCGGCGGGCCTGGATGTCGTCGTTTTCACTCATCGCCCATCAACTTGATCGCAAGATCCGCCGCCTTGAGCCGTTCCAAGACCGGCTGGATCTCTTCCTCTATGCTCCAGAGAATGGGCTCACTCCCGAAGGCGATGTCGTAGAGCTCCGAAGCCGCCACGACCTCAACGGATCCCCCGTTCCTGTCCCCCCTCCGCTGCCGCCTCCTGGCGAGACGGACGCAGACCTCCGTAGGGAGGCCCTGTGCCTCCAGCAGGCACACTATCCACCGCTCCACCATCTCCTGCGGAGCACGGCCTATCTCCTGCTTGGTCATTCCTCTTCCCCAGCGAGCCTCAAGGCGACCACGACCGGGTGGATGATGTCCCGAAACTTCTTGGGGATCCTCCTCCCAAGGAAAGCGTACTTGTGAATCTCGCCTGCCGCCTGCGCGGTATCGCTTGTCGTCCAGGCAACATCCCCCTTCTTGACCGGGGCCATGCCCATGGATGTTTCCCTGAACCGCTTGGCGAAGTAGGCCCGAACGTCACCCGACAAATCCCCCACCGCTTGGCGGCACAGTTCCAGGTTCGCCGATCTCTTGCGCCACGCCTCATCCATCTTCCCGGTCAATCCTCCTCGACCAGCATGTCAAGGTAGTCGCACAGCGCGACGACGAACGAGCCGGGGATGCCGGGCTTGCACTTCCCCTCCATCTCGTCGGTCACGGCACGGAGGGAGATGGTGACGGCCTTGACGCAGGGGATCATCCCTTTCCGCGCCCAGTACTCCGCCGCCAGCTTTTCCCCCTGTTTCACCATGGAGTTTTTGATCTCCGTCGTGGTCCTGGCCATCTCTTCCAGATCCTTCTTCGCCCTCACGGCCTCGGCTTCCAGCCGGGCGACCTTGTCCTTCATGCTTTCCTTGGGGTTGCCCACGAGTTCTCTCCTTTCACCTATCCCCGCCCGCGAGCGCGGGGGGGAAGCCGGGGCCGTTTTTCTCCGCGTCCCGGCAGTCCTTGCAAACCCATCCAGCGACGACGCCAAGGTTCTCCGTGGCATCCTTCATCTCGTCGCACTTGGCACACCGCTGCGATCTCGCTGGGGTCTCGCCCTTCTGTTTCCGCTCGCCCTCCATCAGGCCGGTCCACGGTTTCTCCCGTACAAGGTCGCACTTCGACTGCGGGAAGAGAACCACGCTGTTCTCCGCCTGGGGCAGGACGCCAACCCCCCCGAACGAGGAGTAGACGTTGAGGATCTTCCTGCTCATGTCGAGGCCCACCGTGAACTCATCCCCCACCCGGCGGCCCTCCGGATCCCCCACCTGGAAGAACACGCTCGCGTCCTCGGGGATGTAAACGGGTTCATTCATGCTGCACCGGTAGAAGACCCGACCCGGCTTGACCTGGCCCCGAAGGTAGGAGACCTCCTCCCTCAAGACTCCGATCTCCCGCCGTCGATCATCCAGGGCATCCTGAGCCCACTTGGGAAGGGACGCCACCCGCTTATCGGTCAACTCGGTCATCGGTTCTTCTCCTGCTTCACTCTCTCCACACCAGCCCCTTGTCCGCCGCGAGGAGGGGGAACAACATCGCCGCCATATCCTTCGGGATCTTGTCGCCGTAGTCCACCACGGCCCCCCACTCGGACCCGTGGTCGATTCCGGGCACGGCGTCGATATAGGCCGACCAGTCTCCGACCTCACGATCGAACACGGCGACCACCATGACATGCCGAGCCAGCGCCCTCCGCCGGTACTCCTTTCCTGCCAAGAATCCTTTCGGACATCCCCTGGGTTCGGTCATCGCCCGCTCCTCTCGCGCCACAGGCCCACCATCCTCCGCACGAACGAAAGTTCGCACCCTGGGGGTGGAACCGGAGACCCTGCCCGAAGCTCGGCGCAGGCCCTCGGGTCGTTCCGATCCTTCGTATCCTCCCCGTAGGCGACCCCCACCTCCCGTTCCAGGGCGTCGATCTCCGCCTGGATCCGCTCGGCCTTGTTCGTAGGGCAGGAGATGACCTTCTCTCGCAGAATCGGCTCCAGCCGGTCCAGCACTTCGATGGCCCTCTCCGTCCGCGACAGATCGGGGAGATCGGTCTCGCTCATGACGCCCTCACTTCTTTCACTACCGCGCCCGGCACGGTCTGGATGGAGCAAAGTTCCCTGATCTTCGCCTCGTCCACCTCGATGTCCACAACGGCGAAGCCGGTGTAATCGTGGCAGGACTCCCACCGGAACATCTCCTTCTGGAACCACGTGCTGTCGGCGTCATCTCCTGAAGCCGCTTCCAGAACAACAGGCGCTTCCTTCTCCCCGTTCTCCTCGACCGGCTGACCGAACAGCACTCGAATCTTCATGACGCCCTCGCTTCGACTTCGGCATCGGCCATGTTCTCGTCCCACACCTTCGCGCAGTCGTCGCAGAGGTAGACGTTGAAGTAGACGATGGGCTTCTCCCCGACCTGGCCGAATCGCCAACCCAAGCGGATCCTGGTCACCCGCCTGTTGCACCGATTCCCGCACTGCCTGGGGGGTTTCCCCTGCCCTTCGCACTGCCTCATTTCACTTCTCCATGAAGGTCTCCGCGACCTTCAGCTCTTTATATCTCGGAAGGCACAACTTGCAGGGGCGGGCGTTGAAATCCCTTTCCCCCGCCACTTGAAGCATGTACGGCCACTTCCCCTCCCACAGATCGGGGTGCCGCGTTCTACTGAAGCGTATCGACTTGCACAGGGAGGTCGCAACATCGGTCAGATTACCCTCCCGCACCTCCACCAGGAAAACATGGACCGCCTTGGAGATAACGCGGGAAATGCTCTCCCCTCCCTTCCGAATCCGTTTTGCTCTCCTCCCGTACATCATCCGAGCTGCCCCCTCGTTCTACCCCTCCTTATCGTCCACTATCATCCCCTTGAACAGGACTGCCATGACCACCAGGAAGCACTCCCGGCAGTAGTGGCCCCACCCTTTATTCCCTCCACCATCCCCCCGCTGGACGGACATCGTGCCCTTCGCCTGGGTGGATGCGAGGTCGAACATCCGGCTCCCGTTCCCCCTCACTTGGATGACGATGGGAACTTTCTTACCGCACTTCCCGGCGCAGTCTGCCGTCTCGTTCTCTTCTCTCCAATCCATGATGCACCTACGCCTTGATCGTGAAATCGGGCTTCCTCGCCTCGGTCTCGTACCCGTCCCCCATGTGCGCGACGACCACCGCCCCGCACGTCGGGCAGACGAACTCGTCCCCGTGATGGAACTGCACCCGCTCCTCGACTCCCTTGGCCCTCTTGAGGGTGCGGACGATCTTGACGATCACTCCCATCCGCCCGTCCTTGAACTGCACACAGCACTTCCCGCAGATCATTCTGCACCTCATCAAAGATCCAACCTTCGGATCTCTTTCACCTGACTCTTTTATTATACGGGGTTTCACCTTTTCGTCAAGGGGAAAAATTAAAAGGGATGCGGTTTTTTCTCCGGCTGGTGGAGCGCCCGGAAGGAGTCGGACCTTCCTTGACAGCTTTGCAGGCTGCCGCCTTGCCGCTTGGCTACGGGCGCGAGCAGGGCGGGAGAGACTCGGACTCTCGTCGCTTGCTTTGGAGGCAAGCATCCTTGCCGCTGGAAGACCGCCCTTGGCGGAGGGGGTGAGATTTGAACTCACGGAGCTGTTACGCCCTTCCGTTTTCGAGACGGATGCCATAGGCCGGGCTCGGCCACCCCTCCGAATAGGGGAGGCGGGATTCGGACCCGCAACCGCTGGGCTTAAACCAGCCGCGTTTGCCAATTACGCCACTCCCCCTGGGGTGGTCGAGCGGAATCGAACCGCCGTCTCCTGGGCCACAGCCAGGCGCTCTCTGCCGCTGAGCTACGACCACATAATGCCGGGGGCGAGATTCGAACTCGCATGCCCTTTCGGGCACGAACTCCTGAGGCTCGCGTGTCTACCAACTTCACCACCCCGGCGTTCTGATGGGCGAGGGGAGAGTCGAACTCCCACGACCTTGCGGCCACAGGACCCTCAATCCTGCGCGACTACCAATTACGCCACTCGCCCGTGCGGAAGGAGGGATTTGAACCCTCACGGCCTTGCGGCCACGGGATTTTGAGTCCCGCGTGTCTTCCGTTCCATCCACTTCCGCTGATGCTGGGGAGTGGGCTCGAACCACTAACACCGGCGTCTTCAGCGCCGTGCTCCACCAGTTGAGCTACCCCAGCAATCGCGCTGGCTGGACTTGAACCAGCGATTTCTTGCTCCCGAAGCAAGCGCCCTTGCCACCTGGGCTACAGCGCGTAATGCGGCGGGTAGGATTCGGACCTACGGTGTTAAGCCGTCGGCACCAGATTTACAGTCTGGCCGCTTCGCCTCTCGCGCACCGCCGCAGAATGGTTCCCACTGAAGATTCCGCCGCCAAGCCAAGGAACCGTGTGCGAAGAGGCCTGGCGGCCCTACAAGGACAGCGGGTACGAGTGGAACCAAAGGCAGGATGATAGGGGTGGGGTGCCGACGGCGGGGAGCGTGGCCGCTCCCTGTCTCCGATCCCGGATGATGTCGGCACCAATGTCCATGTTTCTATTATAGGGGGTTTCCCCTCTCCGTCAAGTCCCTTTTTTCAAGGAACGCAAATTCCCGTTTGCCCCCAGTCGTCCGTGTGGCCCGACGGCACCTTGATCTTCACCACCGCCCCCCTGGGGTCTCCGTTGAAGACCGGGGTGCATTTGAGGGGCTTGAGCAGATCCGTGATCTTCCCCTCGCACCAATCATCCTTCTCGCGGTCGTCCGGGGTGAGCCCCTCGTTACACTCCTTCTCCGCGATCCGCTGCATCGTCGTCGCGTACCGCATCACCTTCAACGAAACGTCCAGGGGAACGCCCTCCGTCGCCATCAGGGCGATGAACTCCTGGCGGGCTTTCAACTCACTCATGGTCTCCGTCTCCCATTTCCTTCAAGGCCCGCAAGATGCTCTTGATGTATGGCGTCGCGGGCTTATTCTCGAAGTAGGCGCAGTTCGCGCACCCCTTCCCCTTGGTCAGACACGCCTCGGGGTACTTCATCCTCAAGTCCATGAGGGCGATCCAACGGCGGCTGTTCCAGCAGAATCCCTGGGTCTCCTCCGGCATCTCCTGGCCCCCCTACTCGTCGTTCTCCTCGGGGAAATGCACCTTGATCTTCCCCACGATGAACGTCGGGAGCTTCTCCGCGATGTGAGCCGCAATTTCCTTGATGGCGGTCCCGCTATTCGCACGGTAGAAGTCAAGGCAGCGAATAAGAGCTTCGGTCAGATCGACCTCTTCCTGATGCCCCTCGGCCAGGGACTTCGTCGGGAAGGTCTCTCCGTCCGAACAGATATACCCCGTCGCCTTCTTCACCTTGAACATGGATCCATCTCCTTCCCTGCCCTGCTCCTGGTCTCAGTACTGCTCCACGGTGCCCCTGATCCTGCTACGAGCCTTCTCCTCCGCACGGTAGAGCTTCGCCTTGGCCTTCTTGATATCCTCCGGCTTGCCTTCCTGCTCCTCGCGGATAAGGATGTTGTGGGCCGCCACCACCCCGGAGTCGATGGCCACGAGATGGGAGATCAACTCCTCCCTGCGCTTCCGCTCCGCCACTTCCTTCCGGTTCTGCTCCTCGAACGCCTCCCGACACTTCTGGTCCTCGATCTTGCGGCGGGTCTGCTCCTCCTGGACCGCCTTCTCGTCGTGGGCCTTGATCTCTTTCTCGATGGCGTTTGCCCGTTCGATCATCTTCTCCGGGGAGTCCTGGCACCCGCCCGCGAGCATCGCCTCGACGAGGCCCCGGATCGACTTCTTCGCCCATGGCGATTCATCACCCATCATCGCTATGTTGGGCCACACCATCCCCGGTCCTCCTAAGAAAAGCCTTCGATTGCCAAATGGGACGGACGATAGGATCACTCGCCCTCCCTGCCGCGCTTCGTACTGGATCATGCTCCATCCTCAATTCGCTGGCGGGGTTGACCGGATTTGAACCGGCACTTCCCGGCTCGACAAGCCGGTGCTTTAGCCAGTTAAGCTACAACCCCAAAGGGGTCCGCATTCCCTCTTATCCTTACGGACAGCTCATCCTACACCCTTGCGGGTCGGACCTATGGCGGGGCGCGGACTCCCTTATTTCCCCTTGGCCCAGTCGGGGAACCGCTTCTTCTCCGTCGCGGTGAGCTTGGCCCCGTAGAGGCCGAGGATCTTCCCCTTCTTCATCTGCTTCCAGACCGCCGAGTCTTCTTCCCCCAGGAGGGAAAGCCGGGCAAGCATCTGCTCGTCCTGCTTCTCCGTGGCGAGGGACGTGCCCTGGTGGAACCACGCCTTGTCCGCCTTGGCCCCCGCGTGGATGCGGCCCTGGGCCTTGTTCGGCGGGTCGTCGGTGGGGTGGCAGGCCGAGATCCCCCTGGCGAACACGGGCTTCGGGCACCCCGCCTGGGGCGGAACGTGGGAGCACTTCGAGATCCGGATCACGCACACCGTCACGACCGGGGCACCCTTCACCCGGACGTAATAGTACCGGCGCTCCCCCTTCGCCCGCGTGTCCTTCCAGTACCTTCTGCTGATGTCCATGACCCCTTTCCTCCTTTCCTCGATTCATCCTGCTTCTGCGAGGCAGCCCAGGCTACTTCGCCAGTTCCCAGAGATCGTCGAGCCAGAAGAACACCTCGTGGAGCCCGTTGGCGTGTCCGTGGCTCCACGCCTTGTCCCGGAGAAGAGACGCCTTCGGATGGTTCTCGGGGATGCCCAGCTCCTCGAAGGCATCCTTCCAGAACTTCTCCGTGAGGGCCGCGTCCGCCTGCCGGTACTCGTCCATCTTCTTCCGGAAGACGAGCATCGCGTCCTCGTACTTCTCGTAGGCGAGGGCGTACTCCTTGACGGAGGCCGACGTCGCCCTCGCCCCAACCGGACGAATCGGCTTGCTCGGACGATCCGGGTACGACCCCTCCGGCATCTTGTACTTCTCGTAGTCCATGAATCCGTCCTCCTTTACTCCATTTCCTTCGCCAGATTCCGGAGGGCCTGTGCCCACTGACGCATCCGCTGACTCCCTCGATTCAAGACCACGCCCGTGAGGTAGCAGAGGCCCGCGAGGGGGAAGGCGATGGGCGCGATGAGGATCATCATGAAGATGAACCACCCAGCACACGCCCAACCCATCATTCGTTTCAGAAAAGCCATCTTCCCTCCCTGGTGGGGCGGGCTGGAGTCGGACCAGCCTCTCCCGCATACGCGGTCGCGTGTCCCCGCGAAATGGTCGCAGGGTTTGTCCGCTACGCTACCACCCCGCTCTTGATCGTCTTGATGTGAGCCGCCCAGACCTCGTCCTCCGTGACCTTGCGCCCGACCTTGAACTCCAGGGCCTTCCACTGGTTCCGGAGGGCCTTGTACTTCTTGACCGCCTGCGCGTGGCTGATCTCCCCGTCGCAGTAGAGGTTCTCGGGGGAAAGGGAGCTCGCCAGGCTCAAGAACGACTGAAGCTGCTCGCTCGTCAGATCGGCCATCGGTTGTCCTCCTTCTTTCAACTCTCTTATTATATCAGGTTTTGCGCTTTCGTCAAGATAGAAAATAAAAAAATCCGGCGGGCCGCATCTCACGATGCCCGCTGGCGGGTTCCCCCACAAAACCGTCAGCGCCTACCCGCCGGATTTCTTAGTCCTGATCTGATCCACCGTCGGGACGAACATCGCCCCGGCTTTCACCGCCAGAGCCCGCTTGCTCTTGGTCAGGTCGTAGTGGGGCAGAAGGGGGTGGTTCTGGAACCATGTTCGCTGGAGGCCGATTCGGATTGCGAACCGGTGGAGTTCCTCCAGGCTGTCCGCCGTCAGATGGCAAGACCCTCCCCTGAAGCACGTTGGGCCTCGGCCCGGCACCCGCATCTCGTCCACCCTGACCACGGGCGGCCTCCTTCCTCTTTCGGGCCTGATCCCGCATCCACAGCCGGTCCCGGTTTATCTTCAGCGCCCCGTACATGCTCTGGACGCTCACGTAGTGGTTCTCGACTTCGGCGTAAATCTGCTTCCAGGTCGCTCCTGGATGCCCTTTCAGGTACTCGTCCACCCTTCGTTGGCAATCCTGGGCGGGTCCGACCCCCCGTTCGTTCGGGCGGCCTCCGGTCCCCCCCGGCGTCGCCTGCTTTAGTCGCTCCAGTGCCCTCTCGACGTAGATCCCATGGGGCCAATTCTTTTCGCCTTTCGCGGCTTCGTAGACGACGATTACTTCCTCTTCCACCACCCGCAGCACCCCGACCCCATGCTTCTTGCAAACGTCCATCCCCCGGGGCTGCGGGGCACTCGCCACGCAGACCCAGGAACGGTTGGCCCAGAGTTGATGGTTCCAGGCTTGGATGATGAGGTGGTGGGTCAGGCAGAGTTTCAGTTCTACCGCGACGATCTCCCTGCCGCGCAGCCCCACCACATCCACCGGCCCACCGCCGACCGCTGGGGGCTGTTCCGTGTAGACCGTGAATCCCTGTTCCGTCAGCCAGGCCGTCACCGGCCCGGAAAGTTCGTATTCAAGCATGACGCCTCCTGGCCTTGAAGTTGACCGGGTGCGCCTTCGTTGGCTTATGGATCGGACCGGGATCGAACCGGCAACCTCCAGGTTGCAAACCTGGCGCTCTCCCAACTGAGCTACCGACCCGTCCTAAAGAGGAGCATCCTCGTCCCCCTCGGGCTCCCCTCTCTTTTCTACCCACTCCTGCGTCTTCTTGGTCATCTCCTCCGTCATGGGGCTTGGGTCCGGGTCCATCCGGCTCAGCTCGTCGTCCTTCAGCATCTCCACCTGGAACCGGCCCAGGGGGCAGTAGGCGTATCGCCCGCACTCGTCCACCAGCATTAGGGTGCCGTCCTCCTCGATTGCGAAGCCCTCCATGTCGCACCACATGAGCCCCTTCGCCCAGTCTTCATGGCGGGCTATCTCGTAGAGGTCTGGCTCCTTCCCGGTCTTCTTGTCGATGACTCGGAACTTCATCTGGCTTCCTCGCTCGCGCCCGCGCCCGCGCCCGCGTGAGCCGTTCTCTCGATGAACTGGAGAATGATCTCGCCCTGCCACCGCATCAAGAATTGGTTCGCCCACTTCTCGTCGGGCTTGTCCGAGAGCCCCGCCGCATTCTTCTCGAAGGATTCCTCCGCCCTGGCGGTCTCCCCCGCGATCAAGTGCTCCGCCTGCTCCAGTGTGAGAGAGCCGTTGCGAATGGCGATCAACTCCTCCCGATCCCCCGTCCGCTTGACGTTGAAGACCCCGGTCTCGAAGAGTTCCGCGATCTCTCGGGCCATCCTGACCGCATGGCTGGCGTTCTTCGTGTCGTAGCCGTACCGTTCCACAAGGGCTTTCCGCTTCGCCCCGAGATCCCTCGTAGGCCCCCCGTTGTGCATCTTCTTGGTCATCCCATTGAGGTAGCCCAGGGCCGATAGGCCAAGTTTCTTGGAGAGGAATCGAGCGCGGTTGTCCCGAAGTTCCGCCCCGACGACTCCCCATACGGTGTAGTCGATGATGTCCGCGTTGATCCACTCGTTGACGTTGGGGTTCCCCTTCAGGAGGAGTTGGATGTACCTGGGAAGGGAGTAGTACAGCGTGTCCTCGTCCCCGTGCTTCTCCTGTTGCTGAAACCGGCCCAGGCCAATAATCTCCTCGGGTAGGGGTAGGACCACACCCCGGAGATCCACGTCCGACTCGGGCGTGTTGGTCCCGTAGAGATGGCTCCCCGCCCTCAACTCCAAGAGTACCGTTCTGCCTTCTACCATCTTCACTTGATCATGGCCTCCGCCATCTTGGCTGACTCGTAGAGGGTTCGGCACCGTTTGCAAGGCTTCTCCTCGAACTGCTTCAGACCCACGGCCTCCACACGACTGGAGAAACCTACCCGCCTGCCGCAAACGGTTGTCCCTTCCAGCCCGGCTCGCATGCCCACGAAGGCATGAACCCTGCCTGTCACCCTTCTTTCCCTGACGTACAGCATCACGCCCTCACGACCTTCAAGCCGTGAACCCGCAGGGCCTTGGAGATAAGGGTCCATTGCTTGACCGGGGAATCCCCGTTGCAGTCAAGGAACGTGTCCCCGATCCGCTCCGAAAGCCGGTCTCCGTTCTTCTCGTCCATCGGGTCGTCGTTGTACTCGATATAGTGCCTCTCCGTCTTGTTCGGGGCGTCGTACTCGGGCGGTCCCTTCTTAATCTTCTTGAGGAGGTTGGCCCTGGGCCAGTAGAGGGCCTTCTCCGCCTTCACGTACACGACGTAGGACGGCTCCGGTCGGGGGCAACTAACCCCATCGAACGTCCTCCGATGGTTCTGGAGGTCTTCTCGGACGAGGGCATCAGTCACGAACTCCCCAGCCGGGACCACCACGACGACGTGGCCCTGCTTCGTCTTGACCCGGCCCATGGACTGACTCGTCCACTCTACGGTGTCGCCCAAGCTGAGACTCATCCTCCCCTCCAAATTCAGGTATCTATATTATACCCTCTTTCGCCTTTTCGTCAATAGCTTTTCTTTCTTTTTGCTTTCGGTCTTTTGAAGATCCGGATGCCGCTCCGCCCGGTGGCATTCCCGGCAAGTTCTGATATTAACCTCTGCCCCTGGGCAAGCCGTGCATCGGTACACGGTGAACTCCGTCCCGCAAGTTCGGCAAATCATCCCGCCCCCCTACCCCGCAAACCGTTTGCGAATCTGAAGCCCGCGAAGGGACTCGAACCCCCAACCGTCGGTTTACAGAACCGGCGCTCTGCCGTTGAGCTACGCGGGCAAGCCAGCGCGGAGAATCGGACTCCAGTTTCCAGATTACGGATCTGGCGCACTGCCACTGTGCTACACTGGCAGCAAATCACTATACCACCTCCCGGTCCTTCCTGATCTTCGCGTCCCGGCGCTCGTTGAACATGGAGGAGGAACACCCTGCCCCGAAGGCCGGGCTGACCTTCGACCCCGAATGCCCCTGGATCTCCTTGTACTTCGAGCAGAGGTTGTCGTCGGTCAGGTACTCACACTGGCCCTTCTTTGGATTCCAGACCCCATAGAAACAAGGCCCGACCGTGCAGCAGTACCCGCACTTCACGCACTCCTTCATGCCCCCTTTCCCCCCTTCAGGATCAGAGCCACCCATTCCTCGTCGCTAACCCTGCGGCAAATCTTCACCTCGGCCCAACCCACCCACCCACCAACGCTCTTGTAATCCAGGCCGTGGACCCTCTTTCCGGCAACAGCATGGGTGCAGGTGACGACCGCAAGATGATCTGTAGGACTGTCCCCGATCAGGACTTTGTCCCCGGCCTTGAAGTCGCCCCCCTCATGTCGATGAACCTCCGACATCGCTTCTTCCCCCCTTCGTTCGTCGCCAGGGTTTGCAGCACCCGCGCCGTGGTGTTGTGCCTCTCCTCCGCCTCCATGCACTGCGTAAGGCGCATGGGGCTCCCGTCCGGGGAGCGAAGCGCCCGCCCAAAGAGGGTGCATGTGATGTCTGGAACGAGCGTTCGCTTCTCCCCGTAGTGGCAGTGGTAGCACCCCGCGCACCGCGTCTTCAGACAGGTGATCTCGATGTCGAGGATCGGCATTTATCCCTCTAATCCTTGGCCTCTTCCTCGTCCTCTTCCTTGTCCTCTACGAAGTCGTACACCTTGCGGCACCCCTTGCAGTATTTGTAGGACCCGAGCCCGTAGCCGCCCGCGTAGCCGTAGCCCGTCTCCAGGGACGCCCTGCAATTCGGGCACTTTCCCCTCTTGGACTTCGGGCACTTCTTGGGATCCTTGAACTTGCCGTCGATGAAGGTTGGGGGCACGTTCTTGTTCTTGATCGTGGCCCCCCGCCCAGCCCCGATCCTTGCCCGTCCTACCTTCCTGCCCGGCCCCTTCGGCTTGATGATGTTGGCCTTGTGCCTGGGGATCGCGTACCGGCAGAAGCCCCCATCCTCGTC
>Ga0315275_10002617_pt1 | contig 16316 bp, 10 predicted proteins | sample YL17G03_0_MG_FD_205557 | JGI IMG/M metagenome (GOLD analysis project Ga0315275, IMG submission 205557) | Sediment microbial communities from Yellowstone Lake, YNP, Wyoming, USA - YL17G03_0 | ecosystem: Environmental > Aquatic > Freshwater > Lake > Sediment | place: USA: Wyoming | collected... | reverse complement strand
GCGACGTCTTGGACCCGAAGGCCAACGGAGGCAGGAGCCTTTTGTACTATACGGGCGTGACCCGGCTGGCCAAGCATATTCTGCATCAGGTCGTTGGGCGATACTTGAACCGAGACCGGGCGACGATGGCGACGCTGTCACGAATACGGTCGGCGGCGAAAGACGTTGCCGAAGCGCTTATTCGCAAGGACATAGCCGAATTCGGTCGTTTGGTCGATGTTGCCTGGCGGCTCAACAAGCGGCTCGACCCGAATTCGACCAACGATGAGATTGAGTGTCTGTTCGAGCGGGTCAGGCCGTTCGTATTCGGCGCCAAGCTTCTGGGCGCCGGCGGAGGCGGCTTTATGCTGATGATCTGCAAATCGGCCGAGGATGCGGCGGACGTCCACCGGATGCTCGAAGCCGAGCCGTCCAACGAGCGTGCGAGGTTCTTCGATTTTGACGTCAGCAACGTGGGGTTGACCGTGACTGTTTGTTAGACGCGCGGGGACTTTATGAAAAAGGCGTTGATTACGGGCATTACGGGGCAGGACGGGTCATACCTCGCCGAGCTGCTGCTCGAAAATGGCTACGAGGTCTGGGGATTGATGCGCCGCAGCTCCTCGTTCCACACAGGCAGGATAGACCATATCTACAAAGACCCGCACGAGCAGCCAAGGCTCAGATTAGTCTATGGGGACCTGACCGACGGCAGCAATCTTTCGTCCATCATAAACGAAATTCAGCCGGACGAGGTCTATAATCTGGGGGCGCAAAGCCACGTCCGCGTCAGTTTTGATATACCGATCTTCACTGTCAACACCGACGGCCTCGGGACGCTTCGACTGCTTGAGGCAATTCGTTCGTCCAATCGCCAGGTGAGGTTCTATCAGGCCTCAAGCAGCGAGATGTACGGCAAGGTTGTCGAAACGCCACAGACGGAAAAAACGCCCTTCCATCCGCGAAGCCCATACGGGTGCGCGAAGGCGTATGCCTTCTGGCAGACGGTGAACTATCGAGAGGCTTACAACTTGTTTGCGTGTAACGGGATTCTGTTCAATCACGAGTCGCCCAGGCGCGGCGAGACATTCGTTACAAGAAAGATTACGCGAGCGGCGGCGAGAATTAAGCTGGGCCTCCAGGATAAGCTCTATCTCGGCAACCTGGACGCAAGGCGCGACTGGGGTTTTGCCGGCGACTACGTCGAGGCGATGTGGCTCATGCTTCAACAGGATGAGCCGGACGATTATGTCATCGCTACGGGAGAAAGTCATTCGGTCCGAGAATTTGTGGAGGAGGTCTTCGGGTATCTTGATTTGAAGTGGGCCGATTACGTGGACATCGACCCGCGATACTTCAGGCCGAGCGAGGTTGACCTGCTGCAGGGCGACGCGAGTAAGGCAAAAAGGGTACTGGGTTGGGAGGCGAAGGTGGGCTTCCGAGAGCTTGCGCGGATGATTACCGATGCGGATATGAAGATTGCCAGGCGCGAGAAGATTATAGAGGAGCAGGGAGCGTAGTGAGCGGGTTCTTTGAAGACAGGCGGGTAGTTGTGACCGGGGGGGCGGGATTTCTCGGTGGATATGTCACCGAAGGACTGCGAAAACGCGGGTGCAGGAATATCTTAGTGCCTAAGATTGAAGATTATGACTTAGTAAGGGCGCAGGACATTACTCGGATGTATGAGGATATGAGGCCGGATATTGTTATTCATCTTGCCGCGGTTGTGGGCGGAATCGGCGCCAACAGGGAACATCCGGGAGAGTTCTTCTACAAGAATTTGATGATGGGCGTTCAGCTCATTGAGCAGGGCAGGCTGCGCGGGATCGAGAAGTTTGTGGCGATTGGGACGGTCTGTGCGTATCCGAAGCATACGCCGGTGCCGTTTAGGGAGGAGGAGCTCTGGTGCGGGTATCCGGAAGAAACCAATGCGCCGTACGGGCTGGCGAAGAAAATGCTGCTTGTGCAGTCACAGGCATATCGCCGGGAATACGGCTTCAACTCGATATTTCTGCTGCCTGTGAATCTCTACGGCCCCGGCGACAATTTCAACGTGCAGACGAGCCACGTAATACCTGCGTTGATAAAGAAGTGCGTGGATGCGATTGACGGCGGGCAGGACCGTATCGAGTGCTGGGGAAGCGGAAACATTTCGCGGGAGTTCGTTTACGCTGCCGATGCCGCCGAGGGGATACTACTGGCAACGGAGAAATATAACAGCGCCGAGCCGGTCAATATCGGCTCAGGCTGTGAAATCAGGATAGGGGAGCTTGCGGAAAAAATAGCCAAGCTCACGGGCTTTGACGGCGAGATTTGGTGGGACGGCTCCAAGCCGGACGGCCAGCCGAGGCGGCGCCTGGATGTTTCGAGGGCCAGAGAGCGTTTTGGTTTCGAGGCGAAGATGCCGTTCGATGAAGGATTAAAGGCCACGATAGACTGGTATAGAGCAAGTCGCAGAACCAGGTGAAGCGCGCGGCGGAGTACGCAAAGAGCGGCGCTGCCGGTGATTGAGACTTCTATGCAGATGTGCATAACATAAGATCGAGGCGGTATGATCAAGATAATCTGTGTGTGCGGGGCTCGGCCCAACTTTATGAAGATAGCTCCGATTATGGATGCGCTGAAGTCAAACGGGAATTTTCAGACTCTGCTGGTCCATACTGGTCAGCACTATGATGAGAATATGAGCAAGTCGTTTTTCGGGGAGCTTGGCCTGCCGGAGCCCGACGTAAATCTGGAGGTCGGCTCGGCCAGCCACGCGGTCCAAACCGCGCGAATAATGGAGCGTTTCGAGCCGGTCGTTCTGGATTTCAAGCCGGATTTCGTGCTTGTGGTGGGCGACGTCAACAGCACAATCGCGTGCGGCTTAGTCACCGTCAAGCTGGGCGTCAAACTGATTCACGTGGAAGCAGGGCTGCGGAGCTTCGACCGGACAATGCCGGAGGAAGTCAACCGCGTTCTAACCGACAGCATAAGCGATTTGCTCTTCGTAACGGAACAATCAGCGATTGACAACCTTAAGAGGGAGGGCGTGAATCCGGAAAAGGTGCACTTTGTCGGCAACGTGATGATAGACACGCTGCTGGCCAATAAGGAGAAGGCCCAAAGATCCGATGTGCTGCGAAGACTGGGCCTGTCCGAAAGGGAATACGGCGTTATCACGCTTCATCGGCCGAGCAATGTTGATGATATGGCGATGTTCGGCCAGATCGTCGCTGCGTTCGAGGAGATTCAAAAGGAGTTGAAGCTGGTCTTCCCGATTCATCCGAGGACGAGAAACAGGATCGAGGGCAGCGCTCTGGCTGGGCGAATTGAGGCTATGAAGAATTTGCTGCTCATTGAGCCGCTCGGTTATCTGGACTTTTTGTGCCTGATGAGCAACGCGGCGTTTGTGCTGACGGATTCGGGCGGGATACAGGAGGAGACGACAATCCTTGGAGTGCCGTGCATGACGCTGCGGAAGAACAGCGAGCGGCCGGTCACAATTGCGGAGGGCACGAATTGCCTGGTCGAAATGACGGCTCAGGGCATTGTGAAGGCCTATCGCCGGGCAAGGCAAGCAAGCGAAAATGGCCAAGTCAGGCCCAAATCGCCCAAATTATGGGACGGCAAGGCCGCACAGAGGATTGTGAGAGTTATTGGTGAGGCGTCAAGGGTGCTGCACTAATTGTCGATATGATTGGCAGATACGTCTATGGTCAGGCGCCTCTCACAAGATCAAAAGAAATTTCTCTACTTGAATTGCGTGCCAGGACATAGACGCAGAGAGGCTTTTGTGCTCCTATTATGCGTCTTGAATATTGTGAGTTGAGGTTGGAAGTATGGCAAGGTCGTGGAAAAAGTCGCTATTTGTCTTTTCAATTGTTGCTGTGTTAGTAGGTTGTCGGAGAGCAAGGGCTTCGAAGGAATCTGATTCGCCTTCTGCGAAAGGCATTTCGTGCATCTTCTTTCAAAGTAAGGAGCTTATGACCAGGGAGAATTGGCGTAGTGAGCCCCTTGACATTCGCGCGGCGGAAAAAAATGTTGGCAGGTACGATGCCTTCTGGTGTGCTCAGATTATGGCGCAATATAATCCACAGGTCTGGGAGTTTTTGAGGCGAAACAGGCCGGACCAAATTATGCTCTATTACATTAGCTCCACGACGACAAGAAAGACCGACGTGAGGACTTATTTCGACTATGACTATATTGAGAATTATCATCCTGAATGGTTCCTGTTAAAAGACGCAAGAAATGCCAAGCCGCAAGACTACAAAGATAAAGATAAGCGCATACGATGGGCTCCTTCTGATCCCAAGAGCAGTTACTATGATCGCTTTTACATAGATGTAATTAATAAAGACTTTCAGGAATGGGCCGCGAACCAGGCGTTATATCTTGTTTCAGGCAAAAAAGATGGGCTTGCATACTCTTATGATGGTTTAGCGATGGACAATGTCTATGTCGGCAGGAGGCTGCATCAGCGATTTGGGAACGAGTATCGCAATTGGAAGTATGCGGATGACTTTAAGGCTTGGAGTGAAGGTTTTTGCGATTATTTGAAAGCGGTCAGAAAGGTGTTGAATCAGCACGGGTTTATTCTGGTGATTAACCATAATCCCGTTGGACGCGACCGTAGTAAGGACCAGGAGTTATGGAATGCGCTTTATGAATGTGGTGATGGGATTTTGACCGAGCAGGCCGTCAGAGATGGCTGGCTCGATTCATCTTATCTTGCCGATGACGATTGGCTGGCCGCCATGTCAAGGCACCAAGAGATTCTGGATAAAGGGCTGATTAATTGGTGGGTCTGTCAACCAAGTATAAGCGGCCCCCGCGAGCACGATGCATTTCTATATACGTATTGCTCCTGGCTGTTGATTAAAAAGCCCGGAAAGAGTCTTTACGGTACCGACACAGGCAAACAGGCGGTACTTTGGTATGATGAATATGACCTGCCGATCGGCGAACCAACCTCAGGCAGGTATCAACGGAATGGCTGCTGGCTGAGAGACTACGTGGGTGCAAAAATCGTGGTCAATCCTGCGAGGACTGTACGAGAAGTAGTCATTGACAGTGATGAACCATGGTTGGATTGGGAATCCAGGAAACCCGTTCGCCAGTTAGCGATGCCGCCGCAGAGCGGAAGGATACTGCTGCCTGTTTCACAAGGCTCGACCGAAAAACGTTGACTTGGCAGGTAAAGCGTATGCGAATGATTTGAGCCGGAGGTTGGCATTTGTAGGCGTTGCGTTTTTTTTGGTCCAATAACGGACATTTCGCTTGACATTAAGTACGATGTCCGATATAATAATCAGCCGGGAAGGTTGATAACGTAGTCTCCCTACGTTTTTTGGAGATGGCGTGATGAGAACAGAGGTACGAGTGGTGGTTATCCGGCTGCTGGCCGTCAGTATTTGCCTACTCGGTGGCACGTCAGCAATTTCCGAACCGAAAGCATTCGCGGAAGATGCGGCAAGGAGCGGCAGCTTTTGTCTTGACCTGGCGAACTACAAAGTTGAAGTGCAGCCTGAGTCCGGCTATGTTCGCATCTACGACTTAAACGATGCCTTGTTGTTCAGACTTGGAGGGTACGAGCAGTTCTGTTTCGAGTGTTTCCCAGACGTGTTCGACAAAGAGAGTTTGCCGCATACACTTGAACAAACAACTTCCGGTGATATCACAACGTTGACTTTCAGCGTTTCTAATTCCGCTATCGACCTCACCCAGATTTATGAGTTTGATGACTCAAGCTCAGATTTTGATTATACCTTCCACTACAGGTTCAAGAAAGATATGAAGATGAGAGACCAGTTCTTCTTGATGGATTACAACGAAGCGTATTTCAATCATCTTGATGATGGGATTGAGGGATGGACGCTCCAGGATGATGCTGGTCTGGGTTCCATGTCAGTTAACGGGGATCCAAACTACTCACGCAGTGGAAATTCCCTGCACATTATGATGAACCATAGCTCGGGCAAAAGTATTCGGGCGAAGTCGCCCAGGCTGGACAACATGGCTGACAATGAAATCCTGAGCTTTTGGGTTTTTCCCACATTAAACGTTAATAAAATAACAGTAATGTTGGCCTCATCCACCAGTGACACTGATTATCGGTATAAGAATTTTGACCTGAGGCCGTTGATGTGGAACAAAATAGAATGGAATTATCACAAGGTGGTTGGAACTGATGTTGGGCACTTTAATGTAAATGATGTGGCAAAAGTTATTTTTTATATTTATGATAGTTATTTTTCCACCGGCGCAGGCCATTGGTACATAGATGATATCAAGTTTACAAAGGACAATTTTACGGGCATCCAGACATTCGACGCGTATCATCACGATTTTATGGATTTGAATTCGGCCGCGAGAGCCAGTTATTATGCCCCTCGGATTTTGAAGACGGGGTTTAAGAATTCCGACGTTCGTTTATCGGTGAATTCAAGGTGCTCAGAACATGGTCAGATCGAACAGATAGATAGCGGCGAGTCAGAGAGTAAGACGGTGCCGCATTTTTACACGTTCGCGATGGATAATCATAGGTTTAAGGCCACGCACGATGATGAAGGTAATTATATTGGTGGTTCGGTGCTGCTCAACTATGACTTGACAAGGCAGGGTTACTGTTACGGCGGAAAATTAAACTTTAATTTGGATCCGCCTTCAGTTGAGATTTTCGCAGCAAAGTTCCCAAGAAACTACGAAGCAGCATATACGTTTACGGACGATACAGATGGAAGCACCGAAGATACTACGAAAGCAGTTTACTATGGGACCAGTAACGAATCCGACCGTAATTTTGGAAAAAGGGGATTTTGGGGCCACGATATAAAGATTCTCGCGACGGCTTTCAATTACGGCAACTATGCAAATTCATGGACCGATGGTTCTCTGAAATGGCTGAAGGACTTAGCTGCCTTTGGTTTTGAGGTCGGCCCACATGATTTCGCCAATGTGGCTGAGGGCATTAACAGGTCTGTACTGGATACTCTGCTCACTGAGTTCATAAATAACTTTACGGTCTATACTACTGTTCGACATTCGAAGTTGATATACAGTTTTTGCGGTTTAGGAAGAATAGAGACAGACCCGAATTATTACTGGCTCGACCTGTTTGAAAATGCGCCGGATACCAAATATGTATGGTCTGGAGGCATGCAATTTGGAAATAGAAACGCTTATAAGGACCCTTGGCAGTTGCCACATCATGACGGAAGGCTCGATTACAAAGGGAATCCTAAGTGGCTGTACATTTACGGAAGAGAATCCTCCGAATACGGTTGGATATGGGGTGGCAGAGGATGGGGCGTGGAGTGGAACCCTCAAAGAATTGATGAATTAATCAGGCAGAAGGGCTTTGCCCACATCTATATGCATGCCAGACTTGGTAATGCCCACGGGATGAGCTATTATAACGGCTTGGATACGGTAATTTATGAAGGAGCGGACGACCTCCTGGCGTATCTCGAGCAAAAGATGAATGATGGGGACTTGTGGATTGAGCCACCGCACATAATTTTTGATTATATGCTCGACAAGGAAAACATAGGCGTCGAGCAAGACAACAATAACGCAAATTATGTGTGGGTCACAAACTGTAATGATAAAGCCATATCCGGCTTTACTCTTGAGGTGAACGATTCCAATATTTGCTCTGCGAAAATAGGCGACGACTATCAAATCTTCATTAAAGGCAATAAGGTCGCAATACCGAAGCTCTCTGCTCACGGAAGTATCTGTGTAGAGATAACACCAGGGGACTCTTACGATGCAAATCTGCCGAGGTTACGGGCAGTTTCGCCAAATGTTAATATAGACAGTGCTATATTTGATGGGAACGATATTATTATAAATCTTTCGGCAACAGGTAGAGGGTATAAGGAAAACAGGAATATTTCTATTGACATAGGCAACATTTTTTCAACGTATAATGTTTATGTAGATGGGGTTCCATACGTCCGTAATATCAGCTCAAAGACCTACACTCTTACAATGGCGGTGACCGGTGAGCATGAAATTATAATTACAGATGATTATTTGTGTGGAAGGATAAATCTCGATGGAGTAAGCCCTGTTAACTTTAAGGATTTTTCGATATTTGCCGATAACTGGCTGCAAACCGGCTCTGGTCTTGATGGTGACATAAAGAAAGATGGTATCATTGATTTTGAGGATTTAATAATTCTCACAGAGTGCTGGTTGAAGTAATACGCCTTGTCAAGGGACGCAGGGCCACAAATTCTTACCCTTGGTTTTAACTCGCTTTTTCAAGTTGACTTTGTTATAATATTTTAAGTGCAATAATATCCTTGGAGGAGGACATAGCATGAAGAAATGGATGATATGGTGGTGGATTATATGTCTCCTGGCAGCAAAGGTAACATTAGCAGATGAGAATTGGGCGTTAAAGGCAGACCTGAATGGGGACGGTATCGTTAATTTGTTAGATCTGGCGATTCTGTCCCGCGACTGGTTGCAGTCCGATTACACCATAGAGGAAGACTTGCTGAATAACGCTACGTTGACTCGCAACAGCATTGCTTTTCTGGATGGTAAGCAGTACGCCCCCAATGCCCCACGCAAGAAACTGATAGCCGTGTGCGGTGTAAGTGATTTGCAGATACACGACGAAGAAAATGTCACCGGGGTAGGTCCGGTCACCCTAGCCCCCAAGTGTACGGCTGGACGTTACATATACGCTACGGAGACAAATCATCATAAAATTTATCGTTCTCGGGATGGAATTACCTGGGAGAGAACGACAGGTAGTTTGACGGGTGCATACAGGATATTCGGGACTCAAACCGGTGCAATATTGGTAGCTAAGAGCATTGGGGGAAATATGAAACTGTTCAGGTCAACCGTCGGTGGCAGTGACCTGTCTGACGGTGCCCTTCCCACGCCGGTCCTAACGCTGCCTAATTATGGTTCTTACATAGCCATCGTGGCCTTATGGAACTTCCACCAGGCACAAAATGGGACGATATGTGTCGGCGAATACGGAAATACAGGCTGCCCCGGATTTAGCAAGAGCAGAATCTATCGGTCCATCGACGATGGCGTTTCATTTACCCAGGTTTATGACGACCCCGATAATGTTAAACACAGCCACCGGGTAATGAAGCATGAGGCGACTGGCCGATGGGTTAATGTCTATGGAGATGGCGCGGAAATGAATAAGGTGGTAAAAAGTGATGATGACGGAATTACCTGGTCCACGCTTGACCCACAGATGGACAACGATTTTCAGCCGGTTGAGTTTTATGATTACGGCCATCCGACCAATCTGCTCTATGGCTCGGACGAAACCAGCTTTATCGGGACATTCGATGTTCTGACACGGAAAATCACGCCGGTTTATAACGATGGTGACCGAGCTGTGCCATATATATTTGCTATTTATTATCATAATGGCGTGTTTTATGCAGGGACATGTTCGGACCACATTGTTGCTGGTGACCGTCGAGCGGCGATTTTGGTAAGTTCTGACCTTTCTCATTGGGCGGTTTATCACCAGTTTCGTAACGGTGAGAAGATGGTAAACAGATTTATGGGCTTTTTTGGCGGTAAAATACACGGGATATTAACCTTGTCAGATGGTGATACCTGGAGACATATTTCGTTCACGCCGACAACAGTACAAATGGTCAATGGCTGGTGTCTTGACCCGCCTACCAACAATATGTTGGATACTGCTCAGTACTCAAGCGTTGAAAGCGACACATCGGGCTGGTCTGCATCAATCGGCACGCGCACGCGAATCACCACCGATGCAGTACATGGTTCGGCGTGCCTGCGTGTCGAGGGCAATTCGGGAGTCGAAACTATTTACCCACGTTCCAGGGCCGTTACTGTTGGCAAGACTTATAATGGCAGAATATGGCTCAAAGCTAATGGCCAGAACTTGTCGGGCTATGCCAGGTGGTATGTTTACGGCAGTTCACAATACGGTTCGAATAATTTCTTTTGTTTAAGTCAGGATGAGTGGACCGAAATCGTACCGGAGCCGGTTACCATTGTCGCAGGCGGGACTCACATATCGATCTTTGTCAGGCCTCGCAGTGAGAAGTATCCCGGGCCTTATGATATTCTGGTTGATGGCGCACAGTACGAAGAGGGGCCGCCAACTCGATGGCAGTTGGGTGGGGCGCCGCGGGCGAACGAGATTTTATCCAAGACGGCTGATTTTCCGGAGAGGTGGACCAACCTATTGCTATGGGCGCCGGAATGCCGGAGTGAATGGTATGCCAGATCAGGTAATCAGCACATCAAGAGCTGGTGCAAGGACGCAAATAACTACGTGGAGCTATATTTTGACCCGTGCGACACCACATTTGCTCTGCAGGCCACAGTCGCGGGTGAATCCCGAACGCCTATTAAGACTTCTGCATATTCATTTTATCGTAATGGCGTTATTAGGTTTGTTGTCCGCTGTGATGAAGATTCACTGCGTCTATCCGTAGCTGTTGCGGGGCCTTTTGAGCATGTCTCTGGATCTGCCGTGGACTTTTTAGGGTCGGCAACTTTAACCAGTAAGACAGGTGACCACAACGGCACAGGGGTAATGTCGTGCACCATATTGGCCGATATACTGTACGATAGTGTGATATATATCGAATGATAAATGCTTCAACAATTCTGACAGGTAACTGCCCGGCAGAATATGATTTTAGTCGGCTTAGAGAAACAATTTGATTGAGAGAGAGCTATTCGGCCTTCACATTGTCAGACATAACGCAAAATAGCATAATGTATAATCACAAGGATATATTATATACCGCATATCTGAATTGATACGGTATATTTCTTCTTAACTATTGATGCTAAACATATCTTCAATTTAGCCGATATTCTGTAACCATGGTTGGAGCAAATAGTGAGCAAACGTTTATCTTTTCGAAAGAATTTTCTCTATACCCTGGCGGGCAGCGCAGTTTATTGCGGTTGTTTGTGGCTGATGCTCATGTCCATGACGAAGGTGCTTGCGGTAGAAGAAGTGGGTGTATTTGTTCTGGCCAGTGCAATCACTACACCCATTCAGATGTTCACGAACTTACAGCTTCGAGCGGTCCAGGGAAGTGATGTGAAGAACGAATATTGTTTCGGTGAGTATTTCGCCCTGAGGATAATCACTGTCTTCGTTTTGCTGGTCGTTTCGATGATAATATCGGTATTCCTTCAAAAAGGAACCCACATGCTACAGGTGATGTTTGCGGTAGTTTTATACAAGTGTGCCGACAGTTATGCCGATAACGCATATGGACTATTGCAAAAATACGAGCGTCTTGATAGGGTTGCAATATCAAGAATAACAAGGGGAATTATCGGGTCTGCCGTTTTTATGGCGATCTTATGGCCAACAAAGAGCCTCGTGCTCGGTTTTTTGGGAGTTTCTGTGGCGTGGGCGGTCATATATATCCTACTCGATATTTCTTTGGTCCGGCAGTTTGAAAGGCCGAAGCCAATCTTTAAAATGAATCGTCTGGTCAAACTGACGGCCATTTCGTTGCCGCTTGGTGTAACGATGACGATAGTAAGTCTAAATTCTGGTATACCTCGCTATTTTACAGAGAAATATTTGGGAAGCGAGCAACTTGGGTATTTCGGCGCTTTGGCTTATGTTGTTGCTATGATACGAATTGCAGCCGATGCGGTCTGTACATCTGCCCTGCCGCGACTTTCAAGATATTACATCGAGAACATCCGAGGCTATGTGAAGTTATTAGTTAAGACGGTGATTATAGCTGTGTTTATAGGTCTGTGTGGTGTGTTATTTGGGCTTATTGGGGGCAGCAGATTTATTGCGATTGCCTATAAGTCGGATTATGCCGAATACAGTAATTTATTTGTGTGGCTGCTGGCTGCAGCCGGGGTTGCATATATAGGCAGCATGTTGTGTGTTGGTCTTACTGCGGCACGACTTTTCAAGGCCCAGGTGCCGCTGTTTATTATCGTTACGTTAGTAACGATGTTAATGAGTTGGATACTGATTCCCCGATTTGGGATCTTGGGGGCGGCCTGGGCAACGCTGGCTGGTGCAGCTACCACCACTATCGGCGCCTCAATAATAATTACTTGGAATATGATGTTTCACGTTAATCATAAAGGTGTGAAAAATGAATAGCGATGTAGATTACAATATAGAGCCGGGTTATAGCGATGCTACGCTTTTGCCAATGCCTGAGTGTACCGACGCATATGCGAGCAGACACCGCGGTCTTTACTTAGTGTCTGTTTTTGCAGGGGTACTCATTTCGATAGCGATTTACCTGTTTACAAGGAAAGGATCCTGGGAAAGTGGCACAAAGTTTGGGCTGTTTTTCGGTCTCTTTGTTTGCGCCGCTCATATTGTCTGGCGGTTGCATCCAAGGCCGAGAAATTGTCTTGCCCCGGACGTGTTTTATATAATGTTCTACGCTGCCTTTCATCTTTCATTTCTGGTACTGTGGGTTTTGGGGATTGTGGGAACCGCCGACCAGGCTGGTGTTCGAGTGTTTTTTGATACAGAACAATATCCTTTGGTTATGCTGATTGTAAATCTCGGTCTTCTGGGTTTCCTGTTCGGGTATGAACTAAGCGCACCGAGAAGAGAAACTAACATACTGCCCAGATATAGAAAGGTGCCCACAGCAGCTTGGCCTGTCATCGGCTTGATTTTAATGTTAGTGGCTTTACTTATCCACCTGGGATTCATTCTCATGGTCGGCCTTCGAACCTTCATGTCACGAGGTTATGAAGTATACTTCTATATGGAACGATTCACACCATACTACAGGCTCTGGCGTATACAGTTCCATATTTTTGCTTTTGGTTTCGCCGTTTACATTACATCGATAGCGCTGCGACACGGGCGCCTCTTCAAAGGCAAGCTCGGACTAGCACTTTTCATAATATATCTGTGTTTATTGGCTCTCGAAGGGGCTCGAACGCGTATTGTGTCCCACGGTATGATTTTGCTTTTGGTGCGTCACTTCGTAATAAAGCCTATTAAACTCAAATCTGTAATAATCATTATCCTTCTCGGTTTGTTTTTATTTTCCAGCATTAGATTAGTGCGCGACGCAGCGGCTTTTAATGTTCCGCGGATGGTTCAGATAGTAAGGGAGGCCCAAAAGACAGGTCAGAGTCACTGGTATGACTCACTTGTTGAGATGGGTACTTCAGTTAATACGGTGAACCTGACGACGATGGTAGTGCCGGGCTCGGAACACTATTGGTACGGAAAGTCTTACATACAGGCATTAGTACACACAATTCCGTATATGTCAACTGTGACGGCGCCAACTCTGGGCCTGACACCATCGCAATGGTTAACGTTTACACATTTTGGCTTCTTTGGCGCAGGAACGGGCTATTCTATCGCAGCGGAGGGATATCTAAACTTTGGCCTGCCTGGCGTATTTTTTCAAATGCTGGTACTGGGAGTTATATTCCGTCGCATTTATGCTCGCTTTATCAGGTTAGGATCTCCGGTCAGCACTATCACATTTATTATCGCATACGGGCTTTTTATGATTACTGTGCGCAACCACACGAACCAGCTCGTTTCACCGCTGGTTAATGTTGTTGTTGCTGCCTACTTGCTTAAAAGCATTTTCGTTGAGGAAACGCTTCCTATTGGTTATGAGCACGAAGAACCGGTCCTATACGAACAGCAAGACCACGAGATAGCTCTGGTCTATGAATAATCCAACTCCGCAGAGCCGTCGATCCAAGCGAATATTGCATTTTGTCGGTAGTATGCGCCCGGGAGGAGTGGAGAATTGGCTGATGAGCCTGCTCCGCAACGCTGACCGCAATGTTATGCAAATGGACTTTTGTGCCGGCAGCCCCCGAAAAGGTCCTTATGAAGAAGAAATTAATTCCTTAGGAAGCAAAGTTATACACTGTCCGCTTAATCCTTTCTGGACTTTCCATCGCCGGCTGGCCCGAATCCTACGGGCAAATCAATATGATGTTGTTCATTCTCATAGCTGGCTGTTCAGCGGGATAATTCTGAAGGTTGCTCATCGCTGTAACATTCCCATTCGCATTGCCCACAGCCATACTGTTCGTGACAAGCGCTCGCCCTCAATATATCGGAAGTTGTATGGCTGGCTGATGAGACGCTCGGTAATGAAGCACTCTACCCTTTGCTTAGGTTGCTGCGAAACCGCAGCGGCGGCCTTGTTCGGCCCGGACTGGAAAAGCAACGACAAATGTGCAAAGGTCTATGTCTGCTTTGATGACAATAATTTTAGCCCCGGTCAGCAACCATCCGTGAGCAAGGAAGATTTTGGGCTTGGTTCTGATACTACGGTACTGGGGCACGTAGGCAACTTTCGCATGGCGAAGAACCACACGTTCTTGCTTGATATTGCTGCTGAGATAATCAAATGCCGGCCCAAGACCTATTTGTTTCTTGCCGGCGATGGTGAACTGCGTAAAGACGCAGAAACAAAAGCTGAACGTCTCGGGATTCGTGATAGAGTCATTTTTGCCGGCATTCGCAATGATGTACCCCAGTTATTGATGAATCTGTTTGATGTGCTTGTCTTTCCCTCAGTTTATGAGGGCCTGCCTTTGACTTTATTCGAAGCGGCGGCAACCGGGCTGCGGGTCGTTTGTTCTGATGTTATTACCCGCGAGGTTAGTGAGCCGCTTCCAGAGGCGTTCACTTATTTATCCCTGGACCTTTCTGCAGAACAGTGGGCACAAAAGGTTATCGAGGTTCTGGATCAGGGGAGAATTTCACACGAATATGCCTTTCAAAAGTATAAAAACAGCCATTTTTCTGTTGAGAAATCTCTTCGCGAGTTAAGTATTTACTACGGCTGCCAAAGAAACAACTAAAGGCTGATTAGTTTACAACAACGTTCACAGCCTTGACGCTGTTCATATACTTGCAGAATAGCGCGATGTCTTTTTTCATTAGGCGGCGTTCTGTCGAAAGGGCACTGAAAAATGAATCGGCTCCAAAGCAACGATTGCGAATCCATAAAAACATAAGCGAAAAATAGCTATGCGTATTATAGTAGCAACTCACCATCATTTCAATATGCTTCCCAATGGCTCGGTTTATCCGTACGCAGGCCAGGATTATAAGTTTCTCAGTCGATACCTGGGTGCTTTTGATGAGGTGGTAGTATTCGCGCGCGTGAGAAAAGTGAGCCAAATCGATACAGCAAATTCGCCTGTGGAGTCAAGCGGCCCGGGGGTCAGTTTTTTCCCTGCCCCAGAATTCTTAGGTGGATGGCAGTATATCAAAAACTACAGCAAGCTTGTTGCTGCAGCGAAAAAAGTCCTTGAGGGGAGTTCTGCCTGCATATTAAGAATACCAAGTCACCTTTGTACCATATTATGGCGGGAGCTTGTGAAAGCCAAACGCCCCTATGGTGTAGAGATGGTGACAGACCCATGGGGAGCGCTATCGCCTGGCAGCCATACGAGCATTGTGCGGCCGATTGTCAGACGAATGTGGACAAGGGACACCATCCGACAGTGTCACAGTGCTGCGACAGCGGCTTATGTTACCGAACATATACTGCAGGAAAGATACCCGCCGGGGGGATGGTCAACTCACTATTCAAGTATTGAGTTACCCGATGAGGCCATAATCGACCAGGCTGCGCTTCAAAGGCGCGTAGAGCGCATTAAGCTGAAGGCGAAAACGAACGGTCCTTGGCGTCTTTGCTTCGCGGGCAGTTTGTGGCATCTGGCCAAGTCGCCGGAAGTGCTCATTGCTGCGGTCGCCGATTGCGCCAAGAAAGGAATTAACATAGAACTGACGATGATTGGCGGCGGCAGCTTCCAACCGCAACTGGAAAAGCAGGCCCGCTTTGTTGGAATTGCAGACAGGGTGGCGTTCTTGGGGCAGTTACCTCCGGGCAGGGCGATATATGACCAGATGAACCAAGCAGACCTGTATGTTTTGCCTTCTCGCACAGAAGGGCTTCCTCGTTCAATCATTGAAGCAATGGCCCAGGGGTTGCCTTGCATTGGCAGTAATGTCGGTGGCTTCCTTGAATTACTCGCCCCAGAGGATACTGTCGAGCCGGGCGACAGCGCTAAACTCGCAGCCAAGATTGAATCGGTTTTACGTGGTCCGGACAGATTGGAGAAAATGGCGCGTCGAAATCTTCAAACGGCAAAGAAATACCGCTCCGATGAACTCAATCGCAGGCGAATTGAGCATTATGAGCGGCTGAGAAAGATCACAGAGGACTATATCTCTTCAAAAAAAAGGCATTAGGAATTGGTGCGGTTTAGCCATTTGCTATGCGGCGAAAAGCCCATAGGAAACCGTTTCAATTAATTCTCTAACTCGTGCCGAAAACCTCAAGTTGGGTGAAATTCGATGTTGCCACAAGACT
>Ga0315275_10002616_pt1 | contig 16318 bp, 9 predicted proteins | sample YL17G03_0_MG_FD_205557 | JGI IMG/M metagenome (GOLD analysis project Ga0315275, IMG submission 205557) | Sediment microbial communities from Yellowstone Lake, YNP, Wyoming, USA - YL17G03_0 | ecosystem: Environmental > Aquatic > Freshwater > Lake > Sediment | place: USA: Wyoming | collected... | reverse complement strand
CTCGAAGACCCCCAGGCGATACCCGACCTCCAGGTCCCAGAGCGTCTTCGCGCCGTAGCTGTCGGAGCAGAGGTCGCAATAGCCCGGCTGGGCCGAGGAGAAGCCGCCGTAGTAGTTACCGCGCAGCAGGGCGTGGAAGGGCCCCAGGCCGTAGAACGCCGAGACCGTCGCGCGCCAGTCGGGCCGCTCCCGCTCGATGGCGAGGGCCGTCACGGTGTCGAGGAGCCCCGGCTCGCTGGAGTTGGCCAGCACCGCCGGGATCGGGTCCACGCGGGTGATGCGGTTGGTAGCGTAGTTCACCCCCGCCGTCAGGTTGAGCGTGCCGCCCGCGAAATACGGGATCTGCAGCGTGCCGGCCAGGTCCACGCCTTGGGTCCGGGTATCGAGGCCGTTGGTGAAGTACTGCACGCCGGCGATGTCGCCGAAGCCCGCGCGGCCGAGGATGGCGAGCGTGGTGTCGTCGTCGAACGTGGCGCCGAGCAGGATCCGGTCGTTGATCGTGATGCGGAAGTAGTCCACCGTGAAGGTGAGGTTCTGGAACGGCGTGAGGGCGAAGCCCGCGCTGAGGTTCACGGAGGTCTCGTCGCGCAACGGCTTCGAGCCCAGCGCCTGCGCCGCCGGGTGGCCCACCGGGAAGACGCCGATGTCCACCGCCTGCCCGGCGATGAAGTTGGTGATGACCTTGCTGAAGTACGCCTGCCCGAGGCCCGGCGCGCGGAACCCGGTGCTCGCGGCGGCGCGCAGCGTCAGCATCCGCGCGGGCTGGTAGCGGAGCGCCACCTTGCCCGTCATCCGCCGGCCGAAGTCGCTGTAGTTCTCGAACCGCCCCGCCACGTTGGCCAGGAACTTCGGCGTGAGGTTCGTCTCCAGCTCGGCGAAGAGCCCGACGTTCACGCGGCTGTTGCTCGACTCGTCGGTGGGCGAGAAGCCGGGGAAGACCTGCGAGCCGCCGGGAGCGTCCTCGCCGTACTGGTTCGTGTCTCCACCGTCCACGTACGAGGCCAGCTCCCCGCGGGTGATCGCGAAGCGCTCCCAGCGCAGCATCGCGCCGACGGCCACGTTGACCGGCGCCGGCAGGCCGAACTCCAGTGTCCGCGAGGCGTTCACGGAGGTGGTCAGCTCGTCGCGGGAGACGCTCCCCGCGTAGAAGTCGGTCTGGTTGGCGATGCCCGGGTCGTCGGCGGTGCCGAGGATGCCATCGGTCCCCGGGGCCCGCGGATAGAGGAGGCTCGGCCCGAGGGAGACGTTGAGGGTGTTTTCGAGATTGTACGCGAAGTCGTTGTGCCCGAAGGTGGCGCCGGCCTCTGCCGCCCACCCGCGCACCGCGCCGCGGACGCCGCCCGAAAGCGAGTAGTCCTTCACCTCCGGGTGGAACTCCGGCAGGTAGCCAAGCGGGTAGAGCACCGGCCAGTTGCGGCCGCTGTCGGCGTAGCGGCGGTACCCGAACCCGGTGCCGGTGCGGTGGCTGAAGCTCGCCAGGCCGTAGACCTCGCTCGTCCCGCTCGGGTTGAGCGGCATGCGCAGGTTCGCGAGCGTCATCAGGTCGCGTTCGGCGCCGTCGCCCCAGTGCTGGTTGGGCTGCGGCACGCCGTTGTTCTTCTCCACCACGCGGCCGTGGCTGTCCACCACGTCGGTGAGGCCGTTGCCGCTGGCGTCCCACGGATCGGCCCACGCCCGGTTCGTGGGCTGGCGGTCCTGTACCTCGCCGAAGAGGCTGATCGAGCCCCGGCCGAGGCGCAGGCCGACGCCGCCGTTGACGTCCACCGTGTTGCCGTCGTCGGGATAGTAGGATGTGACGTAGCGGCCGACGTTGGTGTTGAGGAACGGGGAGAAGCGCCCCTGCCGCGTGACGAGGTTCACCACGCCGGCGATGGCATCGGAGCCGTACTGGGCCGACGCCCCGTCGCGCAGCACCTCGATGCGGTCGATGGCGCTGGCGGGGATGGCGTTCATGTCCACGCCGCTCGAGCCGGCGCCCATCCCGTAGGCGAAGGTGTTGACCACCGCCATCTGGTGGCGGCGCGAGCCGTTGAGGAGCACCAGGGTGTGGTCGGGGCTCAGACCGCGGAGAGTGAAGGGCCGCACCACGTCGGTGGCGTCGGTGACGCTCTGCCGCGGGAAGTTCACCGAGGGGGAGACGGACTGGAGGATCTGGCTCGTCTCGCTGACCCCCTGCTGGGCGAGCACTTCGGCGGTGAAGACGTCCACCGGCACGGCCAACTCCTCTGGCGCCGTGTGGCGGGCCCTGGAGCCGACGACCACGTCGATCGCGGCGACGCTGATCGGCTGGGACACGAGGGTGAAGTCCTGCCGCGCCGCCTGGCCGGCGGTCACCGCCACCCGCGCCGAGGCGGGGTGGTACCCGAGGGCGCGGACGTTGACGGTCCACGTTCCCGCCGGGAGTCCGCGCAGCTCATAGTCGCCGAGGTCGGTCGTGGTGGTCCGCACGAGGCGCCCCTCGACGTTCACCACGGCGCGCGTGACGGCGGCACCGCTCGAGTCGGTCACGTGGCCGCGCAGGACGGCGGTCTGCGCGGAAACCACGGTCGGGAGCAGCATGAGAACGACGGCCAGGAGCGAGCCGACAGAGCGTCGCATGAGACCTCCAAGGGCGGGCGCGAAAGCAGATGGGCGTGTTTCGATCTCCAAATACGGCCCCGTGCGGCGGACTGTCAAGAGCGCGGGCCGGGTTCCGGCCGGGGACCTCTACCTCGCCGCCTGGGGGAACGACACCGCGCAGCGGAACCCGGTCTGCGCGATGTCGCTCCGCCTGGGCGGAGACGCTGCGATGCCCGCGCGGTAGAAGCCCGTGGCGAACGCCGGCAACGAGTTGTACGAGCCGCCGCGAATGACGTAGAGCGTGTCCCCGCCCGGCTGCAGATCACCGCCCGGGTACGGTAGCAGCCGCGACGAGGTCCATTCCCACACGTTGCCCACGAGGTCGGAGACGCCCAGGGGCGTGTCGCCCCGGGGATGGCTGCGGACCCGCAACGGACCCGCCGCCCTCGGGTGCGCGATCTCCGCCGCGGCCGTGTCCATCACGTCGCCCCACGGGTATGGCCGCCCCTCGAGTCCGCGTGCCGCCGCCTCCCATTCGAACTCGGTCGGCAGCCGCCCGTCCCGCACGCGCCACGCGCAGAACGCCGAGGCCTCCGCCCAGCGGACACGGGTCACCGGCAGCAGTGAATCCGGCTCCGTCATCCACGGAAGCTCCGCGTTAGTCCTCCCGACGAACTGCCGGTACGCGCCCACCGTCACTTCGGTGCGGTCGATGGCGAACGACGGCACCGGGACGCGGTGTGCCGGGCGGGCCCGCTCGTCGTCGTTGGAGCCGATGAGGTACGACCCGGCTGGGACCGCGACCATCCCTGGCGGAGCCACCGGAGCCGGCGGCGTGGTGACCGGCCCGATGACGTTCGCCACTCCCACGACGACTACCGCGGCCGCCGCCACTCCCAGCACCGCCCACATCCACCGCCGGCGTGCCACGCCCGGCTTCCCCAGCCACGTGCGACCGGCGGCCGAAACAAACATCTCTCCGTCCAGGGCCTGCACGATATCCGCGCCGGACTGGAAGCGATTCTCCATCGCGGGCTCGAGGCAGCGCATCACCACGGCGTCGAGCGCCGCGGGGACCTCGGGCCGCCGCTTGCGGATCCCTTCGGGCTTCCCGGCCATCCGGTGGATCAGGGACTCGTGCGTCACGCGCCCGCCGAATGGGAGCGCGCCCGCCAGCATCTCGTAGACGACGAGCCCGAGCGAGTAGAGGTCGGAGCGCCCGTCGCTCGGAAGCCCTCCCACCTGCTCCGGGCTGAAGTACGCCGGGGTGCCGACGACGAGGCCCGTCGTCGTGAGATGCTCCTCGTAGGAGACGTGCGCCACGCCGAAGTCGGTGACGAGGGCCCGGCCCGAGTCGTGCTCGAGGAGGATGTTGGCGGGCTTGATGTCGCGGTGGACGATGCCCCGCCGGTGCGCGAGGTCGAGGGCGCTCGCCACCTCGCGGAGTATCCGCGCCGCGTCCGCGACGGGCAGCGCCCCCTCGCGGGCGAGGCGGTCGCCCAGCGACTCGCCCTCGACGAGCTGCATCGCCAGGTAGACCAGGTTCTCGCTCTGCCCGGCGAAATGGAGCGGCACGATGTTCGGATGGCTGAGCCGGGCGATGGCCTCGGCTTCGCGGTGGAAGCGCTCGAGCCCCGTGCGCGAGAGCGCCATGTCGGGCGAGAGGACCTTCACGGCGAGCCGGCGGCCGAGCGACAGGTCGCGCACCAGGAAGACCATCGCGAAGCCGCCTTCGCCGATCCGCTGCTCGACGGCGTACTGCGGGCCGAGTGCGGACTGCAGCTCGCGGTCGAGTTCGGCGAACCTGTCGCCGGACGATTCGGGACGCGGGAACGGGTCGGGGACGGGCGATAGCGGGCCTGACACCGGCGCCGCCGACAGCGGCGCTGAGAACCGGGGGGTCGTGACGGCAGTGGCCGCTCCGGCCGACTCGCCGACGGGGAGGCGGCACGACGGGCACGAGGGAGCGCCCGGTGGCACCAGGGCGCCGCACGACGGACAGGTCACGGGAAGGCCCGCGCCTTCGGGTAAGAGGTGACCATAGGTTAGGGATGCGAGGGCGGGACGGCAAGCGGCTGCGACGTGTGCCGGGCCGTCCGGAGGCGCCGGTTCGTCTCGCGCTGGCTCATCTCGCTTGACGTGGGGCCGCGGCGGCTGCACCGTAGCCGCGTGCGACTAGGCCTCGTCTTGACGTCCGCACTCCTCCTCGGCGCTGCCGCGCCCCTCGCGGCCCTCGCCCAGCAGTGCCCCGACGGCACGCCGCCCCCGTGCCGGCGCGCGGCCCCGCCGCGCTCGGCGCCGCTGCCCGCACCCGGTAGCAGGCAGCGACCATTCACGATCGTGGCCGAACTGGACGGTACCGCCCCGGCCGACGTGCGGGCCGCGGCCAAGAACCTCGTCATCTCGGCGCTGGAAGAATCCGGCGCGATCGCCGCGCTGCCCGACGATCAGGTCCGACTGGGGCTGACGCTGGCGGGCAAGCCCGAGACGACGCGCGTGGACGTCGCGACGGCGCGGGAACTGGCGATGCGCGGTTCCGTGCGGACGGTTGTGACGGGCACCATCGACCAGGTGGGACAGACGTACCATGTCGCCGTGCGGGTGCTCGAAGCCGACTCGAACAGGGTGGTGGCGACCAGGCGCGACATCGCGCGGGGCGAGGACGATCTGATCCCCACACTGGATCGCGTGGTGAGGACGCTGCGAGTGAATCTGGGGGAGCAGCGGACGGCGATCGCGGCGAACCGCCGCCGCTGGGAGGCCGCCACGCCGTCCTTCGCCGCCTACCAGGAGTACTGGCGCGGGATGGACTTGAACCAGGGTTCGAACTTCCCCGGCGCCGTCGCCGCATACAAGCGCGCGCTCGCGCTGGACACCGGGTTCGCGGCGGCCTGGCTGGGTCTGCGAGGTACGTATGGCAACCTGGGATTCGGGGATTCGTCGCGGTATGCCCTCGCGGAGGCGCTGGCGCGTAAGGACCGGCTTACTCAGGTGCAGCGTTTCCAGGCCGAGGCCCACCAAGTGTGTGCTACCGAGGATCGCTGGGCGTGTCTCGCGGCTTTTGAGGAGGGACGCCGCGCGACCGGCCGAAACATCGCCAATCACGTCTTGTATCTCATGAACATGGGCCGCGATAGCGAGGCTGTCGCGATGTTCGAGTATGCCCAACGGTCGCTGCCGTTCGGGCTGAATTCGAACGAACGAGGGGGCCTGGCGGGGAGTCTGTTGCCGCTCGGACGGTTCGAGGAGGCGCGCCGTATCGCGGAGACGCTCACCGGCGACGACGGCACTCGGGTCAGAATGCGGGTGGCAGCGTGGACTGCGGACTGGCCGGCTGCCGACAGCCTCGCGCGGAGCCTCCTGGAGCGGACACGGTACTCGAGCTGGCGCATGGAGGCGCTTCAGACGCGGGCCTCGGTGGCCGCCGCGCGGGGCCGGGTGCAGGAAGCACTGGGTATCCTGGGCAACTGCCGCTGTGAAGAGGACTGGCTGATGCTGCGCATCGTGACTGGTTCCCCGATGACGGAAGCCCGGCTTGGCACCCCGCCCCCCGACACGAGCCTGTATGGGCGATGGCTTGCCGCGCTGTGGGCCGCGGTGGCGGGCGACACCGCTACCGCCCGCCACATCGTCACGCGCGTCGGAGCCTTGCCACCCGAGCGGCGCAGCGGGTGGGACGACGCCGAAAACATGTACGTCGAGGCGTTGCTCGCGGCGTCGGCGGGGCCTCCGGCCGAGGCGGTGCGACGCCTCCGACCGCTCGCTGACGGACGCGCGTCAGGAGCGCCGAAGTACTCTCAGCCGGTGCAGTGGTTCTTGGCCGGGGCGTACGAGCGCCTTGGCCAGCTGGACTCGGCGGCCGCGCAGCTGGAGCGCCTGGCGACCTGGCAAGGGTCACGGGGGAGATACGGCAACAAACGCGGCCTCACGCACTCCTTCGCGCACCAGCGCCTGGTCCTGCTGTACGCGCGCTTGGGGCGGCTGGACGAAGCGCGGCGGCACTGGCGCGTGTTCAGCGACACGTTCACGAATCCGGATCCCGAGCTGGTGCACCTGGTGGACGAGGCGCAGGCGGCGCTGGCGAGTGCGGAGCGGCGAAACTAGGAACTCAATACGGACTCTAATCGCTGGCAACTCGCTCCCGTCGTGTTTGCGCTGCTCGCGCTGAGCGTGGGCGCCGCCCGCGCCCAGCAGTGCCCCGACGGCACGCCGCCGCCGTGCCCGGGGGCGGCTGCGCCGGCGCGCCCGGCGCCCCGCAGCGTGGCCGTACTCACCTTCGAGAACACCACCCGCGACACGGCGGCGCAGTATCTCGCCGAGGGGCTCGCCGACCAGATCACCACTCGCCTTGGTGGCGTCGCGCGGCTCACGACGATCTCGCGAACGGCGGTGCGGCGGTTGCGCAGCCCGGAGCAGCTGTCGGTCCAGCAGCTCGGCCGGGCGCTCAACGCAGCGTACTTGGTGAACGGCTCGCTTCGCGCGGCCGGCGGCCGGGTGCGCGTGAACGTCGAGACACTGCGGGCCGCCACCGGGGAGTTGGTCTGGTCGAGCTCATTCGACCGCGCCAGTGACGACCTCATCGGCCTCGAGGAGGTCATCGCCACGGAGGTCGCGTCAGGCGTGGCGGGGCGGCTCAGTCCCCAGGAGCGGCGCGCCCTGGGGAGCCGGGTGACCGGCAGCAGCCGCGCGTACGAGCAGTTCCTGCGCGGCAACGTGCTGCTGGCACGGCGCTCACCGGCGGCTCTGCGGGATGCGATCGTCGCCTACCAGGAGGCGACCGCTGCCGACCCGGATTTCGCCGGCGCCTACGGCCGCCTGGCCTATGCGTATGCGCTGTGTGCAAACTGGGAGTGCAGCGGTGACGTGGATTCGCTCCTGAGGCTGTCGCGGCGGGCTTCGACGAGCGCTCTCCTCCTCGACTCCCGGTCCTCCGACGTGTGGATGGGTCGCGCGTATTCGCTCGCCATGTGGTCCGGTGCCAGTGGGGTGTTCGTTGACGACACGTTGCTGGCGGCCCTCGCGGCGTTCCGGCGCGCGGTCGAACTGAATCCACGAAATGACGAGGCGTGGCATCAGTACGGCTATGCCTTGGGCCTCGTCAGCGACTCAGCCAGTCTAGACGCGCTGCGGCGTGCGCTGGCGCTCGACCCGGCCCGGGCCATCACGTACTTGGACCTCTCGAAGACGTACTACCTCATGGGCCGCAACGACCGTGCGCTCGCGACGATCGACAGCGCGGTCGCCCTCGACCCCGACGGCCCGTTCCGCAGTTGGCGCGTGCTATGCCGGCTGACGGCCGGCGACACGGCGGGCACGGTGGCGGATGCGCGGCTGACGCCGGGCCTGTTGTTCAGCCGGGCTGTCCTCGCCGCCTTCGCGAACGACAGCGCGGCGGTTCGGGCGATGGAGGCGATGGTGGCACAGCCGACCTGCACCGGTGTCGCCGCCGTCGCGAGTCCCATGTACCTGCTCTGGACCGGCCGACGCGAGCAGGCGGTGCAGCGCCTTCTCGGGTGCGGGCCGTCACTCTGGGGCCGATGGGTGCTGCGGTTGCCGGTCTATGCGCCTCTCGCCGACGACCCACGCATCCAGGCGCTGCGGGCGGAGACGGAGCGCATCCTGGCGCGGGCGCGGTGGCGGTGAGGGCAGCGGGCACAGGGGCACGGGCGCACAGGGGCACAGGGGCACAGGGGCACAGCCGTTGGGGCCAGGTGCCAAGAATGCCAACGAGGCCGGGCATCTCGCCCGACCTCGTCGTGGGTGGTGGAACCACCTCAGCAACCTGACACGTAGTCTTACCATACGCTTGGCCATGCTGCCGAGTCAATAGTCTTCCGGCTGGTGTGCCCGGGGCGGGACTCGACTCGTCCGGCCGCGTGCGGCCGGCGCTGGGCGCAGCCCGGCGAGAGGAGCGAGGCCGCGCAGCGGCCGCAGCTCAACCCGCACGGCCTTTCGGCCGGCAACGTGTCAGGTTGCTGTGTCTACCAGTTCCACCACCCGGGCACCCGGATGCGCACGGTGGTTCCGGTACGGCAACACGATCCGCCACGCGGCCTGCGACCAGCCACGCGCAAGGTGATGCCGACGAAGTGGTGGGCGGTAACCGAAATGCCGCGCCGGTGTATCGGAATCGCGCGGTCCGAGGGAGTCATGCGACGTTTCTTCGAGTTCCTGGTAGGGTCTCTGCCGAGACTGCACGCCCGTCGGTCTGCGCTCACTGCGCTCTTCCTGGGCGCCTGCTGCGCCTGGGCCGCTGTGCCCTTGGCCGCCCAGCAGTGCCCCGACGGCACGCCGCCCCCGTGCGCGGCGCGCCCGCGCGCCGCCGCCCGGGTGACGCCGCCCCCGCCCGCCGAGCGCGGCCGCCGCTTCCTCGTCCTGCCGTTCCGCAACCTCTCCCGGACCCCGGACCTCGAGTGGCTGGTGGAAGGGTCCCCCACGCTGCTCTCTGATGCGCTGGGCCGGTGGCAGGAGGTCACGGTGGTGCCGGACGATCGGCTCTTCCCGGCGCTGCGGCGCCACGGCGTCGTGTCAGGCACAGTCGTGGAGCCGAGCCGTGTCCGGCGCCTTGCCGAGGAGACCGGCGGATGGACGGCGGTGACCGGCGAGGTCCTCGCCACCGCCGGCCGGGTGCGCGTGAGCGCGCGAGCAACCGACGTGGTTACCGGACGCGTCCTGGTGCGCGCCACCGCCGAGGTCGGCGCGGCGGAGGACGTACGCGCCGCCTACGAGCGCGTCGGCGCCGAGTTGCTCCGGGCGTCGGGACTCTCGGGCGAGACGCCCGACCTCGCCACCGCGACGACCCGCTCCCTTGACGCATACCGGGCGTACATCCGGGGACTCGGCCACTACCGCCGTGCCGAGTACCGGCGCGCGAACGCGGCCTTCCTGGAGGCGGTGCGGCTCGACAGCACCTTCGCGCAGGCGTACGCCGCGCTCACCGGCACCGCGCTCTTCTCGAGCCCCGAGCTGACCCTCGTGGCGGGCAGTCCGGTGTACCGCTACGCCGAGCGCGCCGCGGCGCTCGGCGCACAGCTGCCGCCGGACCGCCGCGAGCGCGCCCGCGCGGTCTACGGCATCCTCCTCGGCCAGCTCGGTGCGTCCCGGGCCACCCTCGAGCGCCTGGTGGCCCGGGACTCCGGCGACGTGGACGCACTCGAGGCGCTGGCGGACCTCGAGTACCTGGACTGGATCCTGGTCGACGTCGGCGGACGCGTGCGGCCCCGCGGCTCGCTCAACGCCGCGGCCCGGCTCAGCAAGCGCGTGCTGGAGCTCGATCCGACCCGGCGCAACCGGTACCTCGTGCTCGCCCAGGTCCACGACCTGGCCGGAGGAGAACTGCCGGGGATCATGCCGGCCTTCCGCGAGGAGGGGGCGTCCTTCGCGGAGACGTTCAGGAGCCAGGTGCCGCGGCTCTTCGTGCCCGTCCTGCGCGACTCGTTGGAGGCGGTGCCCGCCGAGGTGGCGCGGGCGTTCCCCGCCGACTCCCTCGCCCTGTGGCAGCAGAACGCGCGCGACATCGCCCGGGCGTGGGTGAACCGGTGGCTTGTGGCCAGTCCGGGCGACGCCGAAGCGCACCGCACCCTCGCCAGGATAGAGGAACTCGACGGACACGTGCCGGACGCGCTCCGGTCCCTCGCAACCGCGGAATCGCTTGGCGTGGAGACCCGGTGGGAGGCCGTTCCGGCACGGCGGATGGTGCTGCTCGCGAAGCTGGGGCGGGTGACGGAGGCCCGTCGCCTGGCCGATTCGCTGGCGTCGGCGACGTACTTCGACTCGGTCGCGCCGATCCCGAACCTCAGGCTCGAAGGTCCGGTGTGGGCGTTCCAGCTCTTCCTGCTCGGCGGGGACTTCGCGCGCGCCGAGGCGCTGCTGTCCGGGCTTCGACATGGGATGGCGACGGTCTACGGTGCCGACACGCTCACCGCGTCCGCCTTCGCGGGTGGGATCCTCTCCGGCGCCGGCTTCCGCCCCTACTTCCTCATCGTCGTGCCGGTAGCCCTCCGGCTGGAGGCGCTGGACAGCGCGCTGGCGAGCGTCGGTCGCGCCGCCCCTTCGAACCTGGCGGCCCGCGCCCTGCCGCAGCTGCTACGCCTCGCGGCCCCGGCCGCCGATCCGCCGGCGCGCGCACGCCTGGCCGCTCGCGCACTGGACGCGGCTTTCGCCCTAGCTGCAGGTGACCCGTCCGCGATTCCGCTGGCGCGGCAGCTGGCCGCAGCCGCGGTCCAGGTGGACGGCAGCCTCGCCGCACGTTTGGCGAGCGCTCGCTGGTACGTCCCGTGAGCGTTGCACCGGCGGGACGTGGGGCGGACCGCCGCCTCGCACTCCCGCTCGGAGTCGTCTTCTCGCGCCTTCAGTCGGCCAGAACCAGCACGCGCCCCGCTCCCAGCCGTACGTAGTCGCTGCCGTACGCCTCGGCGAACTGCGCGATCGCCAGGTCGCCGGTGCAGTGCGTCGCACCGACCCGCCGCACGCCCAGGGCGCGGAAATCGGAGACGACCTGTCCGATCTCCGCGGCGCTCTTGTTGCCCAGGTGGAAGCCGCCCAGGACCAGGCGCACCGGGCCGCTGAACATCTCGGTGGCGCGCCGCACTACGCCGACGACACCCTGGTGCGCGCAGCCGGTCACGACCACCAGCCCGCTGTCCGTGGGGATGACCAGCGACTGCTCGGGAATGCGCACGGCGGGGTCCATCATCTCGCCGGTGGTGAACACGCCGGGGATCAGCTCCTGCCGCGGTGCGGCCTCCACCAGCGTGAGCGTTCCGCCGGTCAAATTCCGGATCAACTCCTGGAGCGCCTGCGGAGTCGCGCCCAGAAGGTAGAGGGGGCGCCGCACTCCGCTGTCTGCCAGAGCCTGAAGGCCGGCGGCGTGGTCGCTGTGGGCGTGGGTCAGAACGATGGCCTCGATGCGGGAAGGCGCGATCCCGAGGGAATCCAGGTTGCGCCTCAGGATGCGCGGGTCGCCGCCGGCATCCATGAGCAGCGTGTGTCCCCGGTACTCGATCAGCGCGGCGAACCCCCAGGCCTCCTGGAAGCGGGCATCCGCGGCGGTGTTGTCGTACAGCACGGTTATCCGCAACGCACCCGCCTGCACGGCCGGCGGCGACGCCGGCGGTGACGGTGCCGGTTGGGCCCGGCCGCCGCCGAGCGAGGCGACGACGAGTGCCATCCCAGCCGCGAACTGCGCGTGTCGGCCGATCATGCGCTGCCTCCAGTCAGGATCGCGCTCATGCTCGCGAACACCTTCGGCCCCTGTGTCACCCGAAAGCCGACGCTGCGGGCGCGACCCAGCGTGTGCTCGAAGTCGGCCCGACTCACGTGCAGGCGCGGCTCGACGAGCAGGACGCGCCCCGAATCCCTGAGAACGCGCCGCAGCGTGCCCAGGAACTCGTCGCGCTCCGGGACCTCGTGGACCATCCAGAACGCCAGCACGAAGTCGTACCGGCCGGGCACATCCCAGCCGGGATCGGAGGCCAGGCGGGCGGCGATGGCGCCGCCCAACCCGTGGCGCCGGGCGCGACGCATCAGCCCATCGAGCATCTTCTGCTGCACGTCCACGGCCGTCACGCTTCCCGACGGCCCCACAAGGCGCGCCAGCGGAATGGTGAAGTACCCCATCCCGCACCCGATATCGAGGCAGTCGTCACCCGGGGCGACCAGGTCGCCGAGCACGCGATCCGGCGGCTGGACCAGCTTCCGGAGAGGATTGTCGAAGGAGTAGACCATCCACCAGGGGCAGACAAAGCAGCTATCGCTCATCACGCTCGCCGACTGTCGGGTTCGCCCGCGGTTCCCGGGGACCCGCGGAAGGTGCCGCGCCTGCCGCCGCGCTGCAAGACGAATCCGACTTCGAGCGGAGCGGTCGGCCTGCCGGAGCCGTGGCCACGCCCATCCCCGAGCGCAAGGATCGCGCGTAGATTGGGGCCAAAATGGACCGCCGCCTCGCTACGTCACTCGCCATTGCCCTCGCGGCGACGCTCGCCGCCTGCCAGAACGAGATCCCGGTCGAACCCGCGCCCGCCCTCGACCTCACGGGCGAGTGGGACTTCGCCCTCTCACTCCCGGCCGACGAAGCCGGCACGTGCGCCATCCGCGGTGCACTGGTGCTGACCCAGACCGGCGCGTCTCTCGCCGGCACTTCGACGGTCTACTACCGCTTCTGCAGCGCCGCCTCGTCCGCCGACGTCACCGACGCGGTGCTCTCCGATACGACGCTCACCTTCCGGGCCGGCACGTGCGCGTACACCGGCCACCTGCTCGGGTCCCCGCCGGACAGCATCGCGGGCGACGTGGCGTGCGGGTGGGCGAACGGCACGTGGACCGCGGCCCGCGTGGGGCCGGCGGCGCAGCTCCAGCTCGCACCCGCCGGCCGCGCCGTCGTCGTGGGCGCCAGCCAGGCGTACAGCGCCACGCTCTCCGACAGCGCGGGCCACGTGCTCTACGGGCGCACGGTGGCGTGGACCAGCAGCGCGCCGGGTGTGGCCGCCGTATCCGACAGCGGAGTGGTGACGGGGGTGGGCGCCGGCACGGCGACCATCACGGCGGCGTCCGCCGGCCGGAGCGCCGGCGTGGTCGTGCAAGTCGGCGTCGCCAGATTCGTCGCGGCGGCGGCTGGCGAGTACCACACCTGCGCGCTCACCTCCGACAGCGCGGCCTACTGCTGGGGTGCCGCGCCGCTCGGCGACGGCACGGGGCTCGGGAGCAACACGCCGGTGCCGGTGCAGGGCGGACACGCGTGGGCAGCGCTGTCGGCGGGCTCCGGCTTCACGTGCGGCGTGACTCTGGCGGGAGCGGCTTACTGCTGGGGCACGAACGGCGGCCGACTCGGGAACGGTGACACCGTCGCCACCTGGGCGCCGTTACCGGTGCTCACGACGCGCACCTTCACCGAGGTGAGCGCCGGCGCGTATCACGCCTGCGGCCTGGCGACCGGCGGGGCCGCGTGGTGCTGGGGCTCGGGCGGCCAAGGACAGCTCGGCAACGGCGCGCGCGCCAACAGCCTGGTTCCGGTGCCCGTGAGCGGCGAACTGACGTTCACGCACATCGGCGCGGGCACGGCGCACACCTGCGCCGTCACGGCGGCCGGCGCGGCATACTGCTGGGGCCAGAACGGCGGCAAGCTCGGCAAGGGCGACACGGCCAGCACCACGACTCCGGCGGCGGTCGCCGGCGGCCTCACCTTCACCGCGATCGGCGCCGGCCGCCTTCACAGCTGCGCTCTCGCGTCGGGCGGCGCGGTCTACTGCTGGGGGAGCGGTCTATACGGCCAGATCGGCAACGGCTCGCGCCGCACCGTCCTCGTGCCCACGCTGGTCTCGGGCGGGCGGACGTACACGGCGCTGAGCGTCGGGGGGGAGCACAACAGCGCGCTCACGGTGGCGGGAGAGGTGTGGGGCTGGGGCAGCAACGGCGTGGGCGAGTCGGGAGACAGCAGCCGCACCGAGTGGGACGTGCCGGCACTGGTGCCGGGCGGGCATCCGTTCACCGCGGTATCCGCGGGCGGCGTGCACTCCTGCGGCGTCGAGTCGGGCTGGGTGCTGTACTGCTGGGGCTACAACTCCAACGGCCAGATCGGCGACGGCACGCGGACCGACCGCAGGGCGCCAGTGAGAGTCGTGGGGCAGCCCTGACCAGGGGTCAGGGGTTGGCCGGGCGCGGCCGGTTCTGGCCGATCAAGCTGCTGCTGCTCGCGTATCTGGCGTACGCCGGCGTGCGGCACCTCACCGACCCCGATTTCGCCTCGATCTTCTCGGGAGTGACCTTCGGCGTGCACGAGCTGGGGCATCTCGTGTTCGCGTTCTTCGGCGAGTGGATCTCGGTGGCGGGTGGGAGTCTGGCGCAGGTGCTGCTGCCGGTGGGGGCCGCGCTGCTGTTCCTCAGGCAACGCGACCGGTTCGGCGTCGCGGTGTGCGGGGCGTGGCTGGCGATGAGTCTCGCGAACCTCGCCGTCTACATCGGGGACGCGCGAGCCGAAGCGCTGGACCTCGTGTCGTTCAGCCCGGAAGGGGCGGTGCACGACTGGAACTACCTGCTGGAGAGCCTCGGCCTGCTCAGAAACGACACGCGGATCGCCGGGTTCGTGCGGGCCGTCGGGTGGGTGCTCCTCGCGGGGTCGATCGGCGGCGGCGCGGCGGCCGCGTTGCGATCGGCACCGCCGGCGACCGAATGACCAGCTGACCGCGCCGGAGAGCGGCGCGTGAACTCAGTCCACCGCCACCAACGGCCGGTCGCGCAGCCTTTCCCTGGCGACCCCGTTCGCCGCAGCCCGGCGATGCCAGAACGCGGCGCCGAAGCGCGGGAACATCCGGCGCCACAGCGCGAAGGGCATCAGGGGGATGGGGCACTTCGCAGCCAGTGCCACAGCCTCGCCCGGCACTGGGCGTCCCTCGGCGAGAGCCGCTCCGGCGATGTCCAGCGCTTGGACCAGGTGCCCAGCCGGCGGCAGACCCGCCCGGCCCGGGCCCGCGAGAGGCTGGCCTCCGCTCACGGTCTCGCCCGCGCCCAGCGCGAGGCAGCCCGCCCACTCGATGCCGCTCTGTGCGGCGAACCGGCTGCAGATGGCGAGGGCCGCGGTGTTCTGGTGCGGCTCGGGGAAGCCGCAATTCACGACCGCCATCAGCCGCTGCGGACGCGGGCTGCCGGCCTTCAGGCGGTGCGCCGCGATGACCTCGAGCGCCTTCGTCACCAGGAACGGCAGCGAGTCCACGTAGAGGGGAGAGACCAGGAGCAGCAGGTCGGCGCGGTCCACGGAGGCGAGCAGCTCCGCCTGTCCGCTCTCGTGGCGTAAACTCGCCTTCAGCGTCAGCGATTCGGTCTCCCAGCCCCGCTGCGCCAGCCGTTCCAGGAGGTGGTCCGCCAGCACGCCGGAGGTGCTCGCCGACTTCGTCTTGGGGCTGCCCACGATGGCCAGAGCGCGCCGTGCGCCACCCGGTGCGGCGATCGGCGCGACGGCCGGGACTCCCGGCGCGGGCATCAGCGACGTGTACGCCGCGCCCACCGGCAGCTCGTCCACCCTCGTGAGCAGCGCCTCGAAGCGCCGGCGCAGCGCGCCCGGGGCGTCGGAGGCAACGACTACCTCAGCCGCGTGGCTCGGCGGACTGAAGTTGAGCGCGTTCCGCCCCACGAGTGTCCGGAAGAGAGCCGCTTCGCCCTCGTCGGGGCGGCGCTGGACTCCCACGGCGACGAGGCGCGGCGACGCGTACCGAGGCGGGTGGTGGATCTCGCCGCGGTGCGTGCGGAAGTACGGGAAGATGAGCGGGATGAAGTGGTCCAGCGCCCGCTTGAGATCGGACGAATATCCCCCAAAGGACACGGGAGTGAACAGCACGGTCACTTCGCTGCGGGCGACCGCCCTCGCGATCTCGCGGCCCTCGTCGTTCTCCACGCAGATGCCGGGCGTCTCGACCCAGCAGCCAAAACACCCGATGCAGTGGGCGATCCGCATGTCCCGCACGGCGAGCACGCGGGTCGCGGCGCCGCCGCGGCCGAACACCTCCGTCAGAATCGTGAGGATCGGCGCCAGGCTCCCATCGCCCGGCGGCGTGCCGTCCAGAATGACCACCCTCGCGTCGGACATGCGATTCCCGCCAGCCAATGGATGGCTCAGCCTACGGCTCGAGGGCGCGGACTGCAAGGCCGCAGATGCCGCAGGCTGTCAGATGCCGCAGGCCTTGACTTCCAAGCCGGCGTTGCGTTGCTCTCCGTAGTGGAATGCGCCGGGTTCCCCCCGAGCGCTTCCGGTTCACGCCCCGATCCGAGG
>Ga0315275_10002614_pt1 | contig 16335 bp, 12 predicted proteins | sample YL17G03_0_MG_FD_205557 | JGI IMG/M metagenome (GOLD analysis project Ga0315275, IMG submission 205557) | Sediment microbial communities from Yellowstone Lake, YNP, Wyoming, USA - YL17G03_0 | ecosystem: Environmental > Aquatic > Freshwater > Lake > Sediment | place: USA: Wyoming | collected... | reverse complement strand
CCAGTTGCTTGCGCGACATCCGCCCAGTATCTTCAGAATCACCGCCGACGGCTCGGCGCTGGAGGCGACCGCCTGGCTCGCGGTGGTGGCCAATGCAAGCCGTTACACCTATAGCTGGCACCTATCTCCCGACGCGCGGATAGACGACGGCTGGCTCGACCTATGCCTCTTCCAGGCCAGCTCCCCGGCCGAAGGCCTCATGCAGGCGGCGGCCGCGCTCGCCGGCCGGCACTCTTCACATCCAGGCGTCTCCCACCTCCGAGCGCGAAAGCTGGTGTTCGAGTGCGAGCCGCCGGTGGCGCTGCAGCTCGACGGCGACCCGGCAGGTCACAGCCCGGTGACGGTCGAGGTTGCCCCCGGCGCGCTGGGGGTCATCGTGCCCAGGACGAGCTGACCAGCGTGGGCGTGTTGCCAAGCAGAGATTCCCGGTGTGATACGGGGGCAGGGAATCGGGTATAGGACGTAGGAAGGACAAGCAAGTGGCCGGCCGCGCCTCGAGCAGAAGGGATAGGCCAGACTTGCGCTGAGGAAGGGCCGTGGGGCAATCCGGAAAACTGACTGTGGCGGTAACCGGCGTGGGGGGCGGGGTCGGGCAATCCGTCATCCGCGCCCTCCGGCTGTCGGCCGTGCCCGTGCGAATCGTGGGCATGGATGCCGACCCCTGGGCGGTGGGGCTCTACCAGTGTGACGCCCGCGAGGTCATCCCGCTCGTCGGCGATCTGGATGCCTACGCGGCCGCACTCCTCCAGTTGGTCCGCAGCCATCAGGTCAAGGTGCTCATCCCGGCGACCGATACCGAGCTTCACGCCGTCGCCAGCCTCCGCTCCGAGCTTGCCGAACTCGGCTGCACCGCGATAGTGAGCAGCCCGGATTTCGTGCACATCGCGCGGGACAAGCTGCTATCCTACCAGACACTGGCAGCCGCAGGCCTTCCATTTGTGCGCACGGAGGCGGCCCGCGATTTCCTCGGCTCCTACGCCTCTGCCTCCTATCCGGTCATCGTCAAGCCCAAAGGAGGGTCCGCCTCCATCGGGGCGCGGGTGTTGCATGGCCCCCGCGATGTCGAGCGAGACGACCTCGACGATGACGATATCGTCCAGCACTACCTGTTGCCGACCTCCTGGAATATCGAGACCGCGAAGCGGGCCGACGTCATGAAGATGGGCCGGCTGCGGCAGGAAGATGAGGTTTCCATCCAGGCGGTGATTGCGCCAAACGGGGAGATCGTCAGCGTCTTTGCCAGCATCAACGAGCTGCGCGACGGCGTGCCAACCAGAGTCTGCCCGACGCTCGATCCTGCCATCCTCGACTTCGGCCGCACCGTCTTCGAGTCCTTCGTCCGGATGGGGCACATAGGCCCCTGCAACTTCCAGGGGCGGATGACCGATGACGGGATCGTCATCTACGAGATCAACCCGAGGTTCACCGGCATCACTGCCGTCCGCGCCGCCATGGGATGGAACGAGGTCGAAGCGGCCCTTCGCCTGTTCGTGGGCGCCGAGCCGATCCACTCCGTCGCTCCCCGACTCGGTTACGGCACCGATACCATCTGCCTGCGCTACATCACGGAGGAGTTCGTGCGACGCGCGGACATAGAGTCGTAGACCGCGCCGCCGGGCTTCACCGTGCCCGGTAAGCCGACCACAGATTCACTCCCATGGTGATCCAGAGAGACACGAAGATCACCAGAAACGCGGGGATGAACCAGTCGGCCGAGGTCTGCCCACGCGCGTCACCCAGGTTGCTGATCAGGATTACCACCATGAGCGAGATCGCCTCAAGCTGACCCCAGAGCAAGAGGTGGCGCAAGATGCGGGCCTGGCGCGCCACGTTGGCGTATGTCACGCGAACCGGGAAGTTGATCATCCGCGGGGCATTCGCGCTCAGGGTGAGGACGGCGTACAAGCCGCACAAGACCACAGCGGCCCGGAGATTCGCTCTTCCCCAGACTGGCGAGATGCGCCACCCCTGCGCGAATACCAACATGCCAACAACAACGCTGAGAGCGCTGGCGATCAGCAGAGCCGTCTCGAACCGAGTCCAGGACAGCTTTGGGACTGTTGGCTCAGCCGGTTCGAACCAGAACCCTTCGCTCTGCTCGGTTCCCTGTCTCCGCATTCTCCCTCCGCAGCCGCCGGGCCGGCTCTCGCCGCTGCTCGCTGGCGGCGCTCAGTCCGGGTACGCGTATCGGTAGGCAATACTGTCACTGAACTGAACGGGGACGTTACCCATGTCCGGACCCGGGAAATGAAACTCGACGATCCGCGTCCATCCGCGTTCATCTGTGGATGAAGGGCCGTTTGGCCGCTCCTCGTTCGGCCTACCTCCTCCTCAAAGCCTCCCACAACGTCATCCACACCAACCGCAGCAGCGCAGCTATGCTGCCTGCCAGCCGACAGAACGTCGAACCGCTTTGCGCGGCTCCTGTAGTCGTCACGCTCACGTGGGCCTTACCCCTTCTGCGCCAAGTAGTGGAAGCTCGTCCACTCCCTACCCGCACTCGTGTCCCCCAACGCGGCAACCAAGGTGGCCCCGTACTCCTGCAGCAGCTTCGTGACCTCCTCCCGCGGCACGCCGTACATCTCAATGCGGTGGCCCCGCTTGATCGTGCGGTAGGCCTTCAGAACCGGCCCCGGAACAAGCCTCCTGAGAGTACCCCGCAGGCTATGGTCCGACTGCGGCTCGATCGGCTCGCCGGCCACCTGGAAGACCAGCACGCCCCCGGGCGCAAGCACTCTCACGAACTCCTTGAGGTAGGCCTTGGCGGAATCAGGCGGCATATGCTGGAGGGTGATAAGGGAGAGCACGAAGTCGAAGTGGTTGTCCGGGAACCGGCTCAGGTCGCCCGTCTCGTTCACGACATACCGGCACCTCTCACCGAACCGGTTGTAGGAGTTGGCGAGTTCGATCATGGCAGGCGCGATGTCAACGCCCCACACTTCATCGAGATGCCGCGCCAGCGCCTGCGTCAGCCTGCCCACACCGCAGCCGAAATCCAGCGCCCGGCCGCGCCGAATGGCCAGGCCTCGGGCACGGACCTCCGCGAGAATCCCCTCGACCGCATCCACACCGGTCTGGCAGAACTCCGCCGGATCCCACCCCTTCCCGCGCTTGTCGGGGGCGGTGAGCACCGCCCAGAGAGGGTCACGCCGAGCAAGATCGTCCCAGACTTGCTGGAGAGCACGAAGGTTCTTGGCTGACTGCCCGCGCCCGCCTCGCATTCTACCTTCTCCTCAACGCCTCCCACAGCGTCATCCACACCAGCCGCGGCAGCGCCCACATCCGCGGCAGGCGCCTCGGTTCCCGCAGCAGCCGGTACAGCCACTCAAGCCCGGCGCGCTGCATCCACTCGGGCGCCCGCGCGACCCGCCCAGCGAACACGTCGAACGCCCCGCCCACGCCGATCGACACCGGCACCTGCAGCTCGGCCATGTGCCGCCTGATCCACTTCTCCTGCCTCGGCGCGCCGAGCGCGACGAACAGGATGTCGGGCTTCGCCTCGCCGATCTCGCGGATGACCTCCGCCTCCTGCTGCTCGGTGAAGTACCCGTCGTGCGTCCCGGCGATGCGTAATCCCGGGCAACCGGAAGCGAGCGCGGCGGCCGCCTCCTCGGCAACGCCCGGCGCCGCGCCGAGCAAGTAGACCGAGTACCTCTTCTCCACCGCCCGCTGGCAGATCTGCTTGACCAGGTCTACGCCTGAGACGCGCTCCCGCATGGGCAGGCCCAGCGCGCGCGCCATCCACACAACACCCCTCCCGTCGGCCGTCACCAGGTCAGCCGCCCGCACGATCTCGTGATACTCGGCGTCGTCGCGGGCGCGCACGATGCTCGGAGTGTCCGAGGTGATAACCATGTGGGGCGATCCCTCTTCGACGAACTGGTCAATGCGGTCCAGCGCCCCGGCCATGTCTATGCGCGCCAGCGGCACGCCGAACATGTCTACCTGCTCCTCGCTCGTCTCCTGGGGCGCGGAGCACATTCTCGCCGCAAGGAAGAATCCAGCGAAGCCCAGGGGGAGCGTGATGCCGACGATGAGGAGCTTCGCCAGGAAGGTGATCGGCACCAGGAGCACGAGCGCCAGCGCCACCAGGCACAGGTACAGGGTTGCCAGATGGAAGAGCAGCACGATCCGCCTCGCGCTGACACCTGCCCGCATCAGCGCCTCATGGAGCAGCTCCCATCTCTGCGCGACCGCGAGCCGCTGCCGGTTCCTACCGACGCGGTAAACGATGGCATAGGTCGCCTCACCCACCGGCACCCCAAGTGCAAGCAGGGGGACGCCCAGCACAAGAAAGGCGGTGTTCTTCAGCAGGCCGACGATAGTCATCGCGCCGAGGGCGAATCCCAGCGACCAGTGGGCCGAGCTGCCAAGCGCCGGATAGCCAGGGCGGGCCGCTCCTGCGGCGGCCGCCGCCAGCACCAGACCGAGGAGGCCGGCAGCCGGAGCTGACCGAGAGGCGCCCACCGCGAGCGCCGCAATGGCAAAGGTGGCCGCGATCATCGCAATCGCCCCCGCAGTCAGCCGCGGCAGCCTACGCAGCAGGATCACCGCATAGGCCACACCCAACAGCCAGGCGATGCTCGCCGGGAATGACCACGCGCCGAGCCGGATCATCTGGCTGGTGAACGGGGGTTTCACCTCGCTCACTGCGATGCCCATGGCGACGCCGAGACCAGCGATGGCGACTGCCATCGCCAATAGCACCGCCTTGGGCAGCGCCAGCGCGTCGTTTGCCATCCCCGCAAGGCCTGCCAAGATCACGACCACGACGACAGCGCGCAGCTCGGGCGCTGCACCACCCAGCACAAGGAGTGGGCACGCGATCGCAAGCATGATGGCAAGGCCGGAGAGCGCCCACTGGCGCCGCGGCCTGATGCCGGGCCCGGACTCCTCCCGCGCCAGTCGCCGTAGTCGCGGACCCGCCAGGTAAGGGATGGCGAGCGAGATGAGGAAGGCAAGGGCCACCGCCCCCGCGGCCCCGGCCGGCCGAAGCTGTGAGGCCGACGCGTCAAGCGCCTGCATAGGCCAGCCCCTCGCGATGCTGGTCGTTACGTTCCAGCCTGGTACTCAGCCAGGTACTTCGCTTGCTCGGGCATAAGCGTGTCGATCGCTATGTTCATCGAGGCGAGCTTGAGCCGCGCCACCTCATGGTCAATCTCCGGCGGCACGGTGTAGACGCGCTTCTCCAGCGACGCCCCGTGCCTGACCAGGTACTCCGCAGTCAGCGCCTGGTTGGCGAAGCTCATGTCCATGACGCTTGCCGGATGACCCTCCGCCGCCGCGAGGTTGACCAGTCTCCCCTCTCCCAGCAGGTAAAGCCGGCGGCCGTCACCCAGCAGGAACTCATCCGCCATTGGCCGCACCCTGCGCACCGATGAGGCCATGCCGCGCAGAGCCGGGATGTCTATCTCCACATCGAAGTGGCCGGAGTTCGCCAGGATCGCTCCATCCTTCATCACCGCGAAGTGCTCCCGGCGAAGCACGGAGCAGTCGCCGGTGAGCGTCACGAACACCTCTCCCCACGCCGCCGCCTCTGCCATCGGCATGACGAGATAGCCGTCCATCGCGGCCTCGAGAGCCCTGAGCGGATCAACTTCGCAGATGGCGACGATTGCCCCCATACCCCGCGCCCGCATCGCCACCCCGCGGCCGCACCAGCCGTAGCCACAGACAACGAATCTTCGTCCCGCAAGCAGCACGTTGGTGGCGCGGATGATGCCGTCAATCGTGCTCTGGCCCGTGCCGTACCGGTTATCGAAGAGGTGCTTCGTGTTCGCATCATTGACCGCGATCACCGGGTACCGCAGCGCGCCCTGCGCCTCCATTGCTCGCAGACGGATGACTCCGGTGGTTGTCTCCTCTGACCCGCCCAGCATGTTCGGGAGGTAATCCGGATGCTTCGTGTGAAGCGTGCACACGAGATCGCATCCGTCGTCCATCGAAATCTGGGGCTTGCGCGCGATCACCGCCTCCACATGCCGGTAGTAGCTCTCATTGTCCTCGCCTCGCACGGCGAAGACCGGGATCTCGAGCTTGGCCGCCAACCAGGCCGCGACATCATCCTGGGTGCTCAACGGGTTGGATGCGCACAGGGCGACCTCGGCCCCGCCCACTTTGAGGGCTTGCATCAGGTTGGCGGTCTCGGTTGTGACGTGCAGGCAGGCGCCGATGCGCACCCCGGCGAGGGGCTTCTCTCTGGAGAAGCGCTCGGCGATTCCTCGCAGCACCGGCATGTGCTGCCCGGCGTACTCGGTCCTGAGCCCTCCGGCGTCGGCCAGGCCCAGGTCTTTGACGTCATAGTTGGCGGCCAATGGTTTCCTCCGCAGTGATCATCTCGTCGCCCTGGACGAATGCCATGATGGCGTCCGCCACCCGCTGCAATCGCTCCACCGGCAACTCAGGATACATCGGGATAGACAGGCATTGCCTCGCCAGCCGTTCCGAGTGTGGCAGGTCACCTTCCTTGTAGCCCAGTGCTCGATACGCCTCCTGCAGGTGGAGCGGCAGCGGATAGTAGTTCTCGCACCCGATCCTGTGCTCGCGCAGCCATTGCTTGAGCGCGTCCCGCCGCTCGCACAGAACCGTATACAGGCAGTATACATGCGAGCCGCTCAGGCTCGGCGCTGGCAGCACCAGTCCGGAATTCTCCAGCCTCTTCCTGTACTGCTCGGCGTGGCGCTGGCGAAGCCGATTCCATGAGTCAAGATGCGGGAGCTTCACCCGCAGGATGGCGGCCTGCATTTCATCGAGGCGGCTGTTGTACCCGACCACGGGATGAGTGTACTTCATCCCTCCCAGCGCCGACGCGTCGGCCTGATTGCGTACCAGTCTTACCCTCGCCGCGAGCTCGTCATCGTTCGTTGTAACCATCCCCGCGTCCCCACAGGCGGCGAGGTTCTTCGTCGGGTAGAAACTGAAGCACCCGGTGTCGCCCAGAGTTCCCAGCCGTTGGCCCTGCCAGTAGCCCCCCGCCGCCTGGGCGACATCCTCGACGATGAAGAGGTGATTAGCCCGCGCCAGGGCGAGCACCTCCCCCATGGGCGGCGCCTCTCCATAGAGGTGAACCGGTATGATCGCCTTCGTGCGTGGGGTGACCCGGCGCGCCGCGTCGGCCGGGTCCAGGTTGAAGCCATCTGGCAGGGAGTCAACGAACACGGGTGTCGCGCCGACATGGCAGACCGCCGCCGCCGTCGCGGCGAAGGTGAACGACGGCACCAGCACCTCATCGCCGGCCTTGACGCCAAGCGCCGCCAACGAGAGCCGGAGCGCGTCCGTCCCTGAGCCAACACCGATCGCGTGTTTCACGCCAAGGAGGTGAGCAGTCTCCTCCTCGAACGCACGCCCCTGGGGGCCCATCACGAAGACGCAGCTATCGAAGATGCTCCGCAGCGCCGCGTGGATCTTCTGCTGTAGCGCCCGGTGCTGCTGCCGCAGGTCAATCAGCGGTATCTCGGTAACCGGGGCCATGCTCCCCCCGTTCATCTTGTCCATGCGGCGCTCGCTCTCCTGACGGGAAAGGGCGAAGGACGAGAGAAGAGAGTGAGAAGGCAAGAAGACGAGGCTCTTTCCGTCCGGTCTTGCCTTCTGCCTTCGCTTGCACAGCCGGCGGTCGGATTCGAACCGACGACCTGCGGTTTACGAAACCGCTGCTCTACCACTGAGCCACGCCGGCAACTGTCCGACGATAACATAGCGGCCAACCGGATGTCAAACCTAGCCGACGTGTCTGCCCGAATGGAGGAAGCGGCCAACCTACGCCGTATCATTGCTCCGGCTCACTGCTGCCAGATTGCATCGCCCATGCCCGATGAACGACCAAAGCTGAGACCCGTCGAGCTCGTCCCGGTGCGCACAACCGGCGGACAGCAGTTCCTGCTCCGCGACCCGCGGCGATTGGCCCCGCAGGAACTGCTCCTTCCCACCGATGTCGCCTTCCTGCTCAGCCAGTTCGATGGAACGCGCACCGTGCGCGAGGTGCAGGTCAGCTACGTGCGCCGGTTCGGATCGCTCATCACCTCCGACAAGATCAACGACCTACTGGCCCGGCTCGACGAGGCCTTGTTCTTGGACACCGAGCGCTTCCGGGGGTTTGCCGCCCAGGTCGAGGCCGACTTCCGTGCACGCGCCACCCGCGCCATGGCCCATGCCGGGCGCGCATACGACGAGAGCGCCGCCGCCTTCGTGCAGACCTGGCAGCCCCGCCTCGACGCGGCTCGCCTGCCGGATGATTTCACGCTCGACGGTCATCGCCCCGCGCTGATCATCCCCCACTACGACATGAACGGCGCGGCTGACTGCTACGCCTCCGCTTACGCGCTGCTGGCGAAGACGCCACAGCCGGAGGTGGTCGTCATCTTCGGCATCTGCCACGACGGCCGCGACTCCCCCTTCATCCTCACTCGCAAGCCCTTCGAGACCCCCTTCGGCGCGCTGGAGACCGACGCATCCGTCATCGAGGCCCTCGCCTCAGTCGCACCCCTCGATGTATTCGCCGACGAGTTCGCCCACCGCGACGAGCATTCCATCGAGTTCCAGGTTGCGATGGTCCACTTCCTCTATTACCAGGCCGCCGAGCCACCGACGATCGTGCCTATCCTGTGCGGGGGCTATCACCGCAGCAATGGCGAGTTCGTGGACCCGCTGACGGCCGAGCCGGTCAACGCCTTCTTGGAGGCCCTGCGCGATCTGCTGGCCTCCGACCCGCGCCGCATCGCGGTCATAGCATCCGCTGACCTGTCACATATCGGCGCCCGCTTCGGCCAACCTCCTCCCCTCACCCAGGCCCACCTTGACCTCGCCCGCAGACACGACACGGCGCTGCTCGACCACGCCATGGCGGGTGACGCCGACGGCTTGTTCGCCACTCTCGCCGAAGCCCAGGACCGGTACAACGTCTGCGGCTTCCCCGCCATCTACGCCCTGCTCCGCCTACTGCCCATAGGCGAAGGCCGCCTGCTCTCCTACAAGCAGGCGACCGAACCGCAGACGCAATCATGTGTGAGCTTCGCGAGCGTGGGGCTAGCGTTTCGAGGTCCGCGCGCTGCGATCTGCTGAATCCCCGCTCATTGGTTCGATCCGCAGGTAGGCAACGGCCACCAAGTCGTGCTTCTTGATGTAACGCTCCAGACGGGGGTTGCCGTCCCAGGTCTCCATGGATGTCTTCGTGCGGGTTTGATCATCACCCGCGAGGACCCAGATCGGGCAATCCTCTCCCGGGATCAAGTCCTGGCTGGACACAAAGGTGTTAGAGGTGCCGATGTCCTCCAAGGAGATCGCCCGCAGGGGATCTATGCTCGTGTGCCCGTGGTCGTTGCCCACCGCGAGTGAGAGGCTGATGGTGCCCCTGGTCCGGTGCTCAAACAGCAGGAACTGCAGCGGCCCGGTCATGCTCCCGCCCGTACCGCCGCCACCGATCGTGTCCACCAACTGCCCCTTCCTGAACACCTTCACCGTGAGGTAGAGCATGTGTCCCGAGGAGGCGAAGTAGGTGAAGCGGTGGGCGCGTATCCCTGCCTGGTTGAGCGCAATGTCGGTCTCGTTGAAGCGTGGTGTCTCCTCCTCGGCGCGGAACTGGATCGGCGCGACCAGAGCGCGGCCGGGTTCCTGCGATGCCGTCCGCGGCTCGGCCCCGGCCGATGAAGCCGCCGGTGTAGCGTCCGTTCTGGTCTGCGTCTCACGCGTCAACTCCGCATATACGATGATCGCCATGTCGTAGTGCGATATCCGATAGGCCACACTCGCGTCACTGCCGGTGCCCCGTATGCCACCCCGCTCGGCCAGATTCGCCTGGAGCGCATAGATAGGAACTGCCTCCCCGAGTCTGAGTCTGGCCGGAAGAGCCCCGTAGGAGAGCGCGTCATGGCCTTTGAGCGAGAAGCTGCGCCCGCCGACAGAACCTGCGTCATTGCTGAACTGGAAGGCAATTGCCCGGCTGTCTTGCTGTCCTTCGTCCCGCGTCGTCAGCAGGAAGCTCTGCCGGCCGACGTCGTCGGGCCGCGAGCCGAGCTGCGATTCCGACGACCCGCCTTCCGGCACGCGTCTGCCGTCTACGTATTGCTCGAACGTGAACGTGAAGTAATGAGGGAAAGGCGCGTCATAGTCGTATCGCTGCATTCTGATCCCGGCCGCCTGCAAGGCAGCCTCCGTGTCGGACGCGGTCAGGTCCGCGGACCGGGCAGCGGTTAGCGGCACCTCCCCGCTCACCGATGCGTCACTATTGCCGCGCACCTGCACCGCCGCGAACGCCCCTGCCGACAGCAGCGCCGCGCCGATCAGGGCAGCAACCAGAGGACGGCTCAACCGCCTCAGGCTCACCCCTTGCATGATCGCCTCAACCCGCCTGAGCAGTGTTGACCTTCCCTCCGCCACTCCCACTGACGCCACGCTCACCCGCACCTGCGCCCGCTCCGCCGCCGCCGTCAGCGACCGCGCATAGCTGCTTGCATCCGCGCCCCTCGCCAGCGCCCACGCATCGGCCGACTCCTCCCTCGACAGCGTGATACCCCGACTCGCCAGCCACGCGCCGGGATGGAAGAAGAGCGGGATCTCCACCAGCCGCTGCACGAAGTTCGCCAGGTAGTCGCGCCGCTTGACATGCGCGACCTCGTGCGCAAGTAGGCCGCGCAGCTCATCGTCGGACAGCGACTCAGTCCATCCCGTTGGCAGCAGTATCGTCGGCCGGAAGCCGTAGAGCAGCGGCGCACCCAGTGATCGGCTGGTTCGCAGCTTCACGGCTTGTGTGTGGCCAGCGGCCTCCAGTAGCTCCGCGAGCACCCTCAGCGCAGGCTCATCCTCGACCGGCTGGCTCTTCCCCAACATCCGCCTCACCCGCAGGTGCCCCACACCCAGTCGTGTCAGCATCAACGCGCACCCGATCGCCCATGCCACTGCAACCAGGGGCCGCGGATCGCTGTAGGGCGGCCATCCGTGCTGCGTCGCCGGGGGCGGACTGAGACGGAGCGCCGCCGGTGCGACAGGTTCTGGCGCCGGTGGGCGAACGACAGTCACAACTCGCTCGAGGGCCGCCGGCGCGGGCACACGGACCACCGCCTGGCGCCTCGCCAGCGCCATCCTCCCCGGCGCGAGCAGCAGCGGCGCGACCAGCACAAACCACCAGAGCGCATGCCTCACCCGCGGCTGCCGCAGCCGCAGCCGCAGCGCCTTCTCGCACACCAGCGCAATCAGCGCAAGCGCTGCGAGCTGCCACGTCACCGCAACTATCCACGACGACCACAGCCCAACGACGCTGTTCACCATCGCCCTATCCCCTTTTCTCGAACTCGTCTATCACCTTCCGGATCCGCTCCAGCTCCTCGGCCGTCAGCTTCTCGTCCTCCAACAGCCGCACCACCGCCGCCTCCGCCGAGCCCCGGAACACCGTGTTCACCATCGTGCGCACCAGCCTGCCCTTCACCGCCCGCTCCCGCAGCCGCGCTTGGTAGACGTGCGCCCTCCCCTGTTCCCGCCGGTCGAGATACCCCTTCTCATGCATCAGCCGCATCATCGTCAGCACCGTCGTGTAGGCCGGCCGCGGCCGCGTCGGCAGCACCTCTAGCACCTCCCGCACCGTGGACGGGCCCTGCTCCCAGAGCACGTTCATGATGCGCAGCTCCAGCTCGCCCAGCTTCCGCTCCTCCCGCCGTCTCGCCATTCGCCGGTACCTCTATCTACTAATGCATTGTTAGTAGCAATGGTAGCAGCATGGAGGCGGGTTGTCAAGGGTATCGTGAGGAGGGGTGTGGCCCCGAGTTTCTGGCTCGCGTTGCAGCGTCTCCTCACCCCCGCCCTCCAGACGGCCGGCGGGCGACCATTCGGCACCCCCCTCTCCAAACTTGGACTTGTCCGACCTCTGGCGGAGAGGGGGCAGGGGGTGAGGAACCCCACGGCGGCCGGTGCGACCAGAAGAAAGGGGCCACACCCTGAGGGGCAAGGAGCGGGGCCGACGGCCGGGCCAGCAGCTGAACCTCTTGCCCGACACAAAACAACCAACCACTTGCTAGTTGTGTTTTCTGGCGCCTCTTGACAAATCGCGGCCAGGAGAACCTGCCCAACGATACCCCTCATCGGGCGCCTGAGACTGGAGGATCTGCCGGCGCGCCCATTGTTCCACGTGGAACACTCATCGCCAGCGGCCCCAGGATGACCTACGAGGGGGGTGCTGGCGTAGTACGGGAGTCGAGTCCCCGCCGCCACCCCGGCCCGCAGGGGCTGGGGGCCAATTACCGCGGCCCTCTGCGGTGCCACACAGCGACAGGTGTGTCAGCGCGGTGGGGCTGCGCCACTGAGGGAAACGCTCGTCAATTCCCCGTCTCGATCAACTCCAGTTCGTACGCCACCCCCGTCGGGTTGTAGAAGTCGCGGTTGGTCATGGCGACGTTGGTGAGGGTGAGCCGGAGTTCGTTCTCCCCTGCCCGGAGATCATCAGCCGGCAGCACGATGGTGGCAAGCTGGAGGTACTCGTTGGTCTGCCCCACCCAGCGGCCGTTAAGCCGGACCGCGACGTAATCGTCGGCCCCTATGGTCAGATAGCCGACGACCTTCTTTCCCGCGGGGACGGTGAAGAGCTTGCGGAACTCGACTGTCGCGCCGTGCTTCTCCGCCGCTGGCTCAGGCCGTCCCGCACGCCAGACCCAGATGGCCCCGTCGGGGGCCGGCGCCCAAGCCCGGTTCGGGTCATAGGTTTCCACCGCCGACTGCCAGTCATGCCCCGCCGGATCGTACCACTCGTCATCGGTCCCGCTGACGACCCGCGCCGCCACTTCACCCTCAGGGCGCGGCGCCGAGGCCTCCGAACCCGTCGGCAGGAGTATGCCGACGTTGTACCACCCGTCCCAGCCAAACATGGTGAACGGCTGGCTCGACCACGAACGCGTCGGCGAGTCGGGGGGACCCTCGGTCGCGGCGACACTGTAGTAGGCGCCCGCGATCAGGCCCGGGATCTTGAACCGTCCGTCCACATCGGTGAGGGCCGACTCTACGAGCCCGGTGTCCGCGAGCCATTGCCAGCCGCTGAGCTTGACCGACGCGCCCTTCACGGGAGCGCCCTTCTCGTCCAGCAGTTCGCCCGTCACGAAGCCCGGAGGGTAGAGCCTGAGTGTCATGACCCGCCTGCCCTCGGGGACGACGAGCACGGGCTGAAAGGCGCGTTCCCGGCCGTCTGTGGAGGTCGCCAGGAAGAACGCGGCCTTGCCGGGCTGGAGGCCCTCCACGCGCGCATGGCCGCTCTCATCGGCAGTCAGCGGGGGCCACTCACCGTCGGGCCCCATCACGCGCACGGAGGCGCCGCTCGCAGGCCGGCCGTCTGCGAGGAAGAGATGGAGGTCGTAGCGAGTCTGCTGTGCCTGTCCAGCCCAGGCGCTGGTCGCGAGCGAGGTCAGCAGCGCCGCCACCGCCAGCCATCCGAATTGGCGACGAGAAGTGAGACATCGCACGAGCCCCGAACCTCGTGTAGCGCCTCTCTCATGGTGATGGGCGGATTGCAGTCCTGTCATCTGACGGGCCCCCTTGCCAGCTACTTCTGCGACGCCGAGAGCAGAATCCCTGCATCCACGGTGGATCATCGGGAATCGGCCGGTCGGGGCGGATGGCGCGGACACCCCCCGCGTCTACCAGCGGGAGGGAAGCGGCCGCGCGAGAGAGAACGTCGGGAGATGGGGCAGGGAACGACGACGTAATGTACGAGTTCCGGCCCCGAAAGCCAACCGACCGTGGGAGATAAGATACGCCTATCATCGGGGCCGGAACTCGCCGCCGTAATGGAGGAGGTTACGGCAACCTGTCTATGCTTCCCCGTTGTCGCCCGACTCCCGGAAGGCAGACGGTCCTGGTACTAATGGACCCAGCATCCCTTGCCCGAGATTGACCTTGCCGGCGCCAACCCGGGTCCGCCTTCCGCCAGACCGCCTTGTACCATAGCTGAATACCTCCAGCCGGTCATTGCATAAGCGGACTAAACTCTTGTAGAATCGGCCTATATGCCAAGGACGCGTGGCTCCTATTCCCGACCCGACTGGATGTTGCGTGCGACCTGGCACGACTACCAGCTCACGCCGGAGCTGCCCATACAGCCGCTGGTAAGCGCTCACCCACGACCCACGCCCCTGCAGATTGACCTCCACGAGGGAATCGAGGTGGGGGTGGTGCTGTCGGGCGAGCAGGAGCGCCATTACCCGGACTGGACGATCAACCTGACGGCCGGGGACGTCTGGCTTCAGCCCATGTGGGAGCCGCACGGATGGCGCGCTGCCGTTCCGGACACCAGCAGTCTCATCCTCATTTTTCTGCCGGAATTCTTGGCCGACGAGAAGGTCGGTGAACTGCCGTGGCTCAGCCTGTTCGCTGCCCCGGCCCAGTTGAGGCCGTGGGTCCGCGACAGCAAGCTGCGGGCCAGGGCGCTGCTGATTGGCGAGGAGATCGCGGAGGAGATAACGCGCCAAGAGCACGGCTGGCTGGCGGCGGTGCGGCTGGGCATGCTTCGTCTCCTGTTCGCGCTCAGCCGCCAATGGTCGCCGCCGACGGAACCCCCCGACCTCTCGCGGGTGAAGACCAGCAACCTGAGCAGGGTGATGCCGGCCATCGTGCTGATCCAGGAACGGCGGCCGGGCAGTGTAAGTGTTCAGGAGGCGGCCGCCGCCTGCGGGTTGAGTCGGTCGCGATTCACCGCTATCTTCCGGCAGACCATGGGCACGAGTTTCGGGCAGTTTTCGATACGGGCGCGGCTCGGGTTCGCCGCCCACCGCCTGCTGACGACCGACCTGACAGTCGAGGCGATCGCTCAGCGAGCCGGGTTCGTGGACGCGAGCCATTTCCACCGGACATTCGTCAGGCACTATGGCCGGACCCCGGCCCAGTACCGGACACATCCAGCCTGAAAGGGCGAGCTACGACGGGCGCAACACAACAGGAGGAGAGGTGACGATGGAACTTGCTGAACTGGGCAGATATCCGATCGTAGACTGTCACACGCACTTCGGGGGCGAGGACCTAGATGCCATTGACGGGATGCTGGACCGGCTCAAGACCGGCGGCATCAACCGCGCCTGCGTGCTCGTTACGAGCTTCCCCGGGCGAGTCAACTCGAACGCCGAGGCCATCTACGCGAAGGCGAAGCACCCCGACCAGATCTACCTCTTCATGGGGATGGACTACTCGGCAGTGGCGCGGGATGTTGACCACCGGCTTACCTACTCCCTCGCCCAACAGGTGGACCGGCTCATCGCGCTGGGGGCCGACGGCGTCAAGATGATCAACGGAAAGCCGAACACGCGCAAGGCTTCGGGCATCGCGCTCGACTCGGTGATATACGACGACTACTTCGCCCGTCTGGAGGAGCGCCGCCTGCCGATTCTCTGGCATGTGAACGACCCGGAGGAGTTCTGGAACCCGGAGGAGGCGCCGGAGTGGGCGAAGGGCCCCGGCTGGCTCTACGACGACACCTTCCCGAGCAAGGAGTCGCTCTACCAGGAGTGCGAGCGAGCGCTTGCCAAGCACCCGCGGCTGAGGGTGATGTTCGCTCACTTCTACTTCCTGTCGGACGATCTCCCCCGGGCAGCCCAACTGCTCCAGCGCTATCCCGACGTTCACCTGGACCTGGCGCCGGGCATCGAGATGCTCTACAACTTCGCCAAGCGCCCGGAGGAGGCGCGCGAGTTTCTCATCACCTACCAGGATCGGATCGTCTTCGGAACGGACTTCAGCACCAACGGGCTGCTCTCTCGCGTCTGGGTGATGCGTAACTTCCTGGAGACCGACGAGCGCTTCCACGTGCCGACCGATGACAGGCTCTTCTGGCCTGACCATCGGAGCATGATACAGGGGATCGCGCTGCCGGCAGACGTGCTGAAGAAGATCTACGCAGGCAACTATGAGCGGCTGGTGTCAGCGAAACCGAGATCGCTGAACAGGCCGGCGGTGCTGGCGGAACTCGACCGCCTCACGGCACTATACGACCAGCTCGGGCTGCCCCGAAGCGCGGCGCGGCGAGTCGCCGCCCACCTGGCGGAGACAATGGCCAGCGCGGCCTCTGCCGAAGAAGACGACTGACCGGTCGAACCCCGGACCAGGAGCGGGAAACCGGGGACGACGCGTGGCGCCTGCCGTGTTAGACTGTCGCCATGGCCTTGGGGGCGATGGCCGGTGAGGGTGGCAGATAGGTGAGTGTCCCTAATACCCCGGGGTGGTGGTGGTAGTCATGCTAGGCAGACGAAGGCCCCCTCGACTATCACGCACAGTGGTAGCGCTGGTCATCGTAGCGCTGGTCCCTGTGGGATTGGGGCTCGCAGTTTGGCAGCCCTGGCAGCACTTGCGAAAGGTCTTATCTGCACCAGTTCCTCG
>Ga0315275_10002612_pt1 | contig 16352 bp, 7 predicted proteins | sample YL17G03_0_MG_FD_205557 | JGI IMG/M metagenome (GOLD analysis project Ga0315275, IMG submission 205557) | Sediment microbial communities from Yellowstone Lake, YNP, Wyoming, USA - YL17G03_0 | ecosystem: Environmental > Aquatic > Freshwater > Lake > Sediment | place: USA: Wyoming | collected... | reverse complement strand
CGGGGCTCATTATCTCGAGGACATTTTCATCCATTACGTGCGAGGCCGGGCATGAATTGGGAGACGATCGGGATCCTTTTCGCTCATGAATTGAGAATGCTGCTGCGCGACCGCCGCACCATCATTTTCGCCATCGTGATCCCGGTGGCCATGATGCCGCTCATACTGTTCGGCACAAAAAGCATGAGCGACCGGCGCGAAAGACAGCTCGAACAGACCACCTATCGATATGCCGTGACCGGCACAGAGGCGGATTACGCACGCAGCCTCATCCGGGAAGGACGCGAGCTGGCATCCCGACCCGGCAGCGATGCTTCGGCGAAAGATGACCGGCTGACGCGATTCAGGTTGGATGAGGTGCGGGCAACGGACGCGCGCCTGGCGCTTCAGTCGGGCGCCATCCACTTTTACCTCGAGGCATTGAGCGCGAAAGAGGCCGACGCCCTCCCCGAAGACGACAAACCGGCGGAAAACCGCGGCCGGTTCGGCGGTGCGCCCCCTTCGCGCGGCGCGCTCGCCACCGAGCAGAAACGGCTTCCCGGCGTCGCGCTGGTGCGCATCTATTTCAAGAGCGATCAGGACGACTCGATGGCCGGACGATCGAGAATGGATGAACTCCTCACCCGGGTTCAGCGTGCCGGGCGCAACGAACTCCTGGCCAGGCAGGGATTCCCGCTTGATTCCGGAAAGATTTTTGCCGTGGAGAGCCGCAACGAAGCGAGCGCGGGGCAGGTGACCGGCTCATGGGTGGGCCGGATACTGACGCTTTTCCTTTTGATGTTCATGCTCAGCGGGGGCGCCGTCGTCGCCATGGACATCATCGCAGGGGAAAAGGAGCGCGGTTCGCTGGAAACCCTGCTTACGACCGCCGCGACACGTGCTGAGATTGTAACGGCCAAGCAGGCGGTTATCCTGCTCGTCGCGCTGGTCATCACGCTGATCCAGCTGGCCAACATCGTCGTCTATGTGACCTTCCGTCTGATCAAGCTGCCCAAGGATTTCGTCATCGATGCCCCGCCCCAGGTCGTCCTTACGCTTTTGCTGCTCTTCATACCTCTGGCGGCTCTGATCGCCTCGGTGCTGCTGATGCTCTCGGCTTACGCAAAAACCTACAAGGAGGCCCAGCTCTATTTCTTCCCCGTTTATATGCTGAGCCTCCTGCCGGCCGCCGCGTCCTTCCTGCCCGGCGTCAGCCTGCGCTCGGCAATCGTCCTCGTGCCGCTTGCCAATGTCAGTGTCGCCGTGCGCGAAATCATGGTGGGAAAGTTCGACTGGCCGATGATTCTGGTCACATTCGCCGTCATGGCAGCTGCGGCAGTGTGGGCCATGCGCGTTTCCGCCGGCATGCTTTCGAAGGAGAACCTGGTTACGGCGAGCGAGTCGGACGCGGCCGATTTCACCGGCGGCCCGGCCTTGTTCCCCAAGCGCGTCCTGCGCTGGTACGGGGTGATGGCCGCCCTGATGTTCGCGGTCGCGGCGAATGTCCCGCAGCTGGCCACCTTACGCAGGCAGCTGATCTTCAACGAGTTGGTCCTCTTTCTCGGGGCAAGCCTTCTCATGGTTCGCGTGTACCGTCTGAATCTGAAAGAGGCTTTTGCCCTGAGGCCGGTCAAGCCGGCGGTCTGGCTTGCGATTCTCCTTGCCATACCCTCCGGCAACATCGTCGCGGTCGGCGTATTCCGGCTCGCGAGCCTGGTTTTTCCGGTGCCCAGCCAGATGCTGGAGCAGTTCGGCAAGGACCTCATGCCCGATGCCGTCCCCGACTGGCAGATGGTTCTCTTCCTGGCCATCCTCCCGGGAATCTGTGAGGAGATCGCATTCCGGGGCACCCTGCTCTATGGCCTGCGGAAAAAACTCCGCCCTGTCCCGCTGGCCCTTGCAGTCGGTCTGATCTTCGGGCTATTCCACGTCGCGCTGTTCCGCATCATGCCCACGGGGTTTCTGGGGGTGATTCTGACCGCCGTGGCCTTGCTTACCGGATCCATATTTCCCGGCATGCTGCTCCATGCGGGAAACAACGCTTTCGGTATCTTCGCCGCAAAATATGATTTTCCTGTGGCGGGTCTTGACTGGCGGGGATACCTTGCCGCGGCCGCCGTGTTCGCCTTGTGCTTCTATATTTTGTATCGCAACCGGACGCCATACCCCGGCCTCCTCCGGAAAAAGAAATAACGCTCTTGGCAAGCATGGCCGGAATAAAATAAAAGTCACCACCAAGCCACAAAGACACCTCCGAAATTTCGATCCCGCGTGGCTATCGCCTTTCATGGTTTCTTGGCGTCTTGGAGTCTTGGTGGTGAAAATGAGTCGAATGGGACTAAATCGTCAATCGATGGTTGCCGCGCACCGATCCCCAATCCCAAAAGGCTTCATTTCCGAGTTGATTCTGGCCTCAGCCTCAGTAAGAATAGCCTAATGGATCCTGCTATTTTTTCGCGTATCGCGCTTGAGTTGAGTCTGTCCGAATCCTCTATTGCTGCAGCCGCAGGGCTTTTCGAGCAGGGCGCAACCGCGCCCTTCATCGCCCGCTATCGCAAGGAAGCCATCGGAGGAATCAATGCCGTCAAGGTCCACGCGATCGAGGAGCGCCTGGTTTACTATCAGGATGTACTCACCCGGCGTGCCGGCCTGCTCAACCTTGCGGCAGACCAGAAACGGCTGACGAGCGACCTCCAGCAGTGGATCGAAAAGGCGATCTCCAAGGTCGAACTGGACGATCTCGGCCAGTGCCTCAAGCCCAGGAGGAAAACCAGGGCTACGGAGGCCCAGGAAAAAGGCCTGGAGCCGCTCGCGGATTATCTCTGGAATCAGGAACCGGACGCCTGGAGCCTCGAGGAACATGCCGACGTATTCATCAACGCCGACAAGCAGGTTCCTGCGCGGGAGCAGGCGCTGCAAGGCGCCTGCGACATCATCGCCGAATGGATTTCGGAGAATCTCGAAATCCGCAGCCGTTTGCGCGAAATGTTCTGGAAAGACGGCGTCGTGGTGTCGACGGTGGTGCCGGCCAAGGCCTCCCAGAAAACGAAGTACACCATGTATTACAACCGCCGCGAACCCGCGGCCAGCATCCCCTCCCATCGCGTTCTGGCAATCCGTCGGGGCAGCAAGGAAGGCGTGCTCACCTCCGCCATCGAATGCGATTCGGCCAAGGCGCTGGAGCTGATGGTCTCGATGGCCATCAAGGACAAGGAATCTGTCTTTGCACCGCTGCTCGAGCGGACTATCCGCGACAGCTACTCCCGCATTCTGCGGCCGCTGATCGAAACGCAGGTGCGCTCGATGCTCAAAGAGCGCGCCGATCGGGAAGCGATCCGCGTATTCCAGGATAACCTGAGCAATCTCCTGCATACGCCCCCCGCAGGCGCCATGGTGGTGCTGGGCATCGATATCGGAAAGGGCGACGAAGCCAAACTCGCGATCGTGGATCCGAATGGCGCTCTGCTCGAAGAGACCGCGATCCGGCTGAGAGCGCCGAAGCCGGCCCAGGCAGCAGCTGTCAAGGTTCGACCCGCCCCTGCGGAAGCCGACGCGCCGCCGCAGGAAGCGCCGCCCGCGGCAGTGGCCGCGCAACAAGAGGTTCCCCCGGCGGAGCCGGCGGAGCAGTCCGCGGCCGCAGTGGAAGCCGTGCCTGCTGATGTGCCGGTTGCCGGGTCGACTCCTGAGCCGGAACATTCGACGCCGGCGGCGCCGGAGGCTGCAATCGATACGGCAGCTGCGGGCGCAATTCCCGCGGAAGCCGAAACCCGGGCCGAGCCCGTAGCTGGCGCCGAATCCCAGGTCCCGGAAGCGGCAACGGAAGTTCCTGCGGAGGAAGCGACAGAATCAAAACCGCCGACCGAGGTCGCCGCCGAAGCGCCGTCAGTTTCCGTGGAGCCCATCCCCGCGGCTGAACCTGAACCGGCCCCCGAGGCGGAATCCGGGTCTGACGCCGCGATTTTGACCGCGCCTGCCGAAGTCAGCGAACTGGCGATCTCAGCCGGGGCGCCGGAGGCTGCGGTGGAAGCAGCGGAGCAGAAGACACCGGCGGCGCTCCAGGCGGCTCCCGACAGCTTTATCGAAGCTGCCCGGGCGATTCTTCGGGACCTGATCAGCCGGCATGCGATCAAAGCGGTGGCCATCGGCAACAGCACCGCGGCGAGGAACCTGGAAGGCCTCGTGCGGCAGATTCTCACGGATGAAAAGATCGAGAACGTCCTGATCACTGCCGTAAACGACGCCGGAGTGGCAATCTATTCGTCCTCCCGTATCGCCCGCGAGGAGCTGCCGGAGCAAAGCGTTGCTGCGCGCTGCGCGATCAGTCTCGCTCGACGGCTCCAGGATCCCTTGTCCGAACTGGTCAAGGTCGATCCCAAGCTCATCGGCGTGGGGCAGTACCAGCACGATGTCGACCAGAAGGAGCTTCACCGAAGTCTCGTTCAGACGGTGCGATACTGCGTCAATCATGTCGGAACGGATTTGAACACAGCCGGCTTCTCGCTCCTGCGTTACGTCTCGGGCCTGAACGACAAGTCCGCGCGCAAAATTGTCATGGCGCGCGCCGCGAAGGGAGTGTTCCCTTCCCGCGCGTCCCTGCTCGAAATTCCAGGCATCGACGCCGCCGCCTATGCGCAGGCCGCGGGCTTCCTGCGCATCCGCAAGGGGGAAAATCCGCTGGATGGCACGGCGGTCCATCCGGAATCCTACCCGCTGGTTGAGAAAATGGCCGCCGCACTCAACGTGGGCGTTGCCGACCTCATCGGAAACCGGGAATTGACATCCGGATTGAAGCTCGAGGACTTCGTGACCGAAAGCGCGGGCTTGCCGACGCTGCACGACATCCGCGAAGAGCTGATCCGGCCCGGCCGAGACCCGCGCAGGACCTTCAAAATCGCGCATTTCCGCGCGGACGTAAAACTGCTCGCCGATCTCAAAGAAGGAATGACCCTGGAAGGAACCGTAACGAATGTGACAAATTTCGGTGCATTCGTCGACGTCGGAGTCCACCAGGATGGTCTCGTCCATTTGAGCCAGATGTCCAACCGCTTCATTCGTGATCCGCGCGAAGCCGTGAAGGTCGGCGATGTCGTCCAGGTCAAAGTGATCTCGGTCGAAATGGAGACCAAGCGGATCGGGCTTTCGATCAAGGCGCTTCTGCCCCCGCCGGTCCGGCGCCGCAAGAAACCCCGCAGGAAGGGCGCTCCGGATCCAGGGGCAAGAGGCGGGCCACACAGGCCGGCCGCCCTCGCCGTGGCTCCTTCCGCAGACGGACAAACAGCCGTTCCCGATGCAGGGGCTGCTGCTCCGCCGGCTACGAATCCCGGGCCGAGAAGGCGCGAATCCGGCCGGAGAGATTTTCACAGACCGGATTCGGGCGGGCGAGCAGGAAGAAGACCGGAATCAGCGAGACCCGAAGCGGGAAGGCACGAGGGGAGCGGGCGCGGGCGGGACAGGGACCGGCGACCCGATTCCCGGAGAGAAGAACGGCGGCCGGAAAAACCGGTCCAGCCGCAGGCTCCGGCGCCGCCTCAACCGCAGGTTCCCGAGCCGACGATGCAGGAAAAGATCGCGATACTACAATCCAAATTCCGCGGCATCAACTGATTTTTTGGAGTGCGGCGGCCCGCCGCCCGCACTCCAAAAAAAAACTAGAGTTCGAGCTTGCCCTTGTAGGTCATCTTCTGCGGTTTGAAGTCGATATATACCTGCTGGTTTACCCCGGCAACCCATCCCACTTGGAATCGTAGCTCTTTGTCTTCAGCAGCAACGATGGGTTTCCCGTCGATTGTGCGTGGGAAGACGAATGCAGGCGCCGGAATCATCTGGCCCGGGCGGTAGTACTCCTTGAGGTCGACCCGGCCTTTGCCCTTGGTGATGAGGTAAACGTTCTGTTTGAGGGTTTCTGCCGTAGCGGTCTCCAGGAAGTTCTTGATGTCCCGTACGAAGTTGGCGTCATTCGGATTGCTGGAATAGTCCAGCGCGACAACGATCTGGTTGCTGAAATCCAGCGTGAGAGGCTTATTGAAGCGTGCGTCGAATTGCTGTTTCTGCTCCGCGTTCATGCCGTCGTAGTTGTTTCTCAGGCGCGACATGCGGACCCAGGCTTCCCTGATCGGCATCGCGGAAAAAAAGCTTGCGGTGAACTTATAGTATGTTTCGTTCTCTCCGCTCCGCCCCCCCTCCTTCGTGAGGCCCGCATGTGTGATCGTCTGGCTGGCGGCCCAGGGAGAGTTGCCCAGTATCTTGAGGACATCATCCCTGCTCCACTTGTCGAAGGGATTTTCCCAGAAGTCCTCGGCCACGAGGAAAACGGCACCCATCAACATGAGGGCAATCAGAATTGCGTTCCTACGAAAACTCATAGGTACCTCCCGAAGAGATTTCACATCGGCGCAATCCTAGCTCCAATCGGCTGTCGTTGCAAGCCGCCTGTCCACACAGGAAAACCAACAGCAACCGCGAATTACACGATTGAGGAAGAGTATGCACCTCAACGAAGATGTCCTGGGATTGGTCCGGGGTGGGAAGGTCCGCCGACTGCGCCGTGAACTCGAACAAGAGCTGAAACTCGTCCGAGCTCCATGATGCGGAACCACCCTGCGGCATTCGCCGATTCTCACCAGGATCCTCCAGGCTCAGTTCCCAACCAACCCTCACGGAAGTGACTTCCCTGACTGTTTCACCTCCACTCAATTCGCCAAATCGCCACGAAAACCTTGGGCGCTGAGGTCTCCCGCGGAGCCTCCCACCTGTCCCGGTGGCGACAAGCACTCGGCGGGCGCCCCGCCCTGTCCGAAGCGCAGATCCGTCGCCGAGCGTGCTTGCATATCGAATCCAACGGGTGGAGAATCGGCTGGCGTCGGGCCGAGACCGCAGTCACGCGAGCCCGGATGAAGGTGCGTCCCCCTCTCGCCAGGGATGGCCGAATTGTGCTCTGGCTCAACCATTGGAGCCCGAATGTCCGTTAACAAGGATTTTGCATGAATGTGAAGGTTGTGATCGATACAGACAGTGGGGACGCGGAAGAACACCGGCAGAGCCTTTGCCGCCCCGAATGGGCGCCGGCACTTGACAATAGAGGGCGGCAGCCATGAATCTCAAGCAGCTTGATGAAACCGGAAGGTCAGGAAAATCCTGGCTCTGGAAGACAGCCATTCTGGCCGGCGCCCTGGGCCTGGGAACATGGCTGCTTTTGTCGGTCCTGGTCCCTGTCAAGCTGCCCGAGGATTTCCCCAAGCCTCCGGACCTGCGGGAGCAGAACGCAGAGCTGAGCAGCCTGCTCAACGGTGCCGACGCCGCAGCCCGGAAGCGCCCTGGCTCGGCCGATGACATCGGCAGGCTCGCGATGATTTATCACTCCAATCAGTTTTACAGCCAGGCCGCAAGCGCTTATCAAATTGCGGCCCGGCTGGCGCCCGACGAATACCGCTGGCCTTACTGCCAGGCGTTGATGCAGGAGGAAAACGGCGAGGAGCAAGCCCTCTTCCGGCTGCTGCAGCAGACGATTCGGCTGAAGCCGGATTATCTCCCTGCCCTGGTGAAGCTGGGGGACCTGTGCTTCAAACAGGACAGGCTGGAGGAAGCTCGGCGCTACTACGATTCCAGCATCACGCGGGCTATAGGCGGCTTTCCCCTGCAGGCCAGATTCGGACTGGGCCGCATCGCCGCCAGGCAGCAGGACTGGAAGCGCGTGGTGGAGCTCATGGAGCCGCTGACGCGGGAATATCCACAGATCCGGCCGCCCCGCCAGTTGCTCGCCGATGCTTATGAGGCGCTCGGCCAGGCTGACAAGGCGGCCGAAGAGCTGAAGCATTTCCAGCGACCCAACCTCACCGTCGTTCCCCCGGTAGATGATCCGCTAAGCGTGGAAATCCTGAGCCTTTGCTGTTCTTCCACTCGCCTGCTCAAGCAGGCAGGCTACCTGAGCCGCTTCTCATTCTCGGAGGAAGTGCTTCGCCTGTCGCGCCGCGCCGTCGAGGTTGAACCCATGGATGCGGATGCCCGGCACTTTCTGGCAATCGCGTTGTTTAACGTCAAAGGCACCGATCCCGGGGCCGTGGAAGAAGCCCTGGCCCAGCTCCGCGAAGGCCTGCGCCTGAGGCCCGGCGATCCGCATCCCCTCGTGCTGGCCGGCGAGATCTTTTTCCGCCAGAAAAAGACGGACCGGCAGGTGGAGCAGATGCGGTTCTTGCTGGCTCAGAACGCGGGAAGCGCAGAGGCTCACTATTACCTGGGTTTGGCCGCTGAGCGCCTTGGCAACAAGAACGATGCGGCCGCTCAGTATCGCGCAGCCGTGAAAACCAACCCGGATTACGCCGAACCGAACTACAGGCTGGGGCTCCTTCTGGCCCAGGAGGGAAAACACGACGAGGCGATCGGTTTTTTTCAGAAAGCGGTGCGGATCAAGCCGGCCTACACTCGGGCCCGGTTCAATCTCGCGGCCGCACTGGAACAGAATGGCCGAACCGCCGAAGCGGTGGCTCAATACACTGAGGTTCTGCGCCTGGATGCTAACGATTTCGAGGCTCATATGAATCTGGGCCTTGTGCTGGGAAAATTGGGGAGGCTCGAAGAAGTCCGGCGGCATTTCGGAGAGGCGGTGCGGATCAGGCCCGATGATCCTCAATCCCATTATGCCCTGGGCATCGCGTTGGCCGGCTTGAAGAAAAACGCTGAGGCTGTTGAAGAGTTCCGTCAGGCGCTCAAATTGAAGCCAGACTATGCGGAAGCCCTCCGGCAATTGCAGCAGCTCGAACGCAGCCGCCCGTGACCCCCCCGAGCTCCATGATGCGGGACTGCCCTGCGGCATTCGCCGATTCTCACCAAGATCCTCCAGGCTAACCCGCATTATTCATGAGGGTTCGTAGCGAGGCCGCGCAGATGGGCATGATATCGGGCACCCACAGGGCCGAGAGCCCGAGGACGCCCGATAGCATGCCCATATCCGCGGCCGCAGTAGAACCTTCATGAATAATGCAGGCTAAGGGCTCGCGCACACTTGGCATTTTGCCGCGGCCCAGGCCCAACTCTAGCAATATGTTTTGCGCATCTTTTTGGAGGCTACATCTCGGCAGGCTTGCCACTCTGGGGGGCCGCAACCCTGCGGGGCGCGGCGGCGGGCGGGCATCTGCGGCGTTGCCGCTCCTCGACGATGTCATCACATCGCCTGCGTCGCGGCGCCTTGCAGATGCCCGCCCCAGGAGCACCGCAGGTGCGACGGTGCTCGCGCCAAAAAAAATGCGAACTTATTTTTGCGCGAACCCTAAGTTCCCAACCAACCCTCGCGGAAGTGTCTTCCCTGACTGTTTCACCTCCTCTCAATTCGCCAAATCGCCACGAAAACCTTGGGCACCGAGGGCTCCGGCGGAGCCTCCTGCCGGTCTCGGTGGCGACAAGCCCTCGGCGGGCGCCCCCTACTATCTGAGGCGCAGGTCAGCCGGGATTTGGCTTTGACTAGGATCCTCAAGTTCATTAATCTGATGCCGGAAATGACTATGCCAGGACCCCGGATACAGTCTGTCGCGCAACGGGCAAACCGAGCCCCGATGATCGCTTTGATGGCGATGGCCGGCGCTGTCGTCCTTTCCTTCGGGCAGGGGGTAAACCCCGTAACCGCAAAGCTGACCAAGGCAGGGCAGGTCCTGAAGGCAGGCGACCTGGCGGCGGCAGAGCAGATCCTGACGCAGGTGCTGAAGGCCGAGCCCGGCCAACCTTCTGCCCTGAACCTGCTTGGGTTGGTGCGGATCCAGCAGAAGCGCCCGGAGGAGGCGCAGGACCTGTTCCGGAAGGCGCTGAAGTCCGACCCGAAATTCGCGTCTCCTTACAGCAATCTCGGTCTCCTCTACAAGGATCGGGGCGAGACCGCTGAGGCGATTAAGATGTTCCGGAAGGCGGTCGAGCTGGCCCCACGCGATCCGGTGGTTCTTTACAACATGGCAATCTTCGAAGCTGAAACCGGAAATTTTGCCGCTGCAATCGCCCGTCTGAAGGCGATCCCGGCAAAAGACCGTCCCCCCGATTGCTGGCAAATCTTCACCGGCATGTGCATCGCCGGTGGCGACTACGCACGCGCGGAAGAGTCGCTGCGGCAGGAACTCGCCCGGAATCCAGAATCCATCGCCACCCTGCGACAGCTTGCCGGCGTGGCCTTGAAGCGCAACGATGGCGAAGCGGCGTGGAAGTATATGCTCCAGGCACGCCGCCTCGCTCCCAACTCACCCGAACTGCTCTACGAATACGCGCAGGTGAGCCTGGCGAACCGTCTGGCCACCGAGGCGATCGTGGCCATGCGCAAAGCAGTACTGATCGAGCCCGACCGTCCCGAGTACCTGCTCTCACTCGGCAAAGCGTTGATGGAGTCCCCCATGGAATCCAACGACGCGTTGCTATTTTTCCTGCGCTACGTAAAACTCAAACCGGAAGATCCGGAGGGGCACGGGGCGCTCGGCTGGGCCTATTACACGCAAAAGGATTATGTCAATGCGCGCAGGGAGGTCGAAGAAAGCCTGCGTCTGCAGCCGGACCAAATGATCGGGTACTACCAGTTGGGGGCTATTGCCTTCGAGACCGGCGAGAATGCACGCGCGCTCGAGTTGCTGAAGAAGTTTCTCCAGACGAACCCTGATCATGCCGATGCCCATTTGACGCTCGGTATGGTATGCACCCGCGAAGCGCGTTATGAAGATGCGCGCGGGGAGTTTGAAGCCGTCGCGCGCCTGAGGCCGAACGAACCGAGAGCCCACTATCAGTTGAGCCAGGTCTATCGCAGGCTTGGCGACATGGAGGCAGCCGCGCGCGAGGCTGAACGATACCAGGAAGCCATGAAGGTGTTCCGGGAAAGCAACGAGCGGAGTCTGAGCACTCCATCGGCAACTCAACCCGCAAGAAAGCCCGGGAAAAAATGACGACCAGGATTGCCGGAACCAAGCGCAACTATGTGAAACCGGCCCTGGCCGTCATTCTTGTGTTCCTCTGCCTGTCCGCATCCTTTTCATCGCCTCCCCAGGAAGCCGTCGAGCGATTCGTGGACGTGATCGACCAGGCCGGGATCAAATTCGAACATACCTTCGACCAGGAAAAGAGGTACATACCGGAATCGATGGGCGGCGGCATCGGGATGTTCGATTACAACAACGACAGCTGCATGGACGTCTTTTTCACCAACACGCCGACAATTTCCAAAAACGATCCGCTGACGGCGCCCAACGCGCTTTATCGCAACAACTGCGACGGCACCTTCATCGACATCACGGAAAAATCGGGGATGAAATACCTGGGCTGGGCCAACGGCGTTGCGGTTGGGGACTACGACGGCGACGGCTGGCAGGACCTGTACATAACCTGCCTGGGACCCAATCACCTCTTCCACAACAATGGAGGCGACGGCACCTTCACCGACGTCACCAACAAGGCCGGCGTGGACGACAAGCGTTACTCCATGGGCGCTGTCTTCTTCGACTACGACAAGGATGGCTGGCTCGATCTTTTCGTCGGTAACTATACAGACTTCAAGATCGAAGATCTGCCGACCTTCGGCAAGGGAAAATTTTGCCAGTACCGCGGCGTCCCGGTGCAGTGCGGGCCGCGCGGACTTCCGGGCGCGGGCGATACGCTCTTCCATAACAATGGCGACGGCACCTTTACTAACGTGACTGAAAAAGCCGGGGTGAGCGATCCCGACGGGAGATACGGCCTGAGCGTAATATCCTTTGATGCGGACGTTGACGGCTGGCCAGATCTCTATGTCGCCAACGATGCGGGCCCGAACTTTCTATACCACAACCAGAAAAACGGAACATTCAAGGAAATCGGGTTTCTCGCGGGTTGTGCTGTGGGTGAGGACGGAAATGAACAGGGTTCCATGGGAATCGCGCTGGGAGACTATCTCCACAACGGGAAGCTGGCGCTGTTCGTGACCAACTTCGCCGAAGAGTACGACGTTCTGTATCGTCACGATCAGCCGCTGCTGTTCACGGATGTGACCTTCGCCGCAGGCATCGGCAAGCACATGGGGCCGTGGGTGAGCTGGTCGACTGCGTTTTTCGATTACGACAACGACAGCTGGAAGGATCTCCTGATCGTGAATGGACACGTCTACCCCCAGATGGCTAACGTCCCCGGCAGCGCCTCCAAGTATCTCCAGCGCATGCTCCTGTTCCACAACAAGGGCGACGGGACGTTCGATGAGGTCGCGGCTCAGAACGGCAAGACACTGCTGGCGCTGCGCGTGAGCCGGGGAGTCGCCTTCGGGGATTACGACAATGACGGTTTTGTTGACGCCATCGTCAACAACCAGGACGGAAAGGCGGTCGTGCTGCGGAACCTGGGCCTGACGAAAAACAACTGGCTCTCGGTCAAACTCCTCGCGCCGGGACACAACCGCGACGCAATCGGGGCTCGCCTCAAGGTCGTTTCGGGCGACCTGGTGCAGTGGGACGAAGTGTTCACCGGGGGAAGCTACATCTCGCAGGGCGATTTCCGCAAACACTTCGGTATGGCGGGGCGTACGAAGGTGGATGAGATCGAAGTTCACTGGCCGGACGGCAAAACCGAAACCGTGCGCGACGTGGCCACCAACCAGTTCATAACCATCGAGCAAGGCAAGGGCCTCACCAAGTCCGCACCCCCCAGAAAACAATAATAAAAGCTGCCACAGATTACACGGATTTCACAAATTCAAAAGACACGCAACAGGCTGGAATTGAATCCGTGTAATCCGTGAATCCGTGGCAGCTTTTTGGTCGCATGCTTCGTTCAATGTGCATTTCATGAGATACTGATAGGCATCTTTATGAGGCATGCAATGTCCCTTATTAAAAGAGTCTGCGCTTCCGCACTCATTTTGAGTTTTGCAAACCTGCTCGCCGCGCCGATCCGTCGGCTTTCTGCGCAGCAGGGCCCGGTGACTATTCGCGCCCGCGCAGCCGAGGTCCTGGTGGATGCCATCGTGACCGACAAACGAAACCGCCTGGTGCCGGATCTCAAGACCGAGGATTTCACCATTTACGAAAATGGCGTGCCGCAGAAAGTTCTCTCGATGAGGCTGGCCCGGATTACGCCCGGACCGACGGTGCGGGAAGCGCCCCGGCCGGCCGAAACCGCCGCGCCCCCGGTTCCCGTGGCTGCCCCGCAGGTCGAACCGCCGGCGCAGATTCCCAATTTGACGATTGTGCTGTTGGATTATTCGACCACCCAGTTTCAGAACCAGAAGCTGGTGCAGGATGCCTCGGTAAAATACGTCGAGGAGCGTTTGCGCCCCAACGACCTGATGGCGGTTTTTGTGCTGAGTTCCAGCCTGCGCTTCCTTACGGATTTTACCGGCGACAAGGCCGTGCTGCTGGCGGCGCTTCGATCAAAGGATGTCATGGGCACGGCCACCGCTGCGGAAAAAGCGAGCCTCGCCGAAGGGATTGCCGATGCCAGGGCCACGCTGGGACCGCAAACGCCGGCAACCATGACCGTGACCGGCGCCGGGGCCGCCGCCGCCGGGGCCTCCATGGCCGCGGGAGGCTCCGCCAGGGGAGCCGTAATGCTCGCCGCGCGCATTGAAGACCAGTTCATCGCACTGCAATCATCGCTGGACAAGAAACTGACCCGCGGCATCCTGACCGCGATCCGGGCCATCGCTTTGGGAACCGCGCAGATCGAGGGGCGCAAGAGCTTGATCCTCTTCTCGCAGGGCTTCGTGGTAGGCGAGGCATTGGAGGAAGAACTTCACGCGGTCGTAGACGTGGCCAATCGGTCGCGCCTCGCAGTTTACTCGATCGACACCAAGGGTCTGGAGTCCGGCTGGCAGGCTTCGGAAGGAAACCGCAGCCTGATCCCGCAAAACGAGCTTAGCGCCGTCGCCGACAAGAGTCAGCGCGATCGGATGAAGGCGGTGGGGGGCGAAACCGTTTTCGATCGCGCGATCCAGGCGGGCAGCGACCAGCAAGAGAGCGCACTGCGCTTCGTCTCCAATGAAACCGGCGGCTTTCTCATCCGCAACACCAACGACCTGGGAATCGGGCTCAAGCGGGTGGACGAGGAAACGCACGGCTATTACATGCTTTCCTATCAACCCTCAATCGCCAACTACGATGGCAAATATCGCCAGATCCGTGTGGAAGTCCGCCAGCCCGGCCTGACCGTCCGCGCGCGCACGGGGTACTACGCTATCCCGACTGGATTCGAGTTGCTCTCGCCCGAGGAATTCCAGCTTTTTCAGGCCGCGCGCTCGTCAGGTGCCGCCGCGCCGCTCTTCGTGCGGGCCGGCAACTTCCGAGAGGGGGGCAACCGCTATCGGGTTCCGGTCGTTCTCGAGATTCCGGCGCGCTCGGTCCGATTCGAGCAGATCGGTAAGATATCCTCAGCCAAACTCCAGGTGATTGGACTTCTCCGTGACGCCGATCGAAACCTCGTGGCACGCTTCGGCGGGCGTGTGCAGTACAACGCGAGCGAAGCGGAGCAAAAAGCGCTGCAGTCGGGCAACATCAGCCTCCTGAACACGGTGGAATCGGCGCCCGGTGCCTACACCATGGAGATCGTGGTCAAGGACCTGACATCAGGCGTCGCATCCTATCGGGAACAGGGGCTCAATTTGCGCGAGCAAACTCCGGAATTTGCTCTCAGCACGGTGCTTCTGGCCAAGAATGTGGATAAGGCCTCCCCTGCCGCCGGGCAGTTCCTCTCGGTGGGCGGAGCAAAGATCCTCCCCATCGCGCAATGCGAGTTCAGAAATGGGGATAACCTGATCTATTACTTCGATATTTACCAGCCAAAGGTCGAGGAGGACAAGCGCGCCGATGTAATGGTAAATATCTGGCTGATGCGCAATGGAGAAAGACTGAGGGTTGGATTGCCCAGCTTCCGCCTGACCCAGGCTGAACCGAAGCCGATTCCCCGCATTACGGTCGCACGTTACCTGCAGTTGGCCGGGCTGGAACCTGGAGATTATTCCCTGGTCGTGCAGGTTAAAGATTCCCTGACCGAACGCGTGGAACTGGCGCAGGCCAGTTTTGCTGTTATCAGGTAACATCAGAGCGGTTTTTTGAGCGGCGACCTGACCGACTCCCTATACGCATTTCTGCCGCCCTTGCAGGGCTCCACGTCATTTCATGCCGGCAACCCCGGGTTTGCAGACTCGCCCCGGAGCCGCTTTCAAAAGTCATTTCGAACGCATTTTCTTAGATAATCCTAAGACTGCTAACTTATTCTGCTGTTTCAATTAAAAAGCCCGAATTATTGCTTGACAATTAATGTCCTAAGATTAGGATGGATCTAGTTTGCTTCACGCTTTTTTACTTTCCTCCGAGGTACCCTGGCTTCGGTGGTTTTTGTGTATTGCTGCAAAGAGTCAGTTTCAACATTTTGTTGTAGTCTGTTTTGCAGGCACGAACACAACACTGGAGGCTTCTGGTGAAAAGAAGAACCCTAGTACTCACATTGATGATCCTGGGCCTGTTGTATGCCCTGCCCGCGGTAGCTCAGCAGACGGGCAGCATCAGCGGCACAGTGACCGACCCGTCAGGCGGCGTGATTCCCAAGGCCGAAGTGACGGCTACAAACGAAGTAAATGGACTCGCGCGCACAACGGCGACAAGTGCGGAGGGTTTTTACACCTTCGCTCAGTTGCCCTACGGCACGTACACCGTGAGCGCAATCGCTCCTGGTTTCAAAAAGGCGATGAACTCCGGCATTAACCTGCACGTCGCTGAGGACAAGACGGTCCCGCTCTCGCTGGTGATCGGTGCGACATCCGAAATCGTTACGGTTACGGGCGGCGCCACCGAAGTCAACCTGCGCTCGGGCGAGGTTTCCAACCTCATCGACAGTCAGCAGATGTCGGAATTGCCCCTGAACGGGCGCAGTTTCGTTCAGTTGACGCTGTTGGTTCCCGGCGCCGCAGTTGGCGATAATCAGAAATCCGGGTTTACCGGCCTGCTCGGCGGCGTCGATATTTCGATGAGCGGCAGCCCGGCGAACGCCAACGCGTGGCTGGTGGACGGCGCGGACAACGTAGACCACGGATCCGGCCGCACGATCCTTGTCTATCCTTCGGTGGACTCCATCGAGGAATTCAAGGTTCAGCGCAACTCCTACGGCGCGGAGAACAACGCAGCCGGCGGCGCACAGATCAACCTCGTAACCAAGGGAGGTACCAACCTCTACCATGGTTCCGTTTACGAGTTCTGGCGCAACGACATCATGAACGCCAACAACTTCTTCCTGAACCGTGCGGGCACCGGTCAGAAGCCGAAGCTGCGTTACAACAACTTCGGCTACACCTTCAACGGCCCGATCGTGAAGGACAAGCTCTTCTTCTTCTGGTCGGAAGAATGGCGGCGTGAAGTCCGGGGCGTAACCCGCAAGGCCACGGTGCCTACGGATCTCGA
>Ga0315275_10002610_pt1 | contig 16354 bp, 16 predicted proteins | sample YL17G03_0_MG_FD_205557 | JGI IMG/M metagenome (GOLD analysis project Ga0315275, IMG submission 205557) | Sediment microbial communities from Yellowstone Lake, YNP, Wyoming, USA - YL17G03_0 | ecosystem: Environmental > Aquatic > Freshwater > Lake > Sediment | place: USA: Wyoming | collected... | reverse complement strand
ATAGCGCGGCATGTCAGGCCCGGGTCAGCGCGATGCGCGAACACTGCAACCTGCTCGCCACGCTCGCGGCGGATCGCCAGTATGAAGCCCGGCGGATGCGCCAGTGGGCGGAAGCTGCCGACGGGGAGCTGAAGCGGCTACAGGCGGAGTTCGCGCGAGTGACATCGCGGCGCCTGCACCGGTGGTCCGCAGCCGTTGCGCGAGCGGGCTGGGGAGCGCTGCGCGCGCTCGGGGTGAAACGGTGAAGCTGACCGTCATCGTGCCAACCTACAACCGCACCGACCTGCTGGCGAGGTGCCTGCGCGGGCTGCTCGACCAATCGGCCGCGCCCGGCGACTACGAGATCGTCGTTGTAGACGACGGTTCCACGCAGGATTCCGCCGCGGTGGTTACGGCGGTGGGTGCGCCGGAAGACCGTCTGCGCTTCTTCCGGCAGGAGAACAAGGGCCCGGCCGCCGCCCGCAATCTGGGCGTCCGACAGGCCCGCGGCGAGGTCGTCCTGTTCACGGGCGACGACTGCTTTCCGGACAAGCGCCTAGTCGAGGAGCATGTACGGGCACATGCCGAGGCCCGTTCGACAGGCTCAGGGCAAGCCGGGGAGGTAGGCGTCGTCGGGCTGGTTACCTGGCACCCGGAGGTCGAGGTCACGCCCTTCATGGCATTCCTAGAGACCGGGCCGCAGTTCGGGTTCAGTCAGATCACCAACACCGAGGACGTGTCCATCTGGCACTTCTACACCGCCAACTGCTCGGTGCAGCGCCATTGGATCGAGCAGGTGGGAGGGTTCGACGAGGACTTCAAGCACGCCGCCTTCGAGGACATGGAGCTCGCCTACCGGCTGAAGCAGCGGGGGCTGCGGATCATCTACCGGCCGGAGGCCAAGACCTACCACCACCACCCCACGACCTTCGAGCAGCACCTTGCCCGCCAGCGGATCACCGGCCGGTCGGCGGCGCTCTTCTACCGGAAGCACCCGGAGCTGAAGGTGGAGCTGGGAATCGCTCACTCGGCGAGGATGACGACGGCGCTGGAGTTCTGGCAGGCGGCGACCGAGTACGCCTTCGCCCTCGGGGTCCGGGAGGGGCTCAAGGGAGAGCAGCACCCGGGGCGGGAGGAACTCGATGCCTTGGACGGCGACCTCGGCCGGGCCGAGGCCGGCCGCGCCTGGGTGCAGGAGGTGTTCGGCAAGGTGGACCCGGACAAGCTCGAGCTGATCGAGCTGCGGGCGGAGCTGCAGCGCTTGAAGCGGGAGTTCGACCGAGTCACCTCGCGGCGTCTCCACCGCTGGTGTGAGGGGATTGCCCGCGGGGGCTGGTGGTTCCTTGGCAAGATGGGCATTGGCAGGTAGCTGTGAGCGGGCCTGCGCCATTGCTCTCGGTGGTAGTGCTGAACTGGAACGGCGCCCACCTGCTGCCAGTCTGTCTCGACTCGCTGCGCGCCCAGACGGTTCAGGGCTTCGAGCTGATCGTGGCGGACAACGGCTCGACCGATGGGTCGTTGGAGTTGCTCGCCGACCGCTACCCGGAGGCCCAGGTGATCCGCTTCCCCGGAAACATGGGTTTCTCGATGGCGGTGAATGCCGGCATCCGGGCAGGCCGGGGCGAGTTCGCGGCGCTGCTCAACAACGATACCGAGCTCGACCAACGCTATCTCGAGGAGCTCGTCGGGGCGATCCAGTCGGACGAACGCCTGGGGATGTGTGCGCCCAAGATGGTCTACTACGATGACCCGTCGCTTATCAACTCGGCGGGTCACGCCTGCGGTCCCGATGGGGTGGTGGTGGACATCGGCCGGGGCCGGCCCGACGGCCCGTGGTTCGGCCGGCCGCGGGAGGTGTTGGGCGCCTGCGCCGGGGCCGCGCTCTACCGGCGGAGGATGCTGGAGGAGATCGGGCTCTTCGATGAGAGCTTCTTCATCAGCTTCGAGGACGCGGACCTGAACTGGCGCGCCCAGTGGGCCGGGTGGCGCTGCCGCTATGTGCCGACCGCCATCGTCCGCCACCGGGAGGGCGTGTCGCGGGAGATCAGGAGCGGCCGCGCCGTCTACCTGGGGCTGCGCAACACCATCCACGTGTGGGTGAAGGACTGGCCGGCGCTGTCTCTTCTCCGACACCTCGCTGGTATCTGGCGGGGCCTGCGGCGGTCGATGGCATCGCTGATGTTCCGTGGATATGGCGGCGTGCTGCCCGCCGTGTTGTGGGGCGTGGTCAGCCAGATGCCGGTGATGCTGGCCCGCCGCCGGCGCATCCGCCGCACGCGTACGGTGCCGGCGGCGAGGTTCGAGGAGTTAGTGAGCGGCTCGTCCCGGGAGATTCCCCTCACACCGTTCGATTCCGGGGTCCGCCTGGGGATGGTGAGGCTGGTTCAGCAGGCGTGCGCGGGCGCGCTCAGCCTGCTGATCCTTTTGCTGGTGCTGAGCGCGGCCGCGCTGGTTGACCTCACCGAGAAGCGTGCCGACGGCAGGAGGCGACCGCCTCCTGCCAAAAGATAGCCCTACCGTCTTCATCACGGATCTGAGCAGGAGAGTCCAGTGCGAGTTCTGGTCACGGGCGCGGCCGGCTTCATGGGCAGTCATGTCGCCGAGGCGCTGGTATCGGCCGGGCATGAGGTCATCGCGGTGGACGACCTCAGCGGCGGGTTCCGCGAGAACGTGCCCGCCGGTGTGATGTTCCTCAAGGTGGATCTGCGTGAAGCCGGCCCCACAGAAGCGCTGGTGAGAGACCACCCCCCCGACCTTCTCTGTCATCTGGCCGCCAACGCCCGCGAGGGAGCTTCTCAGTTCCAGCCCCGGGATGTCTGCGGGCGGAACCTGATGGCCTACGCCAATGTGCTCGTCCCGGCGATACGGAGTGGGATGAGGAAGGTCGTGCTTTACAGCTCGATGGCCGTCTACGGCGATCAGCCGGCGCCGTTCGACGAGTCCATGTCCCGCCGGCCGGTGGATGTCTACGGGGTGAACAAGACGGCGATGGAGGAGATGACGGAGATTCTCGCCGATGTGCATGAGTTCATGTACACCATCGTCCGGCCCCACAATGTGTTCGGCGAACGCCAGAGCCTCCAAGACCCCTTCCGGAACGTGGTTGGGATTTTCATGAACCGGATCATGCGCGGCGAGCCCCTCTATGTCTACGGCGACGGAGAGCAGCAGCGCGCCTTCAGCTACATAGGGGATTCGCTGCCCGCCTTCCTCGGGGCGTCCGAACTCAAGCCTGAGCTGGATCACCAAGTCATCAATGTCGGCGGAATGCAAGCGGTGACCGTCAACCATCTCCTGCAATTGGTGCTGGCGGAGCTCGGCGCCGACAACGAGGTGATCCATCTGCCGGACCGTCCGCGAGAGGTGAAAGACGCCTACAGCACCTGGCAGAGGTCTGTTGAGCTGTTAGGATATGACGAGCGGTTCGGGCTGGAGGAAGGGATTCGCCGCATGGCCCTGTGGGCGCGAGCGCAGGGGCCTCAGCCCTGGCGGCAGGAAAGCCTGGAGTTGCCCAGCCCGAAGGCCCCCAGCATCTGGCTCGACCCGCAGAACGGCGGGCAGGCAAGCGGCGCAATGCCCAGGAAGGCGTGACCCCACTGCGCGCCAGCATCATCATTTCATCGTGGAATGGTCGCCATCTCCTCGAGACATGCCTTCCCCGCGTGCTGCGGGCGGCGGCCGTCGAGGGGGGCAACCACGAGGTCATCGTCGTTGATGACGCGAGCACCGACGACACGGTTGACTACCTGCGGCGCGAGTTCCCGCAGGTCCGCCTGATCGCCCTGCCGCGGAATCTGCGCTTTGCCGCCGCCAACAACGCGGCGGCAAAGCAAGCGGCGGGCGACGTGCTGGTCTTCCTCAACAACGACATGCAGGTGGCCGAAGATTTCCTGGGCCCACTGCTCGGCCACTTCGAGGACCCAGGCGTGTTCGCGGCCACCGCCCGCATCGAGATGGATCCCAAGCGGGTCGGCGGTGGGATGATACGGGAGACGGGTCTCGTACGAGCGCGCTTCGAGGACGGCTTCTTCCTCCTCCGACATGAGGAGCCGGAGACCGCAGGGGAGGAGCACGTTTCTGCCCCACAGCACGTGCTCTATGCGGGCGGGGGATCGAGTGCATGGCGACGCGACCGATTCCTGGCGCTCGGGGGGTTCGACCGGCTCTTCCGTCCGTTCTACTTCGAGGATCTCGACCTATCCTTCCGCGCGCAGAAGGCCGGCTGGCGCATTCTCTTCGAGCCGGCAAGCAAGATGGTCCACGCCCACCGGCGGACGAACTCGCCCGAGAACTTCCCCGGCGGCTATGTGGACCTGATGTTCGGCAAGAACAGCCTGCTGTTCACCTGGAAGGCGCTGACCGATAGCGCGATGCTCGCGCAACACTTCCTCGCGCTCTGGCGGAGGCTCATGGGCCCGGCGCGCGAGCCTGGGATAGCCGCCTTCTTCGTGCGTGCGGCCGCTCAGCTTCCCGAGTTGCTCGTCGCACGCCAACGCTCCAGGAAGGGGCTCCTTCTATCGGATCGCGCGGTGCTTCAGGCGACTGCGGCGCCCTCGCGCGAAGAGGTGACAGACGCGGGGAGCTTGCCGTATGGCTCGACAGGCCTGGGCAAACGCATCCTCGTGCTCGGCTTCGCGCCGCTGCCATTCGAGAAGGAGCGCCGCCTGGGCGCGCTCTGCTTCCGCACCTGGCATGTGACCCAGGCGCTGCTGACGGCCGGACATGAAGTGACGCTCGTGGCGGTGAGGACAGCCGGCGCCTATGAAGACGAGAGCAACCGGCCGCCGGCGCTGCGGTTCCAGGGCGAGCATTTCACCTATTACTCGGTCCAGGGCTCGCGGTTCGAGGGCGGCTTCGCGCAGGACGTGTGCGATCGCGTGGAGCCGCAAGCGATAGTGGCGGTACATGCCTATCCGGCATGGATAGCCTCACGCCTGCGTTCGGAGGCGCCGCTGTGGGCCGACATGAACGGCTATGCGATGAGCGAGGCGCAGGCGCGGGCCGCGGTAACCGGCGATGACTCGGGCATCGCCGAGGCGTGGAAGTGGGAACGCACCGCGCTCGCCAGGGCGGACATGCTCTCAGTTGTCTCGACGCGGCAGAAGTACGCGGTCATCGGGGAGATGGCGGCCATCGGACGGCTTAAGGGTAGTAACTACGGCCGCGATCGCGTCCACTACCTGCCCAACGCGGTCGAACCGCAGCCCTACCGGCACACGAAGACGGTGGTGCGCGGCCGGCTCGTCGGCGAGCGGGACTTCGTCGTGCTGTGGGCGGGCGGCTATAACACCTGGACCGATGTGGACACGCTCTTCGCCGGATTGGTCGAGGCGATGCGCGAGGAGCCGAGGCTGAAGTTCGTCTCGCTCGGGGGCGCCATGCCGGGGCGGGACGAAGTCACGTTCTACCGGTTCAGGCAGCTCATTGACGAGAGCGAGTTCGCAGACCGCTTCCTCTTCACCGGCTGGGTGCCCAACGAGGAGGTTCCGAACTACTACTTCGAGAGCGATGTCGGCATCAACATAGACCGGTTCAGCTACGAGATGCTGATCGGGTGCCGGTATCGCATCCTCGACATGCTGCGCGCGGGGCTGCCCGTGGTCACGACGCTCGGCACCGAGATCAGCGAGATCGTCGAGCAGGAGCGCCTCGGGATGACCTTCGCGCCGGGCGACGCCCAGGGGCTGAAGGAGTGCCTTCTCACGCTGGCGCGAGATGAGAGCAGGCGGAAGCGATGCGCCGAGCGGGCGCGGGACTACCTGCTGAGATACCGTCTCGTCGCCGACGTGATGAAGCCGCTCCAGCTCTGGGCGAACGACCCGCGACCGTCGCCGGACCGCCTTCCTGTCCGGAAGGTCGAGGTCGCCGCTGGTCGCCGATTGCGAGGCGGTTTGCCCTGGTCGGCTTTAGCCGGACGCCTGCCGCGAAGGTTATCTGACGTGTTGGCGAAGGCGGTCATCCGGCGCCGGGCAACCGCGCCCTGGGGTATCGCCGGTGAGTCGCCCGACAGAGCGCTCATTGTGCGCGGAGGGACAGTGGAGCTGGCGCGGCGGGTCGTTCAGGAGCTGCGTCGGAGAGCCCCGTGGGCGGTGCTGGCGGTGGTCGCGCCGGAGGCGTTGGCGGATGAAACGCGCTACGAGACCGGCGTTGACGTCATCCCGGTGCCAGCCGCGGAAGCGTGTGGCTATACGCTCAGCAGGCGGACAGCCGGCCGCCTGCGGGAGACGCGCTTCGACATCGTCTTCGTCGCTGGCGAGGGGAACCGGCGAGCGGAGGCGCTTGCCCTTCTCGCCCGGGCCCGCAGGCGCGTCGAGATCCGCGATGACGGCGCCGCCCACGACTTCTGGTTCGCGCCTTACAAGCCACTGCTGCTGCTTGCGCGGGCTGTCGCGTGGGCCGTGGAGAAGCTGGCCCTTACAGTACTGGTGGGCATCGTGTGGGGCAGCATCACCGCCGAAGGGTGGGTCTGGGGTCTGCGGACGCGGCTGGCGGCGGCCCGCCAGCCCAGGGGATGAACGTGGCTCGCCCTGCTGTCTTCCTGGACCGGGACGGGACGATCATCAGGGAGGTTGACTACCTCCGGTCCCCGGCGCAGCTCCGTCTCCTGCCTGGCGCGGCTGATGCGATCAAGGGGCTGAATGAGGCCGGGTTCGCCGTAGTGATCGCGACGAACCAGTCGGGGATCGCGCGAGGGATGCTGACCGAGGCCGACCTGGCCCTCACGAACGCGGTGCTCGAGCGCCGGCTGGCCCGAGCAGGCGCCCACCTCGACGCGATCTACTTCTGCCCCCATCACCCCGAGGTGGGGCATCCTGAATACCGGCAGCAGTGCGAGTGCAGGAAACCGGCGCCGGGAATGCTGCTGCGCGCGGCGGGGGAGCTGGACCTGGACCTCAGCCGATCCTTCGCCGTCGGCGACAGCGCGCGGGATCTGTTGGCGGGCAGGAACGCCGGTTGCCGCACGGTGTTGGTTCGCACTGGCTACGGCCGAGCGACCGAGGCAGCGTGCGGGCAAGAGTTGCCGGCCGACCATGTCGCCGATGATCTCGCAGGCGCGGTTGAATGGATTGTCGGACAGCTTGTGCAGCACGAGCGAGCGCGTACCGAGAAGACTGACCGATGAAGGCTGCCATCATCATCGTCAACTACAATGGTCAGGAACTGCTCGCGCAGTCGGTGCCGGCAGCGCTTGAGGCTGCAGGTCAAGCGGGCGCTCACCCCGTGTTTGTGGCGGATGATGCGAGCACCGATGACACTATCGAGTTCCTGTGCAGGGCATTTCCCGAAGTGACAGTGCTGGCGCTTCCCAAGAGGGGCTTCGGGGCCACATCCAATGCCGCGGTGGAGGCGGCCGAGACCGAAGCCGTAGTGCTCCTGAACAGCGACGTCATCGTCACGCCGAGATTCCTGGAACCATTGCTTGACGGCCTGGCGAAGCCGGACGTCTTCGCGGTGGGCTGCAAGTTCCTCAACGCTGACGGATCGCTGACTCACGCTCTGGGCAATCGGACCTCCGGACGGTGGCAGTCGGGGCTGCTCCAGCTCGAGCACGAGACGCGACCGGAGCGGCTCGAACGTACTTGCCCTCAGCTCTATGCGAATGGCGGGGGCATGGCCTTCTGGCGGGACAAGTGGCAGGCGCTCGGCGGGTTCGACGCGCTCTACCATCCGTTCTACTGGGAAGATGTGGACATCGGCTACCGCGCCTGGGGGCGCGGGTGGCAGGTGCTGTACGAGCCTGCGAGCGTCGTCTATCACGATCAGGGCAGCACCATGAGACGGGTCCACCGGCCTGCCCATATCGAGCTGATGTCGGCAAAGAACGCGGTGCTGTTTGCCTGGAAGAACCTGCTCGACCCGCGACTTTTCCGGCGCGCCCTCGCGGCGCAGGCGCGTTGGGCGGCCGACGATGTCCTGATAGGAGGACTGCCCAGTCGTACAGCCGCGCTGTGGCGAGCATCTCGGCAGCTCTCCGAGGCCGCTCGCGGGAGGACAAGTGAGCAGCGAGCGCGCCTCCGCACCGATGAGGAGATCCTGGCGCTGTCCTCGCGGGGTGATCTGTGAAGCGGGAGGAAGCGCTCGGACTGCTCCTCACCTTCGCCCGACGGGGCGAAGACGATACGGTGCGGCGGGCCGTCGCTCACATTCGCCAGCAGGGGGCGACCGACGTGTTGGCGGTCGGTACTCCTGTATCGGCCCCAGCCCTGCGGGTAGTCGGCGCCGATGACATACTGGCATACGGCGACGGCGCTGGCACGCGAGCCGTAATCCGCGACCTCCGGCGGCGCCGTCCGCGGCTGGCGGTGATTGTGTACTTGGATGCAAGCTTCGCCGGCCACTTGAAGCTCGAAGCGCTGGCACTTCTGAGCGGCGCGAAGCGTGTTTGGCGGGCGGCGCCCGAAGGCCCGCCAACGGCGATTGGCCGAGCGGGACTCTCCTCGAGCGTGCTGGACAAGAGCGTGAGGGCCTTCGGCTGCGTGCTTGCCGGAATGTCCATCTGCGCTATCGCGTTCACGTGCCTTCGGGCGAGACAGCTAGTCGCGGGAGGCCGCCGTGCGAATCGGGCTTGACGCGCGGGCGCTGGCATCCCGCAGGCGCTCGGGGGTGGAGCACTATGTCATCAACCTCACGCGTGCGCTCGCGGAGCTGGCCGATGCGCCGGAGATAATCGCCTACCTGGACCAGCCGGTCACCGACCCTGGCCTAGCGCGGGTAGCGGCATCCGGCAAGGTGCGCCTGCAGCTGATGAGAGCGCGGCGCGGCTGGCTCCGGGCCGCGTTGCCCTGGCAGCTCTGGCGCGACCGGGCGGGCCTCATCCACCTACCCAGCACCATCGTTCCGCCGCTCCTCCCCTGCCCCGCGGTCGTGACCGCGCACGACCTCGCCTGGGCACGATACCCGGAGACCTACGAGTCGGCGGATCTGAGGATGCAGACGCGGGTAGTGCCGCGCTCCATCCGGCGCGCCGCCCATGTGATCGCCGTGTCCCAGGCAACGGCCGACGACCTGGTTGATCTTCTCCGGGTGCCCGCGGACAAGATCACCGTGACCAGGCTCGGCGTGTCCACGGTCTTTCGGCCAGACGGTCCGAGGATCCCGGCCGATGCCTTCGCGGGGGCCGAGCGCGCGCGGGAGGGATGTGTGCTGCACACCGGCGGCCTCCATCCGCGCAAGAACGTTCCGAGGCTGCTCGAGGCCTACGCCATCTTGCGCCGGGAGATGGCTTGTCCGCCGTTCGTGATCGCCGGGGATGCCGGCTCGGGGTCCGGCCAGCAGGCGATCGCGAAGGCTGCCGCGCTCGGCCTTGCGGGGGACGTCATCTTCCCGGGCCAGCTAGCGGAGGCGCTCCTCCCCGCCCTCTACCGCGCCGCGGTTGTGGTCGCCTATCCATCGCTCCACGAAGGGTTCGGCCTCCCCATCCTCGAAGCGATGGCCTCCGGGGCGCCGGTGGTCACCTCCGACCGGTCGAGTATGAAAGAGGTCGCCGGAGACGCCGCCGTGCTGGTGGATCCGGAGGACATACAGGGGCTGACGGAGGCCCTCAGGCGCGCCATCTCGGACGAAGGCCTTCGTGAGCAGCTAAGGCAGAAGGGTCTCGCCAGGAGCCAGGAGTTCCGCTGGGAGCGCACCGCCAGGGAAACGGCAGCCGTCTACCGGCGGTTCGCGAGGGGCTCGTAGCGCCCCGAAACGTCACCTTTGGCCGAAACCTTCGTCTCGGCATCTGCGTATACCAGATAGCGGAGAGGGCGGAGCAGACGAGGCCGTGCGGGACGACTCCGAACTGATCACGCTTTGCCTCGCCGGCGACCGGGACGCGTTCGACGCCCTCGTGGCCCGCCACTACCGCGCCATCTACAACATGATCTACCGGATGCTGGGCAACTCGGAAGACGCGGCCGATCTCACGCAAGAGGCGTTCGTGCGCATCTACACGCGCCTCGACACCTTCCATCTCGACCGCTCGCTTCTCGCCTGGGCGCGCACTATCGCCTCCAACCTCTCCATTGACTTCCTGCGCCGTCGGGGTACGCCCGCGGTCTCGCTCGACGAGCGCATTGAGGCCGGCGAGCAGCACGCGGACCTCGGGCCTGGGGTCTCACCGGAGGACCAGCTCGAGATGGCGGAGGACTCCCGCCGCGTGCTGGCTGCGGTCCAGCAGCTCCCGGAGAGGCAGCGGGCGGTGCTAGTGCTTCGACACATCGAAGGTCTAAAGCTGGAGGAGATCGCCGAGACGCTCCGCATGCCCCTGGGCACTGTGAAGACGATGCTCTTCCGCGGTCGAGAGGCAGTCCGGAAGATGGCGGGTGAGTTGTCAGGAGAGCCGACATGAAGTGCGCCAATGTGCGACCTATGCTGGAGGAGTACTTCGAGGGGCTGATCGCTGACCGGCGCGCCGACGCGGTCGCCGCGCATCTGAACACCTGCGCGGCCTGCGCGGGTGAGCTTCGCCAGATCGAATTGGTGGCCGGCGCGCTGGCGACCGTCCCGCGAGCTGCGCCAGCAGGGAACCTGCCGACAGCCATCTCGCTGCGCATCGCCGGGCTTCCAGCTCTTCGCCAGCAGCGGGTCGTCACCGGCTGGCGCTGGGTCGGTGTGATCGCCACGATCTCGGTCGTCTGCCTGTCGGTGGTCAGCTACCTGTTACCGGTGCTGGTCTCTGAGGAGCTGGCATCGAGTGTCGCGATGCTCGGCCAGATTAGAGAGGTTTCGGTCCTGGTGCACAACTGGTTCGCGGCAGCGCCGGACCTGCTGGCCGCGCTGTGGCTGACCCTCGGCAAGGTCTGGTGGTGGTTCACGCTCGCGGCGCGGGCGGCCGCGCCCACTATTGGTGTCTACCTCGCCGCCGAGATTGGAATCCTTGTTGCCGTCGTTCTCGTATTGGATAGCAGAAGCCGCCGAATGCCAGTGCGGCAAACGCTGCTGACCTGAAGGAAGGTGTGACGATGAAGGATCTACCGGCGGACAGAAGGTCGCAAGAAGCAGCGAGTCGCAGGGCTGTGTGCCGACCTGATGGCGGGAAGCTCCGGGGCATCGGAGTTCTGGCGCTGGCGTCCCTGGTTCTGATGACGCAGCTCGCGCTGGCAGCCGAGGTTGAGGTCCGGGCCCCGGGTGTGAGGATCACCGCCACCGAACAGCCCCAGTCCGCGGAGGTGCAAGTACCCGGTGTAAAGGTCACAGTGCAGCCGGGGCAGCAGCCGGCCCCGGTTGGCAATACCCTTGACCTCGCCGGTGTCTGGAAGTTCAAGGGCGACTGGATCGAGAGCGGGCTTGGCGAGGGTTGGCAGAAGCCCGAATACGACGATACCGCGTGGAAGGATCTCCAGGTTCCCGGAAGCTGGGAAGAGCAGGGCATCAACACTCCCAACCCTAGATGGCCCAGTGAGGAGCCCGACGACGGCTACAACGGGTACGCCTGGTACCGGAAGCACTTCACGGTCCCCGCCGGCTGGGCGGGTGTGCCTGTGACCATCGAGTTCGGCGCCGTAGACGACTACGACTGGGTCTACGTCAATGGTCAGATGGTAGGTTCGACGACCACTGGTGAGCCCTGGGGGGAGCCTCGTGGTTACGACATTCCGGTGGGGCTGTTGAAGCCGGGAGCGGACAATGTGATCGCCGTCCGCATCTCGGATAAGAGCGGACAGGGCGGTATCACTGAAGGGCCTGTGCTCCTGCGGAAGAAGGCTGCGGAGACCGCCGCTGCTGCGCCTGCGACCTATGCCCGTGAGATGGAGGATGTGGTCCGGGTTGGAGGCAGTGTTGCGATCGCGGAGGACGAGAAGGTCAACGGCGATGTCGTCGCGATAGGGGGCGAGGCCGATATCTCGGGGTATGTCACCGGGAGCGTCATCGCGGTCGGCGGTAACGTGTACGCCCGGTCAGGCTCGCGGATTGACGGGGACGCGGTGACGGTGGGCGGCCGCATCGAGAAGGCCGATGGTGCCCATATCGGCGGTGAACAGGTCACCGCCGGGCCGGGCTTCGGCTGGTGGAAGCCGCGGTGGCCCGGTATGCTGTGGGGCGGCGGACGCTACGGCTTCTTCGGCGGTCTGCTGATCTGGGCGTTCATCGCCTTGCTCGCCGTTCTGCTGTTCCGCCACCGGCTGGAGGTGATGGCGGAGGCGCTGCCGCTCCATCCCGGGCGGGCGGCTGCCTACGGTCTGGTCGGGTTCGCGTTGACGCCGGCGGCGCTCGCTACCGCGTTGGTCGCCGAGGTCTTCGTGATCGTCGTGCTCGCCATTACCATCGTCGGCATTCTGCTGATCCCCGCGGTGGCGGTGGCGATGGCGGCGATGATCCTGGCCCCCGGCGCGCTGCTGCTCGTTGGGATGTCGGGTGTTTTCCTGAGCCTCGGGCGAGCGGCCGTCGGACAACTTGGTCGGCCCGAGACGCACCCTGTCTGGGCCGCCTTCGTCGGCGTGGTTCTCATCGCGGTGGCAGGGCTGATTCCGTACGTCGGCCCCTTGGTTTGGCTCACGGTCGTCATATTCGGGTTCGGTGTGGCGCTGATGACCGGAATCGGGAGCGGGGAGCGATGGTCCTACCGGAATATGCGTCGGCGTCGCCGGCATCCGCAGCCAGAAGAGGCTGAGCCGGCCGAGATGGCCGCGCCTGTAGCCGTCGCGGCGACTACCGCGACTCCAGGCGAGACAGCGTCCGCTGCCGCAACAGGACCGTCTGCCGACTTGGGAAGCGCAGGAGGAACCGTCGAGCCCGTAGCAGAGACACCGACAGCGGGCGGCGGTTCGCCCACCGAGGAAGCGCTGCCTGACGGGCCGCAGCAGCGACCGGAGGACTGAGGCACGACTCTGCCGATGAGCGCCGGCGGGTGACCCCCCGCCGGCGCGGCCGCGTCAGCCCGGACGGCTCACTGCTTCCCGACCCGGAGGGTGCGCTTGCTCCCTCCGCGCTGGACAGTGACACTGTTCGAGGTGATCCTCACCACCCGGTAGCTCTCGAACGTGCCGCCCTCTCTGACCAGGTAGCGACTGTCGCCCCGCCTGAGCAGAGCCACCTTCGGGTCGCCGTTGATCACGCCGGAGAGCCACAGCACATTGGGGGTGGGCCGACTCAGCGCCGCTTGCCCGGGGGTAAGCGCAATGGCATCCGGCGGCGGGAACGGCGGCAGCGGATACCTCGAGGTGGTTCGGCGCGGCAGCGGAGGTGTGGGAGAATACGCGACACTGCGGGGCGCAGCGGGAGCCGGAGCAGGCTGGGGCCTCGCTGCCGGCGGAGCCGGTTGCTCGGCCCGCTCCAGCGGCCGCTGCTCTGGTTGCTCCTTCCGCGGGAGCGTCGGTTCCGTAGCGGCAACGGAAAGGGATGCGGCGGCTGGGCGAGCACGCGTGCTATGTTCAGGCGTCCGCGCGGCTGCGGCTGCATCGCGATCGCCGGACGAGCGGGTGAGCACGATCCCTGTCGCGACCATCAAGGATGCAGCGATAATGGCGGTGAGCCTGGGGATGTCAACCTGCTTGAACCTCATACTGCTCCTCCCGAGCCGAATCCAGTAAGCCGCCAAGGGGTGAACACACTTCGTGAGTCACACCCTCATGGCCGAGAGACGTGCCACAGAAGCTGCTGGCGCCGGCGTTCCCGCCGACGCGAGGCAACTGCTACGCCTCCCCGGTGGACCTCGCTCCTCCAGGTTGCCTGGCTGCTGTCCCCACAACCTATCAGAGGGGCCCTGCTGCGAGATTCCTGCATCCGGCTTACCACCGCACTGCAGGGATCACCATAAGGGCCAATTCCACAGCTTTGGCTACCGACGCGACAGTTCAGTTGCTGGCGGGTTGGCCGCCCGAGCGGGGCCGGGACCGCCCAAGGGGTCGTTTGTGGAATAACCTGACCGGCGAGCCGCGGTGGCGCGGCTGGCGCCCGTCTGCATTCTGCGGGAGCGTCTGGTGCGCTGGGAAGGTCATGGGATCCTCCTGGTATCCGCGCGCCGCCTGTGCCCCGTGGACGCGGGAGGTCGCACCGGGAGGTTCAGGTGCACGATTCTGGAGGCGATGAAAGCCGCGAGGCCAGCGCCCAGGACTACCTGAGGCTGCTGGCGCGCGAACCGAACTCGCTTCGCTTCGCTGAGTACGCCGATCACCTGCGCGGTCTGGGCAAGCTCTCCGACGCGACGACGCTGTGCGAGTATGGGCTGACACGGCACCCCGCCTACGCCACCGGCCATGTGGTGATGGCAGCGATCCTGCTCGACGCCGGCATGCCTGATAGAGGGGCGGCCGAGCTGCGACAGGCGCTCCGGCTAGATCCAGGGCACCCGCGCGCTCATCTCATGCTCGGCAAACTGCTCCTGGAGAAAGGAGACGCGCGGAGCGCGATCGGGGAGTTCGAGGTCGCGCTGCTCTACAATCCAGGCCTTGCCGAGGCTAGAGCGCGGCTGGCCGAGATCAGGGGCGAGATACTGCCGCCCCGCTCCGCCCCTCCGTCGCCGCAGGCGAAGACAGGCCGCAAGCCCGGACAGCGGCCGGAGTGGCTGACGCCAGCGAGAGTCGGGGAAGTGGTAGGCCTGGCCGCACGCAACCCTCGGATCACCCACGCCGCCGTCGCGGACGCCGACGGGCGGATGGTCGCAAGCTCGGCGCCTACGCCCCCCAGCGCGGTGGAAGGCGAAGCGATGGTTGGGTTTGTGCACGATATGCGCACTCTCGCCTCGAGGCTCGGAGCCGGCCGTCTCCGGTCCGCGGTGGTATCCGGGGAGCGCTCGCACACTGTCTACCTGCCGCTCGGCGACCTGGTGATGGCGGCCGCGATGGAGGCGGGAACCGATGCAGATGGGGCGGTCAACCAGCTCGAAGACGCCGTGTCTGCCGATCCGCAATCCTCGGCCGAGGGCACCATCTGATGGCTGCGCGCGTCCAAGACGCAGGCTCTGCTCTCGAAGAGGCGCTTCGCCCTCTGCTGGAGATGCCCGGCATCCTGGGCGGCCTGATCTCGGCTACCGACGGGCTTCTCATGGCCGCCGTGGTGAAGGAGGGCCTTGACCAGGAATCGCTCGCAGCCGCCGGGGCGAGGCTGGGGCAGCTTGCCTCCGCCCGGCTTGCATATGACGTTCTTGATGTCGCCGTGCTGGACGCGACCCGGCTTCGGCTTATCGTTCACCCGACTGCGTTGGGCTACCTCACGGTGGTCGCCGACCCGGCCGGTCAGATCGAGCCGGCGGTGGCTGCGGCCCGGCAGGTCGGCAAGGTTCTACAAGAGACGGCAGCCACCACGGGTGCGCTCGAAGCCATTCTGGATTAGGAACGGAAGATGATTGGCACGATAGGGCTGGACATTACGCGGACACAGCTTGACGAGATCGAGAGCGCGCTGGACGAGATGCTGGTGGGCTCCAAAGCGTCAAGCGTCATTCTTGTGAACTGCGACGATGGCGGTGTCGTGACCGCCAAGGGCTCGACCGGAACGCTCGACACCGTGTCGTTGGCGGCGCTTGCCGCCGGCGCATTCGCCTCGACCCGCGAGATCGCCCGGCTCGTCGGCGAGCCAGAGTTCACCGTGCTCTTCCATCAGGGGAAGCGGCATCACGTTCACTTCAGCGTGGCCGGGGACCATTGCCTGCTGATGACGCTGTTCAGCGATGAGACGACGGTCGGGATGGTGCGCCTGTGCGCCCGCAAGGCCTGCCTGCGCATCCAGCACTCGCTGGACCGCTGACACGCGAAACGGCGGCCCCGCTTCGCGGCGGGCCCGCCGTTCATCACAGTCTTGCTGTCCGGTCTACTCCGCCCAGCTGATCGCCTCGGCCGGACAGCCGTCAATCGCCTCTTGGATCTCGCTCTCGCTGCCGCCCGTCGGGTTCTTCACGGTCGCGATATCGTCATCGCCCATCTCGAACACGCCAGGGCAAACTTCCACGCACGCTCCACAGCCGGTGCAGAGATCCCGGTCAACAACAGGTTGTCTCATTATGTCCCTCCACTAGTCGTCGTTTGGCCATCGGCAACGGTCACTGTCACCGTCCGTGGAGGTTCGGCGGGCCGGGCCGCGGTTCCTTTCAGAGGACGGGCGCCCCAGACGCCGCCCCTTGCCGCTGGTGGAGGTTTCGACTATCATATTGGGCGCGTGGCACCGTAGCTCAGGGGTAGAGCAGACGGTTCATAACCGTCGGGTCGGTGGTCCGAATCCACCCGGTGCCACCAGTCTCGCCTCTGGCGAGACTGGTGGAGTAAGGAGAGAGGGGAGAAGCAGGTACTCTCCCTGTTTTGCGCAGGAAGGTCGCCGACGAAGCGGGAAACCGCTGACTGTGGGGGTGTTGAGAAACCCCCTTGTTCCCGCCGTTCCGTCAAGAAGCAGGGACGGCATCGGGGTTTGCTCCCAGCAGTCTCGAGATCAGTCGACGGATTGCCGCGGAGGGTGAGCCCCA
>Ga0315275_10002608_pt1 | contig 16356 bp, 9 predicted proteins | sample YL17G03_0_MG_FD_205557 | JGI IMG/M metagenome (GOLD analysis project Ga0315275, IMG submission 205557) | Sediment microbial communities from Yellowstone Lake, YNP, Wyoming, USA - YL17G03_0 | ecosystem: Environmental > Aquatic > Freshwater > Lake > Sediment | place: USA: Wyoming | collected... | reverse complement strand
GAAGGTGGCGAAGACGCCGGGCGCGGCGCTTGGCTCGACCCGCCGCAAGCCCACCCAAGAGCTGTGCCTCGAGATGTTCGAGGTGATGCGCAAGCACAACGTCCGCTTCTTCTTCTACATCGGCGGGAACGATACCGCGGAAGCCTGCCAGATCGTCAACGAGAAGTCGCTCGAGGCCGGCTATGAGCTGCGCTGCTTCCACGTCCCCAAGACGATTGACAACGACCTGCTGGTCACCGATCACTGCCCGGGCTACGGCAGCGCGGCCCGGTTCGTCGCCTCCGCCTTCATCGGCGACAACCTCGATAACCGGTCACTGCGCGGGATCAAGATCAATGTGGTCATGGGCAGGAACGCGGGATTCCTGACCGCGGCTTCGGCGCTGGCGCGGACGCGCAAGGACGACGGTCCACACCTCATCTACCTGCCCGAGCGCCCGATCACCCGCGAGCGGTTCCGCGACGATGTTGCCGGGGTCTACGAGCGGCTCGGCCGCTGCATCGTCGCCGTGTCGGAGGGGGTCGAGGATGCTGCCAGCCCGGAGAAGAAGACCTTCGCCGAGGTCATCAAGGAACAGCTGGAGGTGAGCGAGTTCGGCGACTTCCAGCTCTCCGGCAGCGGCGCGCTGGGGGACTGGCTGGCGGCGTATGTCAGGGAGTCAATGCCCAAGGTCCGCCTCCGGGCCGACACGTTCGGTTACATGCAGCGCTCGTTGCCAAGCGCGATCAGCAAGGTTGACTCGGCGGAGGCGCGTGAGGTCGGCCGCAAGGCGGTCGAGTTCGCCACCCACGCCGATGTTGACGGGAGCGTGGTGATCGTTCGCCTTCCCGGCCGACGCTACACGGTCGAGTACGATCGCACCGAGCTAGGCAATGTTGCGCGCAAGACGAAGAAGATGCCGGACGAGTTCATCGCCCGCTCCGGCAATGATGTCACCCGCAAGTTCCTGGCCTACGCCCGGCCACTGGTGGGACGCCTGCCTGCAGTCGGCTACCTCGAGGGGATCTAGCCGCCGCGCACCCCGGCCGCTTATTTGCCGCCGCCGGGCGCCGCCCGGCCTAGTGGGCGCGTCATCCCCTGTGGTAAGAGAGCAAGCGATTGGGTGTATGTTTGGAGGCCGATTGTCTGGTCCCGGCGACAAGAACGGGTCAGGCGGCTTGACACGGGGGGCTCTCCCGCGGTTCGATACTTCGTCAGACGAACTATTCGCCAAGGGAGCACGTCCTAATGGCAACAGGGAAGAATGCCTGCCTCACGCGGATCGTGGATGCGCTTCCCCAGATCTTCCGAAGCCTCGCGCCGCGGCGGCCGCTGATCGAGGGGGAGACGGAGTTCACCATCGCCCAGATGCGGGCGCTGCGGGCGGTGGCGGATCGCGGAAGCTGTACGATGGGGGAGCTTGCCAAGGCGCTCGGCGTGAGCCTGAGTTCGGCCACAGGTTTGGTTGACCGGCTGGTCGAGCGCCGCCTGGTGCAACGAGCGACGAATCCCCGCGACCGCCGCGTCGTCCGGGTGGAGCTGGCCGCGGCGGGCATGCGCGCCCGCAGCACGTTCCGCAGGGCGGTGGTCCGCCGCCTGGGGCTGGCCGAGCAGCGACTGTCGGGCGGGCAGCTCGAACGGATCGCCGAGAGCATGGAGCTGCTGCAGCGAGCGCTTACCGAGACACAGCCAGGGCGGAAGGAGGGGGCATGATCGTGCGCCGGATCGCCTTTACTCTGCGGCGCCGGCAGCGACCGCGCGGGCGATGATGGCGCGCAGATCGCGCTCGCATTCATCGCTCAGGCCAGGCTCTTGCTCTGGCTCCGAGAGGATCTCCCTGATCCGCGCTCTGGCGCGCGCCCGGTCTGACACGGCACCGGCTGCGAGCCACTCCTTCACCGAGCTTCTCGCCCATATCGTTGGCTCCCATAGCTCGGTGCGGAAGCGCTTTGCGGTCAGCTCCGTGCCGATGAAGGCACCCCCCGGCCCAACTTCGGCTATCTCCGCCACGGCGAGCGCCTCGTCGCTGAAGTCCACCGGCTGAAGCGTTCGCCTGACCGCACTCGCCAGCTCGTTGTCGTAGACGAGCTGCTCGGGCGAGCAGATCTCGTCAATCGAGAGCAGCCCGGCATCCATGCTCGACGACCCGCAGGCGTAGATGCCGGGCACGATCCCGAGGGCCTTCTGCATGCCCGCCTGGACTGAAGGCTCCTTGGCGTCGCTGAGCCCGGCATGGCTCCCGGAGCCGACGCCGTACCAGCGGGCGAGCTGGCCCATCATTGCGCCCATCACAATGCGCTCCGGCCGGCCGTACATGCTCATCGTCGTCCGCATGTCCATGACCATCGGGCCGCCGCCGATGTAGAACGAGCGACTGCCCCAGAGGAGACGGTTGAGGATGCCCAGGAACAGCGCCTCGGCGAGGCTGAGCACAACCGCGCCGGCCATCGTTATCGGCGCCGACGCTCCCATGGACAGCAGATGTCCCGTAGACATACGCAGCCCACGTGATCTGAAGTAGAGGAGCTGCTCGCACTCGGCGCGTGCTAACCGCAGCGGGCTGATCAGGTAGCCGCCGGCGTGGAAGACCTCCTTGAGCGGTCGCGCCAACTCGGCTGCGCGGCGCTCGTACATCTCCGCGATGTAGGGGCAGAGGCCGGTGAACTGCACCGTGCCGGAAGGGCTGGCATGGTACTTCCAGCCGTAGAGCTTCTCGGCGAGGGCGCCATAAGCCGGCGGGAGGTCATCACAGGCGAAGGGGATGCCGAGCGCGGAGACACCGTCAACGTCCTTCAGCGCGTTTCCGACACGGATGTAGTCGCGAAAGGTCTGCTCGGTGAACGGCTCGAGGGTGTCGGTCTCCGGGTTAAGGTACAGGCAGGCGTAGATGCCGGCGAAGGTGTGGAAGCTCGGGCGATGAGCGCTCCAGTCGTACTTCGCCGAGTCAGCGATGAACTGCTCGACCCAAGCGGAGGGGAAACGGACACGGCTGCTCTCCAGATCAACCGTGCCGCCCAAGTCGCCGAGCAGCCCAAGCAGCTCTTGCGACTCGACCCTGACTCCGACCTCGGCCAGGATCTTGAGCGCCCCCAGATGGATGCGCTCGACGTCGCGCTGATCGAGAATGCTGAACCAGGCCGAAGGCATGATGGCTATGGCCCGCTAGACGCGCGTCGGAGCGAACTGCGGCAGATACTCGGCGTGAGCAGCGAGCAGCTCATCGGCGAGCTTCTCTGCCGTGTCAATACTGTTCACAGAGCCATCAAGGATGAGCGCCTGCACGAACTTCTGCCGACTCCCTTCGAGCGCTGCCTCGACAATGGTCTCCACCCAGGCGAATCTGGTCGCCAGCGTGCCGACGATGCCGGGGGGAAGCGGCGGCTGCGCGACGGCCTTCATGCCGCTTGCAGTCGCCAGCGCGTTGCATTCCAGGATCGCCTGGGGGGGGAAGTTGGGAACCTGTCCCGTGTTCGGGAGGTTGGCCGAGTAGACGCGCCCGAGGTCCTGCCGGATGCTCTCCACGATCTCGGTCGCCTGTTCGTGCTCGCCCTCCCCCCTGTTCTTCTCGAAGTAGTCCGGCGCGAGCGGCTCCTTGGAGAACGCTCTCTCCTTCATCTCCGCGTAGATCCGATCGCCCTCTTTGATGATCCCCTCGAAGCTCCATCGGTGGCTGGGATCGGCCTTGCCCTCAGGATGACCGTCGGGGAAGAGGCCGGGGAAGAACTCGCCAACGTGCCCATCTCCCACCGCCGGGAAGGCCCCGAAGATCTGGAACAACCGGGAGCACAGATGGCCAGGCGGCTTGCCATTCCTCAGCGATTCCTCAATGCGCTGCTTCAACCGAGGCATCAGGTCCTCACCCTTCGTGCGGACTTCGGTGAACCAGGTAAGATGGTTCATCCCAACCGCGGTGTACTGGAACTCGGTCGCGTCCACCCCCAGGAACCGGGCGAGCTGGTTCCCGATCCCCCAGACGCCGCTGCATAGGCCCACCATCTCGGCGTTGGTTTCCTTGCGCACGGCGCGGCAGACCACGCCCATCGGATTGGCGTAGTTGAGAAACAGCGCCTTCGGGGCAATCTCCACGACGTCCTTCGCGATGGCGACCATCGGCGGGACCATACGAAGCGAGCGCGAGGTGCCGCCTGGCATCACCGAGTCGCCCACAGGCTGGTAGATGCCGTACTTACGGGGGATGAACACATCCTGCTCCCAGGCGCGCCGGCCGCCGACGCCGATGGTGGTGATGACGACCGTTGCCCCTGGCAGGACGTCCTTGCGGTCCAGCGACGCGGACAGCTTGAGCGAAGACCGCTTCGCCGCGATGATCTTCTTGCACAGCCCTTCAGCTACTGCGAGAGCCTCGCTGTTAGCGTCAACCAGCCCGAGCTCTCCCTCCCAGCCGCGATCGGCGACATCGGCGACGAGCGCCCCAGTGAACATGGCGCTGCCCGCGCCGATAAGAACCAGCTTCTCCCGCATTTCGCCACTCCTGACTGTGGATCCGCGCTCAATGACGCCGGAAGGGTAGTGAGCACGCCAAGCAACTCATCTTACTCTCTCGCGGCGCCCGCGCAGACCGGCGAGAGACTCACAATCCGGCATTTGTACTGTACATTACGGCCTGGCATGCGATAATCCCCCTCGCGGGATCGTACGCCGCGGCTCCGCCCGTTGCGGCGGCCGCTGCTCGCGGGTAAGATAAGCGGGGCCGGGCACCTGCACCACTGGCAGTTCGCACGGAGCGGGCACGGGCGAAGCGCCGGGCACGCGGTGCCCTCCGGGCAGGGCAAGGGTCTCGGCTAATCGATCGCAGTATTGGGCTCGCACAACAGGTTGGGCGCGAAATGGCTGAATCTCGCAGGTTGGAGCGTTCTGAGGGGTCTGTGACGCAGCCGCGGATGTGTAACCATAAGTGCGAGATTCAGGAGGACTACTGATGCCAACTCGCCGCCGGGATAGGCTCCGGGATTCGGCCGCCGAGTCAGAGATGCGTGTTGCCGGCGGGCCGTCGCGAGTTGGGATCGCTGACAGCTTGCCCCAAGTAGACCCACTGGAGGTGCTACCGGTCGCGCTTGGTGCCTATGATGCACTAAGCGGGCTTCGGGTGACGGTGCACGCCTTCGACGTAGAAAACGCCGACGCGGAGGTTTTCCGGCCATTCGTGCCGCCCGATCGCTGGTATCACGATAACCCCTTCTGCCAGGCGGTAAAGGACTCCGGTTACGACCCGGTCTGCACCGAGTTCGACGAAACGAAACTGCATGCCGAGATCGTCGCCACTCCGGACGGATACGTCAAGATATGCCCGGCTGGTCTCGCTGAGTTGGTTGTGCCATGCGTATGCGATGAGCGCCTATTGTGTGTCCTCTTCGCTGGCATTCGGACTCCGGGAAAGGACCTTACCGCGAGCCGCCCGCTGCTTCGGATTCCCCACAGCTCCATCGGCTGGCCGTCGGTCAACCGCCTCCCACCGCCGCTATCCCAGGGCGAGGCGGAGCTGCGCCTCGAGGGCCTGCGTCAATTGGGTGCTCGGATCGAGTCCTGGTGGCAGAAAGAGGGTCAAGTGCTGGCCCAGGCGAGTCACGTCAGCGGACTAGGCCGTGTGGCGACACGCCAATTCCTCATCCGGCGCTTTGTCCGAGAGAACCACCTGCGGCGGGTGACGCTTGCCGAACTCGCCGAGGTGCTCCACCTGAGCGAGAGCCGGGCCGCGCACGTCGTGCGCGAGTGTTGCGGCCGGTCGTTGGTAGACATGCTGACTGCTGCGAGAATCATTACCGCGGCGCGGCTGCTGCGGGACACGGAACTCGGCCTGCTTGAGGTCGCGTTGAACAGCGGTTTCGGAGACGCGGCTCACTTCATGCGCACGTTCAAGGCGCGGATGGGAACGACGCCTGGCCGCTACCGGTTGCTCCACCGGCGCGCTCGCGCGGAGCTGAGCGCCGAGACAGAGCGAGGCGCTCCCGCGGGGGGTTGGGTGGGCACCCGGCAGAAACCGACCCGGAGCTGACTGCGCAGCAGGGAACGCTAGCTGGACCAGTGCCAGCACAGCAGGTTCCGCCGCTATCCTCGTCGCGTATGGACGTTCTGCCAGCCCCCTCCGCCCGTTCTAGGCGCCGTTTGAGGCGGTGTTGCGGCACTCTTCGGCGCAGGTGGCTCGTGAGTTGGGGAGCGCTTGCCCCACAGGCGAATAGCAGAATCTGCAAGTTATCCAGCATACGAGTCCTGGTCCGTGCACGTCAGGGAACGTACAATACCCCTACACACGGATAGCGCGGGGCGAAGCCAGGGAGAGGAGGTGAGTTCCATCGCGACTGGAGCGCGCTGTCAGGCGAGTTCGGGACCGCTGTGAAGGAGTGTCACCCAATCTGAGCAGGAGGGTCTGAACGAGATGAAGAGACGTAGAGGTTTCACACTGATCGAGCTGCTGGTGGTGATCGCGATCATCGGGATCCTAGCAGCGATGGTGTTTCCGGTGTTCGCGCGGGCGCGCGAATCGGCCCGCAAGGCAGTGTGTCTGAGCAATGTCAAGAATATCGCGCTGGCCGTGCAGATGTACCTCGGCGACAACAACGACACGCTCTGGACCCATGAGCACAGGGCGGATGTCATCGAGTGGATGCGAGGAGGCGCGGGGGGCGGCGATCCTGAAGACGTGTGCGAGGGCGGCTCCTCCGGAGGCGAGAAGTACGCCTCCTATGGTAACCCGTACCTGCGGACACCAGTAGTGCTGGACGAGTATGTGAAGAACCGCGATGTCTGGCGGTGCCCGAGCGCCAAGGTGAACCCGGTCGCGGGCTTCATCATACCGGGGCCCGACTGGCTTGACTACGCGCAGCGGACTGTCGGGCAGTGGGGCGCGGACTCGGATATACTGGGCCCGTTCTGCTCGATCACCTTCCCGCCCGGATGGGGAGGTGATGTGACTGACTCGATCCTCCAGCAGCGGCTCGCGGGCACTAACGCAGGCGAGGGATCCAACACGGTAACAGCGACCAAGGGATTCGTCTTCAGCGTCGCGACGCCTGAGTACTGGGTGTCGGACAAGAAGCTGGCCAGCGTCCAGCGGCCCACCGATTTCATCATCGTGGCCGACACGGGGGTATCCCCGACTGAAGCGGCAGGTGGCTTCGGCGTTACCGCCTACCCGGACATCTGCTGCGCTGAGTGCTCTGGCATTGCCTACTATGCTTGGGATGGTTGGCCCGATCCCAACGGGTGCCCCGACGGAACCGACTGCCCGGAATGCGTGGCCCTTCACGCCAATCTGAACTGGGCGAAGGATCCCAGCGCGCAGAAGGCGAGCGCTCGCCACCTAGGCGGCGTCAACCTTGGGTTCCTGGACGGGCACGCGACGTGGCTGGCATCGCAGAGGCTGATGAACATGGGTGCTGAGGGCACGTTCGAGTACCCAGGCACGACTGTCTGGTGCATCCCGACGGTGCGCAGCCAGTACGAAGGCTACTGCGGAGCTGCCCCTGACCCGAAGATGATCTTCTTGTTCTAGGACTGGACAGCCCCGGCTCTGCCGGGTAGTGAGTTCGGGCTGTGTGGCGGGGCGCCCCCGACGGGCGCCCCGCCGCTCCTGAGAGACGTCGCCTCCGAAGGGGCCGCGGGATGCGCTCCCCCTCCTCAAGCCATATCACCAGACGCCGGTTCCTGCAAGCAGCTCCGGCCGCCGCCTGGGCAGGTGTGGATTGTGGACTCGGGGAAAGCCGTGGCTCGGACGTAGCCGGAGGCCGACATCGGCGGACGCGAAGGAGTGCCACAATGCAGCATCCCGACATCGAAACCGATGTGGTTGTCGTGGGCGCAGGCGCCGCGGGCCTTCCCGCGGCCATCGGAGCAGCGCGGGCCGGCGCGAAGGTCGTCCTCCTCGAGGAGGACCCCGCGCTTGGCGGCGCGCCCTCTGACTACTACGTCTGTCTCCCATACGGGCGGCCCATTTCCGGCGTCATGGCCGAGATGGTCCATCTGCTGAGTACCAGGCACAGCCCTACGTCCAGGGCCTGGTTCTTCCTGCCCAGCGCCTATCAGCGAGCCTGGCGCGAGATGATCGAAGCGGAGCCGAACCTGCGCGTCATCGCGGGAGCGGAGGTCGTCGGCGTGCTTCATGGACGCGGGACCGGCTCGCCCCAAGTGATGGGCGTCTCCGTGCAAGTGCTCCCCGGAGCGACCTTCGATGTGAAGGGCAAGGTCACCATCGACTGCTCCGGGTCCGGCTTCGTGTCGGAGATGGCGGGCGCCACCGTGATGTACGGTCGAGACGCGAGGAAGGAGTTCGGGGAGCCCCACGCGCCGGAGAAAGCCGACGACCGCGTCCAGGCGTGCACGTGGATGTACTTCGCTCAGGGGATCGTGGGCACGGATACGATCATCAACCCGCCGGGCGTCCATGTGAACGTCGGGATCCCCGAGCGCGGTGACGAGCATCTCCCACAGCCGCCCGCGGTGATGCCCGGAGAGAAGGATCCACAGCTCTACCTAAACTGGGGATGCGCGGTTGCCTGCCGGGATACCAGGGACCCTCTCGCCCTAGCCGAAACCCAGAATGCCGCCTACGACGTGATCGAGCCCGACCTGCGACGACTCGAGAAGGCGGGCTATACAGTGCACCTTGCCCCGCGCATCGGCGTCAGGGAGTGCCGCCGCATTCGAGGCGAGCACGTCCTTACCGAGAACGACATCGTGTCAGGCGCCTTCCCCCCGGACACCGTCGCCGTCGCCGACTACGGCTTTGACGACTGGCGCAGCGATAAGCACGAGGAGTTGGGGGCCAGCACCGCGCGCTACGGCATTCCCTACCGTGCCATCCTGCCGGCGGGAGTGGAGGGCATGCTCGTGGCAGGCAAGTGTATGAGCGGGACCCACATCGCCCAGAGCTCCTTTCGGGTCATGCCGATCGTCGCCGGCGCCGGGCAGGCCGCCGGCGTCGCCGGTGCGCTGTCAGCGACGCGCGCCATCCAGCCCAGGCAGCTCGATCCCGACGACCTCCGGAAGGCGCTCCGGGGGGACCGCCAGCATCTCCAGCTCTCCTTCGACGAGCAACAAGCGGACGCATAGGATCGTGGACACGATTCCGCGGGCCGCGAGCCGGCAGGGACAAGCAGATAGGAGTCCGACGGGCGCGCCGAGGCTGAGGGCCCGGGGTATCATCCTGGGCTGCGCGCTGGTCATCGCCCTGGCCTTCCTCATGCCGTACATCAACCTGTCCCTGCGCAAGTACGATTGGGCCTTTCGCCCGCTGCCGACCGGGCCGGTGTTCGTGCTGTTCCTTCTGATCTGGCCAGTGAACACGCTGCTGCGCCGGCTGCGGCCGCGCTGGACTCTCACGAGTTCTGAACTGCTGCTGATCTACGCGATGATGGCGATATGCGCGGGTCTGGCATACGAGGGGCTCTGGGGGTACGCGCTGGACTACTCCGCCTATCCGTTCTATGCGGCGAGCCCGGAGAACAGATGGGGGGAACTGCTGGCTCCGCATATCCCCCCCTGGCTTCAGGTGAGCGAGCCGGAGGCCGTGCGCGGCTTCTACGAGGGCGCGCCCGGACTGCCAGTGCCGTACCGGCTCTGGGTCACGCCGGTCATCTCGTGGTCGGCCTTCGCGCTGGGCCTCTATCTTTTCTTCTTCTCGCTCGGCTCGCTGCTTCGCAGGGACTGGATCGAGGCCGAGCGCCTCTCTTTCCCGATCGCGGCGGTCCCCACGGAGATGGCTGGGGAGGACACGCCGACCATCGCCAGCGCCTTGTTCCGCAGTCCGTTCCTGTGGGCTGGGTTCGCGCTTCCGGTGGTACAGTCTCTCTTCCAGATCGCCCATGCGCTGGCGCCTGCGGTCCCGTACTCGCGCATGTTCTATAACCTCGGCCGCGGGTTCACCGGCCAGGGCCCATGGGAGGCGCTGTCCGGGACTACCGCGTACGTCGGACTCGACACCGTGGGCCTGTTCGGGCTGCTGCCAGTCGAGGTTTCGCTCAGCCTCTGGCTCTTCTACCTGCTGAACCGGGTGGAGCTGTTCACGTTCGCCGCGCTGGGGTACGGGCAGGAGGGCTTCGGCGCCCGGCTGTTCAGCCCGGACGCTTTCATCAACTACCAGGAGGCCGGCGGCTGTATCATGCTCGCCGCGCTCGTCATATGGCGGTCTCGCGGGGTCATCGCCTCCGCCTTCGGCGCGCTGGTCGGTCGTCGGGCGCCGCGGGACCCAAGCGATCCGGTGTCGCGCCCCGGCGCCGCGCTTGGGCTGTTGGTAGGTGGTGTGGTGATGGCGGTGTGGGCGCGACGCGCGGGATGCGATCTTGGAGTGTTCGCTGCATTCATCGGCATCTTCATCGCCTACTCGCTGGCGATGGCGCGGCTGGTTGCGGCTGGCGGCGTGTACGTGCCGGACGTCAGCCTGGCGCCGCGGGATCTGCTCACGGGGCTAACCGGTGCGGCGCGTTTCTCGCCCGGTTCGCTGACAGTCCTGGGCCTCATTCAAGGGCCTTTCGTGCGGTCCTACAAGGTGAATCTTCTGCACTTCTTCCTCAACGACTTCAAGATCATGCACTCGGCGCGCCTGCCCGGGCGTCTCGCCGCAGTCTGTCTGTGGGTCGCCCTGGCTCTTATGATGGTGATCGTGCCGTGGGTCATCCTGCATTACGCCTACCGTGACGGCTCGCTGAACTTCGACCTTTGGATGTTCCGTGATGCCGGCGACGTGGAGTTCGGGCAGCTCGCCTCCAGCCTGAGCATGCCGGAGGCGCCGATGGCATATCTGCCCACCGGACTCGCCTGCGGCGCGGCGGCGATGGCAGGACTGACCTGGTTGAACGCGCGGTTCGTGTGGTGGAGCCTGAGCCCAATCGGGTTCGTGCTCGGCGGGACCTGGGGGCTGGGACAGCGTATGTGGACGAGCGCCTTCATCGCCTGGCTGGCCGTCGTCTCACTGCGAAAGGTCGGCGGTCTTCGCCTCTACCGCACGGTGCGGCCGATGTTCCTCGGTATGGTGATCGGTCATCTGGTGATGATGGGATTCCGCAGCCTCTTCGATCCAGTGCTCGGGCTGCGGATGCATTTGTCGGCGTGGGAGTAAGGGCGGCCGCGGGATCGTTGCACTCGCCAGGGCGGGTCAAGAATGAGGATCACGCGTCGTGACTTCATCAAGAGCGTCGTCGGAGCAGCCGCGCTCGGGGCAGCCGCCGGCCCGGATCGGGGCCACGCGTCGTTGCCGGCAGTTACGAAAGGGACAAGAATGAGAGATACCGTTGCCGTGAAGTCGTCGCAGCAGATACCGCTCATCTTTGAGGTTGACGTGCTAGTAGTCGGGGGTGGCCTCGCCGGACTGGCCGCGGCGTGCGATATCGCGGATGCCGGACGGGAAGTGGCCGTCATCGAGGCCGAGATCTTCCTCGGGTACGAGATCGGCGCGTGGCAGCGCGCGTGGGTCACGTGGCGATCTGCCGACGGGGCGCTGCTGCGCGAGTGGTTCCCGTTGGGGGACGAGGGAGAGGCGGCAAACGACGGCGACTGCATCCCGCTTCACATGGACCGCACGAAGCTGCGATTCGAGGACCGGCTGCTCGCACGCGGCGTGAAGCTGCTCTACGGGAGCCGGCCGGTTGGCTTCCGGCGGGAGGGCGACCGGTGGCTCGTCATCTTCGGCAATAAGTCCGGACGGCAAGCAGTCGCTTGTCAGTACATGATTGATGCGACCGAGACCGGCGTGATGGCCTACCTCGCCGGGCAGGGAGCCGCCCCCACCGGCGCAATCGTCCGCCGGACGGTCGAGTTCACTGGAGTGCCCCGACGGGGAGTGGAGCACCTGTCTGTTCCGGCAAGTCTCGGGGTCGCGGGCGACGCCGTCACTGTCTACCCGGGTGGGTTCTCGGACAGCCACGTTTACGTGGACATCCCGGTCTCCCTCGAACGCTCCGCGCCGCGGTCGCTGGCGAGCGACACCGAGGTGGAGCTGTCGGCGCGCGCGAAGTCCTTCGAGGTGGCCGAATACCTGGTTCACACCGCTCCGGGGTTCGCCAAGGCGAAGATCGGTCTGGGTTCGCTCGGTGTCATGCGCGGGGAGAGCTTCGATCCGACGGCGGCGCTGAAGGAAGGGAAGGACCTAGCCCGGGCGCTGCTGGGCAGCGAACTGAAGGCGTGCGAATGCCATCGCGTGAGCGCCGCGGGCCGACATTCGTTCGCGCTGCCGCAGTCCGCGCCGACGGCGAAGGCCAGCGGCACTGCCTACACCCACAAGGAGGAGTCGGAGTTCGCCGCGACGTGGGCCGGGACCGCGGTAGCCGCTCCGCTGGAGGCGCTGCCGGTGCTGGCGGAAGCGGAAGTCCTGGTGATCGGCGGAGGCACGAGCGGCGCGCCGGCGGCCTACACGGCGGCCCGCGAGGGCGCCAAGGTCGCTCTCGTCGAGATGACCTCCCGCCTCGGTGGGACGGGAACGGTGGGGGGCATCTGCGAGCACTGGATGTCAACCCCGAACGCGTTCAACGATGAGATAGACCGGCGCGTCGACGAGTGGGAGGATAGAGTCGGCTACCCGGAGGAGGCGCGCCGCTGGACGAGCTACAGGACGCGGCAGGATGGTAGGCGCTTCTTCTGGGGGGGCGACCTCCACTGGAGCATCGAGGTGAAGGAGCAGGTGCTGGAGGAGATGTGCGCGCAGGCGGGAGTGGCGCTCTACTTCAGCAGCCTTCAGTTCGGGACGCTAATGGATGGCGACGGCGTGCTCGGCGCCGCGGTCGCTACCCCCTACGGGCCGTGCGCTGTGCTTGGCGGAATCACCGTGGATGCAACAGGTGACGGCGATGTCGCAGCTTTCGCCGGAGCCGAGCACGTCTACGGCAATGCACGCGACCGGCTCACTCAGTGGACCGCGATCGGCTTCTATCGCGAGCCGGGCGGCATTGGCAACAATCATATCGAGGGCGGCGATGTCGGCGACATCTTCGACTACACTCGGTTCGTGCTGACGGCGCGCAGGCGGGGTGGGGCGATCCACGACCACGGCACCTATGTCGCTCCGCGGGAATCGCGGCACATCGTGGGTGAGGTGACGAACACGCTGGTGGATCAGCTGCTGCTGAAACGCTACCCGGACACGGTGGCGGTGCTCTTCAGCAACTGGGATATGAAGGGTCTGTGGTTCGCCGACATAGTTGACTTCGGGATCAACCCGCCGCACGAGGACATTGATGTCCCCTACCGGGCGCTCATCCCGAAACGGCTGGAGCAGCTCATCATCGCTGGCAAGGCATTCTCCCTCACCCATGACGCGTGTGCCGCTCCGCGGATGCAGCGCGACCTGATCCTGCTTGGGGGCGCGATCGGCCTCGCCGCCGCTTTCGCCACCAAGGACGGCGTCAGCCCGAGGAAGCTCGATGTCTCGAAGCTCCAGCGGCGCATGGTCGAGACCGGCAATGCGCCGGAGCGAATCCTCCAGTTCACAGCCGCGGCGCGGCCTGACCTGCGCGCGCTGGTTGACGGCCTAACCGGCGAAGAGCCGCTCGAATGGCAGGATATGCTCGCGCTCGAGAAGGCCACTTCGGTCTCGCCGGTCATCCAGCTTTGCTGCGCCGACTCGGGCGAGGTAACGCCGCTGCTGCTGGAAGCCTTCAGGAGCACTGACGGTAAGCGACGGCTTCTGGTCGCTCGATTGCTGCTCTGGCACCGGTGTCCGGACGGCGCCGAGCTGGTAGCCCAGGAGATCAGCCGGCAGCTCGCCCAGACAGATGGGCTCCCCCGACGGACAGGCGATATCTGGTGGTCAAGCGGCTCGCCCGAGCAGGGCATCCAGCCGGAGATTATCTTCCTCGTCAACGCGCTCGTCAGGGCGAAGGACCGGCGCGCGATCGGCATCCTCTCCGAGTTCGTGAACCGGATCGCCCGGGCTGACCGGAACTACGCCGACATTCGCGCTGGGGTCTTCGACTATATCCGTATGGTAGCGATGGCGGCAGAGCGCATGCCTTCGGAGGAGTTCGCGGCACTGCTGAGGCGGCTGCTCGAGCTGCCGGAGGTCCGCCAGGCCACCTGTCCGCCCCTCGACGTTGCTCGGGGTGGGACGAGGCTGAGCGAAGTCGAAGCCCCGCCCGGGCTCGAACTGGATCACTACAAGGAGCGCCGCACCTACCTCGTGCTCGCGCTCGCCCGCGCGCTTGCGCGATGCGGGCGGAAAGAAGGGCTGGTCGAGCTTGCGGAGCTGCTGGCCGATCCCAGGACGCTGTACGCCCGGAGCGCGCACATGGAGCTGCGGGCGCTCACCGGCATGAACCATCCATTCAGCCGGCAGGTATGGATGGAGGCACTAGCCGCGTCGCCCGAGTCATTCGCGCCCGCGCCATGGGACACTGAGGTGGCTTAGGGGGCGGCACCGACAGCAAGGCCCACCTGCGCTACGGGTGTGGTGTGGTCAGGCCGGGGGCGGCACCGTCTCGGGGTCAGTAATGCCCGATGGTGGTGTGAGGGGCCCCGACGCCCGCGGCAGCACCACCTGGAAGACAGCGCCTTTGCCGGGCTGGCTCTCTACCGAGATGGTGCCGCTGTGCGCCTCGACAATCGCTCTGGCGATAGAGAGCCCGAGGCCGGTGCCCTCTTTGCCACTCTCGCGAGCATTGGTCGCGCGGTAGAACTCGTCGAATACCTTGTCCTGCTCCTCGGGGGGGATGCCGATCCCCTGATCGGCAACGGAGAGCTGGACGCTATCGCTGGTCTGGCTTAGAGAGACGCGGACCTGGCCGCCTTCGGGGCTGTACTTGATCGCGTTGGAGACGAGGTTCTCTATCAGCTCGGCAAGCGCCTCGGGGTCGCCGACGACCTCGACCCCCGAGCCAGGCCCGGAGACCACGACAGATGCCGCGTTCGGAGGCGACTGCTGGCGGGCCTCGCTCGCCACCTCTCGCACGAGGGCGGCGAGGTCCACCGTCCTGCGGTCGCCGAGCCGGAGCACCTCCCTGGCCCTCGTCAATGCGAGCAGGTCGCGGGCGAGGTCGAGCACCTCCCGTATCCGCCCCCGGGCCCGGCCGAGCATCTCCGAGGACCGCTCCGACACATCACCAGTCCGTCCTTCCGCGATAACGGCGAGCATGCGCTCTACGGTCGCCAGAGGCGAGCGGATGTGATGGGCGACGCGGTGAAGGTACTCGGTCCGCGCGCTCTCGAGCTGCCGGAGCGCGTCATAGGCCTTCGCGAGGTCGTCGGCGCGTTCCCGGAGGGCGCCGGAGAGCTGCACGATCTCGACCTCACGTCGCCTCAGCCGAGAGGTGATGGAGGTGGCCATGAAGGCGCTGATGTAGAGCATCGTGCCGATGGCGAACAACGCCCCGAGCACGTAGATCCGGCTTCGGTAGAGCTCGCCGGTTCCGAACCCCGTCAGCTCGTAGTGGGGCAGCAGCCCTTGCCACTCGAGGAGGGCCAGGCTGGTGAGCAGAGCGAGCGCGAGGCTCGCCTGGAAGTAGGTGGCCGTGCGCGACAGCAGCATGCTGGAGATGACGATATGGAAGACGTAGTAGCATACGAATGGATTCTCGATTCCGCCCGCCAGGTGGATTAGCGCCGTCAGCGCGACCAGGTCCAGCGCGATCTGGATGTTGGCGAAAGCGTTCACCACCATCCCGTGGGTCGCCGGGGTGAGCCAGCGCCCGGCCGCCCAGAAGACGAGGTTGTAGGCGGCGAGGAATGCGGTGACGGCGTAGAGGGGGTACGCGCGCAGATGGATGCCGAGGAAGTGCTGCGCGACCCAGACGGTGATGACGACCCCGAGGATGGCCAGCCAGCGGAGCAGGATCAGCCACGAGATTCGCTCGCGCAGCTCCTCCAGCTCTACACTCGCCAGCAAAGTCGGTTGCACCGGATCCCCCACTGCGCCGCGCGCCGGCGGCTGCCCCATGGCGCCTCAGGTTCCAGCCCGCCGACGGCGGACAAGCCCGCCGGAGGCGGACAAGCCTGCGCTACCCAATACGCAAAGACTGCTCGGCCATCCCGCACACGAACTCGATGTCCTTCTCGGTATGCGCGGTCGAGACGAACACCGCCTCGAACTGGGACGGTGGCAGGTACACACCACGCTCCAGCATCGCGTGGAAGAAGGCGGCATACCGATCGCGCGAGCTGCCGGAGGCCGTCGCCCAGTCCACCACGGGCTGATCGGTGAAGAAGGCGGTGAGCATCGAACCGACTCGGTTGACAACCACCGGCACGCCGACACGCGCGGCCGCGCCGCTGAACCCATCGGCGAGCGCCCGCCCCAACTCCTCCAGCTGAGGGTAGGGGTCCTCCTCCGCGAGCAGCCTGAGGGTCTCTGCACCGGCGGCGCAGGCAACCGGGTTGCCCGACAACGTTCCCGCCTGGTAGACCGGCCCGGCCGGCGCCAGCATCGCCATGATGTCGCGC
>Ga0315275_10002607_pt1 | contig 16358 bp, 13 predicted proteins | sample YL17G03_0_MG_FD_205557 | JGI IMG/M metagenome (GOLD analysis project Ga0315275, IMG submission 205557) | Sediment microbial communities from Yellowstone Lake, YNP, Wyoming, USA - YL17G03_0 | ecosystem: Environmental > Aquatic > Freshwater > Lake > Sediment | place: USA: Wyoming | collected... | reverse complement strand
CTGCAGCCTCGGCCCGGGCTGTCAACGCCCTGGCCTATACTGTTGGGCACAATGTGGTGTTCAACAGCGGTCAGTACACCCCGCAAAGCGATAGCGGTAAGCGCCTGCTGGCGCATGAGTTGACGCACACCCTTCAGGGGGGAGTAGGTGTTGTTCGGCGGAGTGCTATTTCCGACGATATTCAGACGATTTGGGATGCTACTCCCACTCTGGTTGCGCTACTGACTCGTTTAAGCCGAGCTGATGTCCAAAGCGCGCAGCACGATGCCGACATCGATTCCAAGATCGCAACTCTCCTTGCCGGGCGGGTCGACGATTTGTGGGTGGCCCAGCGGATCCGGCAAGGCCAGATCGGCACGACCGCTGGGGCTCGACCCGTCGAAGCGCATTTCATGCAAGGGACTACCAACCGAAGGGCGCTAGTCATAGCGGGAGTTCACGGTAGCGAGCGGCAAGGTATCGAGGTCGCCGGCATGCTTCTCGCCGATCTTGCCGCGAATCAGCCCATGTTTACGGCCATCGTTGTCCCCACGCTCTTTCCCGATAATGCCGTCACGGGTTCACGGGAAGGCCTGACGCCTACCAATCGAAATTTCCCGCCCGCAAACGAGGATTTAGCGACGGCCACGGCGGCGGGAGGGGGAACGGCCGTCGACGCGAGCGCGAACAGGCGCGGGGCTCGAACTCGGGCCATCCTGCCGGAGAATATCATGTTGCTCCAACTCATCGAGCGTTTCAGCCCCGAACGGATCATCAGCATCCACGGAACGCGTCACTCCGGCGCGGGCGGAGTGTTCTATGATCCGGTTCGGCTCACCCCCGCCGATATTGCGCGCGCGCGCATGGATGCCCAAGCCATGGCCTACATGCAGGTTCCAGTCGAGCAGCAGTGTACCTTTGAGGGGCAGAAGCGCTTGCAGCAAGCTGAGGAGCGCAACTTCTTTTCGGCGAAGGCGGCGATGGAACACCGTGATCGGGCCCCAGCCCTCGCGGCGGCGGCGCAGATCGACACCGCAACGAGGGGGATCACCGGACGAGAGCGACGCCCGATGGAGCGCGAAGTCGAAACGACGGTTGACCCTGCTGAACTGGCACGTCGCCGTGCCCACCCGTCGGTGCCGGGAGACGTGGGGGCTTCCGGCAACCTTGATACCGGCTTCTGGAGCGGGTCCGTGCCCGGTGGCATCTCTCTTGGCGGCTATGCCTCGCAACGAGAAATCAGCATATTCACCGTCGAACCGCCCATCAACCTGGGTACGTCCGACTATCCTACGACTCGCGACTCAGAAGTAGATGCAGCCGAACGGCGGGTCGAGCTCCAAGCTTATGCAGACGCCGTCAGGACCGTTTTGCTTGGCACGTAGGGGTCAGGGGAAAGGGGCTACTTTACCGAAGTCAAATGCCTCTGTCAGGAGCGCACTGAAAGGAAGACCGTCCCGTTGGAGAAGAAGGCCTATCCCAGATAGTCGATCCATGTTCACGACTGACCGGCCTTCTGGAGGAGGGAAGCTTGAAACTTTTCTCTCCGCGGAATATACAGGGAAAGAAACAAGATGGGTGCCCCTAACCCACATGGTGTGTAGCCAGAGGAGTCGATCTATATGTCCGATCAACGTCTGACCCACTCGCTGGAGAAGACGACGCAGCGGATGCCCTACCGCGAGAATCGCCCTGCTTCTGTCCCGACAGTGCCAGGGGGACTGCATCCCCTTCTCGACCTGCAACGCACCATCGGGAACCACGCTGTGGGACGCTTGCTTCAGGCCCAGCGCCTCACGCCACAGGGTACGATTCATGGCCTCCAGCGCGGGCTGACCGTCGGGGCTGCGAACGATCGGTACGAACAAGAAGCCGACCGCGTCGCCGATCAAGTCATGCGTATGCCGGACCCGGCTGTGGCCAGATCGAGCATCGACCCCACCCCGATCCGCCCCTTGTCCATCCAGCGCAAGTGCCAAGGATGCGAAGACGAAAAAAAATTACGACGCCATACCCAAACCCCGCACACCGAAAACCCAGGCTCTGGCCTTGACACCGTCGCCGCCACCCTGCGCCAGGGCGGCCGTCCCCTCGATGCCAGTACCCGCAGCTTCTTCGAGCCGCGCTTCGGTGTCGATTTCAGCGCCGTGCGTATCCACACCGACACCCAGGCCAGCCGCTCCGCGGAGGCTATTAACGCGTTGGCGTACACCGCCGGCCACAACGTCATATTCCGTCGTGGATACTACGACCCAAGCGGCGACTCAGGCAGACGCCTGCTGGCGCATGAGTTGACGCATGTGGTGCAGCAAGGGGGCAGCGCGCCAGGAAAAGTTCTCAGGCAGGATGCCGGGATATCGGTGCGCTCGCCGACGCTGGAAATCGCGGCGTTGCGATCGCAACAGTTTATGTCGTTCGGCGGATCGCCACTGCTCCCGGCCGAGCGCTCGATCGCCGCGTCAGTATTCGGATCGAGTCTTAACCTGGACGCAGTGCGTATCGTGTACTCGACGGTCGTCGCCGCGCCCACAACACTCGGCAACAGCATTCGCGTGCCGCCGGGTTACACCATGCCGCATTACGTCCTGATCCACGAACTGACGCATATTTGGCAGTATCAGGCGATGGGCTCGGGCTACATCTCCGATTCGCTATGGCACCAAACGGCGGCAACGGTTTCCTCGCTCGTTACCACCGGCACCGCGGACCGTAGCGGCGCGTATCGGTATACCATCGTTCGCGGTCAAAACTTTAACGTCTATAGCGCTGAACAGCAGGCGTCTATTGTCGAGGATTTCTTCCTGTCCCCCACCCTGCAGGCCGACCCTGAATACCGGCGTTTGATCGCGCAAGTACGTGCGGCCCGCCCGCTGAACGTGGGTCAGGCCTTCTGGGAGGAGCGCGCCGCAGGGCTCCCACCCCGTCAGTGGGCGGTGCCGAATCCGCGCGAGCCGGGGTTCGGCGCCGAGGGTGGTTCAGTACCTCAGCTTGAATTTCGTTTTCCTGGGCTGTAGCTGTCAAGCCCACGAACTCATGGAGATACCCATGCGCGCACCCATCCATTGTTTCCACGCCGCGAAAGCCAATCGCCCAGCGCGCCCGGCCGTTACAACACCCCAGGTCAGGTATGGCCAATTGCCGTTGCAGGGTACAGGCTACTTTACCGGAGTCAAGAGCTTATGTCAGGAGCGCGACCGGAAGGGAGACAGTCCCTTTGGAAAAGAGGGACTGCCCCTGATGAGCCGATCCATTTCTTCTCCCTGGAAGGGTAAATGATTACGGTTGGGACTGGGGTCAGAGTCCATTTCTTCTCGTCAAGAGGGTGGGTGTTGGGGGCCACTGACTCACACAGACTGTAGGCAAAGGAAGTAATATTTATGTCTCGGCAACTTCAGACTGAATCATCGGAGAAGGCGAAGCAACGGATTACCTACCGCCAGTCTCGCCCAGATTTTGCCCCGTCATTTCACGAGGGACTGCACCCCATTCTTCAACTGCAACGTACGATTGGCAATCGACGAGTCGCGCAACTCATTCACGCCAAGCGGCTGACGCAACAAGGCAAGATTCTTGGTCTTCAGCGCAAGCTGACAGTTGGAGCAGCAGGGGATCAGTACGAACAAGAAGCTGACCGCGTTGCCGATCAAGTCATGCGTATGCCCGACCCGGCCTTGGCTAGATCGAGCATTGATCCTACCCTGACCCGCGCCTTGTCGCTCCAGCCCCAGTGCCAAGGCTGCGAAGACGAAGAAGAGTTACAACGCCAGCCGCAAGACCCGCAAACTGAAACCCCCAGCTCCGGCCTCGACCTCGTCGCCGCCACTTTGAGTGAGAGTGGCCAGCCCCTTGATGCCAACACTCGCGCCTTCTTCGAGCCACGCTTTGGCACCGACTTCAGTGCCGTGCGCATCCACAACGACACTAACGCTGCAGCCTCGGCCCGGGCTGTCAACGCCCTGGCCTATACTGTTGGGCACAATGTGGTGTTCAACAGCGGTCAGTACACCCCGCAAAGCGATAGCGGTAAGCGCCTGCTGGCGCATGAGTTGACGCATGTGGTGCAACAGGGGACGGATGGGACCGATACTAGGCAGGTGGTGCAACGGCAGAAGGGCGAGGATTTCATCGAAGTCGATCTGGTGCCAGTTTCCCCCGAGGGAAGAAAGGAAGCCAAGCGGCTCGGCATCGACCTGCCGACCGTGAGTGACCAAGTCTGGCGCCTCATCGGTGGTGTCGCCGACAATGCCGGTAAGATGTTGAGTGATATGGAGAAGAAAAAGATCGAAGAGCTATTCAAGAAAACCACCATGGCGCCCGGCACACCGCTCGCGAGCGTAACCGTGCCGAAAGTGCTGCTGCACGACACCTCCGCCCCGGTCGGCGCGGCCAAGATCAAATCGGAAAAAGACAAAGGACGCGGACCGCTCGGTGCGGGCGTGGCCGCGTGGGTGCCGGTGGCCGGCGACGCGACCATTGCACGGCCCAATTTGTTCGAGAGCAAGCGCCCGTCTACCTCGGAATTCGAGAAGGGCATCGACATCATCAAGCAGGCGGACCGCGAGCAGGCGGTGAAGGACATCTGGGCCGTCACCAAGAGCGCGGAGAAAGACCCGGCACTCGATGGCGCGCTCGCGGGCACTAGGCTCACGGCGCCCGAGATCACGAGCGTAAAAAACGGCGCAACTGGCTTCCTGAGCGGGACAATCGCGGACAAGGATTTGCCCGACGGTTCGAAGAGCGCCGGCACGTGGGCAATGGGTGATCTTTGCAGCAAGGCGGCGCGCGCCGGCACTGCCGCAGTCGCCCTCGACAAGAAGGACGCCGACTTCGACGCCGGCTGCAAGAAGCTCGCGGTCTATTTCCCCGCGCGCGAGGCGCGGGTCGGCTCCATCGTCCCGATCGAGATCGTGCAGGTCGGCGTCATCGATCCCAAGAAAAACCTGAACACCTGCGATCCCAAGAATCCGAATGTCAAGCCCATGCCATCGCCGCCCTATTCGGACAACCAGTACCTGAACATCGCGCTGGTGTACCTCAATGCGGCGTACGTCTCCGGGAGGTTCCCGGAGGCCACGACGCATTTCGTCGTCGATGCGTTCGAGCGCGGACATTGCGATCCGCGCTGCTTCGATCTGCAAAAACTCTACGACACGATTGCGGTGCTCCTCGGCCACGGCAAGGGCAGCACCTACGGCGTCAAGCCGAGTTACGGCCTGACCTGGGGCACGAACACAATTTGGTGGGACAACACGATCTGCGGCGGCTCGCCCTCAACGTGACATGGCGGTGTCGCAGAAGGCTCAACGATTTTCGAATCGAGGATCAATAGGGCCAGCCTCAATTGATCCTGTTACAAGCGCATTGGTCAGGGCACGCCCTAGCAGTTTGTTGAAATTCGCCTATCGAAGGGTTCCCTCTCCCCTTGCGGGAGAGGGTGCAGGAAAAGGGGACAGGCTACTTTACCGGAGTCAAATGCCTCTGTCAGGAGCCTCTGTCAGAGCGTGACCGGAAGGGAGACCGTCCCTTTGGAGAAGAAGGCCTATCCCAGGTAGTCGATCCATGTTCACGACTAACCGGCCTTCTGGAGAAGGGAAGCTTGAAACTTTTCTCTCCGCGGAATACACAGGGAAAGAAATGGGATTGGGTGTCACTAACTCACATAGCGTATAGCCGAAGGATCTGATCTGTATGTCCGACCAACGTCTGACCCAATCATCGGAGAAGTCGAAGCAGCGGATTGCCCGCCGCGAGTCTCGCCCAGATTCTGCCCCGTCATTGCAAGGGGGAATCCATCCTATTCTCCAACTGCAACGGACATTGGGCAACCGACATGTGACGGAGTTGATTCACGCCAAGCGGCTGACGCCACAAGGCAAGATTCTTGGCCTTCAACGAAAGCTGACCGTCGGGGCTGCGAACGATCAGTACGAGCAGGAAGCCGATCGCGTGGCCGATCAAGTCATGCGTATGCCCGACCCGGCCTTGGCTAGATCGAGCATTGATCCTACCCTGACCCGCGCCTTGTCGCTCCAGCGCAAGTGCCAAGGCTGCAAAGACGAAGAAGAGTTACAACGCCAGCCGCAAGACCCGCAAACTGAAACCCCCAGCTCCGGCCTCGACCGCGGCGCCGCCACTTTGAGTCAGAGTGGCCAGCCCCTTGATGCCAACACTCGCGCTTTCTTCGAGCCACGCTTCGGCACCGACTTCAGTGCCGTGCGCATCCATACCGACACCCAGGCTGCCGAATCAGCCCGATCCGTCAATGCGCTGGCCTATACTGTTGGGCACAATGTGGTGTTCAACAGCGGTCAGTACACCCCGCAAAGCGATAGCGGTAAGCGCCTCCTGGCTCATGAGTTGACGCATGTAGTGCAGCAGGGTCAAGCCATGCTGCGCAGACAAAGCCTTGGGGAGCCGGACGACTCGGATGCCGCGGCGGAGCGCGAGTATGGCGACAAGGGCGCACCGAAAGCCCTGTCTTGTGGACGACCGTCCTGGTGTCCGGCGGGTTTCTGTTCACCGTATTCAAGTGCGCCGTTGGCGGAATATTATAGAAGCAAGAAAGCACCGTGGTTATTGGCGGGCATCGCGGCGGCGGTCGATAGCCGGGTGGTCCCGTTGTGGCGTGAGTATTTGTGGGGCGGATCGCCAGCGAAGAATCTAAGCGGAACGTTTGGCAGTGACTTTACCAAGTCACCCACTACCAGGAAAACCACTGAATATCTCTACAAGGAACTCAAGGCCAGTCTTGCCGCTGCGCCGCCGTTTGTACCGATGTTCTCAAACAACTTTTTAGACCTGAAGACGCTGATTCCAATGGCTATCTCGGCGCTCGGGGATCCCGCCAGTCCTAAGCAGATGAACTTCAATGTCCCCAAGGACATTCCAGGAAATATTGCCGGTGGTATCGGTGTTGACCAACTCGCTTGTCCAGCCGGGGCCCAGCCATCGCCGTTTAATGACGAACGTCATGCGCACGGCATGGTCAACGTGGCGAGGACATCGGAAACAGAAATCGTTGTCATGCCATCGATAAGCTACACCGTAAAAGATACCATTGATCTGTGTCCGGGCGATTGCGGAACCTTCTTGGAGCAATTAGCAACGGTGCCATTATCGCAGTTTGAGGCCACCGGAATTTCCGGGGACGTTCCATTTACGGTGGACTTCCCTGCGCCATCGCTGGGGTCCTTTACCGTCGCCGCACCACTCCCCAAGGGTCCTTAGACATTAGGGGTCGGTACGAGGGTTGGACTGGCTTAAACATTATTTCGGATGTCTTTTTAGCCGCTAGAGGTAAGGGTCGATAAACGGAGGCGCATATCATGCCTGCCACCACTATGAAAACCGATCGCCGCCCTAAGACTAGGTCCCCCGGCGCTACGCGGGTGTTTGCGACCGCGACGGCGGCACTGTGCCATCTTCCTGCCGCTCTTCACCAAACATCGGGCGGTGTGCCCCTGCAACAGCCGTGGCACCGGCACAGGCTCCAGGCCAAGCTCACCATCAGCGATCCGAATGATATCTATGAACAAGAAACCGATCGCGTCGCCGATCAAGTGATGCGCATGCCCGAGCCCGCGGTGTTGGGAAGCCGGGCGATCGCGCCGAACGCCTTGCTGAATATCCAGCGCCTGTGCTCGGCCTGTGCCGAAGAGCAGGCGGAAGACACGATCCACCGCAAACATCACACCGCCGAAACGCCGGACCTCGCCCCGGAGGCGGAAAGCCATATCGGGTCATCGAACGGCCGTGGCCAGCCCCTGCCGGATTCGATCCGCGCCTTCTTCGAACCACGCTTCGGGGTCGACTTCAGTAATGTGCGGGTACGTACGGATTCGAGGGCCGCCGAATCGGCCCGGGCCGTCAATGCCCTAGCCTACACAGTTGGACGTGATGTGTTGTTCGGGACCAGTCAATATGCCCCGACTTCGCCGAACGGACGTCGGCTGATGGCACATGAATTGACGCACGTGGTGCAACAGGGACCTGAGCGCCGCGCATCCGGCTTTCCGACTACAAACCTGTCTGGTCGGCAGTTGGGACCCATTGCGAGTTCCGTTGGGCCGATCATGCAGCGTGATCTGGCTCGACCGCCTCGCCGTGCGCCGGATCCGCTGGTGGCATTGACGCCGGTAGAAATAGCAGCGGCGACCGCGTTCAATCTGGCACGTTTCGCTGATCTTTATTCAATACGCGGCATTCGCGATGTCGTCGGACTGGAACCCGTTCCGGCCGTGGTCGACGAGGAATTGATCCAGATCATAGTCGAGTGGCAGGCCGAACGGCACGAAACCCAGGACGGAAAAGTCTGTCATGTCACTACGCGCTCGCTTTACTTAGAGCTTGTCGCTGAATCCGAGTTTCGCGACGCTATCCTGCTGCTAATGGATTCTTACCGCTTGCCGGGAGACTTGCGTCTCAACGACGTACGTATCAGTCTCGGCGCGAGTTGCTGCGGCACCGATGGTGGTGCCGCAGCAGTAACGTTTGGTGGACCACATTGTCTACCTGTTGGCGGGCCGGTGAATATATGTTTCTGTCGGACCGCGATTCCGCGCGATGTTGCGGGGTGTGACCATTTTGTCCGTATCGCTGGCCACAAGCTTATTTACATACCTCAATGTGCCGCAGGCACGGGTGACGTTCATGTTGATGAGTTTGAAGCATTCTTTTTCAAAGCCTGTGCTGGGGATGTATTCCACGCCTGGCTGCGACCGAACGAGTCAATCACGCAAACATCGCCATGATGAACTTCGCCGCTATTCCTGTCTGGCTGCGAACCGCAGTTCGAATTGCGATGCGGGATCAACTGACGGGATTGGCTGCAGCGGGAGGTGCCGGGCCATGCTGACAATCGGGGCGAGGCATCATCTCGGGTTGATATCTTTGCTTCGCGCGATGCTCTTGTGGAATTGTGACGTTTAGCAACGGTCGTGGGCGAGCAGCAATTTTTTCTTACCGTCGACGGAAAGCCTAATATGTGGGGCTCCAAGTGATCATTGGTGTGAGCCGTGCGGCGATCGGCGACGGACAAACACGGACAGGAATCGGGGTAGCTGTTTCCGGGAGGTTGGCCTGACTCCATTCCTCGATTTTGTCGTTGCCGAGTCGGATGGCGTGACGGTGACGGATACCAAGAATGAGGGGCGCTGAGGGTTGGCACACAATGGGCACAACACTGACGAGTGGTGTTTTATGGAGGGCGTGAGATGGCCAAAAGAGCGAACATGCGCAATGGCATGACGAAGGAGAGGGCGATTCGGCGTTGGCTTTGGGCGGCCTGTGCTGGGCTGCTGCTGGTCGTCTGCGTGGCGGAAGTGGCCCGGGCGGCCGATGATCCGCTCGTGCTCCAGCAGCGCGCCGTTGACCGGATCGAGGCATTCATCGATCACTTTCGCAAGACCGGCGACTTCCGCTCTCGCATCGCCGATCTCCGGCAGGCCGAAGCTGAGATTGCTGCCAGCAACGCAGTTCTAACTGTTCGCGGCGACTGGGTTGGCGTTGCGCACGGGTTCGTACGACTCGGACAAATCGCGCGCATGCAGAGCAACTGGGACGCAGCCGCGGCGCATTATCGCAAGGCGGAGGCAGCGGCGCAGCGCGCCAGGGATCCCGTGTTGCAGGCGCGCGCGCTCACCGGGTTCGCGCAAGCGGAGGTGTCGCGTCGCAACCTCGGTGCCGCGGCTGGCTATGCCTCCAAGGCGATCCCGCTCGCCGAGACCGGTGGCGACAGAAAATACCTGTTTGATGCATTGGATATTGTCGGGCAGATCCAGATCGCCCAGGGCGACCTGAGCGCCGCGGCGGAAACCTTGAATCGCGCGCTTGCCGTGGCGAACGAGATTCACGACGAATCCAGGCTGTTTTACGGTTATCTCGATCACGCCGATGCGTACCTGAAGCGTGCCGAGCGCTGCGACTACGAGCGCGACTTTACCGTCTGCCTTGAAGCCGTCGGACTTGCCCGCACCGATTACACCGAAGCACTGCGTCTTGCACGGCAGTTGGGCTACGTGGGACTTGCTGCGATGACAGAGAGCTTCTTGCAGGACATCGATCTACGTGAGCAGCTGATCCACTCCCGGGCTGAGTCCCACCGCCTCGTCAGTGAAACTGGAGTGTTCGCACCCAAGGTGGCGAAGGACGTGTTGGTGACCGAGCGCTTCGCGCCCGAAGCGGGGACAATTCCGGCCGGTTTAGAGGCGCTTTATCGCAAGTCGAATGCCGAAAGGGCGCAGGCCGGGGGCTTCGCCTCAACGTCGCTCGCCCGCAACTGGTTCATTGATGGCCTGATGCAGCAGTTCCGCGGCGAGAATGATTCTGCTCTCGCCTCGTTTCTGGAAGCGGTGCAGTTCCTGGAGCGTGACCGTGGGAAGTTGCGCGATGAGCGTGACCGCGGTACTTTCTTCGAGGACAAGGTCGAGTTCTATCACGCCGCGATCCTGCAGCTTCTCGAACGGGGTCGCCATGCGGAAGCGTTCGAGTTGATGGAGCGCTCTCGCTCCCGCGTCATGTCCGATCTCATCGCCAGCCGCAGCCTCGGCCTGAGTCGGCCGGAGGATCGAGCGCTGTACGCCGAGTCACTGCGGCTGCGCAGCGAGATTGCCACGCGGCAGGGCAGCCTCCTCACGCTTGCCACAGACCCGAAGGCCGGCGCGGAACGCGCGCAGCTTGCGCAGGAGAGTGGGAAGCTCGAGAGCCAGTACGAAATCTTGCTCGCACGTATCGCGCGCGAGGCGCCCCGCGTCGGCGAGCTGCTGGACTCACAACCTGTGTCGCTGAGCGCCCTGCAACAGTCGATGCGGCGTGAGGGCTACGAAGCGCTCGAATATCTGGTGTTGGAGCACGCCGTGATCCTGTGGCACATCAGCGCCGACGCGGTGCATGTGCGCAACGTGTTCCTGCCGCGTTCCCAGTTGATGGAGAAGGTGAAGAAGCTCGGCGACAACCTCAGCCTCTCGGACCGCGGCACCCTGCCGTTCGACGAGCGTACGGCCCGTGAGCTTTTCTTGTTTTTGGTGCAGCCGGCGAAGGAGTGGATCAAGAGCGATCGGCTGGTCGTGATCCCGCACGAGGACCTGAACTACCTGCCGTTCCAGGCGCTGTTGGACCCGGCCGACGGCCGCTACCTGGGCGAGGGCTACGCGATCTCGGTTGCGCCGAGTGTGACGGTGCTCCTCGCGTTGAAGCGCGCGGCGCCCACGGCGGGCGCATCGGCGCTGGCCGTGGCCGACCCCGGTCTCGTTGCCGGTCAGGATGAGGCGCAGGCGGTGGCTCAGCTCTATGCGCCGCGCAGCAAGCTCGTGGTGGACCCGCTTGCCCGAGAAGCGGACCTCAAGCGCTGGGCCGGCGAATATGATGTTTTGCACCTGTCGGTGCATGGCAAGTTCAAGGAGTCGGAGCCGCTGCTTTCTTATCTCAAGCTCGCGCGCGGCGGGGCCGATGACGGCGAGCTCACGGCGGCCGAGATGTTCGGCCTGCCACTCGCTCATTCGCGCTTGGTCGTTCTCAGCGCCTGCGAGACCGGCAAGGACCGAGCAACACACGCCAACGAACTGCTTGGCATGCAGCGCGCGTTGCTCTACGCGGGCGCTTCCACGCTGGTGCTGTCCTATTGGCCTGTGGATTCGGACGCGACCGCGGCGTTCATGCAGGCGTTTCATCGCGCGGCGCAGTCAACCGCGCCGCCAGCTGCGGCGCGCGAGGCGCTGAAGGCGGTGAAGGCGAACCCGGCTTACGCGCATCCGTATCACTGGGCGGCCTTTATGGTCGTGGGAAGGTAAGTCATGGCGGATCTCGTGCAGGGTTTCGCCGATCGCGTCAAGGCGATCGGCGGCAGTTGGACCGCCTATACGGCGGTCGGCAGCTTCGTTCTCTACGTGCTTGGCTACCTCGCGCTGCGCTTCCACCTCACGGCGCTCGGCATCGGCACCGATCTCGCGGTTCTCGACGAGCGCTATCTTTTCACTGGCGCACGCTTTCTGGTGTATCTTGCCGCAAGTGCGACCAGTGCCGTTCTGGTCGGGTTGCTTTTACTCATGTTGCTGTATCTACCGTACCGGTTGCTGTCAGCCGAGAGGCGCAAGCGGCTGGCAGGGGCACCATCCACATTAGCTGCGTCCCACCCGGGGTGGCTGCTCTTTGTCGGCATCGTGTTCTCGGTCGCGATGATCCAACTTGTGATGCGGAATTGTTTCGAACTCAGCAACCTGCTGCTGCGCGAAAAACTGCCCGTATCGGATTTAAGTGGCTGGCTGCTGCACGGGGACGAGAGCCGGATCTCGCTCTTTTTTGTCGCTCTGGCAGCCGGCTGCGCCGTGCCCTCGGTCTTGCTCCTTGCCCTGCGTGCTCAGGCTCTAAGCGCAGGCGTTGCCGCACTGAGGAATCTGCTGTTTGTCCTATTTGTGGTGCAGATACTGCTGCTGCCGATCAATTATGGCTATCTGGTGCTCGATACCACTCTGCCACGCATCGCCTCGCTTGACGGCCTGAAGCCGCTTCCCGAAGGCAGCACGGCTTGGCTGGTGTGGGAGGGCAAAGACGGGATGACTTTTCTGGTGCGTGCCCGCGAAGGCGACAAGATGGTCAAGTCTTTGCTGACGCTCCCGCGCAGCGAGGTGAAGCGGGTGGAAATCCTTGCCTACGATAGGATCTACGAGGAGCTATTCGCGCCCAAACTGGAGAAATCGCTATGAACTTCAGGCTACACTCTTTCCAGCTCGCCCTGCTCTTTTCGGCCCTGGCTGTTGTCGGCAACGTGCACGCCGACTGGGTCGATACCGTAACCAGAGCGCTCGGCATCTCCAAGACTCCGAGCGCGATGAAAGGCCCCGGTGACGACATTCGCGACGGCGACATCGAGGTCGTTGTGCTCGACGGTTTTGGGCGGAAGACCCTGACCACTGGCGGCAGCTACCGCTCGCCGGTGTTCGTCGCCGGCGATGTGGCGCTGCTTGCACTCGAGGGAGAACAGCTCGTGCGCGTGCCCTTCGACGGCGGTGTACCGATGTGGGTGCACGCCGTCCCTGACGCCGTCAAGTTACTCGGCGTTGATCGCAGCGATGCCGACAGAGTTCTGCTTCTCATTGCGGCCAGCGACGGCAGCAGCGAGTTCGCAGCCTTGTCGCTCAAGACCGGCAAACTCACGCGCCTGCCGCATGTGCGCACGAACAAGGATCAGCGCCGACTGCTCAGCCACTTGCGTGGTGAGGACCGTGAGTACGAAGGCCTGTTGCTTGAAGTCAGGACGCAATCCAAACCCGGTCTCGGGGGCCGTCTCGAATGGGAAGACGTGTTTGTGAAGCGCGGCAACGATCCGTCGGTGAATCTGAGCCGCTGCGATGGCACCGACTGCCGCCAGCCAACACTCTCGCATGACGGGCGGCGCGTCACTTTCATTCGCGCTGAGAAAAGACGGTAGCAAGGTATCGAAGTGCTAAAGGTGGGAATAGCGATGACGAATACGTCGATCCATTTACTCAAGTCCCTGGGCATAGGGTTTATGACGGCATGCACCGTGCTTGTCGCAATGTCGCCAGCCCGCGCGCAGCAGGAGACCGAGCCTGTCCTGCATTTCGACACTGGCATGCACACGGCGGCTATAAATCGCATCGCGACAGATGCGCAGGGCCGCCGGCTCGCCACTGCCTCCCATGACAAGACCCTGCGGATATGGGAAATCGCGAGCGGGCGACTGCTCCAAGTGCTTCGTCCGCCGATCGGCAAAGGGAACGAAGGCACGTGAATCAAAGAGGTCGGGAGTCTGTGTGCTACGAACGCAACCATCTCTGTAGGGATGGACGCGATGTTTCACCCACGATGAGGGTGGGTCCCTCGAAGTCGGCGTACAGGCGCAGACTTCACACCATCGCAAGCGGCGTGGATGAAGAGTCGTCGTCGTGAGCGTTGCCGGAAAAGGCGGAACGTATTCCGTCAGGTACGAATCAAGAAGACGAACGAGAGTGAACCGCTGATGACGTGTCGAAAGACCTTACGCGACGTCAAAACCGGGACCGAGACTCTGTCCCGCGAAGCAGGTGGAGGGTTGCCTGTGTACGGCTCCACTGGCGTCCGGCATGAAGGCGGCGTGATCGTGAGTCAGGCGTGGGTGAGGAACGTAGGAACCTGTCGTCCCGGTGCAAAGGGAGCAGCGCCAGCTGGCAGCCCCCGCAAGCGCCATAGTATCGAGGCGGGGCACAGGGGCGGAGCCACTCATAGTAGGAACGAAGGGTCTGTCATGGAACCGGACAGAAGGGGCGGCGGCGTCCGGTGTTATCGGGCGGGCAACTCGCACGAGGAGGACTCGCATGGATAACACCAAACCGTTTGGCGTCACCGGTTGGACGATAGGAGCCGGATGAATCGAGAGGTTCACGTCCGGTTCTGGGAGGGCCTGGCGGTGAGATTCCGCTGGGCTACTCAACTTGTTTGTCGCGATCGCCAGGGTGATGGGACGGACAATGTAAAAGCAGCCTATGATGTCACAAATGTCCCGGAAGCAATCAAAGGGGTCGGGAGTCTTTTCCAAGGGTCAGAAATGTAGGAAAAGAGGAGTTAATAATGTCAGAGGTCGGTTGGTAGGCGGTCTAATGCCGCTTCTTGCGATGAAACTCATTGGATAACCAAGTGTGAGGGGTCTATATGAAGACATTAAGCACATTTTCTGGTGTGATGTTGGGCATTGTGATGCTCGGGGCCATCGCGGCGGGGGGCTATGTTGTGTTCAAGGTTGTGCTGGATCTGTTCGGCACGCTGGAACCTCAGGTGGCTACGATGACGGCGATTGCCTCGATGGTGGCCTTGCTCTGTGCCGCCATCATTGCTGGTGGGTTCAAGTGGACCGGTCGCAAGGAAGCAGAGGTTCAGGTGAGAGCAGACAAGTCGAATCTGTATGAGGGAATTATGCTGATCTGGGGCGAGAAATTGAACAACAGGACGAAGGCCATGGATCAAGCCACCGGGGACGAACTCCTAAAGTTAGAGCGACTGTTGACCCTTCGAGGAAACTCCCAGGTCATTAAGGCCTATGTGGCGCTTCAAGCTCTGGAAAAGAAGGCCGGCCTTCACAGCCCTGAGATTCCGTCACAGGTCGCCAAGGTTCTGCTCGAAATGCGGAAAGACCTTGGGGAGGATGTGCTGAATCTGACCGAGAGCGATCTTGTCGGCGTACTCAACGTCGAGGTGCTACAGGACAACTCCCCATCGACATCCCATGTGGGCAGGCCACAAGTATCGCTGAGCCAGGGAGCGTGAGGCGGGGTGTGGTAGCGGAAATCAAAGAGGTCGGGAGTCTGTGTGCTACGAACGCAGCCATCTCTGTAGGGATGGACGCGATGTTTCACCCACGATGAGGGTGGGTCCCTCGAAGTCGGCGTACAGGCGCAGACTTCACACCATCGCAAGCGGCGTGGATGAAGAGTCGTCGTCGTGAGCGTTGCCGGAAAAGGCGGAACGTATTCCGTCAGGTACGAATCAAGAAGACGAACGAGAGTGAACCGCTGATGACGTGTCGAAAGACCTTACGCGACGTCAAAACCGGGACCGAGACTCTGTCCCGCGAAGCAGGTGGAGGGTTGCCTGTGTACGGCTCCACTGGCGTCCGGCATGAAGGCGGCGTGATCGTGAGTCAGGCGTGGGTGAGGAACGTAGGAACCTGTCGTCCCGGTGCAAAGGGAGCAGCGCCAGCTGGCAGCCCCCGCAAGCGCCATAGTATCGAGGCGGGGCACAGGGGCGGAGCCACTCATAGTAGGAACGAAGGGTCTGTCATGGAACCGGACAGAAGGGGCGGCGGCGTCCGGTGTTATCGGGCGGGCAACTCGCACGAGGAGGACTCGCATGGATAACACCAAACCGTTTGGCGTCACCGGTTGGACGATAGGAGCCGGATGAATCGAGAGGTTCACGTCCGGTTCTGGGAGGGCCTGGCGGTGAGATTCCGCTGGGCTACTCAACTTGTTTGTCGCGATCGCCAGGGTGATGGGACGGACAATGTAAAAGCAGCCTATGATGTCACAAATGTCCCGGTGCGGGCTGCGCTGGTTGGAATGCGTCCTCGGGGAAGGTGGAGACTTATTGTCGAAGATAAGGGTCGAATAGACGAAGAGCGAATCCTTCAATTGCGGTTACGCTGAGTTTTTAGTTTCAGGGATTGTAGTCGGTGTTCTGCGAGGCACTATGTGGCTGAGCTATTCTCTGTCCAGAGGAGGGTGTCAGACATTGGCTAGGTACGCCTGAAAATGCAATGAGCAAAGTGCCAGGGTCATATTTAGGAAGGGAGAAACCACATGATTATCTCGGTCATCAACCATACGAACGGTCAGATCAGCGACGAGCAATTGCACGAGGCGATCCGGGCGATCAACCGCCAGCTTGCCGAG
>Ga0315275_10002605_pt1 | contig 16359 bp, 16 predicted proteins | sample YL17G03_0_MG_FD_205557 | JGI IMG/M metagenome (GOLD analysis project Ga0315275, IMG submission 205557) | Sediment microbial communities from Yellowstone Lake, YNP, Wyoming, USA - YL17G03_0 | ecosystem: Environmental > Aquatic > Freshwater > Lake > Sediment | place: USA: Wyoming | collected... | reverse complement strand
TCTTTCACCAGCTCGAAGAGCTTACGTGCATTTACGGTGATGGCTCCCGATCCTTTCACCCTCGCCGTACAGCAGCGCCGCACGCCGGTATCGAGATCGGTTGCCAGAATCGAGATTCCGCCTTCGGCCGGCTCGATGAGCGTGTTCGAGAGAATCGGTAGCGTGTTGCGTCGCTCGACGACCCCCTGGGTGAGCCTCAAGCCCTCGAGAAACTCCGTTCGCTGGATCTCGAATTCCATTCAGGACTCTCTAATAAGAGATTTTTCTGAAAATAAGAAGAGAAGAAAAATCATAGTAGAAGGCACTGTGAGTAATTGAATAACTCTCTCAAGTGTCCATCCTCCGAGAGAAAATCACCAGCGGCGACTGTGGACGGAGGTTTGCAGAAGAAACCGTGAAGCTCAGGCCGTGGGCATCTGGCTACCGTGTTGCGCAAACCGTCCCCGGCGATACTCACAACTGGCTCACACCTTGCCATGACTTTCAATCAAACGTTTGAGGCCTTCGAGTGTCGAGTAAAATCCCGAATCCTCATCGCGCCGTTTCTCGATCACCCGGATAGCGTGAATTACCGTCGAATGGTCACGGTTACCGAATTTTTCACCAATCGATGGCAGGGACGCACCCACCACTTTGCGCGATAGGTACATTCCAACCTGACGAGCAAAGGCAAGGTTACGGGTGCGCTTCGGCGATTTGAGATCGGAGAGCTTCACGGCGAACTGAGCCGAGATTACCTGCTGGACGCTCTCGACGGTCACTTGCAGGCTGCGGTCCTTGACGAGGTCCTTGAGAACCTCCCGCGCGAACTCAACGGTGATCGGCTTATGCAGGAAGGAGGCCAACGCGCCCAGTCGCGTGAGGGAGCCTTCGAGCTCGCGAATGTTGGCCTCAAACTTCGAGGCGAGGAAGAGAGCGACATCGTGCCCGAGCGGTAAGGCCTCTGCCTCGGCCTTTTTCAACAGAATCGCCACACGAGTCTCGATGTCTGGCGCCTGGATGTCGGCGATCAGCCCCCACTCGAAACGGTTGCGCAGCCGCTCTTCAAGCTGCGGGATGTCCTTCGGGAATTTGTCCGAGGAGAGAACGATCTGACGATGACTCTCGTGCAGCGTGTTGAACGTGTGGAAGAACTCGACCTGGGTTTGCTCTCGGCCGGCGAGGAACTGGACGTCGTCGAGGATGAGCACGTCGAGCTTGCGGAAGCGGTTCTTGAAATCGTCCATGCGCTTCTCACGGATCGCCGTGATGAGCTCGTTCATGAACGATTCGGCCGCGACATAGCCGACCTTCGCACCGTCGGCGCGCCCGAGCACCTGGTGCCCGATGGCGTTGATGAGGTGCGTCTTGCCGAGGCCAACTCCTCCGTAAATGAAGAGCGGGTTGTAGTGATCGCCCGGCTTGTTGGCCACCGCCTCGGCGGCGGCATGTGCGAATTTGTTGCTGGCGCCAACGACAAAGTTGGCAAAGGTGTAGCGAGCCACCAGGCCGCCGCGGCGTGCCGTGCGCCGCGGCGTTTCATCGCTCGTCGGATCGCTGTGACGATCGGACTTTGGAAAGAGCTCGCCTTGCGGATTTGGATTTACACGCAGCGCCACGCCACGGAGCTCGGTGCCGAGCACCGCCTGTAAGCTCTCGAGTAGGGCTGGCTGGTAGTGGTCCGCGATCCATTCGACGAAGAACTTGTTCGGCAGCTGGAGAAGAGCTCGGGAATCATGCACTCCGAGAAAGAGCGCCGGCCGAAACCAGGTCTCGAGATTCTGACTGCCGATCTTCTCACGTAGGACGTCGGTGACCCGCAACCAGGCCGCTTCCATTTCAGAGCTCCAGACATTTCAGACAGCGTTTTTGATCGATTGGGACTCTTCCGAGCGTTATCCACACTGGTGGATAATCGAGAAATACCCGTGGCAATCGCGAGTTGGGATGCTCATCCACAAGATGGTCAACAATGGTGCAAAACCCTGATCGATGAAGGAGACCACGGATGATCAGCAAACCGCCTCCAAGAGCGATGCCCTTGACCACGTCCCCCACCACCCAATGGCGGCCGCGCGGCCGCACGGCGAGTGCTCCACATAGACCGCCACCGGGAACGTTCGTCTAGACCCTTCCGCCGATCATTTCAAGAAAAAACTTCGCGACCCGCAAATGGGGCGCGCGCAGAGTGGGATTGGTGTCTCGCGAAGGTTGTGGCAGAAGTCCGCACACGATGAAGCGATCGGAAAAGCTTTTCGCCGAGGCACGACGATTGATTCCCGGAGGAGTCAACAGCCCCGTGCGCGCCTGGAAGAGCGTCGGCGGAACGCCGCGGTTCCTCTCGCGCGGCCAGGGTGCACGCATCACCGATGTCGACGGGCGAAGCTACGTGGACCTGGTTTGCTCGTGGGGATCACTGATTTTCGGTCATGCACATCCAAGCGTGGTCCGTGCCGTTCAGGACACCGCCGCTCGCGGAGTGTCGTTCGGCGCGCCGACGCCGGGGGAAGTCGAGCTCGCGCGCGACATCGTCGGCGCCTATCCGTCGATCGAGAAGGTTCGGCTGGTGAGCTCGGGCACCGAAGCAACGATGTCAGCGATCCGAGTTGCGCGCGCCTTCACGAAGCGACCGGGCGTGCTCAAGTTTTCCGGTTGCTATCACGGCCACGTCGATGCGCTTCTGGTTCGCGCAGGATCCGGAGGCGCCACCCTCGGCGTTCCGGACAGCGATGGTGTGCCGGAGGCCGTCACGGCGCTCACGCGCGTCGCCGAGTTCAATGATGCCACCGAGGTCGAGGCGTGCTTGCGATCACACGGACGCGAGCTCGCGGCCGTGATCGTAGAGCCCGTCGTCGGAAACATGGGCGTAGTCCTGCCGAAGCCGGGGTTCCTCGAGACGCTGCGTAAGGTCACGCGCCGATCCGGCACCCTGCTGATCTTCGACGAGGTGATCACCGGGTTTCGGCTGGCGAAGGGCGGCGTGCAGGAACTGACCGGCATCGCGGCCGATCTCACCTGCCTCGGCAAAATCCTCGGCGGCGGCCTTCCCGTCGCCGCCTTCGGTGGCCGTAGCGACGTGATGGACAAGCTCTTGCCCCTCGGGGGAGTTTATCAGGCGGGAACCCTCTCCGGAAATCCCCTCGCGGTGGCAGCCGGCCTTGCGACGCTGCGCGAGCTCGGCCCGAAGAGCTATGCGCGGCTCGAGATGCTCGGCTCGCGCCTGCAGGAGAAGCTGCGCCGTGTGCTACGCGATCGCCGCGTGCCCGCGGTGCTCAATCGAGCCGGTTCGATGTTCACGCTTTTTTTCGGCGTCGAGCGGGTGGGGAACTTCAGCGAAACACGCGCGGCGGACGCGAAGGCCTACGCCCGGTTTTTCCACGGAATGCTCGAGCGCGGCTTCTACCTACCGCCGTCGCAATTCGAGGCGGCGTTCCTCTCGCTGGCACACAGCGAGGCAGACGTCGATGGAATCGCCGAGGCCGCTACGGAAGCCCTGGCGCCGCTATGAGCCCTCGGCCGCAGCGAGGCGGCGGCGACCTCTGGGTTCGCGTGGGTCAGCTCACCTCGGTCGCGTATGAATTTCTGGGATCGATCCTCGCGGGGGCGGTGCTCGGCTACTTCTTCGACCGTCAGTTCGAGACCGCGCCGTGGGGCTTGATCGCACTCACGTTGTTGGGTACGAGTACGGGCCTTTATCGGATGGTCGTGACGTTGAGGCAGCTCGAGCGAAGGAACACGGATGAGTAGGGACGAAGCGCTCTACTACGTCGCCGCTACCCACGCCGCGCTGCTCGCGATCGTGAGCCTTGCGCTCCGCGCGTTCGGTTGGCCTCTAAAAGGAATACTGCTCGGCGGCGGACTGATCGGGTTCTCCTTCGTGACGTTCTGGGTCGTCGCCCGGTCCATCACCGAGCCGGGGCGGAAGCCGCTGGCGATCGTGCTCGGCAGCCTGAAGGTGCTGATCTACTTGGCCGTCAGCGCGGCCGCGCTCAGCGGGAAGCTCGTGGCCGATGGGCAAGGCTTCGCGCTCGGCGTGAGCTGCTTCGTGCTCGCCACGCTGCTCGTCGCTCTCGCGACGAAGGCTCGCCGACCGCGAGCCGTGACGCATTCGCCGGCAGCCTAAACAATGGAACACGGATTCAGCTGGATCGGGGCGATCCCCGGTCTCCGCGACCTCCCGAATCACTCGGTGACGGCGACGCTGGTCGCGATCCTGGTGCTTGTTGTCGCGTGGGCCGCACGCCACGCCCTCGCCACCGCCGAAGAGCCGCTGGTGCCAGACGGGCGACCGAGCGCGCGCGAGCTCTTCGAGGTCATCACCGCGCTCGTCGACGACATGGCGGAAGGAATGATCGGCCATGGCGGCCGGCAATACGTACCGCTGCTCGCCACCATGTTCACGTTCATCTTGTTCGCGAATCTGATCGGGTTGCTTCCCGGCTTCACGCCGCCCACGGGCAACATCGGCACGACCTTGGGGCTCGGTATCGTCTCGTTCCTCGCGTACAACTACTACGGGTTTCGCGAGCACGGCGTTTCCTACCTGAAGCAATTCGCCGGACCGGTGATCTGGCTCGCACCCCTCATGGCCGTCGTGGAGGTCCTGAGCCACGTGTTCCGGCCGGTCTCTTTGGCGATTCGTCTCTTCGGAAACATGTTCGCCGATCATCTCGTGCTCGGCATCTTCACGGACCTCACCAAGGTGGTGATCCCGATCGCCTTTTACACCCTCGGCGCGTTCGTGTGCGTCCTGCAGGCGTTCGTGTTCACGGTCCTCAGCATGGTCTACATCGCGTTGGCAGTCGGACACGACCACTGACGCCGACTCGAAAATCAGAGCGCAAGGGCGGAACCGCAAACGGTGGCGGCGAGAGAAAAGAGAAGGAAGGCGGGAAACCCCTTGACGGAAAGGAAGAAAGAGATGCGCACAGTCATCACGTTTCTGGCCCTTCTCACCCTGTGCCTGATCGCAAGTCCGGCGCTGGCAGAGGAGGGCGCGGCGGCCGCGGGCAGCGCGGGCGGCCTCATCGCGCTCGGTGCCGGCATCGGCATGGGGCTCGCCGCGTTTGGCGTCGGGCTTGGGCAAGGGCGCGCCACGGCGGCAGCCATGGAGAGCATCGGTCGGAATCCGAACTCGGCCGACAGGCTCTTCACGCCGTTCATCCTCGGCCTCGCGCTGATGGAAGCTCTGGCGCTCTACACGCTGGTCATCGCCTTCATCCTGCAAGGCAAGATCTAGCGAACTTCGTTCGGGCGAGAGGAAGCTCAGACACGGACGGCGCGGCAACCTCTCGCCCGTTCTTCTCGTCACTTCGCCGCGACGGTTCGCCGTGACCGCGTCATTGCTCGATTGGGCCGCTCGCGCCGAGGCGCTCACGCGTCGGCGGCGCGTGCAGGTCGTACTGGCGCTGTTGTTGGTCGTCTACGCGGCGCGCCACGTCACGCACGGCATGGGCGATTTCAAGGTGTATCACCGCGCCGCGACGCGAGCCGTCTCCGGTGAGACGATCTATCGGCTCGAGGATCCCCACCGCTACCTGTACGCGCCGGTCGTGACCTTCGCATTCTTTCCGCTCGCGGTGCTTCCGGAGCTCGCGGGCAAGATGCTGTGGTTCGTTGTCAACATCGTCGTCATCGTATCGATCCTTCACTCGACCGCTGCGCTCCTCTTCCCTGACGGTCGGGCGCCGCCGGGCTTTCAGCTGCTCGTGATCGTTCTTTCCTTCCGATTCATCGACAACAATCTGGGACATGGCCAGCTGAACCTCGTCCTTCTGTGGCTCGTGCTTCGCGCGTACCTGTACGCGTCGCTCGGCCGATACGGGCTCGCCGGCTTCGCCTTGGCAGCAGCCATCGCCGCGAAGATCATACCGGTGGTACTGCTCCTCCAGGTGCTGCTCCGACGCCAGTGGCGATTCGCGCTGTGGACGACCTTTGGCTTCGCCGTGCTGATGACGATCCCGGTGGCCTGGTGGGGGCGAGCCTATCCTCAGTTGCTGCACGATTGGGTTGGGGTCGTCGTCGATCAGGCGGGGCACTACGAGATGGGCAACAAGATCAACCAGTCGATCTCGGCGTTCACCTATCGGCTGTTCCAGCCCCATCCGGACGGATCACCGCTCTTCGAGCTTCCATCGAGCGCCGTGGGCGTGATCACGTTGCTTCTCCACGGTTTATTTTTGATGCCGCTCGTCGTGCTATCGTCTCGTCTCGCGAACCTCCGTCGGCCGGAGCCGCAAGGCCCGAACGGCGACGAGCTCTCGCTCTATCTTCTCTACTCGACGGTCGCCTCGCCGTATTCGTGGAAGTACTACTTCGCGAATCTGATGTTTCCCCTGGGGGGAGCCGTCGGCCGCCTCTGGAGTCCCGCGCGGCGCGAGTTTGCGGCGGGTCTCTGGGTCGTCTTCGGTCTGAATTTGCTCGCCGGCCTCGAGCTCCTCGGCAAACGGCTGTCGACCACGTTCCAGCTGTCGTCCTTTCACTTTCTCGCCGTCGTCGTGCTCTTCGTGCTGCTGGCGCGCGCGGCATTCCGCGGCACTTCGCGCGAAAAGTTCGGCTTCACAAGTTCCGGTACCCTCTGTTAGATTCCGCCGGTGCGAAACTTGGCGCGGCTCCTCGCTCTCGGGGTGTTGGTGTGGGTTGCGCCCGTCTATGCCGGGCTGATCGTCGTTCCGCTGCCGGAAATTCTCACCGATCCGAACGAGGGAAACACCTACGGCTTTCTTCCCGTGCTGCTCCTGCTCGACCGGAACGGGCGGCTCGAGAACATCATCGCGCACGACATCCGCTACAACAAGATCACCGGCTGGTTCCCCGCATTCCGATTGTTCGGCTACCCGACCATCGATCAGCGCTACTACATTCTGCTGCGCAAGTCGCAGAAGATCGACGAGGACTTCGTCGGCGAATACGAGCGTGACGGAATGCTCGACGGCGCCATGAACGTGCTCGTGAACCTCTCCTACTTTCAGGACTCCCGCCTGCGTTTCTATGGTTTCGGCAACGAGACGAAGGAAAGCGGAGAATCGAATTACACGCAGGACAAGTTCGCCACCTTGCTCCGCGTCGCGTATCGCCCGATCGAAAAATTCGAGATCGCGTGGCAGGGACGAGTCGAAACCGTCTCAATCCACCACGGCGGAGTGACGGACCTGCCGTTCACGGGGACGCTTTATCCCGACACGCAGGGTCTCGACGGCTCGACCGTCAACGGCCAGAGCTTCGGCGTGGCCTACGACGATCGCGACTCGACGACGATCACCAATCGCGGGACCCTCGGCGCGGCGCGAGTCGAAGTCGTCGATCGGGCGCTCGGGAGCTCCAAGTCCTATGTCAAGTACGGCTTCGAGCTACGCCACTTCGTGCCCCTCCGTGAGCGCTTCGTGCTCGCGCTTCACTCGGTGCTGGACTACCTCCAAAACGCGAATCAGGCGCCGTTCTACGAACGAAGCTCGCTCGGCGGTGTGAAGAGCCTGCGCGGCTTCGGCGGCGACCGTTTCGTGGACTCGAACCGCTTTTTCAGCACCGTCGAGCTGCGCACGATGGCGCTGCGTCGCGAGATGTTCGACGTACTGACGGAATTCGAGATCGCGCCGTTCTTCGACGTGGGCGAGGTGTTTTCGTCCGCGCGCACCGTGCCGGTCGATTCCCTGCACTTCGTCGGTGGCGTCGGCTTCCGCGGCGTGGTGCGGCCGCAGGTGGTCGGATTCGTCGACATGGGCTACGGGTCCGAAGGCCCCGCGGTTTTCACGGGGCTCGACTATCCGTTCTAGGAATCTCCGTGACGGGCGGTGGGGCAGGGATCGGTTTGACCAGCGCGAACACCAAGGCATCGCGGCCCTTTGGACCCGTGCCGGCGCTGGTCAGAAGATGCTGCAGCCGACCTTGTTGCTCGGGCGGCAGCCGGTCCCAGCGGCTTTTCCAAAGCAGCACGTAGGCACGCGCGTTCGGCCCCGGCGGATCGCCGAAACCATCGCGAAGCGGCGGAATGTGCCGCCGCGCGTAGAAGACCGCTCCGTAGTCGAAGGCCCGGTAGAAGGATAACGTATCGGTGTCGTCGACCACGCCGCGAACGCTTTCCATGAACGGCTTGAAGGAGCGCTGCTCGGCGAGCGCCGGCTTGAAGACCTCGTTGACCACGACCTCCCCGCTCACGACGAAGGCAACGAGAGCGGCGAAGAGCAGCGACCAGTTCTTGTGGCGAACGCTGAGAAGCCAGATGACGATCATCGGCACGAGCGCCGCGACGAACAGCGCGAAACTCGGGAAGCGATCGCGGACGAGGCTTTCGAGAAGCGCTAGGTTCGCCTGATCCTTGGGGTGAAGGAGCGGGCGAAGCACTGCGAGTGGATCGGCCCCGAGACCCGCCGCGAGCAGCACGAGAATCGCGGCGACCAACGCCACCGTCAAACCGACCGCCACGCCGCGTAGCACGCGAACGAGGAGCAGGGGCACGGCCTCGGGCTCGGCAGTGATGCGGCTCCACCACGCGCCGAGCAGGAGCGCCGCCGCAGGGTAGAGCGGCAACAGGTAGACCGTGCGCTTGCTGGCCGAGACTGAGTAGAAGACGAAGACGACGGCGAACCATACGATCGGATAGAGATAGCCGAGGGCCTCGAGCCGTCGTCGATTGGCGCAGAGGTAGATGCCGAGGGGAATGACGAAGAAGCTCCATGGCGCAAACCCCGTGAAGAACCCGCCGATCATGTAATAAAAGGGGTGCTCGTGGCCGGCTCCGGTCGCACCGGCCGCGAAGAACCGCCCGACATTCTCCACCCAGAGCTGCTTGTAGAGAAACTCCTTACCCACATGCGCGACGGCGAGCACGTACCAAGCTCCGGCCAAAGCCACTGCGGCCACGCCACCGGCGAGGACGCGCATCTGCTTCAGCCGCGCGAGGTCACCGCGAAGCGCGAGATAGGTGACCGCAACGAGAGCGGGCAGGAGGATTCCCACGGGCCCTTTGCCGAGCGTGGCCAGTGCCATCGAAAGGTAGAAGGCAGCGAGCGGCCGTGAAGCCGGCGCGGGCGCGGAGACGAGACGGTCAAGCGCGACGAAGGCGGCGATCAGAAATGCCGTGAGCGTCATGTCGACCCGTGCCGTCGTCGCCGCGCGTATCCATTCGAAGTTGGTCGCGAGCACGAAGGCTGCGAAGAGCCCCGCGTTCGTGCCCCATTTTTTCATGCCGAGCCAGAACACCAGCAAGACGGACAGCGTCGCCAGGGCCGCCGAAGGAAAGCGCAGCGAAAACTCGTCGACCTCTCCGAACGCGAGCGAGGCGATTCCCGCCAGCCAGTGGAACAGCGGAGGCTTCGAGGGCAGATCGTGACCGTTGCGCAGCGGCAGGACCCACTCGCCGCCGTGTACTTCCTCCCAGACCTGCACCGCCTCGCGCGGCTCGCCTTTGGTGTAGAAGGGAACCCGCCCGAGCCCCCAAAAGTAGAGAAAGAGCGCAAAACCGAGAAGGGCGGCAGCCCACAAGAAGGGTTTCGAAGTCTTCATGTCGAAGCGTAGGCGATCGGACGCCATGCCGGACGGCGAGAGAACGTGACTAGGCGGCGCTCAGCGGCGGAGCTTCCGCACCGACGCGAGCGCCCGCTCGACGATGATTCGCGGGTTCACCCCTTCGGCCTCGGCCGCGAAATTGAGCACCAGCCGGTGATTCAGCGCCGCTACCACCGAACGATCGACGTCGTCCGCCGCGACGTTGGCTCGGCCGGCCAGCAGCGCATGGACCTTCGCAGCGAGGATGAGGGCCTGCCCTCCACGGGGGCTCGAGCCGAAGCTGACGTACTTGTTCACGAACTCGTCCTTGGTCAAACCGGGCAGGTCGGCCTCCTTCACGAACGACGAGCCCGCCGGATGTGTCGCGCGCACGATGGCAGCGGCATAGTCCTCGATATGCGGTGCCACCATCACCTCGCGGACCAGGCGCTTCAGACTCTCGAGGCGTGTCGGCGCGTCCTCGCGAGGAAATACCGGCTCGATCTTCGCCGCGTCGGCGCCGGTCGTCGTTGCGAGAATCTTCTTCAACTCGGCGTGTCCCGGGTAGGGAAGATGTACCTTGAAGAAAAAACGGTCGAGCTGAGCCTCGGGAAGCGGGTAGGTCCCTTCCATTTCGATCGGATTCAGCGTCGCTAGGACGAAGAACGGAGGGCGCAGCCGGTACGTCGTGGCGGCCACGGTGACCTGCAACTCCGCCATCGCCTCCAGCAGAGCCGCCTGCGTCTTCGGCGTGGCGCGGTTGATCTCATCCGCGAGCAGCACGTGGCTGAAGAGCGGACCCTCGACGAAGACCAGCTCGCGCCGCCCGTCCTCGCGATCGAGGATGATCCGGGTTCCCGTGACGTCGGCTGGCATCAAGTCGACCGTGAACTGAATCCGGTTGAAGCTCAGGTTGAGCGCCTCGCCGAGCGAACGAACGATCAACGTCTTGCCCGTGCCCGGCACTCCCTCGATCAACACGTGGCCGCCCGCGAAGAACGCAACCAGGGTTTGCTCGAGGACCTCGCGATGCCCCACGATCACCCGAGACACCTGGTCGAGGATGCTTTCGAAGGTCTCGCAGAACTCGAGGATCAGCCTTTCACCGCTCTCCACGCTCACTCCTGCCGATCGGGCCGATCCGAAGACTCGGTCACTCGAGAGAAGATTCTCTGCACGATCTTCTCGTACTCGACGGGAACCTGCGCGCGCCGAATGGCGTCGTCGAGGCGCTGATCGTCGGCAAGCCGGCTCGACGGCGGTGCGCTCGGAGAATCGTTCTCACCCTCCTTGGCGGGCTGAACGCTGCGCATCGCGTCGAGGTCGAGCGCGAAGGCGCCGGCCGTCTGGCCGTGAGCCTGCCGCGCGCCATAGAGACCTTCCGCGTCGCCCCCGCTGCCGGCCCCCGCACCACCACTTCCACTTCCTCCGCCCTTCGCCTGCGGAGCACGCGCCTGAATCTTCGCCCGTCCGCTCTCCACGCGCCGGAGCTCCTTCGGGGCCTCACCACGCGCAGGGCGTGAGGACGTCGTCGGCTCTCCCTGCCCCGCAGGAGGACGCGCCGCATTCGGCACCGACGCACCGTTCGTCGTGGAGCCTTCGCGGCCCGCGAGGCGAGCGGCATCGGGGCTGGCGGGTGCGGATCGCACCGGCCCGTGGCTCGCCATGCGATTGCCAGCGATGGCGGGGCCGCCACGGTCCTCGTCGAGGGGCAGTGTCTTTTCGGGAATCGCGCCCGCGAAGTTCTGCGATGCTCGAGACCCGAGGATCGCCTGCCGCAAACTTTCGGGAAGGTCGCTCCACAGCGACGAGCCTGGGGCGAGGTCTGGAGTCTCTTCGGCGGTTTGCTCGTCTTCACCCGCCTGCGGCTCGCGCTGGTCTTGTCCGACCCCCGAGCGCGACGCACCGCCGAACGCCCCCCGCCGGGGAGTCATCCAGAGGGCGAAGAGCGCCAGCAAGACGGAAAGCGCGAAGAACCAGACGCTGCGGGGCATCGCTCGCGGCTCGAGCCGCCGCGGCTCCCAGCGCGGCAGCAGCCGTAGGTTCTCGTGCAGCAGGAAATCCCAGAGTCGCGACTGTCGAACCTTCGGCGAAGCCGCGACCAGGGTCGCCAGACGATCCTCGAGACCGACTCGATGGTCGATGATCACGGGCGCCTCGGCTCCCGAAAGCCAGACGCGGCGCAGTCGGCGCACACCAGACAACAGGACGAACGTCAACGACGCGAGAATCAGCCACGTCATTAGCGCATAGCCTTGCCGGGAGAGTATGAAGGCGAAAGCGACGAGCAGCGAAAACCCAACGAGCGTCGCGCCCCCTGTCAGGAAAACGGCACGCTCGAGCGCGAATCGATTGACCCGCCGCCGCACGGCGGTCGCTTGGGCTTCGATGTTGGACAAGGCTCGGTCCACGGGGCTGGAAGTGCGGGGCCGAAATGGGAGCGGCGTGTCCGACATGAGCATCTTCTTCATAGGGAAGGGGTGCCGGCGGGTCAACGACGCGAACGCGAAGGCAGGCGAAATACGCGATGGCCGAAACTTCGATTGAAAGCACGGCACCCCTAGGTTACGATTCGCCCCGGCACGAAGAGCAAGCAATGTCCGGGAACAAGGCTATCGCCGAACGGATCCTCAGCGTGCTACGGCCGTATGCTTCGAACTGGAGCGGCACTCTCAGCCGGGGCGACTTGGTCATTCCGCAAGCGGAGGTCCCTCGGCTGATTCGCGAGATCGCCAACGCGGCGCAGGAGATCGTCGAGCGCCACGGCGAGGCGGGGGATCTCGAGGTCTTCCAAACGTTGATGACCCTTCGGGGCTCGCCGTCGATTCAGGACCAGGTGACGGAGCTGAAGAAGCGCCTCCTGATCCTCACGCGTTGACCTCATCTTCAAAGCCGCGCCGCCTCCTCGCACGGAGTCCGGGGGTTGACGCCGATTTCAGCGTGGCGCGGTTCGTCGCGCACCTGGCGCGTGCGAGCTTCGCCGCCACGCGGGAGGCGGAGCGTCGCCCGCGCCTGCGAGTCGGCAGCGGCGAGATCGGCGTGACCTTCGTCGGCCATGCAACCGTGCTGATCGAGCTCGACGGCGTGACGCTGCTCACGGATCCCGTCCTCTCCCAGCGGCTTTTCGTGGCGAAGCGCCTGGTGTCACCGGGGTTGCCGGAAGGCGGTCTGCCGGATCTCGACATCGTCCTCGTGTCTCACGGTCATCACGATCATCTCGACGTTTCCACACACCATCGGCTCCAGAAGCGTGACACGATCGCGGTCGTCGCCGAAAATCTGGGCGATCTGGTCACGGGCGCCGGTTATCGGAAGGTCGTCGAGCTCGGTTGGGGACGGCACGTCGAGCACAAGGGCATCCGCATCACCTCGCTCGCCGTGAATCACTGGGGAACGCGAGGCCTGCTGCCGGACCGACGTGGCTACACGGGGTTTCTGATCGAAGGGCCGTCAGGCAGGGTGTTCTTCCCCGGCGACACGGCCTATACGCCGCTCTTTCGTGATTACGGCGAGCGCTTCTCGATAGACGTGGCCGTTCTGCCGATCGGCGCGTACGAGCCTGCTTCCTTCCGAAGAGTGCACATGAATCCCGAGGACGCGTTTCGGGCGTTCCTCGATTTGCGAGCGCGTTACTTGGTGCCCATTCACTGGGGGACGTTCGTGCTCTCTTACGAGCCGCCGGACGAGCCGCCGCGCTGGATTCACAAGCTCGCTCGAGAAGCAGGCCTCGAGTCGCAGCTCGCGCTGCTCGAGCACGGCGAGGGGCGCGTGTTCCGCTCCCCGCCAGACATCGTCGATGCTGGCGCGAGCGGGCGTTCTTAGCTAATCGGTTTTGCCTTGGGGCGGCGCCGCGGAGCCCTCGTCGCTCGCGGCGCTGGCCGGATCCCGCGCCGGAGGCTGCGCCGGGGGTGGGGCGGGTGTGGCCTTCTCTTCGGGAGATGCCGCGCCTCTCGGCTCTGTCACCGCGGTCTTTTCCGGCGGTGGCGCGCTGATCTCGTGCAGCTTCTTCTGGAGCACGTGGAGGTGATCATTGAGTGACTTGTTCCGGTCGCGGCTCTTGCGAAGATCGCGCCGCAGCGATGTAACCAACTCGCGCAGCCACTCGTTTTGCTCGCCGAGCTCCTGCGCGCGCTCGTAACTGCGCGCGACCTCTTGGCGGAGCGCAGCGACGGCTTCGTTCAGGATGTCGAACTGTCGATCGCGGGCTTCGCTCGAGGGCTCCGCGGGTGCAGGGGGCGGAGGCACCCCGGTTGCCGACGCACCCGACAGGAAGTTGGTCGTCTCGGCGGAAGCCCCGGGCGCGGCGAGAGAAGAAGGTGCCGTCGCCACGGGCGGGCTCCCTTCTCGAACGGTGAGATTCTCTGCGGTTGGCGGGACCGCTCTTCGAGGCGCTTCCGGAAAGGAGCTGGCGCCGCGTAGCGCGCCGCTGCAGGCTGCGAGCAGCGCTGCCTGGGTGAGCGCGAGCCAAGCGTGCCGAATTTGAAACAGCCCTGTCACGCGGTGAAGCGCATTGGTATGCGAATCCGGGCGCATTATCCAGTGCGCCGGAACGTCCAGAGAAATAGCCCGTGCGGTCGGCCGTCTTCCCACTCGCGCCAGGACCGGCGACTTCCCTCGAAGCCACGACGGCGAAGCTCGGCGAAGAAGTTCTCGGCATCGGAACGGAATGCGTCGGTGAGATGGATGACGCCATTCGGGGCGAGGTGACGCTCGAGGAAGGCGCAGAGCGGACCGTAGGTCTGCGGGTCGTAGACGAGCTCGGCGCCGAGAATGACGTCGAATTTGCGATCGAGTGCGCCGCGGACGAAGTCGAGCTCGACGCAATGCGTGTGCTCGAGCCGGTTTCGCCGCGCGCTCGCGCGCACGAACTCGAGCGCGGCGGCTTCGCGATCGACGAGCCAGACCTCCGCGCCGAGCGCCGCGGCGACCAGGCCGGGCAGGCCGAGCCCGCAGCCGAGATCGAGCACGCGCCTTGCGGAAAGACCCCCGGCTTCGGCCAGGCTCCGGGCCAGCGCTCGGGCTCCGGTCCAAAGATGCGCCCAGTACGGCGGGTCCGGAACGAGATCTTCCCGCAGCAGCGCTTCGCGGTCGACCAAGTCCTCGAGCCGCGCGACCTGATAGAGCAAGACCTGCACGCCTGCGTGCTCGAATTCGATCAGAGTCGCGGCATACCCGGCGATCTCGCGGACGGTCGGCTTGCGGTTCGGCTCGGACATCTGGGAGTGCGGGATCCCCCGTGGCAAATGGAGGGAGACATGAACTAGCAGGGTCGGGTAGCGATCGTCACCGGGGCCTCGTCCGGGATCGGCAGGCAAACGGCGATCGATATGGCAACGGGGGCGTGCGGACGATCGTCGTCGCGCGCCGGCTGCGCCGCCGAGATCGCACACAGCAGATGGGGACGGCTCGACTTCCTGCCACGGCACATGGGTTTGGCACCGATCGTCAAGGAGCTCCGTCCCGCTCTCGTTCGTTGCGGCGCCGGTCGCTTCGATCCGGACGAACTGGAACCGGCGTCCGCGACACGGCGCGGCAGCACTCTTGACCCCGCACCGCCCGGTGCGATAGCGACCGGGCGGTGTTCCGAGTCACCGACCTGAAGATCGTCAGCATCGCAACTCCCCATCTCGACGACGCGGTTGCAACCTTCCGAAAGAACTTCGGGTTCCCGATCCAGCGCGCGGGCGTCGAAGCGGACGATCCGAAGACACGCAGTGTCTTCCTGGGAGTAGGTCCCGCCGAGATCGAAATGGCCACGCCGAGCGCCGAAGGCTCTCCGCTCTCTAGCTTCCTTGCCGAGCGTGGCGCCGGTCTCTACCAGCTCGTGCTCGAGGTCGAAGACCTCGAAGCGGCTCACGCGGCGCTTTCGGAGCGCGGCGTCGAGGTGACGCTGAAACCGGGCGTCGATGGAAAGCCTGCGGGACAACTGAATCCGACGCAGACGCACGGCGTGCGCATCACGCTCGTCGGGCGCTAGAGGGTAGGCCCGCCGGATGCTCTCCGGATCGCCCCTCGAGATCCTCTTCGATCTCGCCGCCGTCCGTCCGCTTTGGCATGCGATCCTCGGGCTCGGTCTCCTCGCCGCGCTAGGCCTTCTCTGGCTCTACCTGCGACGCGACGTCCTGGGCCGCCGATTCGGCGGTGCCGTACTGTTTCTGGCGGTCGCGTTCGGTGGCGAAGTGGTGATTCCGTGGATGCCGCCCGCCTGGAAGTCGGCGATGACTCTGCGGGCGCTGACGCTTCTCGCGTTCTTGTTCGGTTTGGTGCGAGCCCTGGTCATCACCGCCGACACCGTGGCACGGCGGCGGCAACGCGACTTCTCGACCATCTTCCGCGACCTCGGCACACTCTTCGTCTACGGTGTGGTCATCCTCGTCGTGGCCCGGATCGAGCTCGATATCGACGTCAGGCCGCTCCTGGCGACATCGGCGCTGATCACCGCGGTCGTCGGCCTCGCCCTTCAAGACACGCTCGGCAACATCTTCAGCGGTTTGTCGCTCCAGCTGCAGAAGCCGTTTCAGCCCGGTGATTGGATTCGGTTCGGGAACCAGCTGGGCCGCGTACAAGGAATCGGGTGGCGATCTACGCGCCTGGTGACGCGCGCGCTCGAGCTTCTGGAAGTGCCGAACGCGCACCTCGCGCGCGAGGTGATCACCAACTACCGCGCCGATGCCGTCGGCGACGATCTCTTCGTCGGTCTCTCGTACGAGGTGCCGCCGAACCACGTGAAGGAGATCGTGCTGCGCGTTCTTCACCACAACCCCGAGATCGCCAAGAGCCCGCCGCCGCAAGTCTGGGTCGTTGACTACGGCGACTTCGCCGTGAAGTACCGCATCCGGTTCTGGATGACCGACTACTCGCGCCAGGATCACGTGCGCGACGAGATCATGACGAGCC
>Ga0315275_10002604_pt1 | contig 16359 bp, 18 predicted proteins | sample YL17G03_0_MG_FD_205557 | JGI IMG/M metagenome (GOLD analysis project Ga0315275, IMG submission 205557) | Sediment microbial communities from Yellowstone Lake, YNP, Wyoming, USA - YL17G03_0 | ecosystem: Environmental > Aquatic > Freshwater > Lake > Sediment | place: USA: Wyoming | collected... | reverse complement strand
GGAGTGGGGGCGAAGACGGGCCTTAAATTGGTCAGGCAGTTTGGCAATGACTTTGATGCCCTTATAAAGCACATTGAGCAGAAATACGAATACAAGTTCGAGGACTACATTTACGATGTCTATAACTTCTTCCTGAACTACCCTGCAAAGGACGAGGAGATAATATTCAAGGACATAGACGAGGCCAGGGTAATTGAGATCCTGGTCGAGAAGCACGATTTCTCAAAGGAAAGGATAGAGAATACCCTCAAGGACATGCTTGAGGCAAAATCAAGGGAAAGGCAGAAGAGGATGAGCGACTGGTTCGGATGAGAGTGTTCATGTTTTTCGGGATGTTCGCGTTGCTGGCCATAATGACGACAGTCATGAATGACGATGGGACAAACACCAGCTGGGTTGACCATTATTATCCCTCAGTCGGCTTGAAGATAATCGAGGATTCCACGCTGAATGTCGATACCCCAAACTTCAACCAGGTTTATGGGTTCAAGGTCCTGAACAACAGGATCGTCGAGATAAGGGAAGGGGGATATGATCATCCTGGGTATATCGTCTCGTCGGACAAGCTGCAGGACAGGGAAGAGATTCCTGCCGTGTTTTGGCTGCTTATAGGTGCAGACAGAATCAACGCCATAGTGCACATGAATGACAACACTGACGCTGTTTATGGGGCAAGAACCTCAGGGATGGTTGTCACTGAAGTCAACCTTGGAGGGTATGATGACTCTGAATACATCATAGAGACAGACGAGGACACTGTGCTTAGGATAGCAAGCCAGGACAAGCCATCCGTGGCTTTGGAAAAGGAGTATTTAAGCGGAAACGTGAGAATAAAGTCCAACAGCGTCATAACAAGCATAAAAATCATATTCGCGGATGTCCTGTTCAGGGTATTCGGATAAGGATTTAAACTGAATCCTGCATAGTAAAGGCATATGGACCACAGGGGAGGTTTGTTTATAAAGGCCTCCGGCAGTAGGAGGGGGGCGGAATCTCTTTATAAATTGTTTGGTAAATAGTGGTATAATATGGAAAGAAACACACTCTATGCTTTGTTTGGCGCCGCAGGCGTCGTGCTAGTGCTGGGAGTAAGTTCTTATCTTAATTTGACTGCGCCAGACAATGACATGCCTGTGAATTGCAACGACGGGACACTGAACATGCAGTGCTCTGAGAATAAGCCCAATATGTGCATTGACGGAAAGCTTGTTGAAAACGTTTCCGTATGCGGATGCCCTGTAGGATACGAGGAAACGGACGGAACGTGCAGGAAGATAGAGAAATGCAACGACGGGACAGTGGTCAACAGCTGCTCCTCCTCAAAGCCGCTTTATTGCGAAAAAGGGGAGCTTGTGCAGAATGCAGGGCTTTGCGGATGCGCAGACGGATACCTGGTAAATGAGAATGTTTGCGTGCTGAAGAACGGCACTGTTTCGCTGACAAGGGTGTTCTCATACACCTTCAACGGAACAAAGGGAAGGCTGGAGCTGCCTGTTTATTCTGAGCTCAAGGTCTATCTTGCGAACATCTCAAGGAAATTCGCATGCGACGGAAGGTGCCCGACCTACTCTGAGATGGAGATGATGATCCTGAATGAAAGCAGGGAAAGGGCAGAGTTGGACAGGCTTGTTTCCAGCATAGTGGAAAAGGCTTCGAATAAAGACGATCAGGCAAGGATAGCGATAAGCCTGGTGCAAACGATACCCTATGACACCTATGCTGCAGTCAACAATGACATAAAGGGAAGGTATCCCTACGAGGTTGTATACGACAACAAGGGGGTGTGCGGGGAAAAGTCAAGGCTCCTGGCCTATGTTCTGAAGGAGCTTGGGTTCGGGGTTGCGCTTTTCAGCTTTGAGCCGGAAAACCACATGGCAGTGGGGATAAAATGCCAAATGGAATACTCATACAGGAATACGGGATACTGCTTTGTTGAGACAACGACTCCTAGCATAATAACCGACAGCTCGGGGACATACGGGATAAGGGGAGGAAAGCTTGCCTCAATGCCCAACGTGATTGTTGTGGGCGAGGGAATGTCATTTGACAGCGTGGCTGAGGAATACAACGACGCAAACGAGTATGTCAGGATATTCGGCATAGCCGAGTCAAACGGAAGCAACGTGGTTGACAACCTCACATACATGAAATACAGGGGAATCCTTGACAAATACGGGATCCACGCATCCTCCTAAAGGGTTAAAAACTGTTGCAAATGTTATTTTTTCACTTCAGTATTGAAGAATAGGTAAAAAAACGTGAAAAAAATGGAAAGAAGAGGAGGTTTCGGAGGGGGAAGATCGCGAGAAGGCGGTTACGGCGGAGGCCGAGGCGGCGGATTTAACGCAAACAGGCCAATGTTCAAGGCAACATGCGCTGACTGCGGAAATGAGTGCGAAGTGCCTTTCGAGCCAAGGGAAGGCAGGCCTGTATATTGCAGGGACTGCTACCAGAAGCACAAGAAATTCTAAATTGCTCGGCTGTAGCGATTAGGAAAATATCAGCAATCGGATTGGTTTTTTACAGAATCAGCCTAAATTATCACAATGATAGGATTAAGAACCTTATTGTATCAATATAGAATCACTTCGGTGTCAATCGGCATCGGGGAATAGAAAAAAAACGTGAAAAAAATGGATAGAGGAAGAGGAGGCTTTGGCTCAGACAGACCAATGTTCAAAACAAAGTGTTCGGACTGCGGAAATGAGTGCGAAGTGCCTTTCGAGCCAAAGGAAGGCAGGCCTGTATATTGCAGGGACTGCTACCAGAAGCACAAGAAATTCTAAATTACTGGCTGGTAATCTAGAAAAGAGAAATAGTCAATCAGATTGGTTTTTAACAGAATTTCAGCCTTTATTTCTAATTATTCATAATCAACTGCAGGGCAGTAAACTGTGGCTTTTGCCTCGCCTTCGGCGTTGCCTATGCTCGCCTTTGAGGTTATTGTGATTTTCTGGTCAGGATCCGCTGCAACCTGCTCGCCGAAAGCCTCGACATGGTAGGACCATTTTGATGTTTCTGGCGAGGAATCATCCCTTGTGCATGTGCCCAACGCATTGTCTACATCCCAGTCGCCGCATGAAAGGCCCTCTTCGCCCCCGACAATCGGGTATGTGGAAATGGATAGCGATGCGTTCTCAGAGCCGGACATTGAGCCTAAAACCTGGATGCTGTATGTCTTGGCGTATCTTGCCCCCTTGGCAGCTAGGGCGTGTGCCTCCACTCCTGTGTATAGATCAACGATTTTGCATGAGGCATCTGAAATTGTGACCTTCGCCTCTTTGGAGATGTAATGCACTGCATTGCTTTCAGTGTTATTGACAGGGGGCTGGACTGCCGGCGGCTGAACAGTATTGTTCACCTGGGGCTGGACTGCGTTCTGCCCATCTGTTGGCTGAGTGCATCCTGAAAACATAATCATGCTGACCAAAAGAAAGCCTAATATCAATTCATGTTCCATAAAGGCATATGAAAATACTCCTTTTTAAGTTTGCCTTTTTGACGATATAAAAAAGTTAAAAGCATCTTGCGATGCCTGGAAAATTGTTCTCTTTTATTTCCCTTATGTTGCTCAGCAGCAGGAAGCACTCCACCGGGCTTACGGCCTGGTATAATAAAGACCTTATTGTCCTGCTTTCGCTGGCCTTCTCAAGGAAGATGGTATAGCTGGACCCCCGCCTGATCGCGTATATCGCCATGCCCTTCGCGCCCAAAATCCCGTTTATCCTCCCAACCTCCATTTCTATTTGCTGTTCCATATCCGATCGCCTCGTTTTGAGTTGGCTTCCGGTTGTTTAAAAGGAAGGGCAGACCCCGCTGCCAGAGGCTTAGTCGGGAGTGTTTCACGGAATGGATGGTTGGGTTGATGATCGGCATGTGATTTATATGTTTTTCTTGCAAATCATATTTATGGAACCGGATTCAATGATGGAGTTGACCAAGGACGAGGAAAAGATGCTTGAAATGGAAGCAGAGAAGGAATTCACGAAGCTCAGCCTCAGGGACAAGCTGAATGTCCCTGGCAACGTAAAGAAAATAGTGATGGCGATATTGTCATTGGACATCCTGATTGCGGTTGTTTGCCTGTTGCTAGGAGATATAAGGAATTTCGGAATGGTGATGCTTTCAACGATAGCATTTTCATGGATCGGATGGTTCTTTTTCAACAGCAGCATAAGGAAGGGGATCTATTTCGAGAAGAAGCTCCATTATCTGGAAAAGATCGGAAAGGAATCTCCCAAATGATTCCTGCTAAAATTAAGCCTTCCCATTCTCCGTCTGCCATTGGGTTTTCAAAGACTCAAACAGGTAACCCCCGAAAGGGCTTCCGTATCCAGGCCCCTTCTCGAACGCGTAATCCAGGAACTTCGCCGGATCCTTGGAATAATTGAGGAACAGCGAGATGTCGTCCGTGAAATCGTCGAACAGCTTCCCTCCCTTCGGGCTCCCGAAGGCGACCCTGTGCCACATCCTTCCCGTGTTTATCTTGTCTCTTAATGAAACATAGATGACTGCAGTGTCGATCTTGTCCAATTCGATGTTGTTTGAGAATGCGAACATCCTCTTGTACAGCTCCAATTGCTTCATGTGGCTGCTGTCCGTGCTCTCTGACGCGTTTGTCTTGTAGTCGATGATAAGGTAGCCGTCCGGAACCGTAAGGATCGCGTCCGTGAATCCCTTGAACAGGACATTGCTGTCGACTCCGAAGATGTCCTTGGCATAAGAGGAGAACGCAACCTCCGTGCCCTTGAACTTGAATTCGCCTTTCGCCTTCTTTATGTCGTCGAGGCATTTCAAGAAATTGGCGAAAGTCACCTTTTCCCTTTCCTCTGAGAACATCGAGGAGACATTGACCCCTTTCGCATAGGATTCGAATGAGCTGTGCATCTTCTTCCCGAAATCCATGGATTCGGTGATGGATTTCGAGAAAGGCGAGATGTTGAGCATCTTCCCCAGCAGATAGCCGTAAGGGTCATTGACAAGGCTGTTCACGCTGGAATATGACAGATGCTTCAGATTATAGAAATGGCTTTTCACCGAATCCAGGAGCCAGACCCTTTCCTCGGAAGCCAGCATCTTCTTCGCCCCTTCATAATCCTTGGAAACGAAATGCTTCCATGCCTCTGAATACTTGATCTCAAGCTGGCTGCCCTGTGCTCCGGAGACATTGAGGTCTTTGATGATGGAGAATTCAGGGACGAAATACCTTGCCATCATCTTGGTCTTATCCCTCTCATCAGGTATCATGACAAACAGCTTTTCCTTTGCCCTTGTGAATGCGACAAAATCTATCCTCAGGTCCTCCTCCTCGACCTCCTCTGTCGCGTTTATCCCTTTCGATTCAAGGATTGATTCCGCAATCCTCTTCAAGGCAGGGACATTCTCCCTTGAGGTAAGCTCCGGAAGATAGAAGACGACATCGTATTCGGATCCCTTTGCCTTGTGCACTGTCAGGAGGGAAATGTCGTTTTCCCTGTTCTGGTTTTCCAGGGTGTCTGTTATCAGCATTATGAAATTGTTGAAGCTTTCGGAATCAAGGGAATCGTTGAAGTCGCTCATGTGGCTCAATAGCCGGTTATATATCAAAGACGCCGCCATGAAATAGTCGTGGCCGAGCGCTATGGAGCAGGGCAGGATCTTCTGCTCGAAGGCAAGCCTCACGAAATCTATCCCCGATATTATCTTCCCGGAGAACAGCATCCCCTGGATCTCTTCAGGGGTATATGTCTTGCTGTTCTTGGATATCTCCAATGCCCGATCCAACCCGACCGAGGCGAATGGCGTGAAAAGGCCCTTGACCTTGTCCTCCTTTGAGAATGAAAGCAAAGCCTTCAGGTAAACCCTGATTTCATTTTTCGCATTCTCGGAGATGGTGTTCTGGGAATATGACTCGTATCCTATGCCTGCTGCATCAAGGGATTTTGAGACATCGACCAGCTGTCGGTTCTTCCTCGCTATGACGCCTATTTTCTTTCCCTTTGACTGGCTCAGAAGGGAAACTACTGCTGCAGAGGGGTCTGAAGAGACTATCAATTCTATGTTCTCCCCTTTCTGCTCCTTCGTGCTTTTCAATGTCGACAATTCCTCCTTGAAATTCTTCGCGTTCTTGGAATTCTTCAGGATGAAAGCGCTTGAATAGTCAAGGATGGTTTGCAGGCTTCTCCTGTTCTTACCGAGATTGAATGATTTTCCGATCTTGCTGAACTTGTCGAAGTTGGAGTAGGCGCCTCCCTGGAACCCGAAGATCGCCTGCTTCTTGTCCCCGACTGCGAATTTGACCTTCCCTGCCTTGAGGGACATCTCCGCCTCCATATTGTTGACGTCCTGCAATTCGTCAACCAGGACAAAATCATAGGCGTCATTCTCGTTGAACTTCAAGGCGAATTCTATATTCAGGTCGTTGAAATCCAGGTATTTCCCTTCCTTCCATTTCTCGTAATGCTCAAAAGTGCTGAAGAAGTAATCCACCAGCTTTTCCATCTCTTCCTTGCTGTAGGAAACCCTCCTTGTCTTCAGCTTTTCGGAAAGAATCTTCTTGGTCTTCTCCCTGTCTATGCTGCTTGGAAGGACATTGTAGCTTTTCAGGAACCTGATGTTCTCGGAGATTGCCGGGACGATGGAGCTGATGAGGTAGTCGTCGCCGTAATTGAAGGCGTTCGCGCTTTTCAGGTGGTTGAATATCGTAAACTGCCTTTCGGTGTCGCTTTCCAGGATTTCCCTGTCCGCCTCGAGGAACTTCTCCTTGAGGTAGGAATTGGCAAATCCGTGGAATGTGAAGATGTTAAGCTTTGAGATGTCCAAAGGAAGGTTCGCATTCTTGCATATCTCAAGGATCTTCTTTTCCATCTCCTCCTTCGCTTTTTCAGTGAAGGTCAAGCAGAGTATCTTTTCAGGGTCGATTCCCTTTTCCATGAGATGGGCGTACTTGTACGCTATTGTGGTTGTCTTGCCTGTTCCAGGGTTTGCGATGACTAGGGTATTGCCTTCGTTGAGTATCGCATCCCTCTTCTGGTCGTCATCCAATGAATCAAGCACGCTCATAGTCTAAATTTTGCCTTTTAGCCTTAAAAGGCTTTGCAGGGGTCGCTGCCATACCTAGAATATCTTGTGCATCAATAAAGGAAGGTTGATTGTCGCGTCCCCATATAGGGTTACGTGGCTGCTGTGCTCCTTTATCTTTCCCCAGCTGACTGCCTCCTTTGTCCTTGCCCCGCTCAATGACCCGTCCCATTCAAGCGCGGTTGTGAGGTAAATTGCATAATCTAAGCCGCCTCTTGCGATGTTAGCCCCTATGATATGGTGCTTGCTTATCCCTCCGCCAATAACCAAGGCTGCGGTCTTGTCTGCGTTCAATGTTATGTCAGCCAGATCCTTCATGTCCTTGGTAACGTCTATTATGAAATCCTTGTTCCTCTGCTTGTAGAAATAGGTTTGCAATCCTATCGCCCCGTCCGTTATTCCGGGACAGAAGACCTTGATGTTCCTCTCGTGGCAGTATCTCAGGAAGGAGCTCTTGTCCTTGGAATTCTTGGAAACGTATCTTGCCAGATAGGAGATGAATTCCGAAGGCGAGATTATGTTGCCCTTCTCCTTGACGCATTCGTCCACGACCTTGTTGAAGATTTCCTCGAAAAGCACATACCTGTCGTTCGGGACAAGGACGTTCCCAATCCTATTTATGCCTTCCTCGTGCAATTTTTCGTCGTCAGAGTCAAAGGAGCCCAGCAAATAGGGCTTGAACGACTTTATCGTGTCATGCTCGACTGCCCCTGGAGTGGTTACAATGACATCGACCAGCCCTGATTCTACAAGCTTTGCGATATAGCCCCTGATGCCTGATGCAACAAGGTTCGCGGTGAAACCCAGGTAAACAGTTATCTGGTCCTTTTTCTTGTTTTCCTTTATCCTTGCCAGTATATCCCTGGATATCCCCAGGTTTGTGGCCTGGAAGCCCACATCCGAGCAGCCGCTGAGATAATCGTCAAGGTTGTCAACATTCCTTATTTCGGTCATAAGGCACTATTTAAGGGAAAGATATTTAATAACTATTTCAGAGTTAAATAGATAGGCCGGGGTGGCGGAGCGGTTAACGCGCCAGACTCGAAGCGGAAATTGGCGCAGTTTTGAATTGCGCAATGAAAAGGCGTGACATCTGGTGCCTTCACGGGCACAGGGGTTCAAATCCCTTCCCCGGCGTTTTTGGCTTATCGACGACCAACTAAAATGTCTGGTTCAAAGCCGAAATTTGTATTCAATTGATTTATGGCAAAATAAGGCATTAGTATAAAATCCATAAAACTGGCAGATGACAGAACCTGCTTGAGATAGCTTTAAATACTTTGTTACCAATAAATACTCTTAGAGGGTAGTTTTGTTATGCAAAAAATAAGGTTCGGTGACCTGGAGCTAAGGGCGCTTTTCGCGCTGGAGGAGAGGGAAGCAGGAGCGGTGACGCTGGCAGAGCTGATGAAAAAACTGAAGCTATCCAGGGTGCAGGCATGGAAGCTTTCCTCAAGATTGGTGCGGAAGAAACGTCTGATCCGCCTGAAACGTGGAGTTTACCTGTTTGCGCCCATGAAAGCCGGCCCAAAAGGGCTTTGGACTGAAGATGCGCTTGCCATAGTTCCCAAACTGATGGCCGGAAAAGACTATTACGTGAGCTTCTGGGCCGCGTTGAACCATTACGGGCTTACCGAGCAGATTCCCTTCACGGTGCAGATAGTCACAGGTTCGCGGCAAAGGAATTTTGAGGCGCTGCAGACACGTTTTGAGTTCATTCAGGTACGGCGGCTGGGAGAATGGCGGGAGGAAAAGATAGGTGAAATGGAAGTCAGGTTCGCGACAATTGAACAGCTTATCCTGGATTGCCTTGCGCTTCCGGAGAAAAATGGGGGTGTCAAGGAAGCCGGCAAGGCGCTTTGGAATGCGAGAAAAAGAATCGATTGGATAAAGATTGGGAAATTGGCATCTAAATCGAGCGCGGCAGTGAGGCGAAGGCTTGGCTATGTCTGCGAGCTTTTGGGAATTCGAAGATTAAAGCCCCGGAAATTCGTTGGCTGGAGGTGGCTCGATCCCTCCGCGTCAAAGAAAACGCTGGCAAAATCAAAAAAATGGGGATTGCTCCTGAATGTTTCCGAAAAAGAGCTTGTTGAGTGGAGGGAATACTGATGTTTACGCTAAGTGAGTTGAAGAAAATCGCCGTGAGGGAAGGCGTGCCGCAGGCGGTTGTAGAAAAAGACGTTGCCTTGTCTGCGGCACTCCTTGCAATTGCGGGTTCAGAGCTTGCAAAGCATGTTGTTTTCAAGGGAGGCACAGCCATAAGGAAAATCTATTTCAAGGATGCGAGATTTTCCGAGGATCTGGATTTTAACGCGATGGATATGGACAGAAATGGCTGCATGAAACTGCTGAAGGAAGCACTGGAAAGCAAGTTAACAGAAGGCATAAATTTTGAAAAGGTTGAGGAAGAAAGGACTGTTGCTGGATTGAAAGCGTCAGTCAAATATATTGGTCCCTTGGCTCACGCGCAGAGGATACGCTTTGACTTCAACTTTCGCGAGAACCTTGTAGAAAAACCGGTTCGCAAGGAAATCATGGATTCGTACGGCTTTGGTTCCGGAGGATTGATGGTTCTGGGCTTGGAAGAGATTTTCGCGGAAAAGATTCACGCACTGGGCTGCAGGTCTGCACCCAGGGACTTGTATGATTCATGGTTCCTGTTCGATAAAGGAATCAGGATAGACAGACAAGTTCTTGACAAGAAATTCGCTTATTACAACGAAAAGTTTGATGCAGAGACGGCAATCGGAAACGCACGCAAAAGCAAGGACAACTGGACAAGAGACTTGGGGCATCTGCTCAAGGAACTGCCGGAGTTTGAAATGATAGAACGGGAAGTGGAAAAGAAACTGGGAGAAATCCGCTAGGAAACTCCCTTTCTGTCCATTCCCCTGCGCACTTGTAGGGGAATGGCTCATTCATTTTTCACATTTTTATGCTCTTTCGCATTCGATGCATGATGAAGCCATGCTGACGCCACATAAGAACTACCTCAGCAGATGAGGGGCAAACAGTAAGATTGATCCCATGACCAGCATTATCAGCCCCCCTATCAATTTGCAGTACTTTGCATACTTTTCCCCGAAGGCCGTTACAGCCAAAGCCGCCAACCCGAAAACCAGCAGGTCGTCAAGCATGAAGAAAAAATCGTATAGCGCTATGTATGCATACCTCTCAAGATCGGTAATGTTGCTTATTGCAAGGATTTGTGCGAACACCGCAGGGATCGCCGAAGAGCATACGAACTCGACAGAATTAACCACGAATGCCAAAACGACTATGGAGAAAAATATTCCGACGGAAAGCGGGGAAGATATTATCTGATTGATCTTGTCCATTGTTTTTTTATGCGAGCTTTCGTCGCCGACCTTGCACGTGAGGGCTCCCTTGGTCAGAATATACTCCCTGAGGCTCAGGATGCCCCCGCCCAAGGCAACCATGCCAATCAGGATCGTTACTATCCTCATGTAGCCTATAACCAGGAAAACGTTGAGCCATGCGGTCATGAAAAGGAAATACAGTATTCCTGAGGATATCACGAAGGTCCCTATGATCAGCCAGAATTTTCTCTTATCGTTGACATTCATGAGCAACGCAATCAGATAGACCAAAACCCACATGGCGCATGGGTTAAACCCGTCTATCAGCCCCAAAACCAATGCCAACATTGGCAAAGAGATTGACGTAAGATCCGTCCTTCCCACAAATGGCAAATCAAATTCCTTCAGTCCGGTTGCTGCACTTTGGACAGTGCCTTTTTCTTCCGACTTTTGCCCAATGCAGTTGTTTTGGCAGTAGGCTATCTCGTCAATTATCTCCTGTTTTGAGTGCACTCCGACAAGAGGCTTTTTGCCCACAAATGTGGTCGGCACCCCAAGGTTGGATGTGTCCATGCCAGATTCGAGAGCCAGGGTGTAGAAAAGTCGGCTTCCGTCTGCAGTTGAAGCGTCGTGCATAATGAAGGAAACGTTGTTCATCTCAACGGACAGCTCGTTGATTATAGGTTTCTGCTCTGCGCAGTGCGGGCAGGTCGGAAGATAGAACGAATGGACGACGAATCCGCTGCCGACATCCTGTTGGATGGTTTGGGGTCCGCTGTAAAAAAATGCGAGTGCCCCCAGAAAAAGAATCAGGACAACCAGATAACGATTGAATTCCGGCTCCAGAAACTCCCTGATGGGAGAAATGATGCCTGCCATTGTCATATCCCCAATAATTCCTTTAGCTTTTTTGTGTCGTAGCCTATAACGAATTTACCGTCAAGCTCGGTAACGGGCACGCTCATGGCTCCAGTCCTCTTGGTCAAGTACTCGGCTTTTATGGGGTTTTCCGAAACATCCACCTCCTCATAATTGATGCCGTTTTGCCTGAGAAAATTCTTTACCAGCACACAGAAGGGGCAAGCCGGGGTTGTATACACAATCACTTTCATTGTACATCACTCTCTTGGCGTTTGCCTATTTTTTCCTCCAGCTCCTTCTTTGCCCTCGCCACAACCCCGTTCTCGATTATCACTTTCCTGACCTCTTCCTTGTCCGGAAAGCTTATCGCCCCGAAAAGGCAGGTGTTTGAGCAGGTGACGCACCCCACAAGGCAGTTGTTGGGCCTTGCCACGACAGGCTTGTTTCCCTTGGAATCCCAGCCATATACGTTTCTCCCGCAGCCCGTTATGCACATGCCGCACCCGACGCATTTACTCTTGTCAACGGTAGGGTTCCATCTTATTTTGTCCCGTGGAACGCCATGCCATTCCGAAAACTTCTTGTCATCCGCCATAAAACCGCCCCTGTCTCATTTTTTCGATCTGCAATAGCACCCTTTTTTGAGGATGCACCCCTTTTCATATCCTAATATCCTGAAAATGTCGCAAACCCTATAATCGGCTATTCTGTAAAAGACTTTTTTGCCTGCCCTTCTTGACTGGAGGATACCTGCCTTTTCAAGCTTGCCGAGCTGTATGGAAACCGTTGACTGCCCCTTCCTTACCTTTGTATATATGTCACAAACGCACTTTTCGCCTTCAAACAGGAAATCGATTATGCTCAGCCTGGTGTCGTCAGAAAGCAGCTTCAGGATCTTCAGGGTCTCGCTTTTCCGCATAATAACATATTGATACCCATCAATTATTTAAATGTTTGCATGTATCACGGCTTATTGGGTATTGCAATGAAAATTGAAATATTGGGAACAGGATGCCCGAAATGCAAGGCATTGGAAGCGAATGCGCGAAGTGCGATAGCCGAGCTTGGAATAGATGCTGATATCGTGAAGATAACCGACATCGCCAAAATCGTTGAATACGGGGTGATGTCCACGCCTGCGATAGTCGTAGACGGGGAAGTGAAGGCATCCGGGCGCATAGCTGAAGTGGAGGAGATAAGGAAATGGGTGCGCAAATGAATCAGAGTGCCTTATTATTAGCATTTGCAGCGGTGTTTCTGCTTTTTGCCGGATGCGTATCTGAGCCTGCAACCGGCAGCAATGCAAGCAATGCGCTGAACAATACGCTGAATGAGGATGCCTTGTGCCAGATTAACAATGCATCATGCCAAATCCTCAATTCAAGCGCCAATGCAACCGGCAGCATATTGCCTCCTCTTAAATTGCTCAGCAAGGTTGAAATAATCCATTTCCATTCAACGAACCAGTGCTATTCCTGCATAACCGTTGGAAAGTATGCGGAAGAAACGGTAAACACCTATTTCGCTGAGGAGGTAAAAAGCGGAAGGATAACCTTTGCGCATAGGAACATAGATTTGCCTGAAAATCAGGAAATGGTTTCCAAATACGGAACGACCGGCTCTTCACTGTGGATAGGGGTTTACGACAAGGGAGCGTTCCACAAGGAGCAGAATACTGAAGTGTGGTACAAAATCGGAAACAAGGAGGAGTATATGGCCTATCTGAAAGGCATAATAGACAAGAGACTGGAGGGAGATTACAGTTGACTGATCTGATGGGATTCATGGGCGCGATGGGAGGGAGCGAAATCGCCCTTGTCGCAGCCTTCTTTTTAGGCCTAATGATGTCAATAAGCCCCTGTCCTTTAGCTACCAACATCGCAGCAATAGCATACATATCAAAAAAGCTTGACAAAAAGAAAGCGTTATGGGTTGGCCTGGCATATACCTTAGGACGAGTATTCACATATGTCTTCATAGCATCGCTTATAGTGTGGTTTGGCCTGAACGTGCAGATGATAGCCCTTGCCCTTCAGCAGCAAGGGGAAAAGATAATTGGGCCTATATTATTGATAGCAGGATTGGTCATGCTGGAACTGGTGCAGATCCCTATGCCCAAGGGAAATGCAAGGCTAGAGGGATTGAAGCAGAAGCTGTCCGAACATGGGCTTCTGGGCAGCTTTCTTTTGGGAATACTGTTTGCCTTGGCATTCTGCCCCTTCAGCGCAGTCCTGTTTTTCGGCATGCTCATCCCGCTTGCGATAAAATCAGGAGATGGATTGATTATACCTTCAGTTTTCGCAATAGCGACAGGCTTGCCGGTAATCCTGTTCTCATTGGTGCTAGTATACAGCATTTCAAAATTAGGTTCTATCATGAACAGCATCCAGACCTTTGAGAAATGGATGAGGCGCATCGTTTCAGTGGTTTTCATTGCGGTCGGAGCATATTATACGCTAACTCTGACCCTTGGCCTGTGGTAAATATGGAAAAAAACGACAAGATAATCTTTGTAGCCATCATTGCGGTCTTTCTGACATTCTATTTTATGCCTCCTATCACTCTTGACTTCAACAGTTCTGTGGTTGGAGGGCTGAATCTCCTGGGCGAGTATGCAAAACAGCACATATTGAGCTGCCTTGTTCCGGCGCTGTTCATAGCAGGAGCGATAACGGTCTTCATAAAAAAGGATAAAGTGCTGAAATACCTGGGGAAGGATTCCAACAGGATAGTTGCATATGGGGCGGCTTCCATAACAGGAGTGGTCCTCGCAGTCTGCTCCTGCACGATACTCCCTCTTTTTGCCGGAATAAGGAAAAGGGGTGCTGGCTTGGGACCGGCAATAACGTTCCTTTTCGCAGGCCCTGCAATAAACATCGCGGCCATATTCCTGACATTTTCGGTTCTTGGATATGAAATAGGCTTGGCAAGGGCGATTGCATCCGTAATGCTATCCATAATTATTGGCGTGACGATGGCATTGATTTTCAAGGAGAAGGAGGAAGAAGGTAAACTGGTATTGGATGAGCAGAAGGAGGAACTTCCCTCAAACATGACCCTTGCCGTGTTTTTTGGCCTGATGGTTAGCGTGCTTGTTGTGAACGGCCTGCAGATAGATTCTATGGTCAAATATGCAATAATAGTGCTCTTTACTCTAAGCGTGGCTGCATTGGCCCTATTGAAATTCAAAAGGCAAGTCGCTCAAAAATGGCTTGAGGAGACTTGGGGATTTTCCAAATCCATCCTTCCGCTCCTTTTCATAGGCGTTTTCATTGCAGGCTTTGTGATGCCCCTTATCCCCCAGGAGATGGTTGTGCAGGTGGTCGGGTCGAATTCAATAGAGGGCAACCTCATTGCCGCTGTTTTCGGAGCATTCATGTATTTCTCTACGCTTACTGAAATACCGATATTGCAGGTTTTGATCGCCAAGGGCATGGCTTCAGGGCCGGCACTTGCCCTCTTGTTGGCAGGGCCTTCATTGAGCCTGCCAAGCATGCTCGTGATAAGGGGGGTCCTTGGGACCAAAAAGACGGCTGTTTACGTGGTCCTTGTGGTAATGTATTCTGCACTAGCCGGATTGATTTTCGGAGGATTGTAAAAACCTCTTTTCTTCATGCAAATGATTTGCCTTCGAAAAATATTCAGCGTTTCCCCACAACGCCAAATTTAAATATGTTGCCCTGAATAAGCAAGATTGATGGTGGAATTCGACATAAATGCGGCGCTGCCGGTATTGGAGCCTTTGGCCGTGCTGATAATAGGCATAGCGCTATACGGCATAATCATATTCAGCTTCTACAAGTTCCTGGCAAAAAGAGACATATTCAAGCTTGACCTGGAAAAGCACAACGGTTCGAAGCACCCCCTGCTCAAAAAAGCAGTGGATGTCCTGCTGTACCTGTTCGAGTACATCCTGCTGTTCCCGATAATAACATTCGTATCCTTTGCCGTCATGGCGATAATCCTACTGTTGCTTTCAAAAACATCCTCAGTGGAGTACATCCTCCTCGTATCCATGGCTGTCGTTGGCAGCGTGAGGGTCGCATCCTACTATAACGAGCTGCTGGCCGAGGAATTGGCAAAGATCCTTCCCCTCACATTGCTGGTTCTGCTGCTTGCGGACGTCTCCTCCTTCTCCGTATCGCATACGATAGACGCCGTGATGTCGATGCCGTCGTATTACCTATTGCTCGCATACTATCTTGTTTTTGCGATAATCCTGGAGTTTGTCATGAAGATGCTGCGCATGGTAGTGAGGATGGTTTTGCGTAAGAACAATCCTAAGGCAAAAGCCTGATTTATAAATATTTCAAGAGATACCCGTAAGGAATACTCGAATATAATATGATAACAAGGTCATGATGGATGGACAAGACTGAAAACCCAAAGGCAAATCCGAAGAGCATAGGTCCTTTAGTGGGATTGATAATACTCGGAATTTTCCTGATCATGGTATTATCTATAGTCAGGACCGGCATTTTTGGAGAAGTTGAGGGCGAAAAGCACATCTATTTCGAGATAGTTTTCCTGCTCCTTCTTGCGGTTGTCGGCGAATTGGCAGTCATCTACACCAAGCAGCCCAGCGTCATGATCCTCATGGTATTGGGGCTGTTCCTGAGCCCGAGCTTCATGCAGATCGCATGGGATTTGCTCCATTGGATGAATCTGCCCTTCAGCATACCTGAAGCGCCGCCAAACATACTGAGATTGGAGATGGTATTGAGCGTTTTTGCACAATTGGGCGCAGTGATCCTGCTATTCAAAGTAGGAATGCACAACAAGATAGAGAAGATATTCGCATTGGACAACCTGATTGTTGCTGTTGCGGGAGTAATCCTCCCTTTTGCGGTGGGATACCTGTACGCAAGCTACAGCGGAGGGGGCTTCGCCTATTCCATGTTTGTCGCAGCAGCGCTGACTGCCACATCCATAGGGGTGACAGTGGCGATATTGAAGCAATTCAAACTACTGAACCAAAGATTCGCTGAAATCATAATCGGAGCAGCAGTGCTTGACGATATCCTTGGCCTCCTTGTCCTATCTTTTGTGATAAATATCACAGGTGCAGGAGGAGAATCGATAATAACATCCCTGGTCATGACGTTCCTTTCAGCGCTCG
>Ga0315275_10002603_pt1 | contig 16366 bp, 14 predicted proteins | sample YL17G03_0_MG_FD_205557 | JGI IMG/M metagenome (GOLD analysis project Ga0315275, IMG submission 205557) | Sediment microbial communities from Yellowstone Lake, YNP, Wyoming, USA - YL17G03_0 | ecosystem: Environmental > Aquatic > Freshwater > Lake > Sediment | place: USA: Wyoming | collected... | reverse complement strand
ACAGGGAGCGCGCCTGGCCTTGGCTCTGCCCGCGGCCGGCGATGCCAAGCCGCTCTCTGTCGCGGTGGTTGAGACGCTTCCCTGGGGCATCGAGAGGATCGGCGCGCCCGAGGTGTGGCTCGGCACGCCAGAGCTGCCAGGGAACCGCGGTACGGGCGTCGCGGTGGCAATCCTCGACACTGGCATTGACTACACGCACCCCGACCTGGCCGACAACTACGTCTCCGGATACGACTTCGTGAACGACGACTATGATCCGCTGGACGACAACGGGCACGGCACCCATGTGGCGGGGACGATTGCGGCGCGGGATGACGGCCCGAACTCGGGCGGGGGGAACACGACGGGGATCTCAGTGGTCGGGGTTGGCCCGGAGATATCGCTTTATGTCGCGAAGATCCTGAACCGGGAGGGAAGTGGGAGCACCAGCGACGCGGTGGCAGCGCTCAATGTGGCGGCTCGCTACGGAATGCAGGTTGTGAACATGAGCTTCGGCTCGCCGTTCTCGAGCACGACGATGAAGTCGGCCTGTGGCAGGGCATCCGCGGCAGGCATCGTTCTGGTTGCGGCGGCTGGCAATGAGGCAGCGCCGTGGCTGGACGCCCCGGCGCGGTATCCCAGTGTGATCTCCGTCGGCGCCACCAACTCGCTGGACCAGCATGTCGCCTTCAGCAACACGAGCAAGAACCTGGAGCTTTGCGCTCCGGGTGTGGCGGTTCTGTCCACGATGCCAACATACACGGTGCGGCTGAACCAGTACCCCTACGGGTACCAGACGTACTACGACTACCTGGACGGCACCTCAATGGCTGCCCCCCACGTTTCCGGGGCGGCTGCGCTGGTCATCGCGGCGCATCCAGACTGGTCGAACTCGCAGGTGCGCAGCCGACTCAGGAGCACTGCGACCGACCTCGGCGCAAGCGGCCGGGACAGCTACTTCGGTTACGGTCTGGTGAACGCTGCCGCCGCGGCCCAGTAGCCTTGTCGGAGATCCCGTGAGTCACGACATGCTGGAGCTTACTGGGCGAAAAGCGCTGGTGATGGGAGTGGCGAACGACAGCAGCGTCGCCTGGGGGATCGCGCAGAGCCTTTCGGAGGCCGGCGCCCAGCTAGCGCTGAGCTTCCTGCCCGATTCCCGCGGACGGTCTGAGGGCCGGGTGCGACGCCTGGCAGAGCCGCTGGGGTGTGAGCTGTATCTGCCCTGCGATGTACGGCAGGACGGGGAGGTAGAAGGGCTTTTCGAGGCGCTGCGTGAGAGGTGGGGCGCGCTCGACATGCTCGTCCACTCGATTGCGGCGGCCCGCACCGCCGACCTCGCCGGGGAGTTCACGGCAGTCTCCCGCGAGGGGTTTGCGTTTGCCCACGAGGTAAGCTGCTACTCCCTCATCGCGGTGGCCCGCGGCGCCCGCGCGCTGATGGAGGGTAGGCCCGGCAGCATCGTGACTGTGAGCTACCTCGGATCACAGCGGGCGATCACCAACTACAATGTGATGGGGGTAGCCAAGGCCGCGCTTGAGTCTGCCGTGCGGTACCTAGCGCTGGAGCTGGGCGCTGCCGGCATTCGCGTGAACGCGGTATCGCCAGGCCCGATCGAGACGCTGTCATCGTCTGTCATCGCCGGCTTTGCCGAGATGATGAAGAAGGCGGCGGAGCAGACGCCGCTGCACAGAAACGTAACCGCCCGCGAAGTTGGGGATGCGGTGGCGTTTCTCTGCAGCGATCTCGCGCGGGGGATCACCGGGCAGGTGCTCTACGTAGACGCCGGATTCAGCATCACGGCCGGAGTGTGAGCGCCGGGAAGCGTCAACGGCGATAGCGGGGAGCGGCGGCCATCAGCGCTCGCCGCCGAGCGCCGCCGCCTGCGGCTCGGCCAGAAACGTTGCGCTTCGCAAAGTGATTGCTCGCTCGCCCCCTACCCGGCCCTCGCAGGTGAGTGAGGCGCCTTGCTCGTCCATGTCCTTGAGGCGCGCCTCGATGATCAGGAGATCACCCGGGCGCACACGCTTTTGGAATCGCACGGCCTGCATCGTCGCCGGTCGCCAGAACGCGCCAGACCGGGAACTTGCCGCGAGCAGAGCGCGACAGACGTCTAGCATGCTCTGGATAAGGAACACTCCGGGCACGACCGGGGTGCGGCGGAAGTGGTTGACGAAGATGCTGTCCGTCATAACGATGGACTTGCGCGCGGCCGCCATCTCCCCGGGAATGAGCGTGGCCAACACATCGTAAGGGACCCACTTGTATGCCCCCGGATTGCTGACTGAAGCGCCAGCGACTGGGCTGGGCGGCGCCGGCATATCAGGCAGTGACGCGTCGCCCCGGTAGATCCAGCCATGATGGCGACGCGTCAGCTTTGGGTCCTCCCACTCGGCTGCGTCCACGAAGAAGAAGAGGCCGCCCTCCGCGCGAACGACAGGCTCTCCCCGACACGACGCCTCGCCGCTGACCTCGACGCCGTCTTCAGACCAGTTGTCCACCTCTACCGTGATGTCCAGTCGTTCGCCAACGGGGGCGGGGCGGGAGATTGCAATGCGGCGCCAAACGCCGGGGACGAGGCGCCTCGTGAAATCACTGGTGATGACAGCTATCCATCCGGCGGCCTGGTTGATAGCCTCAAGCACCAAGGCGGGCGCGAGAACAGGACCCGCGGAGGGGTGGTGCTCGAGGACGGGGTCAAGCAGGGAGACCAGCTTGGCGGCCCTGATACTCTTTCGGGGCACCACCTCGACGATTCGGTCAAGGAGATAGAATCTCACCGCTCCTCCCAGACTACGTGCCGGCCGATGCGGGGCTGAGCACGACAATGGCGATCACGGATTCGCCGGCACAGCCAGTTGAACCGGTCACAGATGAGCTGCCCGCTTCGTCCGCGATCTGCTGCGCCCTCCCGTGCAGGCTGATATGCGGCGCGGAGAGGTCGCCCAGTGCCTCGACATCGGTGAACTGCACGCCCGACCCCCAGCCCGTACCCAGCGCCTTGAGTGCGGCCTCCTTCAAGGCCCAGCGGGTGGCGAGATAGAGGTCGCGGTGCTCTGCCTCTGCGGCGGCCAGCTCTCGCCTGGTGAAGACCTCACCCAGGTAGGGCTGGTTGCGGCGCAGGAACTCCGCAAACCGCGGCACATCAACCAGATCTACGCCGATGCCCAGATGGCTACCTTGTGGCGCGGGCCTCAACCAAGCTTCCCCCTGAGCGGCAGGCGGTTGCAGAACGGGCAGTGCCAGCGGGGCTGAGGCGTCATCCCGGCAGCCGACTCCTCACCCAGTTGGCTAGGTCCTGCACCGTGACTGACTCGAATACGGCGTCGTCGAAGCCCTGCCCACCTTCGCCAGCCGCGGCCCCATTGCCGCCTAGCTCCCGCTGGGCCTCGGCCAACGTGATCTCGATACGGAAGATCCTCTTGAGCTGGAACATCAGGTCAACGACATCCAGCGAAGTGGCCTCAAGATCGCCGACCAGCTTCAGATTGGGTGCGACCCCCTCTTCATCTACTCCCAGCACTTCGGCTAACGCCTGCGCCGTCTTCTGATAGACCTCGTCTGTCACCAACGTGAATCCTCCATAATCCTCGAGGCTATGAAGCCCCAGCCCCTCGTGAATCGCACTAGCAGGCACGCCATTCGCCTCGCTGGTGGATAGCAGCGTCACAGTCTTCTCGTCTATTACCCAGTATTCACTCGATATCCTGTCCTAAGGGCCCTACATCAAGCAGTCAGGCGCCGAATGCGGCGTCCTTGACGGCCTGCTCCGCCGGTGAGCGGTTGCTGATACCTGTTCATCTCGCCAGCCCTGTCGCGCCCGGCGAGCGCGCGCGCTGATCAGACCGTCCGGGCCCAGGGCGAAGCACGGCTGGCCTGGGGGCCACATCGCTAGTGTCACGCTGACGCCCTGGCGCCACGCACGGCCCGCTTGTTCCATAGATGACGCCACTTCAGCAAGGGGGATGGGGGGAATTGCGCCGGCAATTGGCAGCCACGGCGTGGCACGGCAGCACGCGCGAGCATCCCCGGGGCCAGGCGGCGGACAGGGAGATGAGTCTGCGGCGGACAATAGACCGAGTATCTGTACCCGATCTCACCCAGGTAGGAGATGACATTGGCACGCCGCGTCGAGGGGAAAGTTGCGGTGGTAACAGGAGGGGCGAGCGGCATTGGCCGAGCCACCTGCCTGCTGCTGGCGGAAGAGGGGGCTAAGGTCGCCGTAACTGATGTGGAGGCGGACGGGGGCCGCGCGGTGGCCGAGGAGATCGCCGGACAGGGCGGCGAGGCCGCCTTCTACGCGATAGACGTATCCAACGAGGATCAGGTGCGGAGCGGGTTCGACCAGATTGTGGCCCGATTCGGCCGCATTGACATCCTGGTCAACAACGCGGGAATCGCGGGAACGAACAAGCCGACGCACGAAGTGGAAGAGGCAGAGTGGGACGCCGTGTTCGCAGTTGATGTCAAGGGCGTCTTCTTCTGCACTAAGCACGCCATCCCGCACATGAGGGAGGGTGGGGGCGGGAGCATCGTCAACGTCTCCTCTGTCTACGGCCTGGTGAGCGATACGAATGTCCCGCCATACCACGCCGCCAAGGGAGCGGTCACGCTGATGACCAAGACTGACGCGCTCCTCTACGCGCGGGACCGGATACGAGTGAACTCGATCCATCCGGGCCATGTGGCGACGCCGATACACGAGTGGGTGCGGAACGGGTCAGAGGCTGATAGACAGCGCATCATCAAGCTGCTTGGTCTGGATTATCCGATAGGGCACATTGGTGAGGCGGAGGACGTAGCGTACGGCATCCTATACCTGGCCTCCGATGAAGCGAAGTTCGTGACTGGTTCGCAGCTCGTCGTTGACGGGGGCTACAGCGCCCGCTGAGCAGGCGCGCCGGCGGCCCGCGACGCTGGCTCCTGGGCCGGTCACGCCGGGAGTAGAAACGGTGAGCAGGGAAGCGGGCCCTCTCCCCGGAAGATACTGGAGAGGCCGTTCGAATGGATGCTCGACACGGAGGTGCGTAGGGAGTAGCCCCTGAGGGCGGGGCAAGCCGCGTCGGGAGCCAGACAGGTCGCAGAAGTCGAAGGTGGGCAGTTCCAGCAGTTCTCGACCACAGCCGGCCAGGCCTTCTCGCAGCAGCACCGATCCACAGCTTCGCCCGGCGCAGGAGCCTATGTGACCCCAGTGCGAGCAGTGGTATGCGAGGAGGTAGCAGTGCGGATGCTGAATGCCGAGGAAGTGGCGAGTTGGCGGGAGACGATTCGTGCCTGGGCTCCAGTGGGGGAGGTCTCGGAGCTGGCCGAGATCATGGCAGCACTGGATCCGGATGAGCGGGCGCAGGTGGTGCGGTTACTGCCTGACGCCGACCGTCTGGGCGGCGAGATAGAGAGGCTTCTCAGCGGATCATCCCGGTAGGCTACCGTCCTTCTACGCCGCCTGATATTGGAGCCGCGCTGCCGCCCGAGTGGGCGCGCTCGGTCAGCTTGTCTCGGCGCGCCGCAGGACCATCGCCGCGTTCTGGCCCCCTATCCCCCGGTTGATGGTGAGAGCGATACTGACTGCGGCGGGACGAGCCTGATTCGGCACGCAGTCGAAGTGGCACTCGGGGTCAGGCGCCTCGAGGTTGAGGGTTGGCGGGACCAGCTGGTGCCTGAGGGACAGAAGTGCAGCCCCCAGTTCAACTGCGCCCGAGGCCGCCAAGAGGTGACCGATGGCGCCCTTGATGCCACTCACTAACGGCCTGCGGCGCAGACCGCCGAAGGCTGTCTCAAGTGCCCGCAGCTCAGTCTGGTCCCCGACCGGCGTTGCACTGGCGTAGGCGTTTACGTAGTCCACATCAGATGGCTCGATGCCACCGTCGCGCAGCGCGCCCAATGCCGCTGCTGCGAGCGCCGACCCGTCTGCCCTCGGCGTCAGCGGGCCGGCCGCGTCGCATGTGGCGGCGAAGCCAAGGATCTCGCCCCACACTCTGGCGCCGCGCGCGGCGGCTGCGCGCTGCTCCTCAAGGACGACCATGCCAGCTCCCTCGCCGAGCGCGAAGCCATCGCGGGAGCGATCGAATGGCCGCACTGCCCGCGCTGGGTCACCGGTGTGCGAGGAGAGCATCCCGAGGCGATGGAAATCGGCATGGACCCAGCGGTTCACACCGCCGTCGTAGCCGCCCGCCAGCGCCCAATCCACCTCTCCCTCGCGGATCGCCCAATAGGCCTCGCCAATGGCCGCCAGGGCGGCCTCGCCGGAGCTGAGGAAGTTGGTGTTGCTGCCGCTGATGGAGTGAAGGACGGATGATGCATACAAGCATCCATTCGAGAGGGCCAGAAGCATGGAGAGCGGAGGAATCAGGGAGACCCCGTCCGAGCCCAGAAGCCTGGTGCTGATCTCGCCGCTGTCGTCCCGCGATGCGCGGACAGCATCGAACAGAAACTCGCCCGGGCACAGCGCCTGGCCGGTTCCGATGAAGGCTCCTTTTCGGGAGGTGTGCACACTGGCTTCGCCCGAGTCGCTGACTGCCATCTGTGCAGCGGCGAGCCCGAACTGGGCGGTGCGGGACATGATCCGAAGCAGTTTGCGGTCGGGAACGTAGGACCGGACGTTGAAAGGCGGAACCGGTGCTGCCAGGTGCCGCGCCTGCTGCGAATCGCCAGCCAGGTTAACGCGGGTCACCGCGCTCCGGCCTTGCACCAGCGCGGTCCAGAAGTCGTCAGCTCCCAGGCCGAGGGGGGTGACGAGTCCCATGCCAGTGATGACGACCCGGCGTTCACTCACGGGAGGTCCGTCCTCTTCGGTCGTGCGGAGGGTCCTTCGGCTCGGCGCAGCACTATGGCTGCGTTCGTGCCACCGAAACCGAACGAGTTGGACATGGCGACAGTGATCCTAGACGTCCGGGCATTCCTGGGCACGTAATCGAGGTCACATTCCGGATCGGGGTGCTCGAGGTTGATGGTCGGAGGCACGATGCCGTCCCGAAGCGCGAGGACGGCCAACGCCGCCTCCAGTCCCCCGGCCGCCGAGATCAGATGGCCAGTCATGGATTTGGTGGAGCTGATGGCCAGGCGGTAGGCGTGGTGCCCGAAGACCGACTTGATCGCGCGCGTCTCGGAAATGTCATTATCCCTGGTTGAGGTGCCGTGCGCGTTCACGTACTCAACCTGTTCCGGGGCCAATCCGGCGTCATCGAGCGCCTTCCGCATCGCCAGCGCCGCGCCGTCTCCGTTGGGCGGCGAATCGGTGATGTGGTAGGCGTCGAGCGAGGAGCCACTGCCGAGGATCTCAGCGTAGATCGAGGCGCCGCGCGCCTCCGCGTGCGACAGCTCCTCCAAGACAAGCACTCCTGCTCCCTCGCCCATGACGAAGCCATCGCGACCGGCGTCGAACGGGCGGCTGGCGCGGGAGGGATCGCTGTTGCGGGTGGAGAGGGCGTTGATCAGCCAGAAGAGTATGATGTACCACTCGTTGACCATGGAGTCGTAGCCGCCGGCGAGGACGACGTCCGCCTCGCCGCGACGCAATGATCGGGTGGCCATCCCGATAGCCTGCGTGCCGGAGGCGCAGGCCACGTAGATGGTGTTCGCCCGCCCGCGAGCCCCGATCTCCTCAGCAATCTGGGCAGTGCCGGTATGCGAAGCGCGGCGAGCGGGCCCGAAGGGGTCCTCGTCGGCCCGCTCTGGCGGGACACCCTGGTCGTAGACGCGGCACCAAGCGTTGGATTCTTGGAGTGTTGGCGCTGTCACGCAACTTCCGAGAATCACGCCCACCCTGTCCCCGTCCACATTGCCGCCGAGCCCGGAATCCTCCCACGCCATCTTCGCCGCGCCCAGCCCGAAATCGGCTGCACGAGACAGCAGCCGTTGCACCCGGCGGGTGGGCGCGTAGTCAGCGACTGAGTAGCCCTTTACCTCGGCGGCGAAGCGGACTGGGAAGGTGGAGGCATCGAAGAGAGTGATCGGCGCGACGCCGCTCCTGCCGGCGACGACCGATTCCCAGGTCTGCTCGGCATTCAGGCCAAGAGGGGAGACAACCCCGATTCCTGTGACGGCGACGCGGCGACGGTTGGTGCGATCCGCTGGCATAGCCCTTGTGGCCCGTGGTAATCCGCCGAGGCTGCTCTGAGCGCCGGAGGCCGATTCGACTTCGTGCAGGTTGAGTCCTGTTGCCCTTGTCGTATCAAGATAGGCCGTTACTGTAACTGCAAGACGCTACCGTCTGCGACTTGACTTGAGCCGAATCGGAGACGAGAAGCAGCAGCATTGGCGCGATGGCAGGTGGTGCAGACGGCAACAAAGGAAGGGGCGAGCGCGGCGGCGCGCCGGCCCCGCCGCTGCCATCTGCTGACGGGGCTAGAGGGCGGGGGTTGGGTTCCCGAGGAAGGACGGGCCCGCGCTCTCTCAGTTCAGCAGTTCGAGCGTATCCACGCAGACGAGGTAGCCAGTGGAGCGACGGTTCTTCTGGCCCGTGACCTCGACCGCGACCTCGTGCCGACCCGGGGCAAGGCCGGTCGCTGACATACTGACGATCTGGTTCCGCGCCCGGTACAGGTCCACCACGCCCATAGGGGCGCCGTCGAGGTAGAGGCGCGCCTTGCCGATCGCCGGGCCGCCAGCAGTCTGCCAGCGGATGCCTGTCCCGTAGAGTATCAGACGGGCGGAGGCCCCCGTCTGGGCGGAGTAGCGCAAGTGCCCGGCGCTGCAGGCCGAGTTCGTGTAGGCACCCCAGGCGCCGGTGTAGGTGATCGCCGTGCTGTCGTCCTCGACCAAGGTGTTGGCGGCGACACAGGGGCTGCGGGTGATACTGTCGGTGGCGCTGGCGCTGGTGACCGTGAGGGTCACCGGGTAGAAGCCGGGGTAGACGTAGGTGTGCACCGGGTCCTGTTCCTGGGAGGTGCTCCCATCGCCGAAGTCCCACGACCAGGCGATGGGATAGCCGGAGGAGATGTCGGTGAAGGCAACGGTAAGCGGCACTCGCCCCACAGTGGGCACGGCCGCGAAGTCGGCGGTGAGCCGCTGCGCCGACTCGAGCCGCAGGCCGTTGGCCTGGAGGTTGGCATCTCGCATCGGCGTGACCAGGTCCCATTTGACCCTGTCCGTCTCGGTCACGATACCGAAGGCGTAGCGCTCGCCGTAGACGAGCCTGTCACCGAAGCCGGGCCCGCGGCCGGTAAGGGGCTGGTCCCGGTACTCGAAGTAGCTGACGCCGACACAGTAGGGGTCGGCGGCCGCCTCTGCGATCCATTGCGCGTACTTCGCGCCGGCATCAGCGTCATCCTGGGTGAAGACCCGGTAGCGCCCGAATCCACGCGTTCCAGCGTACCATGACGGGAAGGAGAACTCCCCGAGGAACATCGGCTTGTTCAGTGTCCGCTCCAACCATTCCAGGTTGTCGTCGTAGTAGTTGTACGCGTAGTGATCGTAGGCGAGCACGTCGCAGTGATTGGCAACGATCACCCAGTCCACCCAGCGGTCCGGACAGATGGGACACAGGTAGGGCGAGAAGACGAGGTGGTTGGGGTCAATGGCCTTCAGCGTGTCGTAGATGAGCGCGTAGTAGCGGTCCGCGTAGTAGCGGCGCAGGGACTCCACGTCCTCCTCCGGAGGCGAAGGGGACAAGGAGTAGAGATGCTCCCGCGTCACGGCGAAGGTCCCCCAGGCGACGTTGAGGGCAACCAGCGAGCCGTGGTAGATGCTGTCGAGGGCGTAATCACAGAACGCTCGCTTCGCCGGGACTGTCGCTTCCATCTTCAGGATGCGTGTGATCTCCTCGCCGAAGATGAACTCGCTGCGCTCGTTGCCCACCGCCCAGCCGATGATGGAAGGGTCGGTCACGTATGGCGACATCTGCACCAGCAAGTTAGCGTAGAGCGCCTGACAGACTGCCGGGTCGAACACGTCCGGGTGACCCACGAGGTTCGGCGTGTTGGCGCGCGAGAGCACCGGCGAGCAGGTCATGCCATCGGGCGCATCCCACTTGCTCCCCCCGCTGAAGCCGAAGGATGCCATCCGCTGCACGGCGCGATCTGCTGCGGGCTCCCACCAGGCGGGATCGTACTGGTACTTGCGCATCAGGTTGGCGCCCCGTAGTGCCACGTAGTCAGCATCCTCGCCGGTGCCCCAGGAGTCGTGCTCCCACACCCTGTCCCACGGCGCTTCCTGAGAGGGCAGCCAGGCGAAAGTTGATTCACGCCCCGTCACTGGGGTCAGCGGCGAGGTATGGGAAGGCACGCTTGCCAGCCCAACATAGAAGCAGGGGTTGCCGTCGGGGCTGATGAGCCACCAGTACCCGTTCTGCTGCAGCACGCGGAAGAAGCCGGTGGGCTCCTCGCTCCAGCCTGCCTTGAGGTAGCCGCCAAATTGATCGTAGTCCGGCGATGGCGGCATGGTGGCGAGCAGAGCGTCCTCATAGGCGATGTCCGCAATGAGGTCGGCATCGCCGTACACCTTCTCCGGCCAGTCTGCATAGGTGCTCTGGCCGTAGGCGTCAATCAAGGGAACCCAGGGAGCGAGGTTGGCGCTCTCGAGGCGCATGCTTACATCCAGCACGACCGTGTCGCCCGACTGGACGATCAGCTCCGCCTGGGCGTAGGAGCCTGGCTCGAAGAGCTGCAGCGGCAAGGGCCGGGCCGCGGCGGCAGAGAAGTCGAAGTCCTGCCGACCCACCTCAACGCCACTGCGAAGCACCGCCATGGAGACCGCACTGACGGTGCAAAGCCAGTCGGCAGTCTCGATGGCCCAGGGGGTGCCGTAGTCCACCTGCACCGTCTCCGGCGCGGGGACGAAACCGCCCGGGCTATCGGCGACCAGCAACCCATCGAGGAAGAGCTGAGCGCGGTCGGGTGCGACCACCGCGTGGACCTGGTAGTCGCGGCCGGCCTGGAAGCCCGGCGTATGAGTCAGAAGACGCCAGGATATGCCGTCGGCCACCGCAAGCGTCAGAGGTGCGCTGGGGAGCGTATCGCCCTCCAGGTAGAGGCGCACGCCCTTGTTCGCGGCGTAGTACTGCTGATCGAGGAAGGTGTACTGATAGGGACTCGCCCAAACCGAGCCTATCGCCAACAGCGTCAGCAGCAAGGCACACAAGAGGCGCATAGGATCCCTCCCTTGCGGCGCACCACTGCGCCGCCGCGCGAACTCTCCGATTGAATAGGTTCCATGGTTCGCGCAGCGAGCCGCGATGTGGTGACGCCGTTTCCCTGGCGCGCGCGGTGGGAGCAGCAGCTCGGGGTCGGCGGGTGAAAGCGGATCCGGGAGGAGAGGCCGAGCGGGAGGGGACGACGACGCTATGGCGTCCGGATTCCCATTGCGCCCGGAAGCCCGGACGGATCGTCACAGCAGCGTTGCGACCGCGATCGACTGGCTATCGGCGGCACACGAGTAGCATGTCCGACAGGAGGGACCACATCATCAGACCGTGCCGCAGAACCTCCTGCACCGGCCTCTTGCCCGCGCTCCTATCCTCCACAGTGAAGTGCCGGCCTACCCGCTCGATGAAGTCGAGACCATACGTGCGGTAGTGTCCGAGGAGGCAGCGCGCCAGCGAGCCAGGGTCATGGGCGACCGTCAGGCGTGATTCCTCGTAGAACGGGACGCACGGCACGCAGAGCACGAGTATACCGCCGGGCCGCAGGACACGCCGCAGTTCAGCCAGGGCGCGTTCGTCGTCCGGCACGTGTTCCAACACATGGAGACAGATGATGTACGACCAGCTGTCGTCGTCGAAAGGAAGGTGCTGGATGTCGACCCGGTGATCGACGCTGGGGTCGTACAGATCCGCCGTTTGGTAGTCCACGGCGCTCAGGCCCCGGAAGACGGTCCCGAGTTGCGGCTCAGGAGCGAAGTGTAGGAGCGGGCCCTTCCATGACTTCATCCCCAACTCGTCGAGCAGCATCTTGGTCAGCCGGTGCCGCTCCCATGACCCGCAGTTAGGGCACTCGGCGTCCAGGCGCACCAGTTGGAGCGGGTTCACACGCAAGTCAGTGCAACCAGCAGAATCCGGCGCAGAGACTGAGTGGAAGGCACTGTGGGGGGAGCCCTTTGCTGTCGATGAGCCATCTGGCATTCCCTCTGGCGCGGAGAAAGATTGGGGGGCGCTGTGGGAGGAACTGCCGGCCAGCTGCTTGGCACCGTGGGGGTAGAAGAACCAACCCCTGTGCCCACAGATGGGGCACTCGATCCGAGGAGCCCGGCCGAGGGACTGGAATGTACGGTCAGCCCTCCTGAGGAAAGCAAGCAGACGCCGCTGCCCTCGCACCTCTGCCCGCCGGCGCATTGCCCTGACGGGCCCTGGCGGGGGCCCGATCCACCACTTCGCGGAGAGCAGCTTCCTTAGCTTCACCATGCGTCCTCCCCTGAACCCGTCGCCCATCCGAAGGGGTTCACCCCACTTCCCGCTCGCTCCGCGTCGGACCTCTTGCCTGTGTTGAGCCCTCGTGTCGTTGTCAACCGCCAGTGGAACCGGCCTGAGAGCCCCCGGGGGGGGTCGGCCGAGAGTCCGACTTATGACGCGACAAACGTCTGTTTCCCAGAGACCGCAGGACCCACACGCACGTGCTGAGGTCGCCGGACCTCAGGCCTACATGGGACCTGCCTTGCTCCCGCTCAGCGCCTCCCATCTGGCGAGCGTGATGTCGCAGTACCGCGGCTCCAGTTCCGCGGCATAGCAGGTTCGGCCTGTCCGCTGGGCCGCGATCAACGTCGAGCCCGAGCCGGCGAAAGGATCCAGGATCAGCCCTCGCGCCGGCGCCGCGCAGCGCATGATCTCCTCCAGCAGACCGATGGGTTTGGGCGTAGGGTGATCGCCCGCTTGCGGGATGGCGCGAGGAAAGCGCAGCACGTTGCGCTGGTCGGTGCCACCGTGCCAGACCTTGGGTGGGCCAACAGAGGCCTCCACGATCGCCTCCCAGCTTCGCCGCCATCGCCACCCCAGACCGGGATCAACGCGATCCCAGCAAAGGAGGTTGAGCAGATCGAAGTAGCGCTCGACCGCCAGGAGCACCTTGGCGAGCGCGCTACTGGGCCCTCCGCCGGAAGCAAACCAGTAGAGCACAGCGCCCTTCTTCATCCGCCCCTTGACGGCCGCCAGCGCCCGCTCCAGGAAGGCCTCGAACCCCGATGACTCGTCGTTGGCGATCTTGCGCTTGCGCCGACCGGGCGGGGCCTGCGATGACTGATAGTCAAGCCCGTAGGGTGGGTCGGTCAGGGTCACGTCCACCACCGTTCCTCCGGTGAGCTTCTCGAGATTGCCGGGGAGAAGGCTATCGCCGCAGAAGAGCCGGTGTCTCCCCAGCTGCCACAGCTCCCCAGTGCTTACCCGTGCCGGCGCGCGCTCCATCCAATCCTGGAGCGCCTCCGCCGCCTGGGGGAAGCTCTCCTCCCTCGGACTCGGTGCCGCGTCGCGCTCCAGTTGAGCCAGCAAGCTGTCGATCTCCCGCGGATCGAAACCGGTGAGAGCTTCGTCGAGATCCGGCAGGTCTCTGAGTTCCTCCAGCAGCTCGCCCAGCTTGGGGAGGTTCCAGTCGCCGCTGATATTGTTGAGGGCGACGGCAAGCACTTTCGCTTGAGCTTCGCTCAGGTCGACGTAGATCACGGGCACACGTGTCATGCCCCGCGCCTTCACTGCGGCCAATCGCTGATGGCCGCCGATGACGGTGTCATCCTGTCTCCTCACGACCAGCGGCTCGACGAAGCCAAACTCCCGGATGGAGCGCTTCAGCTTCTCCATCTCTGCTGCCGACATGGAGCGGGGGTTGCCCGCCCAGGGCCGAAGGCGGCTGACCGGCACATAGACAACGTGAAGCTTCTCTTTCTTGATCACCTGTCTGCTCCTCTGGTTACTGGTTTGCCGCGCTGCCGCGGCCTCTCGTCGCTAAGGTGCGCAGGCGCGCCCTGCAACTCGGTCAGTAACTCCTCGTAGATATTCCCGGCCATCCGCTTGAGGCCGGTGGAGCCTATCCTCATCAGTGCGTCGCGTAGCAGCAGTGGTTCGGGCATGGCCTATCCTCCTCTCCATCGGTCCCAAGGACCGCCGCCGAGGTCCCGCCAGCGGGAAGGCGCCGTCAGCGCGTCGTTATCCTCGGGTCCGGGGTAGTGGTATTGCCGGGCGGGCACTGCCGCTCTGGCCGCGATCTCGGCGAACCACATCCCCATGACGGTGTCGGAGTGCTCGCCCCCGGGATAGAGCAGCATCTCCCGCTGCCATGCGCAGTAGGCGCAGGCGCACCCGCCGCCGTGTGGCACCCCTCCGGCCGGGATGATCCAGTCGCCCCGATCGACAGCCGCGGCCAGCGCGGGCAGGCCGATCTGGTCATCGGCCTTCTCGGACCCGGTGCGATAGCCCTCGAGCGGAAGCTCCGGGTCATCCCGGCGCAGCAGGTCCAGCACCGCCTCCTGGAAAGCATTATTCTCGACCACGATCTTGCCGGGTTGCCAGCGCTGGCACACCTCCGCGATGCGATCGACCACCACAGCGAGCCGCTCCTGGAAACGAAGGATCTCCACCGGCAGCCGCTGCCGCTGCGGGCTCACCGCCACCACGAAGATCACGCTCCAGGAGCCGGTGGGGCGGACGCTGGCGGCCAGATCTACACCTGCAAAGACCGGCCAGTCCTGGGGAGCGGGAAGCCGACCCACGGCATAGCGCACATCGCGGCAGCGGGCGATGGCGTCTGCGCTGAAGAGCCGTTCTTCATCGCTCACTGCCTGTAGCAAGAACTGTCGTGCGAACGCGCGAGAGCCGATCTCTGACTCCGTGCGGCGCAGCGCCTCTTCCGACCATACCTCCGGCCAGAGCAACTCTCCCGTCAGTTCGTCTCGCGCTCCCCGCCACCAGACGGTCCAGTGTCCGCTGTCACGCAGCTCCACGGTGAGATCGGCCAGGTGCCAGACTGTCGCCACATAGACGGCGCGCCCCTCCGGCCCTAGCAGCGGCAACCAGGTCTCGTAGAAGACGCGCTTGATCTGCTCTCTCATCGCCGGCTGGAGCACCGCAGTGCGCTGGTCGCAGACGTCGTCGAAGACCAGCAGGTCCGCACGGCCTCCCACCCCTGCACTCAGGATCCCGTGGGCTTCTATGCTCGGGTCCTTGGAGAGGCCCGTTCTTATCACTCGCAGCTGGGTGCGGGTCCACGGCCCCTGGGGGTCGGGCCGCAGGTGGGGAAACACCCCCCGCAGCCGCCGGTTCTGCGTGATGTTGCGGGCGATCTCCGTCAGTAGCTTGCTCGCCAAGTCATCGGTGGCGCAGATGAGCTTGACCCGCAGTTCCGGGTTGCGGCCCAGCTCCCACAGTGCGCGAGCCACCGACAGCTGGCTGCTCTTCGCCGAGCCCCGGGGGGCGACGATCAGGTTGCGCGAGGGGCCCGCCTCCGGGAACAGGCGATGCCACTCGCTGTGAAATGCCGCTTGCCGCCAGGGCCGTCCCTTGGGGTCGCGCATCACCAGTTCACAGAACGTGTCGACATCGCGGCGCGCCAGTTCGGCCTGGGCGGCGGCCAGCACCCGGGCCCCGACCGCCTGTTGCACTGACTCAGGTTTCATCATCACTGTCCTCTGTGGTCTGCGACTGGGCTCGTTGCTTCGCCAGCGCGATCAGCTGGCGAAGCCCTTCATCGGTCATCCGCCTCAGCTCACCCTCCCCCGCCTCCTCTGCTGGCGCAGTCTCCGGCCCTGGCGGCAGCGACCGCTCGATCTCCAACCCCAGCCGGTACACGCGCACCGCGTCCTGGACCGTGACCTCGGGGTCGAGCTCGAGTTCCCCGCTCACCGGATCCCGGCGCACCGCCTTGCCCAGCCTGGCCATCGCTAGACGCTGCAGCCGGTCGGCATCCTGGACTTGTCGCTCCAGCGCCTGCTGCCGCGCCGCGCGCAGGGCGGCATCGGTCTCGCGCTGTTGCTCTAGGTCCCAGACGAACGCGCGCTCTCGCCACTGGTGTCGGCGCGACCAGCGGTAGAGCATGCCCCGGCTCTTGCCCAGCGCTGCGGCGGCCTGCCCAACCGTGCGCTCTGCCCCCAGCTCGCGGTATGTGATGAAGGCGCGATGGGACTGCGCCGACTCATCAACGCGACGCTCCCAGGGCCGGGAGGCTGTTGTGCCTTGAACCTGACTGCCTCGATTGTGTTGCGATCGCTTAGCTGCCATCGCTATCCTCTGCTGCACCCGAAATGCGAAAAGGCGGACCCCGGCGCGGATCCCGTTTGGGTATCCGTGCCAGAGTCCGCCTGAAAGACTGCCAGCGAACTCGATTCCCCCGGCCGAGCGGCCGTTACATTATCAATTCAGAGTATACCACTAGCACAACGGTGAATCAACGCCTAGAGGAAGCGGGGTGTGACCGCCAAAGGTAGGCCGAATGGCAAAAAAGTGATACCCTAACGGTTGTTGACAAGACAGCGCTTGCTA
>Ga0315275_10002602_pt1 | contig 16367 bp, 8 predicted proteins | sample YL17G03_0_MG_FD_205557 | JGI IMG/M metagenome (GOLD analysis project Ga0315275, IMG submission 205557) | Sediment microbial communities from Yellowstone Lake, YNP, Wyoming, USA - YL17G03_0 | ecosystem: Environmental > Aquatic > Freshwater > Lake > Sediment | place: USA: Wyoming | collected... | reverse complement strand
GCGGTCGTTCCGGATGATGCGCCGGATTTTGTCAGGGATGTTACGGCGGAGCTTATGGCGCTTCGCGGGGACAAGGTGCCGGTCGGCAAGCTGCCGGATGACGGCAAGTTCCCGAGCGGCACGACCCAATATGAGAAGCGCAACATCGCCGTCAATGTTCCGCAGTGGGAGCCGAACATTTGCATTCAGTGCGGCACGTGCTCTCTGGTCTGTCCGCACGCGAGCATAAGGGTCAAGGCCTATGATGCAAAGTACCTCAAAGGCGCACCGGCGGCCTTTAAGAGCGCCGATGCGAAGGGCAAGGAATTTGCCGGTATGAAGTTCACGGTTCAGGTGGCTCCTGAAGACTGCACCGGCTGCGGGAATTGTGTTGTCAACTGTCCTGCGGAAGAGAAGGATGCGAACAAGCAGCCAACGGGGCGAAAGGCCATCAATATGGTTTTGCAGGAGCCGTTGCGGCGGCAGGAGAGCGAGAACTACAAATATTTCCTGTCGATTCCAAATACCGACACGAAGCTTTTCAGGGCCAATACGGTAAAGGGCAGCCAGTTGATTCAGCCATTGTTCGAGTATTCGGGTGCTTGTGCGGGCTGCGGCGAGACGGCTTACGTGAAGCTGCTGACGCAATTGTTCGGGGACAGGGCGTTTATCGGGAACGCGACCGGGTGCTCATCGATTTATGGCGGAAACCTGCCGACGACACCCTATACAAAGAGGGAGGATGGCAGGGGGCCGACGTGGAGCAACAGCTTGTTTGAGGATAGTGCGGAATTTGCGATGGGGATGAGGCTGACGGTTGATAAATTCAGGGAGAGGGCGCTTCATTTGCTGGAACAGGTGGCAGGCAAAGGGTGTGTTGATGGTAAGCTTGCGGAGGAAATCCGGATGGCCGCGCTGGCGGACGACCCTGCACAGGCGGCCATTGAGCAGCAGCGGACCCGCGTAGATAAGCTCAAAGAGCAGTGTGTGAAGGGCAACTGTGCGGAATGCAGGTATCTGTCGGCTCTTGCTGATTATCTTGTGCGCAAATCCGTCTGGGCGGTCGGTGGTGATGGATGGGCCTATGATATTGGCTACGGCGGGCTGGACCACGTGCTGGCAAGCGGAGCCAATGTCAAGGTGCTGGTTCTGGATACGGAGGTGTATTCCAATACGGGCGGGCAGATGTCAAAATCTACGCCGAGGGCGGCGGTGGCGAAATTTGCGGCGGCGGGCAAACCATCGGCGAAGAAAGACCTCGGACTTCTGGCTATGACTTATGGCAGCATTTACGTCGCCAAGGTGGCAATGGGTGCGAATACTGCTCAGACGGTGAAGGCGTTTGCGGAGGCCGAGGCGTATCGGGGGCCGGCGATTATAATCGCGTATGCTCACTGCATTGCACACGGTATCGATATGACGAAAGGATATCAGGAGCAGAAGAGGGCGGTGGAGTGCGGCCACTGGCTTTTGTACAGGTTCGACCCGCGGCTCACAGAGCAGGGCAAGAATCCGCTGCAGCTTGATTCGAAGACGCCGACACTTGCTTTTGAGGAATATGTTTATGGCGAGAATCGCTACCGAACGCTTAAGCAGTCAAAACCGGAGGCGGCAGCGGAGCTGCTTGAGCTTGCCAAGAGGGATGCGGCTCAAAGATATACTTTGATGGAGCAGCTTGCGAAATTGTCGTGTGGTCCGGAGGATCGGAAAATAGGACGGTGAGACGGTTGGAACTGCCAAACGGAATGGCGGACCCGTGGCTCGTGAAGGTTGGGAAGTCTGATGCTGTGGGTCTGACTGCCTTGTGCAGCGATTCTCCCGGGCAGCCCGCCAAAGCTGGCCCCCGACAGAAACATTCGGGGGTGGCGGATGATTTTTGAGCGTGACAGGATGGCCCTTCGACAGGCTCAGGGTGGTGAGCGAAGTCGAACCAAGTCGAGGTGATGGTTAGAATGTGAGGCGCACCAAATATAAGATATGCAGAGGAGTAAGATGATTAGCGAGTTTACAAAGATAATCAGGCTGGTTCTTGCGGCGATTATTGTTTTGGCGGGCTGCCGGCAGGAGTATAAAGAGGGAGTCGATGTGCTGGCTTGCGGGCCGGACTTTGAGGTGATGCCTGTGCCGGCCGATTATGCCTCTTCATCGATTGTGGCTGCAGGAGGGCTGCAAGAGTGGGCGAGGGAAAGAAAACTTGAGCTTGACGGCGTAGTTGCTTTGCCTCAAGGCGATGGAAGCGTTTATCTGACGGAGTGGCGATGTGATATTTACCCGTGGTCAAATTCCATTCGGATTTCGTCTTTCGAGCCCCAGGGTGAGTTTGTATGCGAATTGTCGAACGGTGGCTTTCGCGTATTGACCGGGACACAGGTGATAGAAGGATTGGCTTCGCAAATAGGTGTGCGCGACCTTGCGGATGCAATACTGGCTGTCACTACGGCATCCGTCAGATTTCTGGATACGTCCTCGCAGTTTACACGGGCATCTGAGCCGGTGAGGGTGCAGGGGTTGTGGTATTATCCGATTGAGCGGACTTATGTTGGGCAGCAAACACCTTCCGGAGGCAAAGTGAGAGAAACCGGACAGCCTGGGCCGTATTGGTCGCAGGTGGTTTTCTATCAGAACAGGGACAACTGGCTGGTGGATATCATTCGGCTCGCGGATGTTGATGAGCAAAAGTTTTTCAGCGTCCGCGGCTATGATTATGCGCGGATTCAGAAAAAGGGGATTTTGGTTCCTGCCAAGATAGAGATATTCAGGTCCGATGCACGACGAGGTTTGCTGAGACGTGTAGCTCAGGTCAGCTTCCAATAGCGAGTCTGCCAAAGAAGTCGTGGCGGACGGAAGGGGGCGGTCCACAGCGGCGGTTGGTCAGTTGGGGAGAGGGTTTTGTTGTTTTTCGATAAGGTCATTTCAGAACCGGGGGAGCTTATAGATTTTGGTGTAACCTGCCTTGCTGGGTTGCCGTAAATTTTTTATTTGAAGTGGTCTTATTAGCTATACTGGCACAAGGGCAATTATAGGGCGTAGATACAAAGGCCGACCGAACAAGCCTGATGGGCAGGCAGTATAGTTAGATTGTTAGTTGGGTTTTTGTAAGTGAGGAGCGGTTCTGTTGGAATAGGTCTGAAGCTCCTTAATTTCGTAAGTGCTTTGTTTAGTTGCGGTTGTGAAAGGAGGCAAACCGGGTGAGTGCTCAAACCTGCCGTTTGACGTTTCCGCATACGGATGTGTCGGGCGGTTTTTGGTGGCGCTGACAATATTGGCAGGTTTGCCTGTGCCGCCGCTGTATATAACAGTCCAAAAAAAGTTAAGCCAGTGTAGCATTAAACCGATAAAGTTCATCGAGTGAGGCTATGTTTTGACGGTTGGTAGTGTGGTCTAAACAAAAGCTCGATGTTTTTTGGAAGTTTAGTGCTATGAAAAGGATACAGATTAAAAACGAAGTGGCGGCGATACGTAAAGCCGGCTGGTTTTTAGTTTGCACTTATGCTTTGTGTTTCCTGCTTTTCGCCCCTGGTTGCGGCAACAAGTTTTTTGACCCGACTCAGGTAGGCAGGTTCCGTTCTGTGCCGGCTGTCAACGTGATATTGGAGACGTTGGGTGTGTCGGAGGAAGCACCTGTGGCGTGGGAGCAGGCACAGGAGCCCAAGCCAGCGGACACCGTTGTGATGGAGTCTGATTATGCGCTTCGCGCCGGTGACGTTGTGAGGATATCCATCTTCGAGCTGCTGCAAGAGGGAGTGCCGTTTGTGAACGAGTACGTCGTGACAGAGACCGGCAAGATATCCATACCGGAGGTCGGAGTAGTTGAGGCAGCGGGGCTGACCGAGACGCAGCTTGAGGAGGAGATAAGGCAAATTCTTTCGCCAAGCATATTGAAAGAGCCGTCGATTGTTGCGACACTGATGACCTCGCAGCAGCGGACATACTCGGTGTTGGGTGACGGAGTGCTGGCGCCTGGCCGGTACGTTATTCCTCGATACGGTTTCAGGTTGGCCGATGCGCTCGCGACAGCGGGCGGGCCGAGACAGTTCAACGTGAGCTATATTTATGTTTCACGTTATATACCGGGCAAGGAAGCAGCCGGTGCGCCGGCGCAGCCACAGCTTGAGGGAACGGACCTTACCGAGCCTGAGCTGACGGTGCCGGAGCTTATTAAACCGGAGGATATGACAAAGCCGGAGCAGGAGCCGTTGGAAGTGATAACGCCTCGAGTGCAGCGTCCGCGGCTGCGGAGCAGAGAAGTCATAGCTTCGACGGAAATGATAACAGAGAGAGAGCTTGCCCAGGCAGGAGTGCCCGAATCTCTTGAGATGCTGAGCGATGGGCAGCAGAATTGGAAAGACAACGGCAAGAAGGCGAATTCATCTGCGGGAGCTAAAGAGCCGCAGGCGACGGAAGAGTCTATCGAAGATGAGCCGGTGAGTGTCAGGGATATCTTGAAGACATTGTCTGAGCGGCCGCGTCGAGAGCGAACAACAACTTCTCGGACAACTCCAACGGCATCGTCTGTGAGGCGAAGCGCGGAGCCGTCCGGTTCGGAAGTGATGGTGGAGCTGCCGCCGGATGAGCGAGTAGATGTTAACGACGTTTCGTCGCTCCCCGAGCCTCCTGTTCGTGCGAAGACGAATGGGCAAGCGAGCGTAAAGCCGCCTTCGCCTGTCAATGCGACGACTCGTAATAGAGTTGGCGTTCAAGGGACAGTGAAACCATCTAACGTGGTTAGTGCAAATACCCGTGAGAGAACGGGTGAGCGGGTGAATGTCAATGACGTATTGAAGACGTTGTCTGAACGTCGCCGTACGGAGAAGGTTGATGAGGGGACAGATGTGGAGGTGGTCGGACCGTCGCCGGAGCCGACCGTGCCTGAGAAGGCGGCCGAGGAGACGGATGTCGATGCGATACTGAAGTCGCTATCCACGAGACGCCGTCCGGGCGTAAATAAAGAAGCGGCGGTCGAACCTGTGGAGGAGCCGGTTGTACCTGCTGCTCCGCGGAAGATGGATAAGAATACCGATATAGATGCGATGCTGAAGTCGCTGTCCGAGCAGCAGCCGCAGGCGGAGGAGAAAGTTGAAGAAGCGGTCGCTCCTGCTCCTGTGGAAGGACCGATTGGGCCTGAACGGCTGGATGAGCGGATAGATGTCGATGAGATATTGAAGACGCTGCCTGGGAGAGCGCCGCGAAGGAAAGTGGTGGCGCCCATAGAGGAGCCCGCTGTTGGTATCGATGAGACGATAAAGTCGCCGGTTGAGCCTGGTGTGCCGGAGACGCCCGAGGAAGAAATTGTGGTAGAAGATACAGGTGTGCCGGCGGCGTCAGTTAAGCCGGTTGCTCCGGGAAAGGCGGAGGGGGACGGGCGGATTGAGTGGGTTTTCCAGGATGGCAAATGGGTCCCTGTGCAGGTGGGTGCGCCAAAGGCGATAGGGCCGGTGATTAAGTTTGAGCCCGGTAAGGAATTGGTTGAGCCGCTTGAGGAGAAAGCTGTTACGGTGCCCGAGGTTGAATGGGCTGAGACAGCCAAGACGCGGCTGATAAGGATTCCATCTGATAAGCTGATGGCGGGCGACTCAAGATACAACATCGTGATAAAACCCGGTGACACGATTCACGTGCCCGTGGACATTATAGGTGAGTTCTGCGTGATGGGTAACGTCAACAACCAGGGATACGTTCCGATTACGGGCCGGCCGATGACCTTGAAGATGGCGGTGGCCGCTGCCGGTGGTCTGGGGCCTCTGGCGTGGCCGAAAAAGTGCGAGGTGGTCAGGAGAGTCGGCAAGAAGAAAGAGGAAATCGTGATGGTGGATTTGGATAAAATTGCCAACGGTGAGCAGCCTGACTTCTTTATCAAGCCGAACGACCTGATTAACGTCGGCACACACGCGACGTCAAGATGGCGTGCAATTTTGCGAAATGCATTCAGAGCGACTTACGGGTTCGGGTTTGTTTATGACCGTAACTTCGCTGATAGAGATTATGGAAACGGCCCGTTACCCAATTGGTTCTAAATAGGAGCATAAGGCAACCAGCGTAAGGCCGCAAGGTTTTGCGGCTTCAATCTTGGTTTTTGGCTTTTAGTTTTTAGTGTCGTGGAAAGTATCACCTCTTTTGCTGTGGGTAAGGAAGGAGTGGGTGCGCCCGTAGAGAAGCAATTGTGGCGTCAGCGCGGAGTGCACAATTACATTAAGATATTGGTGATAGGGGGGCTGTTTTGTTATCTTTTTCGCGGCGAGTTTCGGGTACTTATGCAGGATTGGCTCGCTGATAGCAGTTGGTCTCACGGTTTTCTGATTCCGCTGTTCAGTCTTTATTTTATCAACCAGCATAAGCGGGAGATTTTGAATATTCAGGCCAGGCCGAATTATCTTGGTCTGGTTTTTCTGGTTTGTGGGATTCTTTTTTATTTTTTTAATCTGGTCAGTCCCTCCGGCTACGCCTATTTCCGCAGTCTGAGCATATTGGTCTCGCTTGGGTCGATAGTATTGTTTCTGGGCGGGTGGCGACTGGTGAAGTATACCTGGCTGCCGATTGTTTTTCTGGTATTTGCTGTACCGCTGCCGGACAGGACATACAAGGCAATCAGTATGCCGATGCGGATATGGGTTGCAAAGGCCGCAGCGTTTTTCCTGAGCATGGTTGGCGATATAGAAGCGACAGCCCGCGGTGCTATAATAGATGTGGTGTATCGGGGCAAGGCGATTGAGCCGCCGTTGGATGTAGCTGAAGCGTGCAGCGGGATGCGGCTATTGATGGCATTTCTGGCTTTGGGCGTTGCTATGGCTTATTTGCACTACAGACCTTTATGGCAGCGATTTATCCTGTTGGCCAGCACGATACCGATAGCGATATTCTGCAATTTTGTACGCGTTACGGTCACCGGCTTTATCTATGTGCTGATACATCCGCGATACACGCAGGGTATTTATCATGATGGGCTGGGGATTGCGATGCTTCCGCTGGCGTTTGCCTTGTATAGTTTTCTTGGCTGGTTTATGTCGAGCTTGTTTATCGAGGAATCCGAAGCGGTAGCCGAAGACGTTGTGGTTCGGAAGCGCAATGCGTGATGGGAAATGCCAGAGACAACATACGAGTTTATTTACAGCCCGCCTTTTTGATATGTGTTGTGGTACTTGCGATAGCGGCAGGCGCCACAATAAAACTTGGCGTGATAAAAAAGGAACTCCTGCCGCTGAAAAAGTCTTTTGATGCTTTGAATGAAGAGAGGTCAGCTCCTTACAGGGTCGTGGAAAAGCTGAAAATCGAAAACGAAGATATACTTAAGGCGCTCGGAACGCAGGATTACATCGAATGGATTCTGGAAGATACCGAATCGCCGGCTAATAGCGCCGTTAAAAGGTGCATGTTATTTGTTACTTATTACGGGCGTCCGGACCGGGTGCCGCATGTGCCGGAAGAGTGCTATACTGGAGGTGGTTTTCAAATATTGGCGCCAGACACAGGTGTCCGCTTCGGGTGCCGCATGGGCCGATTGGCGCCAGACAGTGTGACTTTTGAGATAAAGAAAGCCGGGTTTGAGAGAAAAATAGACGGAACGTACCTTGTTTTTGGCAGGGTAAAAACGGACTTCCGGCAGAGACTCGAGAAATTTCCGGTTTTGTATTTTTTTAACGTAAGTGGAGAGTACGTCGGCAGCAGAGGCAAAGCGAGGTTTGCTCTAAATAAGAACCTTTTCAAGAAATATACGTATTTTTCAAAAGTCGAGCTGGTTTTTAACCAGATGTTGAGTTCGCCGAGCAAGGAAGAGGCGGTGGCGGCGGGCGAAAAGCTGTTAGGTGTTCTGCTGCCTATTTTGGAAGAGGAACACTGGCCCGATTTGGAGAAGCCCGGCGGTGTGCAGAAATCAAATGTCAGTAAGTCGAACATAAAATAAGGGGAAACTTATGGCCAAGAGGAGGCTAAATAAGAAGATTGCGCTTGTCGGCTCAATGATTTTCATAGTTGTTGTGTTGGGTGCTATCCTGGCGATTTTGTATTTGAGCCGGGACCCTGTAAAGTTTGTCACGGAAGGCGATGCGGCGTGGCAGGCGAAGGATTACGAAAAGGCCGAGCGATGCTATTACAAGGCCCGCGGTCTGGCAAAGGACAACGCGCTGCGTAAAGATGTACTTTTCAAGCTTGCGAATATGTATATCGAGACCGACCAATGGCGTCTGGTGCGCGGGTGCTGGGAGGAGATAATAAACACCGACTCGAAGGATGTCAGAGCCCGATACGCCAGACTGAAGTATTTCTACATTATGGCCGACAGCGGCGTTCGGCAAGTCTGGCAGGATGTCCGGCAGCAGGCATCGGAACTGATAGATGTAGTGCAGCAGGCCAACCTTCTTATGGAAAGTACCGACAAGTGGAAAACCGTCGGGCTGGAAGAGGAAGGCTATCGCGCGCAGCCAATGGGACAGTATTTGTACCTGCTTAAGGGCAGGGCCGCTGTTGAGATGGCGAAGCTGGGGATGGTTCCGGACACTGAGGCATTGCTTGCCCAAGGCGTTGAGGATTTGGAGCAGGCGCGCAAGTACGACCCGGCTAATGTCGATGCCTTCTGGTATTTGGCGCAAGCATCTGTAACCAAAGGTGACATTCTTGCTGAGAGGGGTAATTTGGAAGAGAGGGACAAAGCGGTAGAACAGGCCAAAGCGTATACGGAGCAGGCGGTAAAGGCCGCGGATGCCGACCCGCGGGCGCATATGAATTACCTGGTGGTGAAGCTGATGGGCGCTCAAAAGGCCGGTAAAGAGCAGATTGACGCTTTAGAAAGGGAATATCTGGCTCTTGCACAGAGATTTCCTTCCAACGCGGAGATATTTGCAAGGATTTCCAGATTCTACTCGGACCCCCGGTTAGGGCCGAAAAATCTTGATAAAGCGGTGGTGGCCATCGACCGTGCGATGGAATTGGACAAGAGTAATGTTGCCTACGCAATAAATGCGGCGTATCTGCGGTATCGCAAGTTTTCCTACTATGGTCAGAAGGATGACCTTTATAAGGCGATAGAAGTTGCAAAACAGGGGCTTACTCTGCCCGGTGCCCAGGAAGAGACAGGTTCGCGAAGCTGGGCGAACAAGATAAACAGAGTGTCATTGTATATTTTCCTTGCAAATGCGCATATCGAGCAGGTGCTTGAGCCTTGCGAGAAGAGGACTGAGGCAGAGACTGCAACGTGGATAAAGAATGCTGAAGAAGCGGTGCACGGAATCGAGCAGATACTCGGCAGCGGTGAGGACCCGCAGGTGATTAAGTGGCGGGGGATGCTTGATCTTGCAAAAGGAGACAAGAACGCCGGTATCAGGAAGTTATATGCCGCCTATGAACAGCTTAAGGCTGCGTCGGTGCAGAAATCGTTTGAGCGAATAGATTCTCAGCTTGCGTATCGTCTGGCTAAGACTTTCGAGAATACAGATGAGCTTGGGGCGGCGACCGAATACTTCGCGGTTGCGTTGAGACTCGGCGACAGAAATGTCCCCGACAAAATTGATGAAAAGAAGCCCGAGTCTTTTCTGGATTATGCGGACATATTGTTGAAGCTGAAGGTCTATAACGAGGCCTTGCACCTTGTGAACTTTTTCGAGAGTCAGTATTGGGCCAATGACAGAAGCCGGACGCTTCGCGTCAGGGCTTATATCGGCGCAAAGCAATTTGATGACGCTGCAGAAGAGCTGGCAAACAGGTCTGATACAGATAGTTCCGCCGCCTTAAAGCTTGGGCTGGAGATCGTCCAGGCCAAAATTCGGCAGACTATGCTGGCTATAGCTCAGAAGCAGAGCCGGGAAAGGCCGGGTATTTTTGTTCAGCCGGTCGGGCCGGCGGGAGAAAGCAACGAGCCGGCGGCTTCTGTAGAGGTGATGAAAGATGAAGTGAAAAGCTACAGGAAGCTTGAGGCGGACTTAGTGAAGCAGTTGCTGTCGTCGGAGCCGAATTCTGTTGGGGAGTCTCCCGTCATTAGCGTTTGCAGAAATTATGTGGAGACAGGCCGGAAAAAAGATGCCGAGGATTTGATTAATCGGTTTCTGGCAAGATTCCCAGACAGCACGGCGGCTTTGATTTACAAGCAGACACTTGCTGAACCCGACCCTGCAAATGTTTCGGAGCAGAGGCGCAGGGAGATAGAAGAGCAGGCTCTGTCGAATATTGCGGACCCGATTAAGCGGGCTGTTGCGCTTGGGATGTTTTACAGGAGATACAATGAACAGCAGAAGGCGGGCGAACAATTAAAGACGGTTTTTGAGAAGGGGGTTTCGCCCGGTGTTTCTGATAGCGAGGTTTTGGAGCAAGTGAATACCGCTTCACGGCATCTTTTTGAAGTGGCGCTGGTGACAAAAGATTGGCAGTTGGGTGAGCGGATAGCGGAGAGAGCTCGCCGTGTAAATCTGGATGAGTGTGAGGGCCAGGTTTTTGCGGCCCGCCTTGCAGCGGCGAAAGGCGAATACAAAGATGCTTTGGCAAAGGTGGATGAGTGTTTGAAACAAAGGCCTATTTTCTCACGTGCCTATATGCTGAGAAGTAATATAAATGCCGCTCTCGAGAATGAGCGTGCCTCTATTGAAGATGCCAAGAAGGCGGCATCGTTGAATCCTTTGGACGGAGTTATAGCGAAAGGGGTGGCGGTGGCGCTTTACCGCCGCGACCAGAAACTGGGCAAGAATGTCTCGCCGAGCCAGATGATTGAAACCAAAGCCGCTCTGGACAGGGCGCTGGTGCTCAATATCGGTGATTTACTGTTGCTTGATTTTTACGCTGAGTATATTAGCGCGACGGAGCCATTAAGGGCGCTTGCCATTCGCCAGGATTTGCAGAGGGCGGTACCGAGTCTGCAAAACGCTATGCGGCTGGGACAACTGGCAACGAAGCTGGCCGTTGAGCAGACGGACCGGCGGCGGAAAGAGGCATTGTTTGCTGTCGGCGAGTCGTCTTTCGAGGAGGGTATGAGAATCAACCCGAATGACAAGGATTTGCTTTATCGCTACGCCGAACATCTGCGGGCCAGAGGGCTGGATGATAGGGCCAAGAAGTTGCTGGAGGAGTCCCAGAATGAAAAGCTGTTGTGGGACCATTATTTCCAACGCGGGCAGTATGATGATGCAAGGAACGTTTTGGAACAGTTATACAAGAGCAGCCCCAAGGATATTTCTGTGCTGAAGGGGTTGCTGCTTGTTGCGGAAAAGACCATAGATGCGGATGGAGTAAAGAAGTATTCTGATGACTTTTTATCGCTGGAGGACAATGCGGAAAACCGTCTTATCCAGATTCAAAGCTTTCTGCGAGTGGGTCTTGTCAAGGAAGCCGAACTTAAAGTACAGGGTTTCAGGGAGAAATATCCGGACGAGCCTCGAATCCAATTGCTCGAGTCGCTGCTGGTGATGAGGATGGGCCAACTGCAAAAGGCGCTGGACCTGACGAATCGGTATCTGCAGAATAATCAGAACAACGCGGTGGCATGGCGACTGCGGGGCGAGGTAAACTTCTATATGGCCAACTATGAGCAGGCGGTCAACGACCTCAAGGCCAGCAAGTCGCTTGTTGACGACCCTGTTACCCGGATTTCGCTGGCCAAGTCGTATGTGCAGATGGAGCGGTATGAGGATGCCATAACGGAACTGAGAAATGCGATGGATGCGCCGGGCGCTCCTATAGAAGCCAGGCGGCTGCTTGAGCAGGTGTATATGCAGCTCGGGCGAAAAGATGCGCTGAAAGAATTTTACGAGCAGACGCTTGCTAAGTTTCCGGACAGTGCGTTGTGGCACAATCGCGCGGCAGGGTTCGCAATTATGACCGGCGATATCAACAGGGCTGAGCAATTATATCAGCGGGCATATCTGATGAAGCGGCAAGCAGTCGGTGACCCCAACGCCAGCAGCGAAATTCAGGATGTGCAGTATGCGACAGCGTTCGACGGGTATTTGAGGGTGCTTGTGTTAAGTGCCGGCGATCCGAATACGCGATTCTGGAACCCGCGGAAGCTGGACAAGGTTTTTGAGGAGAGCAAACGTCATCTTGACACAGCTTTTGCGCCCATAGCCTACCTTAGGATGGCAGAGGCGAAGCTGAAGCTCGGCGATAAAGCGACGGCGATAAAGTATTCTCGGGAGGCCGCAGATAAATCGGGTGCGAATGAGACGCTTGCCTCCGAGGTTTTGCTGAGAATGTATCTGATGCTGGGACCTGATGAGGTTGCAAGGTATTGTGAGCAGAAGCTTCAGAGCAACCCGGGTTCGTTGGCCGCCAATTTCACTATGTTCAATCTGGCCAAAATTAACGGCCAGTACAACAAGGCCCTGGAATATATTGAGAAATGTATGAAGATAATCGGGCCGGACAATCCTCGGATGGTGGATTACGTGGTGAAAAAGGCGGAGGTTTTGACAATGGCATACGACCGAACTTCCGATAATAGCTACCTTCTAAAGGCTATCGCTGATTACGAAAGTTTATTGACCAAAATGCCGAATAATACCAGTGTTCTAAATAATTTTGCGTATATGCTTGCTGAAAATAATGAGAGGCTGCCCGATGCGCTTCAGTATGCCAAACGGGCGCTGGATGCAAGCCCGAACGACCCGAGTTTTATGGATACCTATGCTTACGTGCTGTTAAAAAGCGGAAAGATTTCTGAGGCAGCCGAGCTTTTGTCAGCGGCTGTGCAGCAGTATGAGAAAGATGAATCTCTCATACCGCCTGAGGTTTATGAGCATTCGGGTATGATAAAGGAAAAGCTTGGGGCAAAGACCGAAGCGCTTGGCGCCTACAAGCAGGCATTGGAGGTGGGAGGAAATAGATTGTCGCAGAAACGCAGGGAACAAATAGATAAGGCTGTCAGACGGCTTTCGCAGTAACCTAATTGTGCGGACGGTTGTGCGAGAGATTATGTGATATGTGATATATAAAAAAGATGATTCCTTTATCATCGCATTGTGATTGGAGATAAAAATGGCAGAAGAAAGACCAATGCCTGTAAGTAGGGGTGCGGGGCCGAGACTTGAGGTGACTGCCGCCCTGACGCCGAAGGAAGTTATTGGCATACTGCGTCGGCATACGCTGTTGATAATTGCGATGACGATAGCGGGTTTGTTGGTTGGCGGCGGGACCTGGTTTGTCTTAAGAGAGTATTTTCCACGGTATACGGCCATGACCTACATTGAGGTGCTGCCGCCCGTTGAGACAGACCCTATGATGATAACTGCGGTTCAACTGCAGAAAGATATTTTGTACGGCTATCGTCTGTCGATGGCGAGCCTCATAAAAGACCAGCAGACTTTGCAGGAGCTGATTGCGAGGGACAAGGTCAAGGCGACCGATTGGTTCAATAGCAGAGACAAGAATATCCGAAAGGCGGTCAAAGATCTGGATAAGCAATTTGGCGCGTATGCCCACAGGGACGGCGACTTTATTGAGGTATCGATGACGTGCCGCAGCGATAAAGAGGCGGCCCTCATCGTTAATGAAATGCTGGATTTGTTTCTGGCCTCACGGGGAGGTACTAAGAAAGCAGATATTGCCGGTAAGTTGGCCAGGCTCGATGAGCAGAGGGTGCGAGTGCAGAGGGAGTTGGACCAGGCCAATAAGGCGATGGATGAGCTTCGAACGGCATGGGGCATCGCTGACCTTGATAGACCTGCCGGGCGTTATTTCCAGCACACAATTACGTTAAAGCTGAACGACCTGGAGCTTCAGAAGAACGAGCTTAATATGATGATAAGCCAGCTTCAGGCCGATATAAAGAACCTTGAAAGATTGGCCACAGGTCCTGTTACCGAGCAGATTGAGCGCATAGTAGAAGCAGACCCTGTTATGGTGTTGCTTGCTCAGCAGAGGGCCCTGTTGGAGTCGCAGCTTGCGGGTATGCTCACCAAGTTTGGCGAAAATCATAGAGTCGTCCGTCAGATGCAGGAGCTGATAAATGAAATCAAGGCAAAAAGAGAATTGAGGAAAGCCGAGATTGCTGAACAAACACGGATAGCAAATTTGGGGAATGGACGGGACAGCTTAGTTGTGCTTCAGGAGAGGTTTAATGAACTGGAGAAGCTGCGTCAGGATGCGGACGCAAAACAAAAGGACCTCGAAATGGCCCGTGTGCAGTATGAGCAGCGTGTCGTCGTCAGGGACGAGAGAGTCAAGATGGTTGACTCCATCAAGGAACAGGCTGAGAAGCTGAAAATATTGCACGATGACCCCGAGACACCCAAGGTTAAGGCTGTTGGATATGCGCCGGTGCCGTTGGAAATGGTGGCTGCGCGGCAGTGGTGGGTGTGGTTCCCGAGCGGCACGATACTGGGGTTCCTGCTTAGCGTGGCGTTGACCTTCCTTATGGAGTTGTCCAACGACCTTGTGAGGGCGCCGAGGGATGTGGGCAGATATTTGCACATTCCGCTGTTGGGTGTTGTTCCGGATGCGGCCGAGGATGACCAGGTTCGCGGCATTAATCTCGCTCACGCTGTTCGGGAAGCGCCTTATTCAATTATAAGCGAATCTTACAGACGCTGCAGGACGAATCTGAAGCTGTCAGGGGCGGTTGAGTCTTTGAAGACCCTGCTTGTCAGCAGCGGTATGACAGGCGACGGCGTAACTTCCGTGGCGGTCAACCTTGCGGCTGCTTTCGTCGCTGAAGATAAGAAAGTTCTGCTGATAGACGCCAATTTCAGGCATTCGAGCTTGCGGGCGCTGTTCCCACAGGGCGGAGGCGAGGGCGGCGAGGCGGCGCAGTTTGACTTTGGCTTAAGCAGCGTGCTGATGAATCAGTGCGGCGTCAAGGAGGCCACAAGGGTCAGCGGCATTGAGGGGCTCGATGTAATCGGTTCAGGGCCGCTGCCCGGCAATCCCGCGGAGCTATTAGGCAGCGGGCGGATGCAGGACCTTGTCAAAGAGCAGCGTAAGGTGTATGACTATGTGATAATTGACGGGCCGCCGGTGCTCTTGGTGAGCGATTCCAAGTCGATGGCGAAATTTGTGGATGCAACGCTGCTGGTATTCAATGCCGCCGCCACGAGAAGAGGCGCCGCTCAGAGAGCGATTAACGAAATCAGGGAAGTGGGCGGCACGATTGCCGGCTGCGTGCTCTTCGGCGTAAGGGCTATGAAGGGCGGCTACTTCCAGGAGCAGTTCAAGTCCTATCAGAAATATCAGAAGATGCAATTAGCTGGCTCGGCTTAAAGGGTGTGCCGGAATGTAATATAGGGTGTGCGGGAGCGATTCTGCATCGCTGAAGTCTCTCCCGCACACCCAAATTTTTTAGGGGCGATTGGATGGAAAAGTTCCTGGTGACCGGCGGAGCCGGTTTCATCGGCTCAAATATCTGCAGGAAACTCGTTTCGCAAGGCCGCTTTGTGCGGGTTGTCGATAATCTTCTGACGGGCAAAAAAAGTAATCTTGCATCCATTTTAGATAAAATCGATTTTATGGAAGCCGATATGGGCGATGAGCGTGTCGCCCGCTCGGCAATGAAGGACATTGACGTGGTTTTGCACGAGGGGGCACTGCCCTCGGTGCCGCGAAGCGTTGATGACCCCGCGGCGACGCACAGGCACTGCGTCGATGCGACTTTTACGCTTCTTTTGGCCGCACGCGATGCGCGAGTGAAACGCTTTGTATATGCATCAAGCTCATCGGCTTATGGCGACACGCCTACCCTGCCGAAGGTCGAGACGATGATGCCTGCACCTCTTTCACCTTATGCGGCTGCAAAGCTGGTCGGCGAGTATTATTGCTCGGTCTTTTATAAAGTCTATGGCTTGCAGACGATTTCACTGCGGTACTTTAACGTATTTGGCCCGAACCAGGACCCGACAAGTCAATATGCGGCTGCGATACCCGCCTTTGTGACGTCTATATTAAAAGATAAGCCGCCAACCATTTATGGCGATGGCGAGCAGAGCCGCGATTTTACTTACGTTGATAGTGTCGTGGATGCGAATTTACTTGCCGCAAGGGCCAAACAGACAAAAGGCGAAGTCATAAATATCGCCTGCGGCGAGGCCGTAACGGTTAACGAAATTATTGATATGATTAACGAACTACTCGGCAAGAATATAAAGCCGATACATACCGCCCCACGCCCCGGCGATGTAAAACACTCCCTCGCCGATATAACTCTCGCCAAAAAACTCATCAGCTTCAAACCCAAAATATCATTCCGCCAGGGCCTCGAAAAAGCGATAGACTGGTACCGCAAAAACCTTTTGTAGTGAAGTGCCTGTCATTCCCGCGGTTTTCTTTTAATAACTTTAGTAGCTTTTCTGCGTTCATTTCTCAGTAGGGTGGGCTTTAGCCCACCAACAAGGGTTTCTGCTTATCTGCTTCAAACCATAATCTCCAGTAGTTGGTCGCCCTTTTGAACCTGGTAGTCTTCGACATCCACGGACAAACAGGCCTCC
>Ga0315275_10002601_pt1 | contig 16367 bp, 7 predicted proteins | sample YL17G03_0_MG_FD_205557 | JGI IMG/M metagenome (GOLD analysis project Ga0315275, IMG submission 205557) | Sediment microbial communities from Yellowstone Lake, YNP, Wyoming, USA - YL17G03_0 | ecosystem: Environmental > Aquatic > Freshwater > Lake > Sediment | place: USA: Wyoming | collected... | reverse complement strand
CGCCCACCGCGCCAACCTCAAGCTCATCAACGTGCCCGTGCTCAAGCACCACGACTCCGGCGGGTCGGAGATCACCGCCAGCCTGAAGCATATGTACGGCCTGGTCTCGATGTCCGACGGCCAGAGGAGAATCCGTCATTACGGCCGACTGGGCGAGACCTGCGGCAAGATGATGGCCTCGATCGCGAAACCGGTTCTGAACATCATTGACGCGATCTGGGTCTCCCATACCGCCCTCACCGGCTATCCGGCCGGCACGACCTTCCGGTCAAACCAACTCTTGGCCAGCCAGGACCCGGTCGCCGCCGACTACTGGGCGGCCAAGTACATCCTCTATCCGGTGGACAGCAATTTCCGTCACCACCCCGATTTCGCCGGCGTTAGCCGCTGGTTGGACCAGGCCCGGGACACCATCAACAACCGCGGCGGCCTTCTCGACCCGGGAAAGGGGGTCCTCGTCGGCCGGGTCACCAAGAATGAGTCGGAAATGCGGGTCCAAACCTGCGCTGCCGGCGATTTCCTGAATAACGTCCAGCTGAGCGTCTCCCGGTCGGGGCTGCGCTTCAACGCTTCCGCTTCCGAGGCCAGGACGCTGGAAAGGCCCCTGGGCATTACCGTTTCCGGCGCCAGGCCGCTCGCCTGGAGTGCCGAATCGGACGCCCCCTGGCTCAGTTGCGTGCCTTCCGCCGGTTCGGGAAACAAAAATGTTATCGTCCTCGCTCATACGGCCGGTCTCGAACCCGGCAACTACGCCGGGCAGATCATTATCCGCTGCCCGGGAGCGGCCAACTCTCCACAGTCGGTCATGGTTGTCCTCAGCCTTCTCGAACCGAGCCGACGCCAGCGTCCCAGGTTTAAATCCAAGTTCTGAGCAGAAGAGAAAATCCATCCAAATTCTTGGATAGAATCCATTATTTTGAATTTCGGCGCTGTCCAGGTTTCTTTGTTTTGCTTCTAACTAATTGAAAAATATTAAATTATGTACCTTGACTTCTATCCGCTTGTTGGCATAAATATTGCATAGATAAATTACGGCGCTTGAAAAAAATTTTTGGGAGGAGGTGAAAAGGGGATAAACACGATCTCTTGGTTTGGTTTAGCGTTGAGTGAGGCAGCTCGCTCAAGGAAATGAAAGTGTGGGATTTGCACGCCTGTTGGCGTGAGGGAATGGAGGGATGATTGAGAAAAACAATCGTTTTCGTTAGCTTAATTTTGCTTATTGGCTCTTTCTCCTTCGCCCAAGAGTCCGGTTCAATCAAGGGGACGGTCAAAGATGCCGAGGGTAATCCTTTGCCCGGCGTCGTCGTCACCTTGACGGGCTCAAAAATTCCGACCAGGACATTTGTCACGCCTGAAAGCGGAAGCTTCCGGTTCATCACTCTCCCCCTGGCGAGCGATTATACGATCAAGTTCGAGCTCGGGGGGTTCAAGACCATCATCCGCGAGCAGCAGATCATCTCCTACGGCCGAGACAACATCTATGATATCACCATGGAACAATCGGCCATTGAGGAAGAGGTCACGGTTGTCGGTAAGTCACCTGTCATCGACACCAAGAAGACCCAGGTCGGTGTCAATATCACAGAAGAAATGATCCTGAGCCTGCCGACATCGCGGAACGCCTGGGTCATGATGAACCTCGTGCCGGGAATGTTGTTGGCGAAAGAAGATGTGGGCGGAAGCGAGTCCGGACAGCAGTATGGCTACACCGGACACGGGAGCGGTGGCCAGGATAACACCTGGAACATTGACGGCGCCAACGTCACGGACATGTCGGCGTTGGGAGCTGCTCAAGCCTACTACAATATCCCGAGCTACGAAGAAATCCAGGTCAACTACGGCAACAACGACGTTAAATCCCAGACCGGCGGCGTGCAGATCAACCTGGTTACCCGCCGAGGCGGCAATGCCTTTTCGGGGCTGTTCTACATGGAGGCAGAGGATAAGGCCTGGCAGTCGGAGAACGTCCCTGAGGACTTGAAGCCGTATTATGGCACTCCTGGAGTTGACAGAGTTTATACTTATGGGGTCAATTTTGGCGGCCCGATCGCCAAGGACAAGGCCTGGTTCTACGGCTCGTACGGAATCCAGGACCTCAATGTCATTACGCTGGCGGGAAGAGCGGACAAGACCTGGCTGGCCAACGGCTACGCCAAGCTGAATTTCCAGTTGACTTCCAGCACGAGAGCGGAACTCTTTGTCCAGTATGATAACAAGCTCAAATGGGGCCGGAATGATTATTTTGAAGCCACAGAACTCTCGGCGGAAACCTACTGGAACCAGGATGGGCCGGGATACACATGGAAAGCCGAACTCGACCAGAGCTTCGGCAGCCTGTACCTGAACCTCAAAGGGATTTATCTGAGCAATACGTTTTATCTGCACCCCTTTGAGTCGGCCGCGGGGCTCCCCATGACGGAGTCGTACTATCCCGTTTATCTTGCGTCGGGCTCCATGGATGATTACGGGACCGGGCGGACGAACACCAACCTGGTTTTCACTGGGAATTATTTTGTAGAAAATGTCCTCGGCGGTGACCACGAGTTCAAGTTCGGCGTCGACTACTTGGAATCCACTGTAACCAGCTTTGATTATTACGAAGGCAATCTCTGGCGGTACTACTATGGGCCGGATGATGCCTATCCCACAGGGGAGTACTGGGAAGTCGAGGTCAAAAGAGATGTCAATCTCAGCCAGTCGTACCGGCGGTATGGGATTTTCATCCAGGACACGATGACCTTCGGGAGGCTGGCCGTTAACCTGGGATTCCGGTACGACAACGAAACATCTTTCGTCAAAGACCAGAAAGTTCCCGCCTGTCCGTTCCTCTCCGATTTGCTGCCAGCCTTGGAGATTGCCAAGCTCGACCCTGGGGCAGCCTATACCGAATACTCCCCAAGGATCAGCTTTGTCTACGACATCTTCGGGACGGGAAAAGACGTGCTCAAAATCTCCCTGGCCCGCTATGGCGCCCAGTCGGGGTATAGCATGGCCAGCTTTGTCAACCCGATGGGCTGGGGCGGCATCGGAGTCTACTGGCAGGATTTGAACGGCGACGGCGCGGTGACGAACGAAGAGCTCTTCGGCAGCGATGCGGACGGCAACCTCACCTCGGATGTCAATCCCGACACGATCCTCTGGTCGTGGGGAGTGAATGTCTATGATCCCACGGATGTCGCTCCCTTCAACAAAATCGATCCCCACTACAACTCCCCGCTCCTCGACGAACTCACCGCTTCATATGAAAGAGAATTGTTCTCCGATTTCCGCGCCAGCCTGGAGTTCTACTACAAGAAATCGCACCGGAATATCAGGGACATCGGGATGAACCCGGACGGCAGCCTGGACTCGAAGGACAATTATTATCAGTACGGCACGGAACCCATCACCGGGTATCCTGTGTACGCCAAGTACAATGACTTCTTCTATACCTATCGAACCAACTTCACAAAGAGGTACGCCGAATACATTGCCGGCCAGCTCGTCCTGGTCAAGAGACTTTCCCGCCGCTGGATGTTGGACGCCTCCGTCACCTACTCATCGTGGAAAGACAAATATAATGATGAGTTCATCGACCCGCAGAACCTCACATACTACGATGGCGCGGCCAATTCCTGGATGAATGCAAGATGGCAGGTCAAGATTGCAGGCCTTTATCAACTCCCCTTCGGCGTCAACATCAGCATGGTCTTCCGGGCCCGCGAAGGCTATGTGCGCGGCACCTATGCGAATTTCCCTAACGTACCTAATGTGGGGAACAGAGCTGTTTACGGGAGTCCTGGTGGCCGCGGGATATACGGCGATGAGCGTATGCCGAATTTCTACGAGTTCGACTTCCGCCTGGAGAAGGTCTTCCAGATCACCGAGAAATCCCGGGTCACCCTCGCCGCAGACTGCTTCAACGCCATGAACTATGCCCATACCCTTGCCCAGCAGAACCTCACTACTTCGACCATTTTCGGCCGAGCGACGAATATCCTCAACCCCCGAGTATTCAGGTTCGGAGCCAGGTTCGAGTTCTAAGCAGCCCGGATTCGAGTCGAATAGAGAGCCCTTCCCCCCTGGGCGGGGGGAAGGGCTTTTTTTTTCTTTCCTGAGGATGATACAATGAAAATAGAGGTTCACGATGGCAAGAAGAAATGTTGGCTTTTCCGTTTTACTCGTCTTTTTCCTGGCCGGGGTCGCTCTTGCTCAGGGATATAAAGGAAAGGGACGGTTTTCGGGCACGGTTGCGGACACCGAGGGGAATCCTCTGGAGGGAGTCAAAGTCAGACTCTTCTGCGTCAGGGGCCAGTCCGGGTTCGAGACGGAGACGGATAAAGAGGGCGAGTGGAAAGCCAACTATGTCAGAGGCGGGACCTGGAATCTCGATTTCGAGCAGCCCGGGTACATGCCCAAAAAGATCAGCGCCCAGATCAACGAATTCGACAAGAACAGGCCGATCGAGATCAGGCTGGAAAAAATTGAGGGCTTGGCCATAACGGATGCCATTAAAGCGGAGCTGGTCAAGGGAAACGCGCTTTTTGACGAGGGAAAATACGAGGAGGCCATCTCGGCCTATCAAAATATTGTCACCGCCAGCCCCGAAGCCTATATCGTTTTTAAAAACATCGGCAACTGCTATTTCCAGATGCAGAAATACGCCGAAGCCGAGGCCGCTTATCAGAAGATTCTGGAGAAGGACCCCCAGAATGCAGAAGCCATGCTTCTTATTGGCAACTGCTATGCCAACCGCGGCGAGAACGAAAAAGCGATGGAATGGTACAACAAGATTGATTTCGAGAAGATCAGCGACCCGATGGTTCTCTTCAACATCGGGTCGACATTTTACAAGCAGTCGAAGCTCGACCTGGCTTTGAAGTACTACAAGCGGGCCGTCGAGCTTCAGTTCGATTTTCTCGACGCCATCTACGAGCTGGGGCTGGTTCACTTGGCTCTGAACAATTCGGCTGAAGCCACCGCCGCCTTCGAGAGTTACCTCAAATATGATCCTGACTCGGAGAGGGCCAGTCAGGTCAAGAGCTTCCTCGAGTTTTTAAGAAAAAAATAAAAAGGCGACGATGTCATTGTTAGAGTCGGTGAAGAAATCCTGCGCTGTCATCGCCAGGAATCGGGAATGCCGTGGCGATCTCTTGGAGATTGCTTCGCTCCTTTCAGTCGCTCGCAATGACAAGTTAACAAGAGCCTCACCGGTCAGATTCGCCGTTTTCATGGGCTCGGTCCTAGCGGCGATTTTATTTTGTTTCTCGTTATCCTCTGCTCAGCCCGCTAAAGGAGAATCCGGAAGAGGCAGGTTCAACGTCCTCCTCATCACCGTGGATACGCTGCGGCCGGACCGTCTCGGCTGCTATGGGAACACCCATGTCAAGACTCCTTATATCGATAGCCTGGCTCAGAGGGGAGCGCTTTTCAGCAAAGCCTTTGCCCATACTCCGACGACTCTGCCCTCCCATACCAATATCCTCCTGGGGACGACGCCCGTTTATCACGGCGTCCACGATAACCATAACTTCATTGTCCGCGAGGAATTCTTAACTCTGGCTGAGCACCTCAAAAGTTCCGGCTATGCCCCGGGAGCCTTTGTCGGCGCCTTTCCGCTGGATTCGCGCTTCGGCCTCACCCAGGGATTCGATGTCTATGATGACAATTACGGGACGAGCGGGTCTCAGGAGTTTTCCTACGTGGAGAGAAAGGCCGAAGTCGTCGTGGCCAAAGCCCTGGAGTGGCTTCGGAATCAGAGCGGCCGCTGGTTTCTCTGGGTCCATTGTTTCGACCCCCATCAGCGGTATGAGCCTCCCGAGCCGTTCAAGACGGATTATAACGACCGCCCCTATGACGGCGAGGTGGCCTACGTGGATTATTCCCTGGGCAAGCTGCTCGATTATGTTCGGAATCAGCGGCTCGACGAGAAGACCCTGATCATTTTTACCGGAGACCACGGGGAATCTCTTGGCCAGCATGGGGAATCAACGCACGGCTATTTTGCCTATAACAGCACCCTTTGGGTTCCTTTGCTCATCGTCTATCCCGGCCTGAAACCCGAGAAAATTGACCAGCCTGCCGCCCATATCGATATCTTTCCCACCGTCTGCGAGGTTCTCGGGATCAGCCGGCCGTCCCATCTTCAGGGGCTTTCCTTGCTTCCGGCCATCAACGGGAAGAAGCTCCCGGAGAGGGCGCTGTATTTTGAGTCCCTCTACCCCTATTACAGCCGGGGCTGGGCGCCTTTGAGGGGATTTATCCGTGATACGGCGAAATTCATGGATTCTCCGATTCCAGAGTTGTATGACCTCAAGAAAGACTTTGACGAAACTCAGAATCTGGCCGAGTCCACCCGGTTGGATGAATACAAGGCGGAGCTTGCGGAATTGACAGAAAAAGAGGCCTATGCCGGCAAAAGTGCCTCCGGCCAGAAGGCCGACCGGCAAACCCTGGAAAGCCTGAAAAGCCTGGGATATCTCTCCAGCCCTCAGGCGCCTCGGAAAGAAGCGTTTACAGCTCAGGATGACCTCAAAATCCTTCTCCCTTATCAGAGTCAGCTGCAGCAGGCCATGGGGGCCTATCATAAAGGCGATGTAGAGAAGGGAGCGGTTCTTTTAAGGGGGATTATCGCCGAGAGGAAAGACTTCGACCTGGCTTATACCTATCTTGCCACTCTCTACAAGGAGCAGAAAAAGCTCAAGGAGGCAATTGGGGTTCTCAGGGAAGGCTACCAGAATTGCCCCGGAAGCTATAAAATCATCATCACCTTCGGCATGTTCCTGACCGATGTGGGCGCCTATGAACAGGCCATCGACATTCTCAAGCGGGGATTGGCCATCATCGACTATGATCCTGAGCTCTGGAACTATCTGGGCGTCGCCTACTGGAAAAAGGGCGACTACGAAGAGGGCTCAAAGGCTCTCAACCAGGCGCTTTCCCTCGATCAAAACTACCCGATCGCTATGAATAACCTCGGCTCGGTTTATCTCTCTGCCTATCTCAAGACCAAGGAGGCCGGCGCTCTCCAGAAAGCCGTCGAGAATTTCAAGAAGGCGATTGAGTTTGACCCCAAATACGAATCGGCCTACAACGGACTGGGAACGGCCCTGAAGATTTCCGGCGATTTGGACGGGGCGATTCTGAACTGGAAAAAAGCCGTCGAGATCAAGCCCGACTATGGGTTCGCCCTGTATAACCTGGGATTGGCCTATCTCCTCAAAGGGGAGAAGGCTCCGGCTCTCGAGTATCTCCAGAAATACAAAGCGCGGTTCTATGCCGCTTTGCCTCCGCGGGAGCAACAAAAGCTGGACGGGCTAATCGCCAAGTGCAGATAATGTTGATGACAGTGAAAGCGCCCATGCGAGCGGTAGCGAAGCAATCTCCCTGGGATTGCTTCGTCGCGCTGCTCCTCGCAATGACAATTCTCATCTCTCTAGCCTTATCCGGCCAGTCGCTCAAAGAGAAAAACCTCTCTCTCACATACCAGGATTGGCTGAAGCTCGTGAGCTACATCATCCTGCCCGCGGAGAGAGATGTCTTCATGCAGCTTGGCAGCGACCGCGACAGGGATATTTTTATCGAAGCCTTTTGGAAACAAAGAGACCCGACATCCGGCACGCCCCAGAATGAATTCCAGGAGGAGCACGCCAAGCGGTTCGGCTATGCCAATAAATTTCTCCGTCGAGGAACGCCCCGGGAAGGCTGGATGACTGATATGGGACAGATGTATATCATCCTGGGCGAGCCTTCGAGCCGCGAGAGGTTTGACGGGACCCCCGGCATCTATCCCTGCCAGGTCTGGTATTACTACGGCGACCAGACCAAAGGCCTTCCCACCTATTTCGCCCTGCTCTTCTTCCAGCGCGGCGGGGCGGGGGAGTACAGGCTCTACAACCCGACCGTCGACGGTCCGAGCAGCCTGATCATCGATACCAAGGGACTTGACGTCACTAACTATCAGAGGCTCTATGAGAAAATCAGAGAGCTCGCGCCGACGCTGGCGCCGGTCGTTCTGTCCATAATCCCGGGCCAGTTTCCCTACAATTACACTCCCTCTCCCCAGAACAACATCATCCTGGCCGATATCATGGCGTCTCCGAAAAAAAATATCAGTGCCGCCTACGCCACCCATTTCCTCCATTTCAAGGGGATCGTCAGCACGGAATACCTGACCAACTATATCGAGAGCACAGCCGCCGTCGCCCTGGCCGCGGACCCGGTGCTCGGCGTCACCTTCTGCCATTTCGCCCTCTCGCCAAAGACCATTTCCATGGATTTCTACAAGCCCAAGGACCAGTATTTCTGTAACATCAAGATGGACGTGAGCCTGAGGTCGGGGGAGAAGATCATCTTCCAATATTCCAGGGATTTTCCCGTCTATGTCCCTCCCGATAGGGTGGAGAATATCCGGGCGAACGGGATCTCCTTCCAGGATTCCTTCCCGGTGATCGAAGGGCATTACGGCTTGACCGTACTTCTGCAGAACTCGGTGGGAAAGGAATTCACGGTCCACGAGGGAACCATCACAGTCGGCTCAGCGTCCGGCCTCCCCCGGATCACGGCGCCCATCCTGGGCTACGACTTCAAAACAGGCTCGAGCACGATGCACACCGCTTTCCAGTTCATGGAGCAGCAGCTCCAGGTGGACCCCGCCGGGACTTTCTCTCCGCGTGACAAGGTCGCTTTCGTCTTCAACGTGCTGGGCTTGACCGAGGACCTGTGGCGGGACGGAGAAGTGGACATTCTGGTCCGCGGCCTCAAAGAGAAGGAGCCGCTCCAGAAGTCCTTCAGCCTGAGGCTGCGGGACCAGCCGTTCCAGAAAACGCTCGGCTTCGCACAGACCATCCCCGCCGGAGAGCTGGCTCCCGATTATTACGAAATGCGGCTCACCCTCAAGAACGGCAAAGGAGAACCTGCGGCGGAGACCAAATCCCATTTCATCATTTCTTCCCAGGGGGATGTCCCCCATCCCGTCACCATCTCCAAAGGCTTTCCCCTGGCCAACAGCTTTATTTACTATTACGGCCTGGCTCTTCAGTATGCTCAGGCCGATAACCAGGCCCAAGCGGAGGCCAATTTCGAGAAGACGCTGGCGCTCAGCCCCCAGTACTTCGAGGGAATAGTGGGCTACGGAGAGTTCCTCCTAAAGGCGGGAAAGTACGGCCGGGCCATGGAGATCGTAGAGAGCCTGGCCGACGTTGAAGCCCGCCAGTTTGACTATCATCTCGTGCGGGGACGAGCGTTCGAGGGGAAAGGCGAATATGCCCCGGCCATCGCCGACCTGCTGATGGCAAATAGAATCTACAACAGCGACACCCGGGTGCTCAATTCTATAGGATTCTGCTACTACAAGACGGGCGAGAAAAAAGGGGCGTTCGATGCCTTGAACGCCTCGCTGCGTCTCAACCCCGAGCAGAAAGATATCAAGGAGCTGGTCGCTCGAGTTGAGAAAGAGCTGAAGTAATTTTAGTTCTTCGACGGGTCCCGAAAATGCGAAAATGGGGACGGTCCTATTTTCGTGTCCGTCTTGCCCTTTTTGGAAGAAATAGGACCGTCCCCATTTTTCTGTCATCGCGAGGCAGCGAAGATGCCGTGGCGATCTCATCCCCTTGCGATTGCTTCGTTAACGCTCGTAATGATAGGGGGCCTACCTATAGCTTAATCATTCCCGAGTAAACGTCGGACTGGTTGACCAGCCTGTCTAAAGCCTGGATGATGAGGAAATAGTTGCCCGGTCTGAGCTGATTGAAATTGAGAGAGATGTGCGTCTCTTTCTTGATGAGGTCGAGAGTCTTTCCCTCATCGAAAACTTTGTTCGACTGTTCGTCGAAGATGGTGATTTTCACGTCGGCCAGCCCTTTCAGTCTCCCCTCGCTTTTGCCCATCCGATAGTGGAGAAGGGAGAGGCTTATGGTTTTGGCCCCCGACTTGACATTCGCGATGGTCATGTTGAGAGGCCCGGCGGCAACATAGTTCTTCAGAAAGATGACATCGACGCCGCTTCGGTTGACGCGGACTTCGATCTCCCGTTTCTTTTGGGCTGAGCTCTCTTTTGGTGAATAGACGAGAAGATAATGGTAGTCCTCGGTCCGGACGGCCTCCTGGAGAGCTTCCGCCGGCCGGTTGGAAAAAGCAAGATAGCCTCCCGTTGCTAGGCTGATTTTCTTAAAGCTCTCTTCGTAATCCTGGCCGATTTCTTCGAGCTCAAAATCCTGATCCTGGAGCGTCCGGAAGGATTTCAACAAAACGAGATGGAAAGTGACGTCGGCGCTCAGGAAAATATCCCGCAGCAGGTCGGGCGAGACGAGTCCGGAGACGGCGAAGCTTCTTTGCAGGTCCTGCTGTCTGGCCTGGACCATCCGGGCCTTGATTTGATCCTCGGGATTGATCTGGGAATCCAGCCAGTTCCTAATCTCGATATCCAGCCGGGAAGCGCTTTTGAGCTGGGGAAAGAGGTCGCGCTGCTGAAAACAGATGGCCCACTTTTCGGCCTCGATGCTCCTCACTCTTCTGGCGAGAGTCTGATAGAAGCTAACGTCGGGGGCAAGGTATTGGAGCCGATAGCTCGCCCAGGCTGTCTGATAATTTTCGAAGAACCGGATCATGGCCTGGTCGAGGGTCGAGATGTCGCCCATCCCCGAGCCTCGGAGGGCGCTGAGAACCCGGTCGGCTTCATGGCGGAGCTCTCGAAAGACTCTTAAAGTATTCTGGGTGGAGATGGCTTTGTATTTTTTCAACCCTTGTTTGAGGTTGAGGATAAGCTCATCGGCCTTCCTTCCGCGCTCTAGGCTCAGGACCAGGTCTTCGGTGATGGCCATGGCCTGGTCGTCGGGCCGAAAGACATCCCGGAAAAAGAAATCGATGGCTTCGCCGACACCGTCGTCGTAATCGAAGATGTTGAAGATGAGGAGAAAGAGCCTTTTCTTGGGCTGCGCTTTCTGCTCGGGCGGTGCCGCCGTTCCTGGGGAGGCGATTTTTTTGGAGATGATTTCGAACTGGGTAATGTCCTGCCGGACGCCGTTCTCATAGACCTCGAAATCGTCCTTGGTCAGGTCCCTGACCGCCCGGCCCTTGAGCAGGACGCGGACGGGGACCTCGACAACTGTAACGGTCACTTCTTCTTGAGAGCTTTCTTGCGCCGAGGCGGGAGCCTGCCCCCGACCGACCGCCGAAATAATGGCTATAACAAAAATAATCCATCCTAAACTCTCCGCGGGTTTCCAGGGAACGGAATTCGGTTTTAGGTTTTGTTCCATGGTTTCTTCCCCTACGGGGACTACATATAGCACTTCCGGAGAGCCCCTGTCAAAAAAGCGGAACGGACGCTTCTCGTTCCCGCGGCTGGAAAAAAAAGCGGAATCATGATAGCTTTTGGGTCTTTGATGAGGCGAGCATGATCCGAGTCGGGATCGACACGGGAGGGACGTTCACCGATTTCGTCTTCCTGGGCCCGTCCCGCATGTGGATCCATAAGGTCCTCTCCACCCCCCATGATCCCGCGCAGGCTATCGTCCGCGGCCTCGAAGAAGGCGGCGTATTTGGGAGCAGATTCGAGGTCATCCACGGTTCGACGGTCGCCACCAACGCCCTCCTCGAGCGCAAGGGAGCCAGACTCGCATTCTTGACCACGGCCGGGTTCGAAGACCTGCTCGAGATCGGCCGGCAGACCCGGCGCGAGCTCTACAATATCATGGTCGAAAAGCGCACGCCCTTGATCCCGCGGCTTCTCTCTTTCGGCGTTCGCGAGAGGACGCTGGCCGACGGCCGGGTCGAAAAACCGGCCGATCTCGGTCAGCTCGAAAAAATTATCGCCCGGCTGAAGAAGGCGGGCGTGGAATCGGTGGCGGTCTGCTTTCTCCATTCCTATGCCAACCCGGCCAATGAGAAGCGGGTCTGCCGAAAACTCGAAGAGGAGGGCTTATCGTTTTCGGCCTCTCATCGAGTGCTACGGGAATACCGGGAGTACGAGCGGGCCAGCACGACTGCTATCAATGCCTATGTCGCACCTCTTATGGAGAGCTACCTCGGACGCCTGGAAAAAACGCTGAGTCCGAACCCGGTGCGCATTATGCAGTCGAACGGCGGGTTCGTCTCGGCTCGAAGCGCCAAGAAGAACCCTATCTGCACCATCCTTTCCGGTCCGGCCGGTGGGGCGGTCGGAGCCAGAGAGGTGGCCGCGGCCGCCGGCTTCCCCAGGATTATTTCCTTCGACATGGGCGGAACCTCGACGGACGTTTCTCTGTGCGCGGGCGACATTTCTCTGTCGACAGAATCGACGATCAGCGACCTGCCGGTGCGCCTGCCCATCATCGATATCCACACCGTCGGTTCGGGCGGCGGGTCGATCGCCGTCCGGGATGAGGGAGGTGCTCTGCGAGTCGGCCCTCAGAGCGCCGGAGCCGACCCCGGGCCAGCTTGTTATGGAACGGGCGAAGAGGTGACGGTGACCGATGCCAACCTCCTCCTGGGCAGGCTCGACCCGGAGCGGTTCCTGGGGGGGACGATGAGGCTCCATCCAGAGCGTTCGCGCCGGGCGCTGGAGCGCCTCTCCTCCCGGCTGAACCTTGATGCCTACGCCTTGGCCGAAGGGATCATCCGGGTGGCCGACGCGACCATGGAGCGGGCAATCCGGGTGATTTCGGTCGAACGTGGGTTCGACACGCGAGAGTTTGTCCTTCTGTCGTTCGGCGGCGCCGGCGGAATGCATGCCTGCAGCCTCGCCCAGAAGCTGCGCATCCCAACGGTCATCGTCCCCAAGAACGCCGGAGTCCTCTCCGCGCTGGGAATGCTCCTCTCCGATACGATCAAGGATTATTCCTTGTCCATCCTCAGGCCGGGGGATAAAACCTCTGCCTCTGAGCTCAATCGGCTCTTCCGGCCGCTCCTCAGTGAAGCCGGCCGGGACCTGAGGAAGGAAGGTTTTGCCAAGTTAAAAATAAGGCTGCTTCGGTTCCTGGACGTCCGCTATATCGGCCAGTCCTATGATCTGACAGTTCCTTTTTCGGCCGCCTTTCGTCGTGACTTCCACCGGCTTCATCTTTGGCGGTACGGCTATGCCGACGAGGAACGGCCGGTCGAGGTCGTGAACCTGAGAGTGAAAGCCGTGGGCGTCACGGAGAAGCCGCGCCTCGCCGAGGTCGAGCCCAAGGGAAAAGACCCGGAACCGGCGCGGATCGACCGCCGGGCCATGCGCTTTGACGGCAGGACCTATCGGGCGGATGTCTTCGCTAGAGAGAAATTGGGCGCGGGGAACACCATATCTGGCCCCGCCCTGATCCTTGATTATGAGTCCACGGCGGTCGTGCCGCCCCGTTTTGCCGGCCAGGTTGACCGTTTTGGCAACTTGATTCTGAGACAACGGAAATGAAGAAAGTCGATCCGGTCGAACTCGAGATCTTCAAGAGCATCTTTGTTTCCATCGCCGAGGAGATGGGCGTCACCCTCTGCCGGTCCTCATTCTCTCCCAACATCAAGGAGAGGAAAGATTTTTCCTGCGCCGTCTTCGACGGCAGCGGCCGGACTGCGGCCCAAGGAGATCACCTTCCCGTCCATCTGGGGGCCATGCCGCTTTCGGTCCAGAGCGCGATCGAGAGCGTCGACCTCGAGCCGGGCGATACGGTCGTCCTCAACGACCCATTCCGCGGCGGCACCCACCTCCCCGATATCACGCTGGTTTCGCCCGTTTATGTGAAGGGGCGCAGCCGTCCGGCTTACTTTGTGGCCAACCGGGCCCACCATTCCGATGTCGGAGGCATCGCGCCCGGTTCCATGGCCCTGGCGACGGAAATCTTCCAGGAAGGTCTGATCATTCCCCCGGTGAAGCTCGTCCGGCGCGGCCGGATTGACCGGGATGTACTCAGCCTTGTGCTGGCGAACGTCCGGACGCCGGAAGAGCGTGAGGGCGACCTGACGGCCCAGCTGGCCGCCAACCGGATAGGAGAGAGACGGCTCGTCGAGGTCACACGCAAATACGGGTTTTCAAAGATCTCGGCTTACATGCGGCATCTCCAGGACTATTCCGAACAGATCATGCGGCAGGCCATCCGCGACATCCCCGACGGAGATTATCGTTTCGCCGATCGGCTGGATGATGATGGGGTGGGCCGGAAGCCGGTACGCATCCGGGTGACGGTCCGGGTCCGGGGGACTTCGGCCGTGGTTGATTTCAGCGGTTCCGACCCCCAGGTTGAGGGGAGTGTCAACGCGAATTTTGCCATCACTCTCTCGGCCACGATGTATGTCTTCCGCTGCCTCATCCGCGGAGACGTCCCCTACAACTCCGGGCTTTTGAGGCCAATCCGGCTCCTCGCACCGGAGGGAAGTGTCATCAACGCCCGTCCGCCCGCTGCTGTGGCCGGAGGGAACGTCGAGACCTCGCAGCGGATCACCGACGTCCTGCTGGGGGCGCTGGCCAAAGCTGTTCCGGGCCGGGTGCCGGCCGCGTCGAGCGGAACGATGAACAACATTACCTTCGGCGGAACTCATCCCGCGACCGGAAAGAATTTCGCTTATTACGAGACGATCGGAGGCGGCATGGGCGCGAGCCCCGAAAGGGATGGGCTCAGCGGCGTTCACACCCACATGACCAATACCCGCAACACTCCGATCGAGGCTCTCGAGAATTATCTGCCGGTCCGGGTCAGGCGATATTCTCTTCGTCGGGGATCGGGTGGAAAGGGAAGGTTCAGAGGAGGAGACGGGATCGTCCGTGAGTATGAGTTCTTGGCGCCGGCGCAAGTGAACATCCTTTCCGAGCGGCGGAGGTTCGCGCCCTACGGGCTGGCCGGAGGGGCGCCGGGGAAAATGGGGAAGAATACGCTGGTCCGGAACGGCCGGAAGATGAAGTTAGGAGGAAAAGTGTCGTTCCGGGTGAAGACCGGAGACAAGGTCATCGTGGAGACGCCGGGCGGGGGCGGCTACAGAAAGGCTCGGGTATGGGATTTGTCAGCCCGCTCGTTTCCCCAGCGAGGAAACTCGCTCCGCATCCTCCGTCGCTCTTCTCTCCTTTCAGTCGAGAAACCGTGCCCGCTCAGTCGTCCACGGACTTCCTCACCCATACCCTTCGCCTTGGGCAACAGAAGAAATCCCTGCCCGCTCCGCCCTCAAACGGGTTTGTCGTCGACCACCCCTCGCCTTGGCAGAAAAAAATAGGAATAAGGCTTTGGTGAACGACTTGTCACGGCCGTGGTATAAGACGCTAACGCATCAGCAGCGGATGGCCCTCCTTTCCGCCTCCCTCGGCTGGATGCTCGACAGCATGGACATTATGCTCTATGCCTTGGTCCTGGCCCACCTGATGAGGGATTTCGGGATGTCCACGGCCACGGCCGGGCTGATGGGCTCCCTGACGCTTTTTGCCTCGGCGGTAGGAGGCGTCGTCTTCGGCCTGATCGCCGACCGCTTCGGCCGCGTCAAGGCCTTGATGGGGAGCATCCTGATCTATTCTGTCTTCACGGGCGCCTGCGGGCTCTCCCAAAACATTGTGCAGCTGGCGATCTTCCGGGTGCTGCTGGGTTTGGGCATGGGCGGAGAATGGGCCACGGGCGCGGCCTTGGTGGCCGAGACCTGGCCGACCGAGCACCGGGGGAAAGCATTGGGGATCATGCAAAGCTCCTGGGCCGTCGGGTATGCGCTGGCCGCGGCCGTCACCGCCCTGGTTCTGCCGAGGTGGGGTTGGCGGGGTGTCTTTTTCGTCGGCGTCCTGCCGGCCCTCCTGACGTTCTGGATTCGGCGTCACGTCGAGGAGCCGGAGATCTGGATAAAGAGCGCAGAAGAGAAAAAGCGGCTTGCCTCCCGGGCGGGTTTGGGCGAGATCTTCCGCCGGCCTTTCTTAAGAAGCACCCTGGTCACGACGGTGATGAACGCGGGGACGATGTTCGCCTGGTGGGGGCTCTTCACCTGGATCCCCGCCTACCTCGGGCTGCCCGCGGAGCAGGGAGGGATGGGCCTGAGTGTCGTCAAGACGTCCACCTGGATCATTGTCATGCAGGTCGGGATGTGGCTGGGATACGTGAGCTTCGGGTTCATCTGCGACTGGATAGGGCGGAAGAAGACGTACATCATCTACCTCTTCGCGGCGGCGGCGCTGGTCATCCTCTACAGCAGCGTTCGGCAGAACACCGCCCTGCTTCTGCTGGGGCCCTTGGTCGCCTTTTTCGGGACCGGCTACTTCTCCGGGTTCGGGACGATCACGGCCGAGATCTTTCCGACCCGCATCCGCGCCTCGGCCCAGGGGTTCACCTATAATATCGGCCGCGGTTTAAGTGCTCTGGCGCCGTTCACCATCGGAGCGCTGGCCAAAGGGCACGGGCTGGCCCTGGCTTTTTACCTTACTGCCGGATTCTTCCTCTTCTCCGCGTTAACCGCCTTCGCCCTCCCCGAGACCA